>Ga0187842_1000108_pt1 | contig 41917 bp, 44 predicted proteins | sample SpaLakP09_SKY_41_FD_134514 | JGI IMG/M metagenome (GOLD analysis project Ga0187842, IMG submission 134514) | Oligotrophic lake water microbial communities from Sparkling Lake, Wisconsin, USA - SP09_SKY_41 | ecosystem: Environmental > Aquatic > Freshwater > Lake | place: USA: Sparkling Lake... | reverse complement strand
TGACATGCGCAGCGCCGGCGTCGATTTCATCACCATCGGCCAGTACCTGCAGCCGACCCGCAAGCATGCGGCCATTGACCGCTTCGTGACGCCGGACGAGTTCAAGGCCTATGAGGCCATCGCGCGCGCCAAGGGCTTCCTGATGGTCTCGGCCAGTCCGCTGACGCGGTCATCGCACCACGCTGGTGAGGATTTCGCCAAGCTGCAGGCCGCGCGCCGGGCTCTGGACGCCAGGACGGCCTAGGCCCTTGCATCGCCACGTCGTAACGCGGGTCTTGCCCTACACCCCCGAGCAGCTTTTTGCGCTGGTCGGGGACGTTGAGGCCTATCCGCAGTTTGTGCCCTGGATCACGGCGATGCGGACCTGGAATGCCCGGCAGGACGGCCCGGTGAGCACGGTCGACGCCGAGGCCCAGGTCGGGTTCTCGTTTCTGCGCGAGAAGTTCGCGACCCGCGTGAGACGTGACGCCGGTCACCTGACGGTCGATGTCAGCCTGCTCTACGGCCCGTTCAAGCGGCTGGCCAATCAGTGGCGGTTCGTCGCCCAGGGCGATGAAACCCGCATCGAGTTCGTCATCGACTTTGCCTTCAAGTCGCGGATGCTTGACGGCCTGCTGGCGGCCAATCTCGATCGCGCGGCCGACAAGCTGATCGCCTGCTTTGAGGCCCGGGCTCGCGCGATCCACGGGGCAACGCCGGCCTAGTCGACGATACCCTGATGCTCTTCGAGGCGGTCAGCCAGATCGCCGAGATTGGCGTGCAGGTTCTCGACCGCAAAGACCAAGCCGAAGACGCGCGCGGCGTCGTCAAAGGCCAGGGCCCTCAGCGCGCCCTCGTGGCGCAAGGTTTCAATCGTCGCCTGGAATTTCGCATGGGCCTCGGCCAGGGCCAGCCGGTCGGGGCGTGGCCCGGCGGAAATCAGCCCAATCGCCTGGGTCAGGAAGGCCGTGGCGGCCTCGATCATGGCGGCAGCCGGCTCGGTCAGGGCCGGGATGGCCACGGGCTGGGCGAGCGCGCGACCGATCATCACGATGTCATTGCGCTGCCGCCAGAGGGTCCGGGCAGGGCCTCCGGCGCCGAGCGCAGGCTCAGGTGGGTCGCCGTCTCGCGATCGGCCTCCGAAAGAGCCGTCTGCAGCTTGGCCATGGCGGCACGATTGGCGTCGTACTGGTCCGCCGTGGACAGCGTGGTGGGCTGGCCGCGCAGCACCCGGACATAGTGGGTCAGGAGTTCGGCATTCAGGGCGCCGATTTCCTGCACCCGGGCAACCACCGCCCCATGCGCTCGCGCCGGGAAGATCAGAAGCGTCGCTGCGACGCCGACCAGACTTCCAAGCGTGATTTCAATGACCCGGTAGAAGGCCGCTGTGAGCGGGTCGATATGGGTCGTCGTTCCGATCAGCATGATCACGACGGTGACCGGGGCGACCTTCAAAGTCGGCCGGACGGCCGCGAGGAAGGCAACCAGGGCTACGGTCGTGCAGAGGATCAGGCCGCCGAACTGCGGCCAGCGGCTATGGAGATAGGCCGCTCCGGCCCCAGCAAGCGCCCCGACCACGGTGCCGAGGAAGCGTTCGACGGAGGCCGTGATCGTAGCCCCGAGACTGGCCTGGACGACGATCACCGCGGTGAATACCGCCCAGTAGCCTTGAGGTAGCCGAAAGAGCGTCGCCAGGGCGAAGGCTGCGCCAACGGCGGCCGAAACCCGGATGGCGTGGCGCATCTCGCTTCGCCGCTGCGCAGCGGCGGTCAGGGCGCTGCGGGACAGTCCAAGGCCGACAAAGCGACGCCAGTCGGAGGCTGGAGTTTCGGGCACGGTCAGGCCACGGCGTCGCGCAGCATTTCCAGTGCGGTGCGGATCGCCGCCAGTTGCACCGCCTCGCGGGTTTCGCCGTCGAAGCGCTCATGGCGATGCACGACCGAGCGATTGGCCCGGGCGACGGCGAAATGCACCGTGCCCACCGGCTTCAGCGGTGACCCCCCGCCGGGCCCGGCCACACCGGTGATGGCGACGGCGACATGGCCGTTGCTGTTGGCCAGGGCCCCTTCGGCCATCATCCGGGCGACAGGCTCGGAGACCGCGCCATGGTCGGCGATCAGATCTCCCGGCACGCCCAGCATCTCGGACTTGGCGCGGTTGGTGTAGGTGACGAAGCCGCGCTCGAAGACGTCCGAAGCGCCCGATATCGCGCAGATCGCGCCGGCCACCAGACCACCCGTGCAGCTCTCGGCGGCGACGATGCGGAGGGAGCGCGCGCGGGCCTCATCGATCAGAAGTCGGGCGAGGGTCTCGATTTCCAGCGGAAACATCGGCGGCTCCTGCGGTTGGACTTGAGCTTGAGGAACTCAGGCGGGGGTTTCGACAGCGACAATGGCCTGGGCCGCCAGGCCCTCGCCACGGCCGGTGAAACCCATCTTCTCGGTCGTCGTCGCCTTGACGCTGACCCGATCGAGCGGCAACGCCAGGATCGTGGCCAGGCGCTCGCGCATCGCTTCGCGGTGCGGTTTGATCTTGGGCCGTTCGCAGATCAGGGTCACGTCGACATTGATGATTACGCCGCCCCTGGCTCGAACCAGATCGGCGGCATGGATCAGGAAGCGGTCGGAGGCCGCGCCCTTCCACTGCGGATCGGTCGGCGGGAAGTGATCGCCGATGTCGCCTTCGCCTATGGCTCCCAGCAGCGCATCGGTCAGGGCGTGCAGTCCGGCATCGGCGTCGGAGTGACCGATCAGGGTCTCGTCATGGGCGATCTCGACGCCGCACAGCCAGACCGAGTCGCCTGGGCCCCAGCGATGGGCATCGAAGCCCTGGCCGACACGGGTGATCCGGGCCGTTCCGGCAAGCTGTTCGGCCATGGCAAAGTCCTCAGGATAGGTCAGTTTCAGAAGGCCGGGATCGCCTTGCACCAGAGCGATCTGGCCGCCGCTGGCCTCGACCACCTGGGCGTCATCTGTCGGTTCCAGCGGACCTGACCAGGCGACATAGGCTTTTTCCAGTCTGTCACGTGGAAAGGCCTGGGGGGTCTGGGCCCGCCAGAGATGCTCGCGCGACGTCGTGATGGTTCGCTCGCCAGGAAGCGCGCGTTTCAGGGTATCGGCCACGGGCAGGGCCGGGATGGCTCCATCCGCGTCCCTGAGGGCCGCGAGCAGGCTCATGATTGTGGCCTCGCGTACGAAGGGGCGCGCCGCATCATGGATCAGGACGGGTTCGGCTGCGGGACGGTCGGCCAGAGCGGCGAGCCCGGACTGTACGGAGAGCGCCCTGGTGGCTCCTCCACGCACGCTGCGCCAGCCCTCCAGCCCTTCGAGGATGCCGGGCAGGGCAGTCTGGCCCTCATCCGTGGTCACGATCACGATCTCGGCGGCACCCGCAGCGCGAAAGGCCTCGACGGACCAGCGCAGGACCGGCTTGCCGGCGAGCAGGCGCCATTGCTTGGCCTGGCCCGGGCCGGCTCGGGTCCCCGAACCGGCAGCGACGATCACAACGGAGAAGGTCATGGCCTGTGTCTTAGACGCCTCGCCCGGCTTGTTCCAGAGATGAAGGCTTTACTGCGCTGCACAATGTGCCTAAAAACATGGCGCTGGGGATGATCACAAAATGAGCAAAGCGCTCGAAGTCGGCAGTGTTGAGGTTCCCGGGCGCGTCTGGATCGCGCCCATGACCGGAGTCTCGGACCTGCCCTTCCGAGAAACGGCCACCGCGCTCGGCGCGCCTTATGTGGCAACGGAAATGGTCGCCTGCGCCGAGTTTGCGCGGGGGCGGCCGGATGTCGTCCGTCGCGCGGCGGTCGGCGATGGCCTGCCGCTGATGGTGGTGCAACTGGTTGGCCGTGACCCCGACCTGATGGCTCTCGGCGCGCGGATGGCGGCCGAAGCCGGGGCCGAAATCATCGACCTGAATTTCGGTTGCCCGGCCAAGGAAGTCTCGGCCGGCCAGCAATCCGGCTCGGCGATCATGCGTGAGCCCGATCTTGCCGAAGCCCTCGTCCGGGCCGCTGTGGATGCCGTTGACGTGCCGGTGACCGTCAAGATGCGCCTCGGCTGGGATGACAGCATGCGCAACGCCGCTGACATTGCGCAGCGTGCCGAGGGTGCCGGAGCCCGGGCTATCACTGTTCACGGTCGCACTCGCAGCCAGTTCTACAAGGGCGTCGCCGACTGGTCGGCCGTGGCCGGGGTCAAGGCGGCGGTGTCGGTGCCGGTTCTCGTCAATGGCGACATCATTGACGGTCAGACGGCCCGCCAGGCCCTGGCCCAGTCCGGTGCGGACGGCGTGATGATCGGGCGGGGCGTCTATGGTCGCCCCTGGATCGCCGGGGCCATTGAGGCGGCCCTTGAGGGGCGAGCCTTTGTCGAACCGGACGCCGAGCAGCGCCTGTCGATTGCCCTGACCCATTTCCGGCGCAGCCTCGACTTCTATGGCGAGCGCCTGGGCCTGAAGATGTTCCGCAAGCACCTGGCCTCCTACATCGATGCCGCGCCCTGGCCTGAAACGGCAGAGGCCCGGCGTGCCGCGCGCGCCGAACTCTGCAGGCTCGAGGCACCGGAAGCCGTCGAGCGGGGGCTGACCCAACTATGGCTTCAGGACCGGAGGGCCGCAGCGTGAGCGACCGTGCACGTGCATTGGGGGGCAAGGCGCCGGATGCGCTGAAGACCGCGGCCTTTGACCTGAATCCCGAACCGGCCCTGGTGGTCGATCGGGAAGGGGGTCTGGTTGCCGTCAACGAGGCGGCAGAAGCCCTGTTCGGCCATGGTCTGTCGCTTCTGGCGCGGGGCCGTTTCCGCGCCGCCCTGCCGCCCGGCTCGGTGCTGGTGTCTCTGTTGGATCGGGCCATTTTCGAGGGCTCCCTCGTTCGCGAGCACGGGGTCGAGGTCAACCTCTTCGGCCAGCCGCCGTTTGAGGCCGACGGTGCCGCCGCGCCGCTCGGTGACGGTTCGGTGTTGCTCACCCTGCATGTGAAGGGCGTTCTGGGCGTCGACCGCGGCGCAGACGCGGCCGGACTGCGGTCTGTGGTGGGGCTCGGCAAGATGCTGGCCCATGAGATTAAGAACCCGCTGGCCGGTATTCGCGGTGCGGCCCAGTTGCTGAGACCGGGGCGTCCGCGCTGGATCAGCCGCTCGCCCAGCTGATCGTCGACGAGACCGACCGGATCCGCCGTCTGGTGGATCGCATGGAGGCCTTCTCCGAAGACATCCCGACCCCGCGAGAGCCGGTGAATATCCACCAGGTGCTCGACCGCGTGCGTGCGCTCGTCGCCAACGGCGTCGCCGACGGGCTTTCGCTCCGGGAAAGCTACGATCCGTCCCTGCCGTCGGTCTGGGGAGATGAGGATCACCTGATCCAGATCTTCCTGAACCTCGTCAAGAACGCCGCCGAGGCAGCCCACATGCGCGGTGACGGGCGCGGGGCGATCTCGATCCATACGGCCTGGCGTCCCGGCGTCCGGGTCCGTGGGGCAGACGGTAAGACCACGGCCGGCGCGCCGATCGAGGTTCGGGTGCAGGACAATGGCCCGGGCGTGCCCCAGACCCTTAGGGATCACCTGTTTCAGCCCTTCGTCACCACCAAGGCCAACGGGACGGGCCTTGGCCTTGCCCTGGTCACCAAGCTGGTCACCGCCCATGGCGGCCTGATCGATTTCGAATCCGAGCCGGGACGCACCGTTTTCCGCGTGTTGCTGCCCGTTGCCCCTGAACCCTCCTCTGGAGACGCGTGAGTATGAACGCCGCCAGCAAGAAGATCCTGATCGCCGACGACGACTCCTCGATCCGGCTCGTCCTCAGTCAGGCGTTCACCCGCCTGGGCTACCAGGTCCGGGCCACCGGTAACGCCACCACGCTTTTGAAGTGGGTGACGGACGGCGAGGGCGACCTCGTGGTCACGGACGTGATGATGCCGGACGAAAACGTCTTTGACGTCCTGCCGCGCATCCGCAAGGAGCGACCCAAGCTCCCGATCATCGTGATGAGCGCCCAGAACACCCTGCTGACGGCCGTCAACGCCGCCGATGCCGGGGCGTTTGAGTACATTTCCAAGCCTTTCGATCTTGACGATGTCACTGCCGCAGCCCGACGGGCCCTGTCGCGGCCGGCTGATGCCGAGGCCTCCAAGGCCCAGGCTCGCGCCATGCGGGACGAGCGCCTGCCGCTGATCGGACGCTCTGCGCCGATGCAGGAGGTCTATCGAACCATCGCCCGCCTGGTCGGAGCCGATCTGACCGTGCTCATCCTCGGCGAGAGCGGCACCGGCAAGGAACTGGTGGCGCGGGCCCTGCACGAGCTGGGCCGCCGTCGTGACGGCAAGTTCGTCGTCATCAATCTGGCCGCCGTGCCGCGCGAGCGGGTCGAGACCGAGCTGTTCGGGCGCGGCGAGGGTGACCTCGGCCGGCTGATCGAGGCTGACGGCGGCACTCTGTTCCTCGACGAGATCGGCGACATGCCGCTGGATGCCCAGACCCGCCTGCTGCGGGTGATCGACGGGACCGAGCCTGTACTCAATCCCAAGACCGGCCGCAGGCCCAATGTGCGGATCATTGCGGCCACCAATCGCGACCTGCGCGGTCTGATCCAGCAGGGCCTGTTCCGCGAGGACCTGTTCTTCCGCCTCAACGTGGCACCGGTGCGCCTGCCGCCCCTGCGTGACCGGGCCGAGGACATTCCCGATCTGGCCCGGACCTTCCTGCTGCGCGCCAACCGCGAGGGCCTGCCCGCCAAGACCATCGATTCCAGCGCCCTGGATCGCCTGAAGGCCCATTCCTGTCCGGGTAATGTCCGCGAGCTGGAAAACCTGATCCGGCGGATGTGCGCCCTTTACGCCGAAGAGCTGATCACCGCCCGGATTGTCGATCGCGAACTTCAGGACCATACGCCGGCCGTAAGGTCCGACGAGGGGCCGGTGACCCTGTCGATGCTGGTTGAACGTCACTTGGCGGCGCACTTCGCCGACCAGCCCGACGGCGTGCCGGCGGCAGGGCTCTATGACCGGGTGCTGCAGGAGGTCGAGCGGCCGCTGATTCAGCTGACCCTGTCGGCCACGCGTGGCAACCAGGTTCGGGCGGCGGAAATCCTCGGCTTGAACCGCAACACCCTGCGGAAGAAGATCCAGGATCTCGGGGTGGAGATGACACGGGGTCGGCGCTGAAGCTTTATTGGCACATAGCTGTTGAATTTGGGGCACACCCCCATCTAGACTGTGTCCATGGCGTCAGTCGTGTCCGTTTCCGGATCTGGTGACTCACCGGCCCGGTTCAGCCGGGCCTGGTGGCGTGCGCTCCTGCGGTCGCGCTATGTGATTGCCGGGGCCTATGCTCTGGCCGCGTTGCTGACCATTACCGGGATCGCACTGGCCTCATCGCCGCCCAAGAGCGGACCGATCAGTCCGGCCAGCACGGCGATCCTCATCGTGCTCGGCTTCAACCTGGTGCTGATCCTCGGGATCGCCACCGTGGTTGGCCTGCAACTGTTCGAGATGATCGACGCCCGGGCCAATGACGCCGGGGCCCGCCTGCACCTGCGGTTCGTCGGACTGTTTTCGTTCGCGGCCGTGGCTCCGGCCGTGATTGTCGCCCTGTTCTTCGGGGTTCTGGTCAACCGGGGCGTGGAGGGCTGGTTCAGCCAGCGGGTTCGGACCGTCGTCGAGAACTCGGCCAAGGTGGCCAATTCCTACGTCGCCGAGCAGATCAAATACATCAGCGAACATATTCGCCCGATGGCCTCCAACCTGAACGACGCCGCGCCCGCGATGTCCCAGGCCCCGGTCGCCTTCGGCCACTTCCTGTCGGACCTGACCAAGGATAACGGGTTTTCGGCTGCCTATGTGCTGGACCGTGACGGCCGGATCCTGGCCCGGGCCGAGACGCGCGGCGCTCCGCCGTTCCTGGCCCGCCGCCGTCCAGTTTTGCCGGAACCGATACGGGTGAGGCCATTGCCCAGCGGTTCGTCTCTGCCGACCTGTTCCGCGCGCTCTATCGCCTGAAGGCGTTTCCTGACGCCTATCTCTATGTCGTGCGGCCGGTCGACAACGGCATTCTGAGTCACCTGATCGAAACCGAGGAATCCCTGATCTCCTACCGGGATGCCGAGCGCAGTCGTGTCCGGATCCAGGCGATCTTCGGGCTCAGCTATGTCGAGACGGCCCTTCTGGTGCTTGTGGCCGCCGTCTGGGTGGGCATTGCCGCAGCCAACTCGATCGCAGGTCCGGTTGCGGGCCTGGTTGAGGCGGCGGGCCGTGTTTCGGCCGGCGACCTGGATGCCCGGGTCGATGCCTCGGTCGGACCGGAGGAGATCCGGGCCCTGTCCATAGCCTTCAACATGATGACGACGGATCTTCAGGTTCAGCAGGCGGCCTTGAGGGCGGCCAGCCTCGATGCCGAGACCCGGCGGCAGTTCATCGAAACTGTACTGTCCGGTGTCAGTGGAGGTGTCGTCAGCCTGGATGCCCAGGGGCGGATCTCCGCCCTCAATCGCCGGGCCGCAGCCCTGCTGGGTCTGAGGGAGGACGCGGTCGGCCTGGACCTCATTGCAGCAGCACCCGAGTTCGATGTCGTGATCGAGACGGTCCTTGAAGGCCGATCCGATGCCGAGGTTGAGGTCGATCTGATCCGCGATGGTGAGACTCGCCGGCTGCGCGTGCGCGGGGCCGGGCACGTTGCCGAGGGTCTGGTTTTGACCTTCGACGACATCACCCGCCTTGTGGCCGCCCAGCGCAATGCGGCCTGGAAGGACGTGGCGCGCCGGATCGCCCACGAGATCAAGAACCCGCTGACGCCGATCCAGCTGTCCGCCGAGCGCATCCGTCGCAAGTATCGCAAGGAGATTACCGGCGATCTGGAGACCTTTGACCGCTGCACCGATACGATCATTCGCCAGGTAGGCGACATCGGCCGGATGGTCGACGAGTTCTCGGCCTTTGCCCGTATGCCGGCCCCGCGGTTCGAGCCGGCCAATCTGACCGAGATGCTGCGCCAGGCGGTGTTTGCCCAGCGGTTCATCGATTCCGAGGTCGAGGTCCTGCTCGAGGGGCCCGAAGCCGACGTCTTGATCACCTGCGATGCCCGGATGATCGGTCAGGGCCTGGTCAATATCCTGAAGAACGCCGGCGAAGCTGTCGGGGCACGTCGTCAGGCCTCGCCCGAGCCGGCGGGGCGGATCGTTGCAACCCTGGTGTCCACGGCGGACGAGCTGTCGGTGATCATCGAGGACAACGGGGTCGGGCTACCGGTCCGCGACCGCGACCGCCTGACCGAGCCCTATGTGACGACCCGAGAGAAGGGCACGGGCCTGGGCCTGGCGATCGTCAAGCGCATCATGGAAGACCATGAGGGCAGTCTTGCCCTGACCGATGCACGCGAAGGGACCGGGGCCCGCGTGATCCTGAAGTTTCCCACGACTGTACGCCTGACCTCGGCGGCCGTGGGTGGTGTAGAGGAAGTGATATGAGCGCTGATGTGCTTGTGGTGGACGACGAGGCCGACATCCGCGACCTCGTGGCCGGGATCCTCGAGGACGAGGGCTATGCGGTGCGAACCGCCGCCGACGCCGACCAGGCCCTTGCGGCCTTGCGAGCGCGCAAGCCGGCGCTGCTGGTCCTTGATATCTGGATGCAGGGCGGGGGCATGGACGGGCTGGAACTGCTCGACATGGTCAAGTCTCTGGATCCCGACCTGCCGGTGATCATGATTTCGGGTCACGGCAATATCGAAACGGCCGTCAGTGCGATCAAGCGCGGGGCCTACGAGTTCCTGGAAAAGCCGTTCAAGTCCGACCGCTTGCTGCTCATTGTTGAGCGTGCGCTGGAAGCTGCCGGCCTGAAGCGCGAGAACCGGCGTCTGCGGGCCCAGAGCTTTACGTCAGACGGGCTGATGGGCAAGTCGGCAGCCGCCCAGGCGCTGCGCCAGATGATCGCCAAGGTGGCTCCGGCCAATAGCCGGGTTCTGGTTTCGGGACCGCCTGGTGCCGGCAAGGAACTCGTCGCGCGTCTGATCCACGGCGCGAGCGCCCGGACCCGGCAGGAGTTCGTGGCGGTCAGTGCGGCTGGCATGGCCCCCGAGCGCCTTGATGTCGAACTGTTCGGCGAGGAAGGCGAGGGCGGTCGGCCGCGCAAGATCGGCGTGTTCGAACGGGCGCATGGCGGCACGCTCTATCTCGATGAAGTGGCCGACATGCCCCGCGAGACCCAGAGCCGCATTCTGCGGGTGCTGGTCGAGCAGCGATTCCGCCGGGTCGGGGGCGACAGCGACGTGCAGGTCGATGTGCGGGTCATCTCCTCGACCTCCCGCGATCTCCGCGACGAGATTGCCGCCGGACGGTTCCGCGAAGATCTCTTCCACCGGCTCAATGTGGTGCCCGTGCGGGTACCCGGGCTCTCGGAACGGCGCGAAGACATTCCCGAGCTGATCAGCTTTTTCATCGACCGGATCGTGGAGGCCACAGGCCTGCCGCGTCGCCGGCTGGGCGATGACGCGCTGGCCACGCTGCAGGTCCAGGCCTGGCCCGGCAACGTCCGGCAGCTTCGCAACAATGTCGAGCGCATGCTGATCCTGGCGGCCGGCGAGCCCGGCGACGTCATCACCGCCGAAATGCTGGCCGGGGCCGAACAGCCCTCGGCCGGCCATGCCGGAGCCATCGGGGCCGAGCGGATTATTGCCCTGCCGCTGCGCGAGGCGCGCGAACTGTTCGAGCGGGAGTATCTCAACGCCCAGATCCTGCGGTTCGGCGGCAATATCTCACGGACCGCCAACTTCATCGGGATGGAGCGCTCGGCCCTGCATCGCAAGCTCAAGTCGCTGGGCGTGGCCGGGGCCCGCGTGGAAGAGGAAGAGTAGATGTCGCGTTTCGCCTATGTGAACGGCCGGTTTGTTCGTCACGGCGAAGCCGCCGTCCACATCGAGGATCGCGGCTATCAGCTGGCCGACGGGGTCTATGAGGTCTGGGCGGTTTTTGAGGGGCGGCTGGCTGACGCTGAAGGGCACTTTGCCCGCCTGTGGCGCAGTCTCGACGAGCTGCGGATCGCCCATCCGATGGGTGAGAAGGCCCTGACCTGTGTTCTGAAGGAAGCCGTGCGGCGCAACCGCGTGCGGGACGGGCTCGTCTATCTGCAGGTGACCCGGGGCGTGGCGCGACGCGACCATGCCTTCCCCAATCCTGCCGTGCCGCCTTCGGTGGTGATCACGGCCAAGTCGGTCGATCGCAAGGCGGCCGAGGCCAAGGCGGCGCTCGGGGCGTCGGTAATCTCCTTGCCCGAAAATCGCTGGGGCCGTTGCGACATCAAGTCGGTGGGTCTGCTGCCCAATGCCCTGGCCAAGCAGGCGGCCCGGGAGCGCGGCGCGATTGAGGCCTGGTTCGTCGATGATCTGGGGCTGGTGACCGAGGGCGCGTCGTCCAACGCCTGGATCGTCGATTCCGAGGGCCGGCTGCGCACGCGCGACACCCAGGCCAACATTCTTCGCGGTGTGACGCGCTCTACCCTGCTGGAGGTGATCCGCGAGGCCGGTCTGCCGATCAGCGAACAGCCCTTCACGATCGCCGAGGCCCAGTCTGCACGAGAGGCCTTCATCACCGGAGCCGGAACCCTGGTAATGCCCATCGTGAGCGTCGACGGCGTGGCTTTGGGAGATGGAAAACCCGGGCCGGTGGCGACCCGGCTGCGCAAGCTCTATGTGCAGAAGGCCACCGAGAAGGCCTGCTGAAACGGGGTATCTGGCCCGTATGGAACCCGGCTGGAAGTGTCGGGGTTTCAGGGAATACGGGCAATTGCCGTCGAATGTTGATCCCATTCGGCGAAAAATGATCTAGCATGAGCTTGTTTGTGTGGGGGGTGCTTTGCCCCCCGAAACAATAAGAGGGGAACCCCCATGTCTGCCGAAAAGAAACAGAACCTGCAGGACACCTTCCTGAACAGCGTGCGCAAGTCCAAGACGCCGCTCACCATCTTCCTCGTCAATGGCGTCAAGCTGCAGGGAGTCGTGAGCTGGTTTGACAATTTCTGCGTGCTGCTGCGCCGCGACGGCCAGTCGCAACTGGTCTATAAACACGCCATCTCGACCATCATGCCGGCGCAGCCTGTCCAGCTGTATGAGCCGAGCGCCGATTCCGACGATTGAATTAGAGACGCTTGTCCAAATCTTCCTCCAAGTCCGTAGATCACGCCGCGCCGGTTCTGAAGGCGTTTGTCATCCATCCGGTGCGGCCTCTGCGCGGCCCGGCCGCCGCCCTGGCGCGTGACCCCAAGTCACGTCTCGAGGAAGCGGTCGGTCTGGCGATTGCCCTGGACCTCGACGTTGTCGAGACCATGATCGCGCCCCTGCGCGTGGTCACGCCCGCCACCCTGTTCGGCAAGGGCAAGATCCAGGAATTTGCCGCGATCTGCGAGGTCGAGAAGATCGACGTCGCGGTCTTCGACGACCAGTTGACCCCCGTCCAGCAGCGCAATCTGGAAAAGGGCCTCAACGTCAAGGTCGTGGACCGGACCGGACTGATTCTCGAGATCTTCGCCCGGCGCGCCCGGACCCGTGAGGGCAAGCTGCAGGTTGAACTGGCGCGTCTCGACTATGAGCGCTCGCGACTGGTCCGGACGTGGACCCACCTTGAGCGTCAGCGTGGCGGCACCGGCAACACGGGCGGCCCCGGTGAAACCCAGATCGAGCTCGACCGCCGTCTGATCGCCGACCACATTCTGAAGCTGAAGCGGGAGCTCGATGAGGTTCGCCGTACGCGCACCCTGCATCGCAAGGCCCGCAAGAAGGTGCCTTATCCGACCGTGGCACTTGTCGGTTACACCAATGCCGGCAAGTCGACCCTGTTCAACCTGCTTACCGATGCCGATGTCCTGTCAAAGGACATGCTGTTTGCGACGCTTGATCCGACCCTGCGGACGGTCAAGCTGCCGGACGGACGGCCCGCCATCCTGTCAGATACCGTCGGTTTCATTTCCGACCTGCCCCACGAACTGGTCGAGGCCTTCCGGGCGACGCTGGAAGAGGTTCAGGAAGCTGACGTCGTCCTGCACGTGCGGGATATCGCCAATCCCGACAGCCAGGCCCAGGCTCGGGACGTCGAAACCGTCCTGGCCGAGCTCGGCGTTACCTTCGACGAAGGCAAGACCGTCGTTGAGGTCTGGAACAAGTTTGACCTCGTTCCAGATGAGGATCGCGAGGAAGTCGCCGGCAGTGCCCGTCGTGTTGAGGCGTCCCCGGTGTCGGCCGTCACAGGCGAGGGCTGTGAGGCCCTGCTCAAGCGCATTGCGGCGCTGATTGACGATGCCCCGCCGGTCGCGGTGCGCTTGGGACCCGGTGACGGCGAGGCCCTGGCCTGGATCTACCGCAACGGCCGGGTTCTGAGCCGCGAGGACCAGGACGAGGGCGGCGTGGTGCTGGTGGCGCGGCTCGATCCCCAGGCCCTTGGCCGCTTCGAGCGTCAGTTCCCGGACGCCTTCATCATGGTCGCAGCGGAATAGGGCTTTCGGCTAGGAGGCCTTCTCGGCGGCCTTGGCGTCATTCCAGAACGCGTCCATTTCCGCGAGATCCGACTGGTCCGGCGTGCGTCCGTCGGCGGCGAGCGCCGTTTCGATAAAGGCAAAGCGGCGGCTGAACTTGGCGTTGGTCGCCCGGAGCGCGTCCTCGGGCTCGACATCGAGCTTGCGGGCCAGGTTGGCGCAGACGAACAGCAGGTCGCCCAGCTCTTCCCGCGCCTTGGCCCTGTCGCCGGCCTCGATCTCGACCTCCAGCTCGGCGATTTCCTCGCGCAGCTTGTCGAGCACTTCGCGGGTCGAGGGCCAGTCGAACCCGACCCGGGCCGCGCGCTTGGTCAGTTTCACGGCGCGGGTCAGGGCCGGCAGGCCCGCCGGCACGTCGTCGAGGACGCCGCCCTTGGCCTTGGCCTTGCGTTCCTCGGCCTTCAGCGCCTCCCAGCCGGCCGTCTGGGCGGCCTGGTCGTCGTAGTTGTGATCCCCGAAGACGTGCGGGTGGCGGCGGATCATCTTGTCGGAAATCGTCGCCGCGACATCGCTGAAGTCGAAGACCCCCTGTTCCTCGGCCATCCGCGAATGGAACACGACCTGCAACAGCAGATCGCCGAGCTCTTCCTTCAGGTCCCCCAGATCGCCGCGCTCGATCGCATCGGCGACCTCATAGGCTTCCTCGACCGTATAGGGCGCGATCGTCGCGAAGGTCTGCGCCTGATCCCAGGGGCAGCCGCCGGCGGGGTCACGGAGCCGCGCCATGATCTCGATCAGGCGGGCCAACGGCGAGGCATCATCGGTCGGCAGGGGTGAGGAAGGCGACATTCGGATCGGGTTCCGGGGCAGGCGGCTGCGGCTCTGGCTGACGCTCAGCGAGCTGCCGCTGGATCTCGGCGACTCGGTTGGCGTCCAGCGGATACCGCAGCATGACGGCAGCCACCACAAGGCCCAGCGCCGCCGGAACGACGGCATAGAGCGCAATCAGCGCCGTTTCACCGGTCGCGGTCGGCAGCTTGGGATCGAAACCCAGAAGGGCCAGAACCGGAAAGGCGCCGATGGCCATGGCATGGCCGAGCTTTGCTGTGCCACTGACCAGGGCATAGAGCAGGCCTGTTCGATCGGCCCCGGTGATCAGGCGCTCCTCGTCGCTGATGTCGGCCATCATGGCGCGGACCAGCAGCGGGGCTGCGGAGTAGGGCAGGCCGGCCAGGATCAGGATCAGCATCCCCAGCACCGTGTTCTCGGCCGGGGTCAGGACGGCGAGGACCTGCACGACGGCATAGATGACCGAGGCCACGGCCAGTGCCTTGTGCTTGCCGATCCGACGGGCCAGCACGGGCCAGAGCGGGGCCCCGGCCAAGGCGGCGACGAAATAGACCAGCAGCAGGATCCCGGCCTCGGTCTTGTCGAAGCCCTTGATGCGCTCGAAGAAGAAGAAAAACAGCGCGCCGGCGATGCCCGGAGCCAGGCCCATCAGCAGATCGGCAATCAGCAGCTTCCTGACCGAAACGCGCTTGAGGAGGGCCAGATACTCCACGACACCGGACTTGTGGCGTTGCAGGGGCGCGGTCGTCTCTCCGACGGCCCGGGTCGCCAGCAGGACGGTCAGCGGGATCAGGGCCACGATGAACCAGCCCATGGCGCGGATTCCGGCCCCATGGTCCCCCTTGAAGACAATGGACATTATCGGCGGCAGGGTCAGCACGAGGATCATGCCGATGACATTGCCGGCCTGCCACCAGCCGTAGACCCGCGAGCGTTGCTGATAGTCGCTGGACAGGACCGCTGCCCAGGCCGTGTGCGACAGGCTCATCATCGAGTAGCCGGCATAGACGACGATCAGCCAGAGCCACAGATAGCCGGCACTCATGCCGGGTTGGGCCATGAACAGGAAATAGGCTCCGGCGGCGACCAGCGGGGCACCGCCAACCATCCACGGCCGGAACCGGCCCCAACGGGTTCGCGTCCGGTCCATAATGCCGCCGATCAGCGGATCGAATATGATGTCGATCAGCCGCACCAGCAGGAAGGCTGAGCCGACCACGGTCAGGGAGAGACCCAGCTCGCTCGTATAGTATTCGGGCAGATAGACCACCAGGGGCAGGCCCAGAGCCGACAGGGGCAGACATGGCGCGGCGAAGGCGGCCAAGGACCAGGACGACCGTTTCTCGGTCATGCGTTTTTCTCTCCCCACGGCGAGTTGGATCCCGCCTTTAAGTCTGCGCGTCTTCTGCCGGCTTGAGCCGGTTTAGTTCAGCTCGCCTTTGGCAACCTTGTCGGCCAGTCGCCCGAACGCACGGTCAGCATCGGTCCAGGTGCCATAGTCCGGCGTGCGCCGGATATCGGTTTCGTACCATCCATAGCGGAAGGGTGTGGTCGCGCCTGACGGGGCCCGGTACTCGCCGCTGATGCGCGCTCCGCCGACTCCGAAACTGGAATAGGACAGGCCGGGCTTCAGGCTCATCTGCCTCTGGGTGGGGCGGTTGGGCGTGGCGTCCTCGATGACGAGGGCCAGCGTACCGCCTTCGACAGGCATGGCACCCTTCGCCTTGAGCTTCTTTTCGACCACACGAGTCAGCTCCCGCTTCAGATAGTCAAACTCGCGTGCATCAAGGGTGTCGGTGTTGCGGGCGAGGTCCGGGCTGATCTCGACGGTGACCCGGGCGATCGGCGGTGCGCTTTGCGCCGCTGCCGGACCGCCTGCGGCCAGCATCAGTGCGGACATCAACACGACGGTTTTCATGACCCGGCCTCCCGTTGGCAATCTCGTTGAAGAGAGTGTGGGGTGAGACCGGGCAAATTGCCAGCCCGTCAGATCGTAGCCTCGGCTGACATGGCTATCGCACCATCGCAGCGCGTGGCCGCCAGGCCTCCCGACGGGTCTCCCGCGGACAGCCGGACAGGCTGATTGACGAAGAGCGGCGCGACGGCGCGAAACTGGAAGGTCTTGAGGGGGGCACCGCCGGCGCGGCGTACAGCCAGGCCCGCCAGACGGGCGGCCGTCAGTGGACCATGCACGACGAGATCGGGATAGCCTTCGACCGCGCGGGCATAGGGCTGGTCGTAGTGGATCCTGTGGGCATTGAAGGTCGCCGCCGAAAACCTGAAGAGCTCGACGGTGGTCGGAATCCAGACTTCGTCTGCGCCATGGCCGCCGGTCGGCCCCTCGAGCACAGGCGGCAGGGGATCTCCCTGACCCCGATAGACGAGGGTCTGGCGCTCGATGACCCGCGCCTCGCCCCTTTGGGACAGGGCGCGATCCACCTCGACGAACACTAGATCGCCGGTCTTGCCCTGTCTGAGCGTGACGTCGGCGACGGTCAGGGTGAGGTCTGCGCTTTCCTCAAGGACCAGCGGAGCTTGGAAGCGCATGGTGGCCGCCGCAAACATCCTGCGGGGCAGGGCGATCGGCGGCAGCAGGCCCGCTCCCCTTTGCGCATGGCCGTCTGCTCCGAGACCTGAGGTCTCGACAGCGTCCAGGAACCAGGCCCAATGGGCGAGGGGCGGCGGGCGTTTTTCGACATCCGTGTCGGCACCGACCGCGACGGCGAAGCGACGCAGGCTGGCCTCATCAAGGGTCTGCTGCAAAACAGAGGTCCGCCCGATCGCGCCGCGCCAGTCGGCGATCTGTTCGGCGGAGATGGCGCTTGGGCTGGCCTGGGACATGCGGCCTATTCGACTGGAAAGCGGCCGCGGCGTCCAGCCTGTCGCGCTTCAGGAGAACCCCTGTCGCAAGAGGCTTGGAGTCCCTTGGGGAAGGGCGGCTAGGATAAGGTGAAAAGGAGTCCCCATGGCCACCGCACCGGATCAGAGCTTCCCTGAAATCCGCGACTCGGTCCGCAAGCTGTGTGCCCGCTTTCCCGGGCCCTACTGGCAGGCCCTTGATCGCGACCGGATCTATCCGACGGAATTTGTCGGGGCTCTGACCGAAAGCGGCTTTCTGTCGGTCCTGATCCCGGAGGCCTATGGCGGCTCGGGTCTCGGTCTCGGGGCGGCGACAGCCATTCTTGAGGAAGTGCATCGCTCCGGCTGCAACGGCGGGGCCAGCCACGCCCAGATGTACACCATGGGCACGCTCCTGAAGCATGGGAGCGAGGCCCAGAAATCGGCCTATCTGCCGCGGATCGCGTCGGGTGAGTTGCGCCTGCAGGCGTTCGGGGTCACCGAGCCAGGGGCGGGAACCGACACAACCCGTATCTCCACCTCGGCCCGTCGTGACGGCGATCACTATGTGGTCAATGGCCAGAAGCTGTGGATCTCGCGGGCCGAGCATTCGGATCTGATGATCCTGCTGGTCCGGACGACTCCCCGCGACCAGGTCGCCAAGCCGAGCGACGGAATGAGCGTGCTGCTGGTCGACCTGCGCGAGGCCGTCGGTCGGGGGCTGACCATCCGGCCTGTGCGGACCATGCTCAATCACGCCACGACCGAACTGTTCTTCGAGGATCTCAGGGTTCCGGTCGCCAACCTGATCGGCAATGAAGGCAGCGGCTTCCGCTACATTCTTGACGGGATGAACGCCGAGCGGATCCTGATCGCAGCGGAATGCATCGGTGACGGCAAGTTCTTTGTCGATCGGGCCAGCGCCTACGCGCGGGATCGTGAGGTCTTCGGGCGGCCGATCGGACAGAATCAGGGCGTCCAGTTCCCCATCGCCCGGGCCCACGTCCAGGTCGCGGCGGCTGAACTGATGGTGCAACGCGCGGCGGCGCTGTTCGACGACGGCCAGGCCTGCGGTTCAGAAGCCAATATGGGCAAGATGCTGGCCTCTGAGGCGTCCTGGGCGGCCGCTGATGTCTGTCTGCAGGTCCACGGGGGCTTTGGCTTTGCCGAGGCCTATGGTGTCGAGCGGAAGTTCAGGGAGACCCGCCTCTATCAGGTGGCCCCGATCTCGACGAACCTCATTTTGAGCCATGTCGCGACCCATGTTCTGGGTTTGCCGAAGTCCTTCTAGCGGTCGTTACGTCAGAGTGCTTGCAGGAGAGGGGCGGATCACTCCACCATGCGCGCTCGCGTGGCCCTGAAGAGTGGGGCCGCAGGGGCTTGGCGTCGACCCTCGTTCCAAAATCGGGGAAGCGACATGAGTGCGACACAGGACACCGGTGCGGGTTCGAGCGTAGCAGCGATCTTGGCGGCAGTTTCGTCCGAGATGGCCATTGCCGCCCAGGCTTGCGGCGAGCTGGACAACGCCCTGGGTCAGATCCTGGCGGCAACCCCGCCCGAGGGGCAGGCCCGGGTGATGCAGGAGCTGCATACGGTTGACCTGCTGGCCCAGCACATCACGGCGATCACCGACTTCACCCATCGTATTGCCCTGATCGCCCCGACCCAGGATCGCATGACCGTGGATGACGCCCTCTCGGCGATCACCCTGGGGGCGGTTGCCGAACGTCTGCGCAATCAGCTCGCCCAGTCTGAGACGGCCTGAGCCGGGGGCGTGCCTCGCGCACGCCGTCGGGTTTGTTCCAGGAGGGCATCGCATTGGCCGTGACGATCTATGGCATCAAGGCCTGCGACACGATGAAGAAGGCCCGTGACTGGCTTGACGGTCACGGGATCACTTACGCCTTTCATGACTACAAGGTGGCCGGAATTGACCGGAGCCGCCTGGAGGCCTGGGTCGGCGAGCTGGGTTGGGAGGTCGTTCTGAACCGCGCCGGCACCACGTTCCGCAAGTTGCCTGACGCTGAAAAGCTTGATCTCGACGCAGCGCGGGCCGTGAACCTCATGCTGAATCAACCCTCCATGATCAAACGGCCGCTGCTCGATTCGGGTGGACGGCTGCTGGCGGGGTTCAAGCCCGAAGCCTATGCCGGGATGTTCGGGACGGGGGCTTGAAGCCCGGTCACCGTCTTCAATTTGCGCGGCCTCCCGGTTTCGCGCGACAAACAGGGTAAGGTTGGGCTAATTCCGCCGACGCCCGGCCAGTTCAGACCAAAGAGCGCAGGAAACATCGCGTGGGAGCCCATCCCGTCCCGTCGTACGACATGGTCATCTTTGACTTCGACGGCACGCTGGCCGACAGCGCGGCGTGGATGATCGGTGCCATCAATCCGATGGCGCGCCGGTTCGGGTTCAAGACGGTCACCGATGAAGAGATCGATATGCTGCGGGGCCGCAGCACGCGGGAAGTGATCCGCTATCTGGGTATTTCGCCCTGGAAGCTGCCGATGATCGCAGCCCACGGCAAAAAGCTGATGCAGGCTGACACGGCTTCGATCCCGCTGTTCCCCGAAACACCCGGTATGCTGCAGGCCTTGCATGCAGCCGGCCTGCGGTTGGCGGTTGTCAGCTCCAACAGCGAGAAGACCATTCGGGCGGTCCTCGGCCCGGATCTGTCGGGGCTGATCGAGCAGTTCTCCTGCGGGGCGTCGCTGTTTGGCAAGGCCCGCAAGTTCCGCAAGGTGACGTCCGGTCTCCCGTCCCGGGACCGGGTCATCTGCATCGGCGATGAAACCCGCGACATTGAAGCGGCGCGGGTCATTGGACTGGCCAGCGGTGCCGTGACCTGGGGCGCGGCCAAGCGCTCGATCCTGGTCGAGCACGGCCCGACCATCGTATTTGAATCACCGGCCGAAATTATTTCGCATCTCACTGCATCCACCGCGCCGGTCGGCGGCGTCTAACCTTCAGAAGACGGGGCCATGGGGCACCGCACTGGAGACAAGACGATGCTGGCGCTGTTCCGCGATTTCTGGTGGTTGGCTTTCCCGCTGAGCTGGTTCGCCATGGCCGGTTTGCGCGCCTGGCTGTCGCACAAGGTCCGTCGCGACACCCTGGACCTTGTCCAGACCTATGTCCGCCATGGCCGCGAGGCACCGCCCGAACTGATGGCGCGCCTGAACCGCGCCTGATCGATCACCGTCTGCATTTCTTCTCGCGGCCTGCATCCAGTCGATGCTCCGGCGGCGACTAACACCCAGAACGCGCACTGCTCGCGCTGGCCTTTGAGGGGGCAATGTCATGGAAGACCTGTTTCGTTCGTACTGGTGGCTGATCTTTCCACTGAGCTGGTTCGTGTTCGGTGGCTTTCAAAGCTGGCTCTCCTACCGGGCCAATCGCGATACGCTCGACCTGCTGAAGTCCTATGCGGCGAGTGGTCGGGAGCCGCCGCCGGAACTGGTGGCCCGGCTCAACAAGCGCTGGAATGAAGAGGACGAAGACAGCTCGGGCCGCGTTCCGCGCCGGTATCGCCGCCGCTATCGCGAGGAGCACCCCGTCTATCGTGCCGTCCTGTTTGGCGCGCTCTGCGCCGGCTTTACTTATGCGGCCGTGACCGATCTCTACGGAGCCGGTGAGGCCTTCACGATCGTCGCCTTCGTCATGGGGGCCCTCGGGCTCGCCTCACTGGTGTCGCTGCTGGTCGGCCGTGGGCCGAAAATCTGATGGAGGCGCCGCTCGTCAGGGCGGCGCGTGGTGGGTCCCAGGCGGCGTTCGCCCGGCTGGTCGCCCTGCACGAAAAGCCTCTCAGGGGCTTTCTGCGCAAGAGCGGCTGGACGGATGCCGATGACATCGCCCAGGAGGCCTTCGTGGCGGCCTGGACGAGTCTGGGGCGGCTGCGGGCCGACGAAGGCTTTCGGGCCTGGCTCTATGGCATCGCCTGGCGCAAGGCGCTGGACCAGCGTCGGGCGGCCCGGCGGTCGTCGCAGCGGGACGAGGCCTGGCGCGAGCTTGAGGCCCAGGAGGCTGCGGGATCGGTCGGGGCCGAGGACCGCATGGCCCTCGAGGCAGCCCTGCTGACCCTGCCGGAGGACCAGCGGGCCTGTGTGACCCTCTGTCTGGGCCAGGGCTGGTCGCACGCCGAAGTCTCCCAGGTGCTGGACCTGCCTCTGGGAACTGTGAAGTCGCATGTCACGCGCGGTCGTGAGAGACTGCTGTCGGTCCTGGGAGAAGCGTCATGACAACTGATGATCGTTTGGCTGCCTTTCTGTCCGAAGCCCCGGCGTCGCCATCGGGCGACCTGTTCGTCGCCGAAGTCATGGAGGCCGTCGAGCGCAGGGTGCTGGTCGACAGACTGTTGACCGCAGGCGCTGCAGCCCTGGCGGCAAGCGCCGTATTGTGGGCCTGCGCGCCGGTCCTGGATCTGGCGGTGGCGGCCCTGGCCCCGGCCCTGGTTCCAGTCGGCGGAATCCTGGCTCTGGTCCTTGCAACAGCCATGCTGGTCGGCCGTCCGGTGGACCAGGCCTAGCCTTACGAAAGTTTCATCCCGGCGGGCGCCTCCAAACGCCATCCCCGATGCCTCTTATCATCAGAAGGCGGCGCTCACGGGGGCGCGCCCACCAAAAGGAGTTTCGTCATGGATGAGGTCTGGATCCCGATCATCATGTTCTTTGTCATCGGCGCGATCGTTATCGTGCCGATCTGGCTGAAGAGCCGCGAACGTCTCGAAATGCAGGCGACCCTGCGCGCCGCGATCGACAAGGGTCAGCCGGTCCCGGCTGAAGTCATCGAAGCCCTGACCCGCAGCGTCAAGGTTCCGCCGACCTCGCTGAGCGACATGCGCGCGGGTGTGATCTGGCTGGCGGTCGGCATCGGCATCGGGCTGTTCGGCTTCTTCGTCAGCTTCGACAAGCACGACTTCCATTTCCCCTCGATGGGCTTTGCTGCCATCCCCGTCGTGATTGGCCTGGCCTTCATCGCCCTCAGCTTCTTCAACCCGAACAAGCCCAAGCCGGTCTGAGATCGGCTTTCGGGGGAGGGGCAACCATGACCAGCGATCGATCACCGACGGGTCACGACGTGGAACTCGCCGCCCTAGCGGCGGCGGGCGACCGCCGGGCCTATGGTGAACTGGTCCGGCGGCATGGCTCCTCGGTTCGGGGTCTGCTGCGCCGTATGGGCGCGGACTCGACCACGGCCGATGACCTGGCCCAAGACGCGTTCCTGGCCGGCTTCGAGCAGGTGGCAGAGTACCGGGGCGAGGGCGCTTTCGCCGGATGGATCAAGCGGATTGCCGCGAGGCTCTATCTGCGCCGGGTCAAGCGAGAGGCGCGCCTGGTGTTCACGGATGCAGCCCAGGACGGCGACGATCCTGCGGCCCTCAATGAGCCCCGGACGGCCAATCGCATCGATCTGGACGAGGCCCTCAAGAGCCTCTCCCGGGGCGAGCGGCTTTCGGTTTCGCTCTGCTACGGGGGCGACTGGTCCCACGCCGAGGTCGCCGAGGCCTTGAACATCCCGATCGGCACGGTGAAATCCCATGTCAAACGTGGTTTGGATAAACTCAGGGTCAGACTGGCCCAACCGCCGGAAGGCGCGAGGAGGGAAGCTCATGGCTGAACCCGATTTCGAAGCCCAGTTGGTGCGCCTGTTCAGCGACGCACCGTCGTTTCCTGACGCAGAGCTCTTCAATGCGGAGATCTCTGCCAAGCTGGATCGCGGCTGGGCCCTGCGTCGCATGCTGATCGGGGCTGCCGGCGTGGCCGCAGGGCTGTTTGCCGCCGTCCAGATCGTGGCCACCCGCTTCTCGAGCGAGCTGCAGGTGCTGTCGCGAGACGGTGCCCGTGATGCGTCGTCCGAGCTGAGCGCAGCCCTGAACAGGCTCAACGACCTGGTGGTGACTCCAGGCAGTGGGGAAGCGCTCTGGCTGGCTGCCGGCCTGGCCGTCCTGGCCATCGGATTTGCTGTGACCCGGGCCATGGAAGAATTCTGATCATCGTTCATGTTGCGGCACGGCGCGTTCTGACAGACAACTGCGCCGCGTCGCCTCTAGGGCGACCCGTTCAGGAGCTCCGTTCTGTCCTCGCATCGTGAAGACGTGGTCCGCCGTCTGGCAGCCCCCGACATTGCCGCCCGCAAGAGCGGCGTGCCCATTGTCTGTCTGACCGCCTATACCGCGCCCGTCGCGGCGGCGCTGGACGAGGCCTGCGACCTGCTGCTGGTCGGCGACTCGGTCGGCATGGTCGTGCACGGCCTGCCGAACACGGTCGGCGTGACCATGGAGATGATGATCCTCCACGGCCAGGCGGTGATGCGCGGGTCGCGCAAGGCCATGGTCGTGGTCGACATGCCGTTCGGCTCGTACGAGGGCTCGGTCGAGGAGGCCTATGCCAACGCCGTCCGCATCATGAAGGACACCGGCGCCCAGGCGGTCAAGGTCGAGAGCGGTCCGACGGTTCCGGCCACCATCGAGTATCTGACCAAACGGGGTGTGCCGGTCATGGGGCACGTCGGTCTGCGACCCCAGGCCGTGCTGGTCGACGGCGGCTTCAAGGCCAAGGGCAAGGATGAGGCCGGTCGGGCCCTGATCCTCGACGAGGCCCGCCGCACCGCCGATGCCGGCGCCTTTGCCGTTGTGGTCGAGGGCGTGGCCGAGAGCCTGGCCCGCGAAATCACGGCCGCGATCGCCCCGCCCACGATAGGGATTGGGGCCTCGGCAGGCTGCGACGGCCAGATCCTGGTAACGGACGACATGCTGGGCCTGTTTGACTGGACGCCCAAATTTGTCCGCCGCTATGCCGACCTGAAGGGCGAGATCGAGCGGGCCGCCCGGGAATATGCGCTCGACGTCAAGGCCCGGACCTTCCCCGGCGAGGCCGAGACCTATTATGCCCGCAAGGGCTAGGGTCGGGCATTTTCGGGCTTTTGGAGCCGTTGCGGCAGGCCCGGACACGCTATAGGTTCGCCGCCTGCGCCAGCGGCCCCTTGCTGGCCACATTCTGTTGTAAACCCTGTGCCGCCGCCGGTTGTCCGGCGCCGGCGCGCAAGGGGTGCGTTCGCCGCGCCCCGTTTCGGAGCCTCGTTCGTGGTCGATGTGTTTGACGAGGTCGAAGAGCAGCTTCGCTCCGACCGTTACAAGACCCTCGCGCTGAAGGCGCTGCCGTGGATCGGCGCTGCGACGGTTGCGGTCGTCATCGGCGTTGGAGCCTATTGGGGCTGGACGTCCTACCAGGCCCGCGAAGCGGACAAGGCCTCAGAAGCCTATCAGGCGGCCCTGGAGACCATGGGTCGCGAGGGCGTCGCCAAGGGCTTCCCGGCCATGCAGGCCGTCGCCAAGGGCGGCGCGAACGGCTACCGCGCCCTGGCCCTGATGCACATGGGTGGCATCCGCCTTGACGAGGGCAAGACCGCCGAGGCGGTCGCCTATTTTGATGAAGCCGCCAAGCTTTCCGGCGATCCGGTCCTCGGCGATCTGGCCCGCCTCAAATCCGCCTTCGCGCTCATGGACACAGCCCCCTACAAGGAAATCGAAGCGAGGCTGACGCCGTTGGCGGGTGAAAAAAGTCCCTATCGGGTGAAGGCCAAGGAAGCCCTGGCGTTCGCCAAGCTGCAGGCCGGCGATGCCAAGGGCGCGCGCGAGGACTTCTCGGTCCTGGCCAATCTCCTCGACAACAGTTCGGACGATGTCCGCCAGCGCGCTCAGGCGGCGATGCAGGTCATCGACTCCGGCGGTTCGACGGCGCTTCCGGCCGCGGTCAAGGCCTCGATCGCCCTGCCGCTGGCCCCCAGTCTGCCTACCGGTCCGCAACTCGCGCCTAACGGCGCCCAATGAGCCGCTCCATGATCACCAAGCGTTCTGTTGCGTTGATCGCGCTGATGTCGGCCTCGGTCGCGATCACCGGTTGTTCGACGATCACCAAGCTGAACCCGTTCGACAAGTCCGAGAAGGACAAGGCGACGGCGACCCAGGGCCAGCGGATCTCGGTTATCGCCTTCGATCAGAAGGTCGAGACGTCCGAGACGCTCAAGGGAACGGATTTCTTCCTGCCCGATCCCGCGCCGCAGACGGAATGGCGCCTGCCCGGCGGCAATGCCGAGCAGTCGGTCGAGCATGTCGACGCCGCCAAGGCCTTCGAGATCGCCTGGCGCAAGGGTTTCGGCCAGAAGGGCAACCGCAAGTTTCACGTCACGGCACCGCCGGTGGCGACGGCGGACCGGATCTACGTCATGGACGGCGAGTCCACCGTGGCTGCCCTGAGCACACAAACCGGCTCGGTGGACTGGCGCAAGGACTTGCGGCCTTCGGCCGGTCCGGGCAAGGGCGGCTTCTTCGGCATCGGCGGGGTCAAGAATGACCGCCTCGGCTTCGGTGGTGGACTGGCGCTCAGCCCGGACAACAAGCTCTATGTGTCGTCCGGTTTCCGCTTTGTGGCGCAACTCGATGCGGCCACGGGGGCGGAAGGCTGGCGCCAGACGACCTCCACCCCGATCCATGCGGCGCCTACCGTCGTTGACGGCCGGGTGTTCGTGGTGTCGACCGACAACGAGCTTCTGACCTATGCCGCCGCGACGGGCACGCCGGGCTGGACCTACCAGGCCCTGATCGAGCCGGCCCGCATCCTGTCGGCGCCGAGCCCGGCGGTCAGCGGCGACACGGTCGTTTCCGGCTTTGCCTCGGGTGAACTGGTGGCCCTGCGGACGACCAACGGCAATGATCTCTGGAGCGAGGCCCTGTCGCGCGCCAGCCGGACCAATGCCCTGTCGGAGATCCGCGACATTCCGGGCCGGCCGGTCATCTACAAGGGCGATGTGTTCGCCGTCAGCCACTCGGGCGTGTTCTCGGCCACTGATCTGCGGACCGGCCAGGCGCGCTGGAGCCTTCCTGTCACCGGGATCACCAGCCCCTGGGCTGCCGGGGACGTGGTCTTTGTCGTCGACAAGTCCGGTCAGGTGATCTGTGCAGCCCGTGAAACGGGCGCGATCTACTGGATCCGGGATCTCAACGAGGGTCTTGCCCTGACCAAGCGCCAGAAGAAGAAGTACGCCAAGCATCCGCGCCTCTGGTCGACCCCGATCCTCGCATCGGGTCGCCTCATCACGGTGTCCAGCGATGGTGAGGCCGTTGCGCTGAACCCGAAAACCGGGGAAGCGGTGAAGAAGCTGAAGATCGGTTCACCGGTTCTTCTGGCCCCGATCGCCGTGGGATCCATGGTCTATATCGTGACGGATGACGCCCAGGTCGTGGCGATCCGCTAGCACCCCGGCGGCTTTTCGGAGCCGCTCTCCAACCCTGAAACGGTCCCGAGGCCCGGGTCGGTGCAAGCCGGCCCGGGCTGTTGCTTTGCGGGAACGGGAAAAATCGACTACTGCAAGCCCATGCCTTTGAAACTCGCCATTGTCGGCCGCCCCAATGTGGGCAAGTCCACGCTGTTCAACCGCCTCGCCGGAAAGAAGCTGGCCATCGTGGATGACCAGCCCGGGGTCACGCGCGACCGCCGCTACGCCTCGGGACGCCTCGGCGACCTCGAGCTTGAACTTATTGATACCGCCGGCTTCGAGGACGTGTCCGACGAGAGCCTTGAGGCGCGGATGCGCCACCAGACCGAACTGGCGGTGGAAGAAGCCGACGTCTCGCTGTTCATCTACGATGCCCGCGAGGGCGTAACGCCGCTCGACGAGGTCTTTGCGACCCTGCTGCGGCGCCGCGGCAAGCCGGTGATCATCGCGGCCAACAAGGCCGAGGGCAAAGCCGGGCAGTCCGGCATCGGCGAGGCCTACAAGCTGGGTCTGGGCGAACCGATCCCGATCTCCGGCGAGCACGGCGAGGGCATGGCCGAGCTCTATGCCGCCATGCTCGCTGCGTTTCCCGAAGACCAGTATGCCGATGACGACGACGATGACGACAAGCCGATCCGGCTGGCCATTGTCGGTCGCCCCAATGCCGGCAAGTCCACCCTGGTCAACCGCCTGATCGGCGAGCAGCGCCTTCTGACGGGGCCCGAGGCCGGGATCACGCGGGACTCGATCTCTGTGGACTGGGTCTGGGGTGACAAGAAGGTGCGGCTGGTCGACACGGCCGGCCTGCGCAAGAAGGCCAAGGTTCAGGAGAAGCTCGAAAAGCTCTCCACCCAGGACACCATTCGGGCCATCACCTTTGCCGAGGTCGTGGTTCTGGTGATGGACGCAACCCACCCGTTCGAGATCCAGGACCTGCAGATCGCCGACCTGACCGAGCGGGAAGGGCGGGCCCTGGTCTTCGTCCTGGCCAAGTGGGATCTGGTTGAAGACCCGGCCGGACAACTGGCCGCCTTCCGCGAACATGCCGAGCGCATGCTGCCGCAGGTGCGCGGTGCGCCGGTGGTGGCCCTGTCCGGCGAGACCGGCAAGGGCGTCGAGAAGCTGATGCCGGCGGTCCTGAAGATCCACAAGGACTGGTCGACCAAGGTCAAGACCCGCGATCTGAACGACTGGCTGCAGATGGCCATGCAGCGGCATCCGCCGCCCGCCGTCAGCGGCAAGCGCGTAAAGCCCAAATACATGGCCCAGACCAAGGCCCGTCCGCCGACCTTTGTGCTGTTCTCCAGCCGCGCCGACCAGATGCCCGATCACTACCGGCGCTATCTGATCAACTCGCTTCGCGAGAGCTTTGATCTGCCCGGCGTTCCGCTGCGCATCACGATCAAGTCGGGGGCCAACCCCTATGCCGACGGCGAGGCCAAGGGTCATAGCGGTCGGGGCAAGCGCGAGTTCGAACGCCGCGAGCGTGAGGAAGAGCGGATCCGCGCCTCGCGCAATACGGTGAAGAAGTCCAAGCGCCTGGCTGACGAGGCCGCAGCGGCCGCTGCCCTCGCGGCCGGCAAGCCCCTGCCTGATCCGGGTAAGGCTGCGGTCAAGCCGGTCAAGAAGCAGGGGCCGACCGTGATGCCGGCCGTGGGGGCCACTCCGGCTCCGGCGGCCGAGCCCGGCAAGGCGGCGGTCAAGTCGGTGAAGAAGCAGGGGCCCCGGGCCCAGAAGAAAGTCTCGACCACGCCGAGCTACAAGGTCGGTGCCAAGGCGGCCGGCGGCAAGGCCGCCACCGGGCCGAGGCGGCCCGTGGCCGGGTCGGGCATCGTGCGCGGCAACAAGGGTCCGGGCAAGCCCAAGGCCCGCTAGGGCCGCTTTCCGGGCGGGTTTGAGGGCGACCTCTGGACCCGCTCGCGTGGCTCTGGTTTCTAAACCCCGAGCGCGTTCGGGAAAGGGCCGTCGCTATGGAGCTTGATCGCCGTCAATGGCTGGCCCAGGGCGGGGCTTTTGCGGCCCTGTCGCTGGCTGGACCTGTCAGCGCGGATGCGGTTGCACCCGGCCGCACCCGGCTCATCCTGCTGGGAACCGGCGGTGGCCCGACCCCCAAGAAGAACCGTTCAGCTCCGGCCCTGGCCATCGTGGTCGATAGGATGACCTATGTCGTGGACTGTGGTGACGGGGTTGCCCGCCAACTGGTCTTGGCGGGGTTGAAGCTGTCGTCCATCAACAGCGTTTTCCTGACCCACCACCACTCTGACCACAATGCCGACTACGGCAACCTGCTGCTCCTGGCCTGGGCGGCTGATCTCGCTCCCCGCGTCGACACCTATGGACCGCCCCCGCTCAGGACGATGACGCGGCAGGCCCTGGCCCTGAACGCCGTCGATATTCGCACCCGGATCGGCGATGAAGGCCGTCCGCCCCTGGCCCCTCTGATCCATCCGCACGAGATCAGTCGCCCGGGGCCGGTCATGCAGGACAGCCGGGTCAGGGTGCGCGCTGCCCTGGTCCGTCATCCGCCCGTGACCCCGGCCTTCGCCTATCGGTTCGACACGCCGGGCCGCTCGATCGTCATTTCGGGCGACACCGCGCCATCAGAGGCCTTGGTGGATCTGGCAAGAGGCGCTGATGTCCTCGTGCACGAGGTCATGTATCTGCCGGCCCTTGAAGCCCTGCTGGCTACCGAGCCCAATGCGGCACGTCTGAAAGAGCATCTGCTGGCCAGCCATACGACCACCGAACAGGTCGGCTGCATCGCCAGCCAGGCCGGGGTGAAGACGCTGGTGCTCTCGCACTTCGTCCCCGGCGGCTATCCGTTCATCGAGGACCAGGTCTGGCTGGACGCGGTACGACCCCACTTCTCGGGCAAGATCGTCGTCGGCCGGGACTTGCTGGAGCTCTGAGCTCAGCCGAGGCTGGCCGATTCCTGGCCGCGGTCCTTGAAACGGACCACGCCGCGCGGCGGCTCGCGGTCAGGCCGGACCAGGTCGACCATGAACGGGACGAGGGTCTCGGGCGCGGGGACCGTCATCGGATCCTCGCCCGGGAAGGCCCCGGAGCGCATCTTGGTGCGCATGGCCCCGGGATCGACGCACAGGGCCCGCACCGGGGTGTTCTCCATCTCGTCCGCATAGCAGTCGACAATGGCCTCCAGACCGGCCTTGGAGGCAGCATAGCCGCCCCAGAAGGCCCGGTGGCTGGTCGCGACGCTGCTGGTCAGGAATACGGCCCGACCGGCGTCGGAGGCGCGCAGCAGCGGATCCATGGCCCGGATCAGCCGCCAGTTGGCCGTCAGGTTGGTGGCCATGATCATGTCCCAGCCCTTGGGGTCGAGATGGCCTACCGGGGTCAGGGCTCCGAGGACACCGGCCGCTCCGACCAGGATGTCCAGCTTGCCCCAGCGGGCATGCAGGGCTGCGCCCAACTGGTCCAGACCGTCGGGCTCGCGCAGGTCCAGCGGCACCAGGGTCGCGTGTTCGCCGGTCGAGGCGAAGATCGCATCATCCAGCGCTTCCAGCGCGCCCTGGGTGCGGCCCAGGGCGATGACCTGGGCTCCAGCCTCGGCCAGGCCGAGGGCCAGGGCCGCGCCAATCCCGCGCGTGGCGCCGGTGACCAGGGCCAGGCGGCCCGCGAGCGGTTTTTGAGAGTCGGTCGTCATGCGGGCCTTTTAGGGCATGGACAGCGGAAACTGAACCACTGGCTGCGGGCTTCCGTCGTGATGCGTATCTGGGTCGGTTCAGGTCTCGTCGCCGGTCCGCTTGGCATAGTGCTGGGCGATCACCGAACAGGCCATCAGCTGGATCTGGTGGAAGATCATCAGCGGCAGGACCAGCACGCCAGCGGTGGCGCTCGGAAACAGGATGCCGGCCATCGGCACGCCTGTCGCGAGGCTCTTCTTCGAGCCGCAGAACACGATGGCGATCTCGTCCGCCTTCGAGAAGCCCAGGCTGCGGGCTCCGAAGGTTGTGGCCAGCAGGACGACCACCAGCAGCACGCCACAGACCAGGACCAGCGCCAGTAGCTCAAGCGGCGAAACCCGCTTCCACAGGCCGCCATAGACGGCGGCGCTGAAGGCCGCATAGACCACCAGCAGGATCGAGCCGCGATCGACATAGCCGATCAGGGGCTTGTGGCGGTCCAGCCAGCTGCTGATCAGGGGCCGAACCAGCTGCCCGGCCACGAAGGGCAGCAGGAGCTGGACAATGATGTCCTGGATGGCCTTCCAGCCTCCGGCTCCGCCCTGGGCGTGCATCAGCAGGCTGACCAGGACCGGGGTCACGAAGATCCCGAGCAGGTTCGAGGCCGAGGCGGCGCAGACGGCGGCAGCGACATTGCCCCGGGCCATCGATGTGAAGGCAATCGACGACTGCACGGTCGAAGGCAGGCAGGCCAGGAACACCATGCCCGCCGCCAGGGTCGGGGACAGCAGGCCGCTGCGGCTGGCCAGCAAGCTCAGCACGGGGTACAGCGCGAAGGTGAAGGCCAGGATGGTCAGGTGCAGCCGCCAGTGGGTGACACCGGCCACAACGGCCTCACGCGACAGCTTGGCGCCGTGCAGGAAGAACAGCAGTCCGATGGCGAGTTTGACCACAATGGCCAGCACGCCGGCCGCCGGGCCGTGGATCGGCAGGAACGAGGCGAGCACCACCATGCCGATCAGGGCCAGGATGTAGCCGTCGATCTTCAGGCTCGCGAGAAGTTTGGAAAGGCTCATCTGGTCCGTTCAGGCCGCCGGGCTCCCCGCGTTCGCGGGGAGGAGCGGGCCGGGCTTATGCGCTGAGCAGCGACAGTTGCTTGTCGTTGGACTCGTTCCGCCCTTCGGCGATCTCGCGGTCGGTCAGACGGGTGGGATAGTCGCCGGTGAAATAGTGATCGGTGAACTGCGGCGTCACCGGATCGCGCGGCCCGGCCTCGAGGGCCTGATAGAGGCCGTCGACCGACAGGAAGCCGAGCGAGTCCACTTCCAGGAAGCGGGCCATTTCTTCCAGCGACTTGTTGGCGGCCAGCAGCTGTTCGCGCTCTGGCATGTCGATGCCATAGAAGTCGGGCCACTTGATCGGCGGGCTGGCCGAGCGCAGGTGCACCTCGGAAGCGCCGGCCTCGCGGACCATGCGGACAATCTTCAAAGACGTGGTGCCACGCACGATCGAGTCGTCGATCAGGATGACCCGCTTGCCTTCCAGCACGGCGCGGTTGGGGCTGTGCTTCATGCGTACGCCCAGTTCGCGCACGCCCTGGGTGGGCTGGATGAAGGTCCGGCCGACATAGTGGTTGCGAATGATGCCCAGATCGAAGGGCAGGCCGCTCTGCTGGGCATAGCCGATGGCCGCCGGCACGCCGCTGTCGGGCACGGGGACCACGACATCGGCCTCGACTCCGGTTTCGATGGCCAGGCGCTGGCCCATGCGCTTGCGGACGTCATAGACCGAGCGGCCGTTCACGACGCTGTCGGGGCGGGCGAAATAGACATATTCGAAGACGCAGGGGCGGGCGGCCAGGGCGTTGAACGGCTTCAGCGACTTCACGCCGGTGTCGGAGATGATGACCATCTCGCCGTGCTCGATGTCGCGCACGAAGCGGGCCCCGATCATGTCGAGGGCGCAGGTTTCCGAGGCCAGGATCGGCTGGCCGTCAAGGTCGCCCAGCACCAGCGGCCGGATGCCCAGCGGATCTCGGACGCCGATCATCTTCTTGTTGGTGATCGCCACCAGGGCATAGCCGCCCTCGATCTGGGCCACGGCGTCGATGAAGCGGTCGACGATCCGCGCCTTCCGCGAGCGGGCGATCAGGTGAAGGATCACCTCGCTGTCGCTGGTGGACTGGAAGATCGCGCCTTCCTGCACCAGGCGTTCGCGCAGCGACAGGAAGTTGGTCAGGTTGCCGTTGTGGGCGATGGCCACGCCGCCGGTCTCGAGGTCGGCAAACATCGGCTGGACGTTGCGGACGCCGCTGCCGCCGGCCGTCGAATAGCGGGTGTGGCCGATGGCCATGGCCCCGGGCAGACGTTCGACCAGGTCATTGCCGGTAAAGGCATCGCCGACATGCCCCATATGGCGCTCGGTGTGGAAGCGCTGGCCGTCGAAGGCGGCGATACCGCAGGCTTCCTGACCCCGGTGCTGCAGGGCGTGCAGGCCGAGCGCCGCAACGGCGGCGGCGTCCCGGACACCGAACACGCCGAACACGCCGCATTCGGGGCGCAGGGTGTCGTCTTCGGGGTCACGCCAGGGGGCGGAGGAATATCGATCGGTCGATTGGCCGATAACGCTCATCGCGATTTCTCCACCAGGTCATCGAGAGTCTGACGCTGGTTCTGATCATAGCCGGAGTCGGACGGTTTGCCGTCCGGCGAGTTGTCGCTGCCCTCACGGACGGCATTCTTGATGGCCGGGGCCAGTTTACCGGCGAGGGCCTCACCCTTGGGAGCAAAGACCTTCAGGACCTGGGCGCTGGCCTGGGACACCGGATAGAATACGGACTTGCCGACCCAGGCCGGAACCCGATCCGGCGGTGTCGCCATGTGAAACAGCAGGTTGAAGACCCCGAGGATCACCAGGGCGCGCATCAGGCCAAAGCCCGCGCCGACGGCCCGGTCCAGCAGGCCGAGCGCGCCTTCCTGCAGGCCCTTGGTGAGGTGCCCGGCAATCAGGCGCAGCAGGATGAAGCAGACCACGAAGACCACGATCAGGGCACTGGCCGTGGCGGCCCAGTCCGGATCCATGAGCGCCCGGAAGATCGGACCGCTGATCCGCAGACCGAACAGCGCTATGGCGGCGGCAAAAATGAACGACAGGGCCGAGGTCAGTTCGCGCGAGGCACCGCGGCCAAAACCGACCGAGGCGGAAACCAGCAGCAGCAGGCCGGCGATGATGTCGAAGGGCGTCACGTCAGCTGGCCCCAGATCTCGTCACCGATCCGCCGAACCGCATCGGCCAGTCGCGCGACTCCGGCGACCGGCAGGGCACCGCCGCCTTCGGGCAGGCCGGAAAGCGGACCCAGCGCCCGGCCAAATCCCAGCTTTGCGGCTTCCTTCAAACGCGTCTCCATCCGGCTGACCGGTCGTACCTCGCCCGACAGGCTGACCTCGCCGAACACGACGCAGTCCTGGGGCAGGGCAATATCGAGCGCCGAAGAGGCCAGGGCCGCCGCAGCTGCGAGATCCGCCGCCGGCTCGGTGATGCGCAAGCCGCCAGCGACGTTCAGATAGACGTCCTTGTCGCCAAAACCAAGGCCGCAACGCGATTCCAGCACGGCAAGCACCATGGCCAGCCGACCGGAATCCCATCCGACCACGGCGCGTCTCGGCGTGCCATAGGCCGAGGGGGCCACCAGGGCCTGGAATTCGACGAGAACCGGCCGCGAGCCCTCGATGCCCGCAAACACGGCCGCGCCCGCCGCCCGTTCTCCACCCTCGTTGAGGAACAGGGCCGAGGGATTCTTCACCTCCCGCAGGCCGACATCGCCCATCTCGAAGACCCCGATCTCGTCGGTGGCTCCAAAACGGTTCTTGGCACCACGCAGGATACGGAACGGATAGCCGCGCTCGCCCTCGAACGAGAGCACGGCATCGACGAGGTGCTCGACCACGCGCGGGCCGGCGATCTGGCCGTCCTTGGTGACGTGGCCGACCAGCAGGATCGCAACGCCCTTCTTCTTGGCCAGGCGCACCAGTTCGGTGGCGCAGGCCCGGACCTGGGTGACCGTACCGGGGCCGGCCTCGTGGGCGTCGCTCCACATGGTCTGGATCGAGTCGATGACCACGAGGTCGAAACTGTCGCGCTTCAGGCCGTCGAGGATCTCGCGCAGGCTGGTCTCTGCCGCCAGACTGACCGGCGACTTGGCCAGGCCCATGCGGTCGGCGCGGGAGCGGATCTGTTCGACGGCTTCCTCGCCGGAGATGTAGGCGCAGGAGACGCCGCGCGAAGCCGCATTGGCGCAGACCTGCAGCAGCAGGGTTGACTTGCCGACGCCCGGATCGCCGCCGATGAGGATGGCCGAGCCGGGCACCACGCCGCCGCCGCAGACCCGGTCGAATTCGTCGACGCCGGTGACGATGCGGGGCGGGGCGGGTGTGTCGCTTTCAAGGCCCTGGAACTGCAGGCCCCGGGTCCGTGTCGCCTTGGTCGCCGCCAGGGCTCCAGGCGGCCGCGCGCTGACTTCCTCGACCAGGGTGTTCCAGCTCTGGCAGGCCGGGCACTGGCCCGACCATTTGGACTGGACCGCCCCGCAGGACTGGCAGGCGTAAACGGCACCGTCTCGGGCCATGGGGTCTCCTGATTCTCGGATGGCTGGAGACTACAGGGTGGCAGGCCCCTGCGCCAAAGACGGACGTCGGTTCAGGGGCGAACGAGCAGTTGGGCTCGCGGCGCGATGCGGGTCAGAAGTTCATAGGCCGTCGTGCCGGCCGCCGTCGCCGCATCATCGACCAGCCGGTTGGGACCGATGATCTCGACCATGGCTCCGGGCCGCGCCGCATCGCAGTCGGTGATGTCGATCGCCAACAGGTCCATGGACACGCGACCGAGCAGGGGCCGAAGCGCGCCGTCGAACCAAATGGCTCCGCGCGGGTGGGCGGCCCTCGGCAGGCCGTCGGCATAGCCGGCGGCGACGATGGCGACCCGGGTGTTGTCTGTGGCGGTATAGGTCGCGCCATAACCGATGCTCTCGCCGCGCGGCAGATTACGCACCTGCAGGATCGGGGCTTCCAGCGTGGCGACGGCCCGGATCCGGGCGTCGGGCACACCGGTCGGGCCACCGCCATAGAGGCTGATGCCTGGACGGGCCTGGTCGAAGGCGTAGTCCGGTCCCAGGAAGATCCCGGCTGAATTGGCCAGGCTCCTGCGGGCCTGCGGGAACAGCGCAGCGGCCTCGGTGAAGCGCTCGAGCTGCTGCCGGTTCAGCGGGTGATCCGGCGTGTCGGCGCAGGCCAGATGGCTGAGCACCTGAACGATTTCGACATGCTTGAGCCGGTCCATCGCGCCGAGCAGGACCTTGATCTCCTCCAGGCGGAGGCCCAGGCGGTTCATGCCGGTATCGATGTGCAGGCTGGCCGCCCGTCGCCCGTCGCGGGCGTGGCTGTTCCAGGCTTCGATCTGGGGCAGGCTGTTGAGGACAGGCTTGAGATCGGCGGCCTCTAGAGCAGCTGCCGAGCCAGGTGTCGCGCCGTCGAGAACGTGGATGTCGGCCGGTCGGTCGCCCAGGCTAGCGCGCAGGGCGCGGCCCTCGGAAAGCCGGGCGACATAGAAGCTGCGTGCGCCCTCCTGCCAGAGCCGGTCGGCGACGCGTGCCGCCCCCAGCCCATAGCCGTCCGCCTTGACCGCCGGCGCAATCTCGGCCCCGCCGGCCGCCGACTTCAGCGCGGCATAGTTGGAAGCCAGGGCGTCGAGGTCGATCGTCAGGCGAGCGTCTTGGAGGTCGGTCACTTGGGCTTTGCAATCCGGTGAAGCGCGCCCCGGGCGTAGCGGAGCAGGCCCGGCATTTCCAGCTAGAACAGTTCGCGATGGGTCGTAAGAAACACCGAGACGAGGTTTTCAAAACCCGAGGCGGTGATCTGGACACCGATACAGAGCAGCAGGAAGGCGACCAGCCGTGACATCACCCGCGCTCCGGACTGTCCGAGTAGCCGCGTGACACGGTCCGAGGCGCTGTAGAGCAGCCATACCAGCACCGCGACCCCGGCCGCTGCGACGCCGGCTCCGAGGAAAAAAGCGGTCGCGCTACCTTCGGCAGGGCGCTGCGACGACAGGGCGATGGCCACAGAAATCGATCCCGGACCGGTTGTGAAGGGCATGGTCATCGGGAAGAAGGCGATGTCCTCGTGATCCTTGGCCGGTTCGGTGTGGCTGGTCTTGCGGTCTTCCTGCTCCTGCGGATCCATCAGCAGGCTCCACGCGCGAATGCCGACCACCAGACCGCCGGCCACCCGCAGGGCCCCGAGGCTGACACCGAAGAAGTTGAGGATGTAGCCGCCCAGCAGCAGCGACCCCAGCAGAACCAGAAAGGCATAGAAGCCGATGGTGCGCGCGAGGCTCTGCCGGTCGGCCCGGCTGCGGCTGCCCATGGCCTGATCGAAGATCAGCGACGCCCCGACCGGATTGACGATCGAGAACAGGGCCGGGAAGGCCAGCAGGAAGGCTCCGACGAAGCTCGAGACGGGCAGGGGGCTGAAGTCCACGGTCCTGGCCTATTCGTCCGAAGGAATGTTCCGGGCCTGGGCGAAATAGTGGTCGCGCGCCAGATTGCCGAAACGGGTGGTGTCGCTGTTGAAGGACAGACGCACGGTGCCGATCGGGCCGTGGCGTTGCTTGGCGATGATCACCTCGGCGAGGCCCTGCAGGCGGTCCATGTCCTCCTGCCAGGTCAGGTGTTCGGGCGTGCCTTCGCGCGGCTCGGCCCGGCCGACATAGTAGGACTCACGATAGACGAACCAGACCATGTCGGCGTCCTGCTCGATGGAGCCGGATTCACGAAGGTCCGACAGCTGCGGCCGCTTGTCTTCCCGCTGCTCGACCTGACGCGAGAGCTGCGACAGGGCGATAACCGGGCAGCCCAGTTCCTTGGCCAGGGCCTTGAGGCCCATGGTGATCTGGCTGACTTCCTGCACGCGGTTGGCGTTTGAGCCGAGGTCCGACCCCGTGACCAGTTGCAGGTAGTCGACGACCACAAGGTCGAGGCCGACCTGGCGCTTCAGGCGTCTCGCCCGCGCCGTCAGCTTGGCAATCGAGATACCGCCGGTGGCGTCGATATAGAGGGGGGCTTCCTGAAGCTCCATGGCCGCATCGCGCACCCGCCCGAACTCGGAGGCATCGATCTCGCCCTTGCGGAGCCGGTCGCCCGAAACGCCTGAGGCGTCAGCGAGCATACGCAGGGCCAGCTGTTCGGCGCTCATTTCGAGGGAGTAGAAGGCCACGACCCCGCCCTGGACGGTCTTCTTGGTGCCGTCCGGCTGGATTTCGTAGGCATATTTGCGGGCGATGTTGAAGGCGATGTTGGTGGCCAGAGCCGTCTTGCCCATCGACGGTCGACCGGCCAGGACCACGAGGTCGGAAGGGTGCAGGCCGCCGATCTTCTGGTCGAGATCAACCAGATCGGTGGCCACGCCGGACATGCCGCCGTCGCGGCTGTAGGCCTCAGCGGTCATCTCGACCGCGCCGCGCAGGGCGTCACCGAAGCTGACGAACCCCGACGAGGCCGTGCCGCTTTCGGCCAGGGTGTAGAGTTGCTGTTCAGCCGCTTCGATCTGGTCGCGGGCCGGCTTGTTCTCGTCGCCGCCGCCGTGGGCCACGCTGGCAATCTCGCCGCCGATCCGGATCAGGTCGCGGCGCAGGGCTAGATCGAAGACCGCCCGGGCATAGTCGCCGACATTGGCGGCCGGCGGCGCGCGATCGACGAGGTCGGCCAGGTAGCGAAGGCCGCCCAGTTCCTCGAAGGCCGGGTCCTTCTTGAACTCGTCGGCCAGCAGGATCGGTTCGGCCAGCTGGCCCTTGCGGATATGGGTCTCGATCGACTGGAAGAGCCGCTGGTGGAAGGGCTCGTAGAAGTGCCTGCCATTCAGGGCGTCGGTCAGCCGCTCATAGGCCGCGTTGTCATAGAGCAGCACGCCGAGCAGGGCCTGCTCGGCTTCCAGGTTGTGCGGAGCCACCGCGATGGTGATGTCCTGGAAGGGCGGACGCAGGTCGAGGGCTGGGACGATAGACATCCCTATAGGTTAACGCGGGCTGCGGTCTCGCGCGCGTGCGCCTTTGTCGCGGCTCCGAGTTCGATGTGGATGTTTTATGTATGTTCCAGGCCGAAGCCCAGGCAGCAAAAAGGCGCGGGGATGGCTCCCCGCGCCTTGCTCCGACAGGTGTCGGGGCTGTTACCAGGTCAGGCTGATGCGGCTGTAGACAAACCGGCCGTTGAAGCCGAACGGCGAGAAGCTCGACCACGGATTGCCGCCGCTGGTGTTCAGGTTCGGCGGCACCTGGTCGGGATACTGGTCGAACAGGTTGTCGGCACCGACCGAGACCGTCAGGTTGTCGCCCAGACGGCGGCGGCCTTCCAGGTCCACCAGACCCTGCACGCCGGTCCGCCAGTCACCGCTGCCGTCAGTTGCGGTCCCGGGGGCCAGGACGTTGCCATAGAAGCTGGTTCGCAGGGTCGCCCCCCACTGGTCCTTGGTCCAGTCGCCCTGCAGGGTGACCTTCTGGCGGGGCGTACCCTTTTCAAAGCGCAGGGTGGCCTGGCGGGCAAACAGCGACACCGGCGTCGGCAGGACACTGGTCGACGGCGTCCGCTTGACCGAGAGGTCGTTGACATTGGCCGCAGCGGTCAGGTCGAAGGTGCCGGCCTGCTCGTCGACGATCCGGTAACGGGCCACGACATCGAGGCCCACAGTCTTGGTGTCGACGCCGTTGGTGAAGAAGCGGCCGGCCGAGGCCCCGTAGGGCGACAGCAGGTCAAACACCACCCGGGCATTGGTCCCGGCCGCAGCCGTGGCGCTGCCGGTCAGGGTCTCGGTCAGGACGATCCGGTTGTCGATGTCGATGCGATAGGCATCGACCGTCAGCTCGAAGGGACCCTTGTGGTAGACGCCGCCGAGCGAGAAGTTTTTGGACTTCTCGGCCTCGAGGGGCTTGCCCCCGAGGGCCTTGCCGATGGTGCTGACCGACGGGAAGGTGCCGGTCTCGAACGGCACGGCCGTGGTGATCCCGCCCACCGTCTGGTTGATGTAGAGGATCGAGGTGGCAGTGAAATACTGCTGCTGCAGGCTGGGGGCCCGGAAGCCGGTCGAAGCCGCACCGCGGATCGCGAAGGCCGGGGTAAAGTCGTAGCGGCCCGACAGCTTCCAGCTCGTATTGGTCCCGAAGTCGGAATAGTCCTCATAGCGGATGGCCGCCGAGGTCGTCAGCTTGTCGGTGACCTTGCCTTCCAGGTCCAGATAGACCCCGACGGCATTGCGATCGACATCCACCTCATTGCTGGGGGTGAAGCCGGTGAAGCCGCGCGAGCCGAACGCCAGGGTCGGCGACACGGTGCCCCGGGCATAGGAGGCGACCTCACCGGCATTGATCTGGAAGGTCTCCTTGCGGGCCTCAAGACCGAAGGCGACGTTCAGCGGACCGGCCAGACCGACCTCGACCTCGCGGCTGACATCCACGCCGAGGGCCAGTTGGTCATAGTTCAGGCCACCGGCCTTGAAGCGGGTCGGCGAGGTGGGGCCATACGAGGGGTTCAGGGTGTTCTTGACCCCGAAGTCGATGTCATTGCTGCCATAGACGAGGTTCGCGTCGATCTTGAAGCCGTTCCAGTCGCCGCGCAGGCCTCCGGCGGCGGTGACGTCCTCGGTATTGGTCGTGATCAGCGGCAGGTAGCCGTTCGGATAGACGCTGGGGATGTTCTGGGTCGCGTCGGTCGGCAGGCGGTAGGTGGCCGAGGCCTCGGCGTCGCGCTGCTGATAGCCGTACCAGCCATAGGCTTCCCAGCTTTCGCCGATCGGCTTGCCGGCATTGGCATAGAAGGTCACGTCGGTGACTTCGGGATCGCCGAAGCGCGAGGTGATGCGCAGCGGCGTGACGCGGCGGTCGATGTCACTGCGGTTGGTGAAGTCGCGGTCGCGATATTCAGCCGACAGGGTCAGGAAGCCGTCCGCGCCGAGCTTGAGGCCCTGCCAGCCGGCGACGGTGACGGTCTGGCCGTCGGTGATCTTGCGCTTCTCGCCGGTCTGCAGCCCCCGGAACTCGGTGACATACTGGCCGGCGGTCACCGTTGCGCCGCCGCCGTGGTCGGCTTCGCGCAGGCGCAGGTTGACGACCCCGGCAATGGCGTCCGAGCCGTACTGGGCGGCTGCGCCGTCGCGGAGGACTTCGATGCGGTCAAGCGCCACCGACGGGATGGCGTTGAGATCGACGGCGGCCGAGCCGCGCCCGACCGAGCCGTTCACATTGATCAGGGCACTGGTGTGGCGGCGCGTGCCGTTGACGAGCACCAGGGTCTGGTCCGGGCCCTGGCCGCGCAGCACGGCAGGGCGCACCGAGTCCGTACCGTCGGTGTTCGACGGGCGCGGGAAGGTGATCGACGGCACGGTGGCCGACAGGGCCGCGGCCAGTTCGGTGGTGCCGCGCTGCTGCAGGGTCTTGGCGGTGACGACATCGACGGGGGCCAGGGTGTCGAGACGCGAGCGTCCCACGACCCGGGTGCCCGTGACGATCACTTCGTCGACGGCGACGGAGTCATTGCCGCCGGCCGGGGCCTCGGTCTGGGCGTGGGCGACGCCCGAGAGAGCGGCCGCCGAGGCTGCCGCCAGCAGAAGAGTTCGGTAGTTCATGGATCTATCCCCTCAGTGAAGACCGGGGGCGATGACCGCTCTTGTCCCGGCTGAGGCCGGCCTTGGCCATCCTCAAGACTACAGATGGGGCGCGCGGGTGGTGCCTACAAGCTAAGCATTTCTACGGCAAAATGCAGAAAAAAACGGCGCGGATTGCTCCGCGCCGTTTCAATCGTCACCGATCCGTTATGGATCAGGCTTCGTAGTGGTCGCCTTCGAACGAACCGGCGCCACCGGCGGCCATGTCCGAGGCCGCTTCGGCGTCAGCCGCGCGGTCTTCTTCGAATTGAGCGGCGACGACGTCTTCACCGCGCGACTGGCGCTCGGCTTCGTCGGCGCTGCGTGCGATGTTGAGCGTGACCGTGACGGTCACTTCAGCATGCAGCTTCACCTTCACTTCGTGAACGCCCAGCGTCTTGATCGGCTTGTCCAGAACGATCATCGAGCGATCGACCTTGCCGCCTTCGGCCTTGATGGCGTCGGCGACGTCGCGACCCGCGACCGAACCGTACAGCTGGCCGCTTTCGCCAGCCTGACGGATCATCACGTATTGCGTACCGTCGAGGGTTTCGCCGTTGGCGCCCGCGGCTTCGCGGTTCTTGACGTTACGGGCTTCGATTTCAGCGCGCTGAACCTCGAAGGCCTTCAGGTTGGCATTGTTGGCGCGCAGGGCCTTGTGGCGGGGCAGAAGGAAGTTACGGGCAAAGCCGTCCTTCACAGTGACCACGTCGCCAAGGACGCCGGTGCCGTCAACGCGTTCGAGCAGAATGACTTTCATCGTGGGGTCTCCCTTACTTCACGACGTAGGGGAGCAGAGCCAGGAAGCGGGCGCGCTTGATGGCCTTGGCCAGTTCGCGTTGCTTCTTGGCCGACACCGCGGTGATGCGCGAGGGCACGATCTTGCCACGTTCTGAAACGTAGCGCTGGAGCAGCTTCACGTCCTTGTAGTCGATCTTCGGCGCGTTGGCGCCGGAGAACGGGCACACCTTGCGGCGGCGGAAGAACGGGCGGCGGGCGCCGCCGGCAGCGGGCGCGCCGGCTTCGGGAGCGGTCGTATCGGTCATGATCTTTCTTCTCCCTTACGCGGCGGCGAAGTCGTCGCGCGGACGGTCCGAACGCTCGGGGCGCTCGCTGCGTTCGCGGTCACGACGGGCCAGAACCGGCGACAGTTCCAGGTCCAGCTCTTCCACGCGGATGGTCATGAAGCGCAGAACGTCT
>Ga0187842_1000107_pt1 | contig 42042 bp, 40 predicted proteins | sample SpaLakP09_SKY_41_FD_134514 | JGI IMG/M metagenome (GOLD analysis project Ga0187842, IMG submission 134514) | Oligotrophic lake water microbial communities from Sparkling Lake, Wisconsin, USA - SP09_SKY_41 | ecosystem: Environmental > Aquatic > Freshwater > Lake | place: USA: Sparkling Lake... | reverse complement strand
GAACTGCAATCGCGACAGCAGAAGTGCGTCGAGTTCCACGGGGTCTGGTCCTCACGGGGTTTGGAGCGCGACTCCTGCGCCCCGGTCCGGCCCGTGTCCATGCACCATCCGCCGCGCGGCGGAACGCCGCGATCAGGCCGCCGGAAGTTCGACCCAGAAGGTGGCACCCTCGCCGGGTGCCGAGGTCACGCCGATGGAACCGCCCTGCAGCTCGACCAGCCGTTTGGCCAGCGCCAGGCCGATGCCGTGCCCCTCGACCGTCGAGCGTTCGAGGCCGAGCCGGTTGAAGGGTTCGAACAACTGGGTCTGCTTTTCGACCGACAGGCCGCTGCCGCGGTCGATGACCTCAATCCGGACGCCGTCATAGACCTTGCTGGCGCGGAAGATGACCACCCCGCCGGCACCACCGTATTTGACGGCATTGGAGGCGAGGTTGGCGATCACCTGGGTCAGGCGCTGGGAGTCGGCGAGCGCCACCAGGCCGTCGCCTTCGCTGATCACGTCCAGCCGGATTCCGTGGGCGTCCGCCCGGAGCGCCGTCGTCCGGCGGACATCCTCGAGCACGCCGGGCACATCGGTCGGCCGCAGCTCAACCTTGACCGCGCCGGACTCGGCGCGGGCGACGTCCAGCAGGTCATGCGCCAGGGCCTCGACCTGCCGGGCGGTCTTGACCAGCATGTCCGCCATCTCGGCCTGGGTCTCCGAGACAGGCCCCAGTTGACCGGCCTTCCACAACTCCCCGATGCCAATCACGCCGCCGACGGGGCTCTTGATCTCATGAGCGACGTTGGCGAGCAGGCGGGACTTGGCCTCGGATGCCTTTTCGGCACGGACCCGACCCATCCGCGCCCGGTCGGCGAAGCGGTCGCGCTCCTCCAGCAGGGCAGCGACGAGCATGATGGGCAGATAGCCGAACAGCACGAGCAGTTGCGCCATCAAGGCCCGGTCGGCGCCCTCGAAGGCCACGGCATAGGGACCGAAGCCTCGCATGCTGCCGCCGACGGCCAGTACGGAAATGATGATCAACGCCGCAGTCACCCCGAGCATGCGAAGTCTGACGGCGATGAGCAGGAGCAACGGCATGGTGACGAAACCGATCGGCAGATGCTGTTGCGAGAAGACGGCGTAGCAAAGGCCTGTCAGCCCGCCCAGCAGAACCACGGCCTCGATGGCTCGGGCAGGGACGCGGTAGCGGGCCACTTCCCGCTTGTTCAGAGCGAGGCCGAAGCTCGACAATACGGCGATGCCGAGCGCATGACCAAACCACCACGTCTGGGCTGAAGCCATAAAATCAGCGCCGGTCATCCACCACAGCATGCCGCTGGCGAATACGGCCGCGGGAATGGGGGCGATGACGGCGGCCGCCAGCAGGAAGCGGCAGGCACCCTGTACAGAGGCCAGATTCAGGGTCGGGGCGAACCGCCTCGCGAGCAGAACAGCGAGGCAGATCTCCAGCATGTTGGCGACGGTGAACATCACCGTCAGTTCGATGGAGTTTCCAGCCAGCAACTCGCCGGCCGCAATCCCGGCTGCGATCAAGCCGCCGAACGACAGGTCGTAGAGCGGTCCGCGCGAGGTTCGCAGCCAGACAGCGACCGCAACCCCGGCCGCCCCCCAGAGCGCCGCCACCACGCCGGCGGACCGCGCGAATGTCAGCGACAGTACGACCAGCACCAGGACGGCCATGGCAGTGAAGATGGGTGCCATCGGCTGGCCGACGCCCGCCGGGCGCCCGGCGGCGCGCGCCATCGTCTTCGCCGCAACTTCGGCAGCAACGACGGGCTCAAGCGGGTCGAGCGCGCGGCTCATGGTCATCTACGGGTCCGAGCGGCGGGATGTCAGCGTATTTCCTAGCCCGCCGCATCCTAATATCCCCTGAAGGTCAATCGGTTGTGGCGATAGCCTGACACAACTCCCGGACACTCGCCGCCGGTCCGTCCGGATGATTCCAGACGGCGGCGCTCACCGCGACAAAGTCGGCCCCCGCCTGCGCCAGGTCGCCGGCGGTCGCAGCGGTGATCCCGCCGATGGCGACGCAGGGGATCTCGACCGTCTCCTGCCAGATGGTCAGGATCTCCGGATCGGGCCGGTGGATCGTCTCCTTGGTCGCGGTCGGGAAAAAGGCCCCGAAGGCGACATAGTCCGCGCCGGCCTCGGCAGCTTCCATGGCCAGTTCCCGGCTGTCATGACAGGTCACGCCGATCATGGCGTCCCGGCCCATCATGGTCCGCGCCGCACTGACCGTGCCGTCGGTCTGCCCGAGGTGCACGCCGTCGCAGCCCGATCGCGCCGCCAGATCGGCCCGGTCGTTGAGGATCACGGCCACGCCCCGCGACTGGGCCAAGGGCTTCAGGACCACGACAGCGGCCAGCACGGCCGCATCGTCCGCATCCTTGAGCCGGATCTGCAGCGCCGCCACGTCTCCCGCGTCCAGGGCTGCCTCAAGATCACGCGCAAAGGCGGCGAGATCCGGGATCACCGGAGGCGTGATCAGATAAAGCCGGCAGGGCGGGCGCTCGGAAATGACGGAGGGTCTGGCCATGGGCGGGAAGTGCGACGGATGGACCGATCGGTCAACCGCGCACTGCGAACGACTTGCATTCTCCGCCCGCTAGCTGCTATAGCGAACCATTCGCAATCAGTCGGATCCGCCCTTCCGTGTACGTCTGCAACTGCAACGGTCTTCGCAAACGTGACGTCGCCGCCGCCATCGAGGCGGGCGCGACGCGTCCGCGTGATGTCTTCGCCCGCAACCAGTGCGCCGTGCAATGCGCCCGCTGCGTCTGCGAGATGCGCGAGATGATCCAGGAAACGCGGCAGTCCTTCGCCATGGCGGCCGAATAGTCCCTGCCCTCCCTCACGGGAGATTCATTCGCATTTTCAATGTCGTGAGAAGTGTTCGCAGGTGAACATTTCCCGGTTTTGCGTGTTAAGACAGGCGCTCACAGACGGTGATTCACGACGGTCGGGCTGACCGCCGCGCCGCTGACGGAAAGAATGACGATGAAGGGCGATCCCGCGATCATCCGCACGCTCAACGCGGTGCTGACCAACGAACTGACGGCCGTGAACCAGTATTTCCTGCACGCCCGGATGTTCGAAAGCTGGGGCCTGAAGCATCTCGGCCAGATCATCTACGACGAATCGATCGGCGAGATGAAGCACGCCGACATGCTGATCAAGCGGGTGCTGTTCCTCGACGGACTGCCCAACCTGCAGGACCTGCACAAGCTGAAGATCGGCGAGACTGCCGTGGAATGCCTCGGGGCCGACCTGCAGCTGGAGCTGGGCGGGCGTGAGACGGTGAAGGCCGGCGTGGCCCAGTGCGAGGCCGCCCAGGACTTCGTCAGCCGCGACCTCCTGATGCGCATCCTCAACGACACCGAGGAGCATATCGACTTCCTCGAGGCGCAGTTCAAACTGATCGAACAGCTGGGCGAGCAGAACTATCTGCAGTCCGCCATGACTGAGATCGCCCCGGACAAGAGCGCGACGGGGAACTAGCCGTAGGCCAGCAGACCGTACGCCAGCACATGGCCCATGTTCAGAATCGCATGGGTCGCGACGATGAGTGTGATCGAGCCGGTCCGCAGCCACAGCACCCCCAGAAGCAGGCCGGCAAACGTCTGTACGAGAAACTCCGGCGCATATTCGAAAGCGACCTCCTGAAGGAACGCCCAGTCGCCATGGATGACCGGATCCGCCAGGACTCCCGGGACGTGCATCAACCCGAACGCGACGCTGGACAGGAACACCGCCTGAAACCGCGAACCGGTCCGGGCGATCAGGGCCGTCAGAAGCAGAACCCGGAACACGATCTCCTCGAACGTTGCGCCAAGGATCAAGGCGCCCACGCTGACGATCAGGTCGGGGACGGACGGAAGTTCCACCTTGTCCGGAACGGATGAATAGCCCCCGTAGGTCCATGCCGCCGCAAGCCCGATGGCCAGCCCGGCGATAAGGACCAGCCTGAGCCGTCCCGGGTGGCTCGAACGAGAGGGCCAGGTGATCAGCCCGAACCCCAGGCACGCCGCCGGCACCAGCGTTCCGGTGACGAGGTAGGTCATCATGGCTGATGCGGGGCCTTCCCACCCCAGCCAATGGAAGGCCACGTGCGCCGACTGCATCACCCCGAGCGTCGCGAGCACCATCCACAGGATCGGACGGACCTGATCGGTGCGGTTCTGGGTCCAGTAGGTCACGGTACCGCCTGCGGCCAGGCGGAGGGCGAGAAAGCTCAAGCCAAAGACGACGAGGGTTACGACGAAAAACCCAGCGTAGATGGTTCCGACGAACTCGTCCCCCACGACGCCCGGTCGGGAGACCGTCGTCCAATAGGTGAGCGCCACAAGCGCGAAGGCGAGGAGCTGTGAAAGTCTGCGCGCGGTCACGGCCTTCTCCGAAACAAGCGGGTGAACAACGTGCACGCCCCCCCAACCTACAACCTTATGTAACCCGCCGGCGGCGGCGGCGCCTAGAGTTGCCTACGCCGACGGAACCCGTGCACCTCCTCGCCATTGTCTAGGCGCACACAGGGAGAGCCGGGCGTGACCCAGACCGACGACATCTTCGAAGAGGCACGCGACGCCGCCGGCGACTTCCTCAACATCGGTGAACGCAACGCCGGTCATGTGGCGCTCGGCGTGGCGGTGACCGTCGGCTTCGCGCTGGCGGCGACCCTGTTCGCGAGCCGGACGGTCGAGCCCCGCCCGCAGACGCTCGCCGATGATGACGCCCCCATCACCGAACGGCCGCGGGGGCCGTTGAGCCTGATCCTGCCGGCGGTGTTCTCGGTCACCACCCTGTCGGCCGGCCGTGTCTGGAACGCGCCATCGAGGCCTGAGCGTACGGCCGCGCTGGGCCTCTGGGCCGCGGCCCAGGCGTTGAATGCGGTGTGGATCGCCATGCGGCCCGCCAGCCGCGGCCTGCAGATCGCGGCGGCCATGTCCTCGGCGGGGCTGGCGGCGGCCTTCGCCCACGAGGCTCGCAAGCTGGACGAGGGTGCGGGCAAGCTGGCCTCTCCAACCGGCGGCCGCGTCCGCTTCGCCAACTTCATCCAGCGCAAGACCGAGCACCGTCCGACGGTCCATTGAGCGCCCGCATACGGCCCACGCCTTGCCGGATGACGCGGCTTCCTCTAGGGACTGCGCCCGTTCGCGCGCCGTTTCAGGCTGCGCCCAATCCCTTCCGAGACACCCATGGCGAAGATCAACGGCAACACCATCAAGCCCGGCATGGTCCTTGAGCACAACAAGGGCCTGTGGGTCGTGACCAAGGCCAGCCACGTCAAGCCCGGCAAGGGCGGCGCCTTCGCCAACGTCGAGGCCAAGAACCTCGAGACCGGCAACAAGCTGAACGAACGCTTCCGCTCGGAAGACAAGGTCGAGCGCGTCACGCTGGAGCAGAAGGAGTTCTCCTATCTGTACGAGCAGGGCGACGCCCTGGTCTTCATGGACGACGCCACCTACGAACAGACCGAGCTGCAGAAGGACTGGGTCGGCGAGGACCGCGTCGCCTACCTGCAGGACGGCATGAAGGTCGTCATCGAAATGCATGAGGACCGGCCGATCGGCCTGACCCTGCCCGACCAGGTCACGCTGGAAGTCGTCGAGACCGAGCCCACCGTAAAGGGCCAGACCGCCTCGTCGTCCTACAAGCCCGCCATCGCCAACAACGGCGTCCGCATCATGATCCCGCCGTACATGGGCGTGGGCGAGCGGATCATCGTCGACACGACGACCGGCGAGTACGTCCGGCGCGCCGAATAGGGCTTAGAAATTAGGGCTTGGGGCTTAGAAGCGCCTGCTTTCTGCGACCTAAGCCCCAAGTCCTACCCCCTTGAACTTCTCCGACTGTCCGGGCCCCAGCGCCTTTTCAGGATAGTCGGACCAGGAGATCCCCCATGGCCCTCGCCTCCGCCCTCGTTTCCGTCATGATCGACGCGGTCCGCAAGACCGCCCGGCCGATGCTCCGCGACTTCGGCGAGGTCGCCCAGCTGCAGGTGTCGCGCAAGGGGCCCGGCGACTTCGTCACGGCCGCCGACATCAAGGCCGAGGACACCCTCTACGAACTGCTGATGAAGGCCCGCCCCGGCTACGGCTTCCTGGGCGAGGAACGCGGCATGATCGAGGGGACCGACAAGTCCCACCTGTGGATCGTCGACCCGATCGACGGCACCACCAACTTCATGCACGCCATGCCGCATTTCGCGATCACGGTGGGCCTGCAGCGGACCGCGCCGGACGGCAGCTCCGAGATCGTCGCGGGCGTGACCTACAACCCCGTCATGAACGAGCTGTTCTGGGCCGAAAAGGGCAAGGGCTGCTATCTGAACGACCAGCGCATCCGCGTCGCCGCACGCCGCGACCTTTCGGAAAGCCTGATCGCCACCGGCCTGCCCTTCATCGGCAAGACCGGCCACGCCCAGGCCATCAAGGACATCCACGCCATCGGCCAGCGCGTCGCCGGCATCCGCCGTCTGGGCTCGGCGGCGCTGGACTTCGCCTGGGTCGCAGCCGGGCGCTACGACGCCTACTATGAGCGCAACCTCCAGCCCTGGGACGTGGCGGCGGGCATCCTGTTCGTCACCGAGGCGGGCGGGATCGTCACCACCATCGACGGCGAGGGCCGCCCCGAGACGGGGGCCCAGATCCTGGCGACGAACTCGGACCTGCATCCGCAGTTGCTGAAGGTCCTGCGCGGCTAGTTCGAGTGGGCGAGCGCCCCGGTTTCCGGACAAGAAAGCGGTGACGGTTTCTACGATCTCAGGGACCCGGGCCCGGCGAACGCCCGGATCCATCGATTACAGGGCGATCAGCGGCAGTCCCGAGATCGCCTGCCAGAAAACAGCGACGGTGATCACCACATACCCCGCGATCGCCAGTCCGGTCAGCAGGTCAGCGTAACGGCGGCTCACCGCCAGCAGGATCAAGGCTGTGACCGGCAGCACCTGGGCGGCGTGGATGCCGAGGAAATGCGGTGGACGGAGATCGCCGGCAGTGGTCGACCAGCCCAGAAGCGGCAGCCCGCCTGCGTCGCTGGCCGCTCCCCCGACCCAGTGACCGCTCATCTGGGCGCTCATATAGGCTCCGGTCGCGGTTCCGAGCACGAAGGTCAGGACCAGCCCCCAGCCAAGCGCACGACGGAAGGCCTGCGGATCTCCGGCATCATGGCGCAGCACGCCGATACCCTGGACGAGCGCGGTCAAGGTCAGAACCACGGCCCCCACACCCATGAGGCCATACATGGCGATGGTGAAGCCGCTGGCATAGTTGAAGTGTGAGGCCTGTCCGCGACTGGCCTGAAAGGCGATGTATCCGACCTCGAACAGGGTCGAGACAATCCCCGCCCAGATCACATAGCGGCCGGCCGGGCTGTGGCGCCAGCCAGCCGGCAAGCGGGTAAAGACCCACGACGCCATCAGCAGGAACATCCCGGTCGACAGCTGAAACTTCAGCGGCTTGTCCCAGATGCCGACCCCATTGAGCGTGCGATCGTCGATGAGAGCCAGCCAGCCGGTGGGGATCATCGCCGCCAGCAGGACCGCACCAACAATCGCCAGTGCCGGCTCCCAGCCCTTGAGCCCCGGTGATTGCCCGGGAGCGAGCGAACCGGGCGTCATGACGCGACCCTGGGGCTGATCACCGGCCGCAGCAGGACATAGGTCAGGTAGCCCACGGGACCGGCCAGGAAGGTGGCCAGCAGGATCGGGGTCAGGAGCAAGGGGCTGATCCCCGCCGCTGAGCCCGTTCGCGCGATCCAGCCGCCGACGAAGAGATCGAAGGCGAGGTAGTGGATCCAGCCCGCCAACAGCACTTCCGGCACAGCGAAAAGGGCCGACACAGAGGAGAGGGAAGCAAAGCCGCCACCCTCGCTCTGGCCCCAGTAGCCGATCAGAAACACACCATAGGCTGCCGACAGCAGGGCAGGCACCACATAGCCGACGGCAGGATCGACCCAGCGCCGCAGCGACGGGATGAACCGGGCGGCGATCAGCGCGACCCAGGCGTTCATCGCGCCGGTGCTGGTGATCGAGAATACAGCCTCGGGCATCGGGCCATCTCCGTTGTTTGACAGTGTCAAGTTCACTAGATTGCAAGCCTGACACTGTCAAGACGGTGGTAGAGTTGTGGTCGAGGGCGCTGTGGACACCGAAGAACGATCGCGGCCGGCCGATGTGCGCGCGGCGCTGGTCGCAGCGGCCGCCGTGCTGATCGAGGAACTGCCTGAGTCGCAGGTCAGTCTGCGGGCTGTGGCGCGCCGGGCCGGCGTCTCCCACGCAGCCCCGGCGCACTATTTTCCGTCACGCACAGACCTGATGGCCGCCGGCCTCGCGGAAGGCTTTGACGCGCTCACCGCCCGCATGGTGGCGGGGCGCGAGGCGGCCGGCGATAATCCCTGGGACCGGCTGAAGGCCATCGGCCTCGCCTATATCGCCTTCGCGCTCGAGCGGCCGCGGACCTATACGATGATGTTCCAGCCCGGATATATGACCGGACCGGACACCCTCATGGCCAGGGCCGGAGCACGCTGTCGGGACGTCCTGACCCTGGCGGTCGCCGAGACCCGCCGACCGGACGGTGTCGATCAGGACCTGGGCGTCGCCTTCGCCTGGATGAACGTCCACGGGTTTGTGTCCCTGCTGACCAACGGCATGCTCGATTGCGGCCCCGCCGAGGGCTTGAATCCAACCCCCGAGATGGCCGATCGCCTGCTGTCGCTCATGCGACCTGCGTATGAGAGGCGATGAGGCGGGGGCACGATGGTGACCGGTCAACGCAGATCCCGGTTCGCCCCTTGGCCGACTTCCGGGCCGTCCGCTTTCAGCGCCTTACCCAGCCGCTACCGCTCACCCGCTCAGCGACCGCGCCGCCGCCCGCGCCTCGTCCGTGACCACCGCACCTGAGAGCATCCGCGCGATCTCTTCCCGTCGCGCCTCATCGTCCAGCGCATCCACCGTCGTCACGGTCATCCCGCCCGTGTCGGCCTTGCGGACCTTCCAGTGGGCGTGGCCGCGGGCGGCGACCTGGGGGCTGTGGGTGACGACGAGGACCTGGGCCCCGCGCGAGAGCCGCTCCAGCCGCGCGCCGACGGCGGAGGCGACGGCCCCGCCGACGCCCCGGTCGACCTCGTCGAAGATCATCACCGGCTGGCGCTGGTCCTCGCGGCCGGCCAGGGCCGCCTTCATGGCAAGGGCGAAGCGGGCCAGTTCGCCGCCCGAGGCGATGGCGTCCAGCGGGCCGAAGGGGGTGCCGGCATTGGTGGCGATCTCGAAGCGGACCGTCTCGACGCCCAGGGGGCCGCGACGGCCCTCGGTCACCGGCTCGAAACCGACGCGGAATCGGGCGCGCTCCAGTTTCAGCGGAGCCAGTTCTTCCATGACGGCGGCGGTCAGCCGGTCAGCGGCGGCCTCACGGGCGGAGGTCAGCAGGATAGCGGCGACGTCATAGGCCTCGCGCGCGGCCGAGGCGGCGCGTTCGGCGGCGCTGATGGCCTCGGCCCCGTCCTCGATCAGGCGCAGCTGTTCGCGGAAGCGGAGGCGCAAGGTCGGCAGGCTGTCGACCGAGGTGTTCAGCTTGCGGGCGGCGGCGCGCAGGGCGAACAGCCGCTCCTCGGCCTTGTCCAGACGGCCGGGCTCGAAGTCGAAGGCATTGGCGGCGGCGTCGACGCAGGCGATGGCCTCCTCGGCCTCGACCATGGTGCGATCGATGGCCTCGGCGGCGGCGGCCAGTTTCTGCAGCAGGGGGTGTTCGGGGTCGGTGCCCGCCTGCCCGGCCCGCGTCCGCGCGTGTTCGACGGCGCGCAGGGCCGCCGAAAGCTTCTGGGACAGCTTGTCCCCGCCCAGGGAGGCGCGGGCGTCGGCGAGGTCGGCGACGGCCTTCTCGGCGGCGCCGAGTATGGCCCGTTCCCCGGCCAGTTCGGTCTCCTCGTCCGCGCGCGGGTCGAGGTCGTCGAGGTCGGAGAGGTTCTGGGTCAGCTCCTCGGCCCGCGAGGCGGCGTCGGCGGCGGCGGCCTTGAGGTCGGCGACGGTGCGTTCGGCGGTCTTCAGCCGCTCGGCGGCACCAGCAACCCCGTCCAGCTGGGGCTGCAGGCCGCCGTAATTGTCCAGCAGGGCGCGGTGGGTCTTCCAGTCCAGCAGGCCGACGGTCTCATGCTGGACGTGAACCTCGACCAGGGCCTGGCCGATCTCGCGCAGGGCGGTGACCCCCGCCGGCTGGTCGTTGACGAAGGCGCGGCTGCGGCCGTCGGCGGCGAGGGTGCGGCGCAGGATCAACTCCTCGCCCGGGGCGACGTCGAAGCCCCGCTCGCTGATCATGGCGATCAGGGCGGGATCGTCAGGAGCAGTGAAGACGGCGGTGGCCGAGGCCTGTTTGGCGCCGGCGCGCACCAGGCCGGCATCGGCCCGGGCACCGAGCGCCAGGCCGAGGGCATCGAGGATGATCGACTTGCCGGCCCCGGTCTCTCCGGTCAGCACGGTCAGGCCGCCATGGACCTCGAGATCGAGCGCATCGACCAGCACGATGTCGCGGATGGAGAGGGCGGTCAGCATGAACGCGGTCCGTCGAGGGTCACGGGGCCGGAAACGCAGGGATCAGGATGAGGCAAAGCGAATCGATCTCTCGGGCGACGCCGGAGAATGCTGGCCATTCGCGCCCCGGGTAAAGACCGAGACTAGCGGAACATATCGGAAACGTCAGCCCGGAATGATGCGGCGCAGCCAGCTTTCGCGCTGGCCGGTCGGGGCGACCTCGGGCCGGCGGCCCTCTTCGGTCAGCAGGGCATAGGCCTCGGCATACCAGGGGCTGCCCGGATAGTTGAAGCCCAGCACGGCACCGTTGCGGGTCGCCTCTTCCTTCAGGCCCAGTTCGAGATTGACCTCGACCAGGCGGTAGAGGGCCTCGGGTGTGTGCGAGGTGCGCTGGTAGGCTTCGTTGTCGATCACCGCCTTGTAGCGGTTGATCGCGGCCAGCGGCTGACCGGCGCGCTGGTAGTAGCGGCCGATGGCCATTTCCTTGCCGGCCAGCTGGTCGTTGACCATGTCGATCTTGACCGTGGCGTCGATGGCGTAGGAGGTGCCGGGGTAACGGCGCTGCACATCCTTCAGCCCGTCCAGCGCCGCCTGGGCATAGCCCTGGTCGCGGCCCACGTCGGTGATCTGCTCGAAATTGCACAGGGCCTTCATGTAGAAGGCGTACGGGGCCGAGGGATTGCCCGGGAACAGCTGGATGAACCGGTCCGAAGCCGCGATCGCCTCAACGTAATTGTTGTTCTGATAGTAGGCGTAGATCTGCATCAGGATCGAGCGACGCGACCACTCCGAATAGGGGTGCTGGCGTTCGACTTCCTGGAAATAGTCGATCGCATCGGCCCAGCGGTTGCTCTGCAGGCGCTGGTAGCCGGTGTTGTAGAGCGCCTCGACGGGCCGTTCTTCATAGGCCAGGCGCGGCCGCTCGGGGCGGGTGCCGCAGGCGGAGATCGTCAGGGCCGAAGCCGCCACGGTGGCCAGGATCAGGCCGGCGCGGAATTTGGAAGCAGGCAAGGACGACCTCAACTTGAAATGCCGGCGGGTGCGGACCCCGTCGGCGCCCCCGAAAAACGAGACGCGATCTCTACACCAGCGAACCTGCCCACGCCAATGCACGAAGAAGAGCACCTAATTGAAGCGCTGCGCCTTGTGGCCGGGCCGTCCGCTGGTATGTAGCGCGCCAGCGCCGCGGAAGCATTCTCAGCCGGGCGATGACGGCGAAAGGATGACCGGACATGAAGCTGCTCTCTGGCAACTCCAACCGGATTCTGTCCCAGGCCATTGCGGCCCACCTCGACATGCCCCTGACCAAGGCCCAGGTGAAGCGGTTCGCCGACAACGAGGTCTTTGCGGTCATTGAGGAAAATGTCCGCGGCGAGGACGTCTTCGTCCTCCAGTCGACCAGCTATCCTGCCAATGACAATCTGATGGAACTGCTGATCATGACCGATGCCCTGGTGCGGGCGTCGGCGCGGCGGATCACGGCGGTCATGCCCTATTTCGGCTATGCGCGGCAGGACCGGAAGACCGGCGGCCGGACACCGATCTCGGCCAAGCTGGTGGCGAACATGATCACCCGGGCCGGGGCGCACCGGGTGCTGACGATGGATCTGCACGCCGGCCAGATCCAGGGCTTCTTCGACATTCCGACCGACAACCTCGTCGCCACCCCCGTCCTGGCCCAGGACATCAAGGACCACTATCCGCGCGGCGACGACCTGATGATCGTCTCGCCGGATGTTGGCGGCGTTGTGCGCGCCCGGTCGCTCGCCTCCCGTCTCAACGCCGATCTGGCCATCGTCGACAAGCGCCGGGCCCGGGCCGGTGAGAGCGAGGTCATGAACATCATCGGCGACGTCCAGGGCCGGCGCTGCATCCTGTTCGACGATATCGTCGACTCCGGCGGCACCCTGGTGAACGCCGCCAAGGCCTTGATGGACAAGGGCGCGACCGAGGTGTCGGCCTATATCAGCCACGGGGTGCTTTCGGGTCCGGCCGTGCAGCGGATCACCGACGGACCGCTGAAGGAACTGGTGATCACCAACTCGATCGAGCAACCGCACGAAGTTTTGAACTGCGGGAAAATTCGCACGGTTTCCGTGGCACCGCTGATCGGAGAGGCTATCCGGCGGATCGCCAACGAGGAATCGGTCTCCAAGCTGTTCGATTAACGGTCGGAAAACGGTTCTCCGCGCGTTATAAGCCCTTCAAACTTTCGGCGCCTCGACGCGCCGTGCGTCCTTGTGGGGATTTCGCATGTTCAAGGCACTTTCGCGTCGCGGCCTTTCGTTGGCTGCCGCAGCCGCCGCCGCCGTTCTGGCCAGTTGCGCGACCCCGGAGCCTGAACCGGCTCCCGCGCCGCCGCCTCCGGCCCCGGTCTATGCCCCCCTGCCGGCCGTCAGCCTGAACGAGGGCGTGGCCCAGGCCGCCTCCATCTATGTCGCCTTCATGCGCGAGGCCTCGACCATCCAGGCCGGCTTCACCAGCGCCGAGGCGATCCAGGCCGCCATCCGCCGGGGGCCTCCTACGAGCCGGCCCAGCTGTCGCGCGGCATGATCGCCTACGGCTCGATCCTGGCGCTGCAGTCGCCGGAGTTCGTCCAGGGCGTGCGTGCGATCGCTGCCGACCCCGCGAACCGTCGCCAGATGATCGACCGCATCGTGGCGGATCCCGCCTATGCCGCCACCCTGCCGGGCGCCGATGCGGCCGCCGGCCTGATCATCGGCACCATCGGCCGCGATTCGGCGGCCATGCTGGTCATCGCCGACGCCGTCGAGGCCGACGCCTACACCATCCAGGCCCGCAACGACCCGCGCCGTCGCTGGGCCGTCGCCCACATCACCGACCGCGTGACGCGGCTTGAAGGCGCCAAGGCCCTGTCGGCGGTGCAGATGCTGCCGTCGGCCGAGGAATCCGCCCGCCTGTTCGCCGCCGCCAACTCGGGGGCCGGCCTGTCGCTGAACCCGTCGCGCTCGGGCCCGCCCTATACGCCGGCCATAGCCCGGTCGCTGTCCATCGCCGCCCTGGCCGCGCTCGGGGCCGGCGGCGAGGACGCCCGGGCCAATACGGAAGCCCTGACGGTCGAGCAGAACAGCGAGTTCTGCCTCAACATGTCCAAGCTGATGCTGTTCCAGTGCCTGGCGGCGTCACGCCCCAGCTACGAGGACATGTTCTGCGTCGGCCGCCATGTCGCCCGCGACCTGGCCACCTGTACGGCCCAGAACATCACCCCCGCCCCCGCGGAAGCGTCAGAGACAGCCGTGGCCGGCGCAGCGGATTCCGCCCCGGCCCAGACGCCCGTGGCAGAGGCCGCAGCGGCGGCTTCGGCGTCCGCCACCTCGGCCCTGAACAGCGGGCGCTGACGCTCGTTTCCATTCTGGTGTCGCAATGACGCCTGGAGCGGTTGCGTCAGCCCCGGTTGGCGTGTAATGACCCGCGCTCTTGAATTCAGGGTCCGGAGACCCCGCCGCGAGGGCTGACTGGTCAGCGCGGCGTTTGTGTTGTTGAGGCGAGGCGATGGCCGAGATCATTCTGAACGTGGACGTCCGTAGCGGCGTCGGCACTGGTGGCGCGCGCGCCGCGCGCCGCGCGGGCATGGTCCCGGGCGTGCTGTACGGCGGCGACAAGGCCCCCGTGGCTATCTCGGTGAACGAGCGCGACTTCCGCAAGTCGCTCTACACCGGCAAGCTGCTGGGTCACCTGGTGACGCTGAAGTACGGCACGGAATCGCAGCCGGTCATCGCACGCGATGTCCAGTTCGACCCGGTCACCGACCGTCCGCTGCACTTCGACCTCATGCGGGTCGATGAAACGCAGACGATCAAGATCGAGGTGCCGGTGCACTTCATCAACCAGGACCAGTGCGAAGCCTTCCGTCAGGGCGGTTCGCTGGAAGTCGTCCGTCACGCGGTCGAAGTGAAGGTCCGCGCGGATCACATCCCGGAAGATCTGATCGTCGACCTGTCCAAGCACAAGATGGGCGACACCATCCGCTGGACCGACCTGCTGGGCACCAAGGACGTCGAGCCGACCATCACCGACCGTGATTTCGTGATCGCCTCGATCAAGACGTCTTCGGCCGCCATCTCGGCTGCTGCTGACGAGGCTCACGACGCCGAAGTCGCCGCCGAGGTCGAAGCCACCGAACAGGCCGCCGCTGAAGAAGCCGGCGAAGCCTCGGAAGACACCGCCGAGGGCTGATCGCCTTTCGACAAACTGCTACTGGAACGGCCCCTTCCGGAAACGGACGGGGCCGTTTCCTTATCCGGACCTCGCGCCATGATCATCATCGCCGGCCTGGGCAATCCGGGCCCCAAATATCAGGGCAACCGCCACAACATCGGCTTCATGGCCGCCGATGAGATCGCGCGCCGCTGGTCGTTCGGCCCCGAGCGGGCCAAATTCCAGTCGGTGATCCGCGAGGGCGAGGTCGCGACGGCCGGCGGCCCGGTTCGCATCCTGCTGATGAAGCCGCAGACCTATATGAACGAGAGCGGCCGGGCCGTGGCCGAGGCGGCGCGCTTCTACAAGGTCCAGCCCGCCTCGGTGATCATCTTCCATGATGAGATCGACCTGGCCCCCGGCCGTTTCCGCATGAAGACCGGCGGCGGGGCGGCCGGCCAGAACGGCGTGCGCAGCCTGATCAGCCAGCTCGGCCCCGACTTCCGCCGCGCCCGCATGGGCGTCGGCCACCCCGGCGCGCCGGAGCTGGTGCACGGCCATGTGCTGAGCGACTTCCACAAGGCCGACCGGACCTGGCTGGAGCCGATGCTGGACGCCGTCGCCAACGCCCTGCCCTTCGCCCTTGCCGGTGACGACGACCGCTACCAGGCCGAGGTCATGCGCCTCGCCCCCGCCCCCAAATTCAGCCCCCGTCAGGCGGCTGAGAAGGCGGCCCGGGACGCCGACCGGGGCGATTGACCGCCCTTCCCTCGCCGCCGGCCCGGCTGTACGGCCGGGACCACATTGTCTGCCGCCGCAAAGGCCTGATCTGATGACCCGCTCCCCGCTCCTCGCTCTCGCCCTGTTGTCCCTGACCGCCTGCAACAACTCGGGCAGCTACGACGGCGGCGAGCCGGCGACGGTGCAGGTCTCGGATGCCACCTGCCGCCCGACTCCGGTCGGACGCCAGATGACCGGCTGCTACCTGACCCTGACGAGCGCCTCGGCCGATCGCCTGGTCAGCGTCGCCAGCCCCGACGCCAATCTGGTCCAGGTCCATGAGAGCCGGATCGAGAGCGGCATGATGATGATGCGCGAACTCCGCGAGGGCCTGCCCCTGCCGGCCGGTCAGGCCGTCGCGCTCGCGCCCGGCGGCAACCACCTGATGCTGCTGGGCGTGCAGGAACCTCTCGTGGCCGGCGATACGGTCACCCTGACCCTGACGTTCGCCACCTCGGCCCCGGTCGAGGTGACCGCGACCGTCGGCCAGCCCGCGGCCCCGGGCGGGGAAACCGCAGCCGCTCCCGCCACGAACTGACGCCTGAACCTGACAAACCGGTCGCGACGGGCTAAAGGCTCGCGCTCACTCGAAAGCTCCCCAAGACCATGGCCCTGAAAGTCGCGATCGTCGGCCTGCCCAACGTCGGCAAGTCCACCCTGTTCAACGCCCTGACCAAGACGGCGGCGGCGCAGGCCGCCAACTATCCGTTCTGCACCATCGAGCCCAATACGGGTGACGTTGCCGTGCCCGAGCCCCGGCTGGAGGCCCTGGCGGCCATCGCGGGCTCGAAAGAGATCATCCCGTCGCGGATCACCTTCGTCGACATCGCCGGCCTGGTGCGTGGCGCATCCAAGGGCGAGGGCCTGGGCAACCAGTTCCTGGCCAACATCCGCGACTGCGACGCCGTGGCCTTCGTGGCCCGCTGCTTCGTCGATGACGACATCACCCACGTCGAGAACCGCATCGACCCGATCTCGGACCTCGAGATCATCGAGACCGAACTGATGCTGGCCGACCTCGAAAGCCTCGAGAAGCGCGTCGTCAACGTCGAGAAGAAGGCCAAGGGCGGCGACAAGGACGCCCAGCAGACCCTGCGCCTGATCAACATGGCCCTGACGCCCCTGCGCGCCGGCAAGCCGGCCCGCGTGGTCCAGGTCGACAAGGAAGACCAGAAGGCCTGGCACATGCTCCAGCTGCTGACCTCCCTGCCGGCCCTGTATGTGTCGAACGTCGACGAGAACTCGGCCGACAAGGGCAATGAACTGTCCGGCGCGGTCGCCGCCCGCGCTGCCCAGGACAATGCCAAGGCCGTGGTGATCTCGGCCAAGATCGATTCCGAACTGGCTGTGCTGGACGAGGCCGAACAGGCCGAATTCCTTGAGAGCCTCGGTCTGGCCGAACCGGGCCTGAACCGCCTGATCCGCGAGGCCTACGCCCTGCTGGGCCTGCAGTCCTACTTCACCGTGGGCCCAAGGAGGCGCGCGCCTGGACCATTCCGATCGGCGCCACGGCCCCTCAGGCCGCGGGCGTGATCCACACCGATTTCGAGAAGGGCTTCATCCGCGCCGAGACCATCGCCTTCGAGGACTTCGTCGAGCTCAAGGGCGAGGCCGGTGCCCGCGCCGCGGGCAAGCTGCGCGCCGAGGGCAAGCCCTATGTCGTTAAGGACGGCGACGTGATGAACTTCCTGTTCAACTAGGTTGTAGCCCGGCGACCCTGCCGCTAACGATTGCGCCAAGGTTCGGGGGAGCAGCAGGTGAATCGGTCCGGAATTGCGCTGTCGCTGGGCGTCAGCCTGGCATTGGTCGCGGCAGTGCTGGCGGGGACGGCCTCGGCCCAGGCCAGACCTTCGACTCCCTTCGTCATCCATGGCGTAACCGTCGACGGGACGGAGCAGGTGGCCCGCGAACGGCGCCCCCTGCTGGTTCAACCCGTGACGTCTGTCCGTTCGGCCCGACTCGACGCCGAGGCACCGGCCGAGGCCGCCGGCTGGTTCAAGGACAAATCCTTCCCGGCCGGAACCCGAATGTTCGGCGCCTACACCGCCAACGACTGGTCCTATTGCGCGGTCGCCGAGTCCCGGAGCTGGCTGACCGAGGATCAGTTCATCTGTTACCTCGACCGGGATGACGATGGCCGGTTCGACGCTGCCATGGACTCCGGAATACCGTTCAATGGCGTTCCCTTGCTGGTCTTCAGCACCGGCGAAATCCATCCGCTGGCCACGCCTGTGCCCTACAGCCGGATCCCGCTCGTCGACGGACCAGGCATCGAATATGTCATCACCTACGAGATCGTCCGGCCGTCTGGCCGGGCCATGCGGAACGGACGCAACGTTCCCCGGACGGCCACCCATATCACTCCGTCACTGGGCTTCCGCCTGCCAAACGGCACCATCTCCCCGCTGACCGGCCCCGGCATCGGTCGCAGTATCGCCCTGGCGGGCGGGGCGAGAGCCACCATTCGCATCAAGGGCGCGGTCATCGAAATTCTCGACGTCGAGGACGATGACTCCGTTCGCTACCGGGTCGTTCAGCCGATCCCGATGCACGTGGACCAGATCATGCTCCAGGTCATCACCACAACCTACTGGGTGGCCTACTGATGCGCCGCCTCACCCTGACATCCATCTTCGCGACGGCCGCCCTCGCCGTCGGCACCGCCTCGGCCCAGGAGCCCCCGCAAGGCCCGACCGGGCCTGCCGAGACCGCCGTCGAGGACGTGCTGACCTGGGAAGAACTTCCGGCCCCGGTCCGGCAGCGCGCGGAGCGACTGATCGGGCGGCCCGCCGCCCAGGCGGTCCTGAACGTCGAGGCGGCGATCACCCCGGATGCCGACTTCCGCACCGTTGACCATGGCGACATCCTGTTCGAACAGAACATCCGGCCCGCCGCCCTGGCCCGCATCACGCGCCCGGTCCGGAACGCCGAGAAATACGGCCCCCTCGGAGCGGCGCTGTGGCCCGGTGTGGGTCCCGACGGCGACTACTGGTGCTGGCGTCGCTTTAATCCCGCAAACAATTTCGCCCGGGGAAACATCTACTGTTACGAAGACAAGGATCAGGACGGCGTCTCCGAACGGCTGATGGAGAACAATCTCTGGATGGGCCCGATGGCCCCCAGCCGGTTCCAGTTCCTGACGTTCGGCCATGACGAGGGCGTCGACGAAAGCGCGGCCTTCGCCGTGGAACCCGACGCACTCGGCGAGTTCCGGGAGATTGTCGTGCTGCGCTACTACGGCGCGACCAGGGGGTCGGCGCAGGCCGACGGGGCCTTCGGGCCGGGCGTCGTCGAGTTCGAATTGCTCACCGGTCCGGATCGCGAGGCGCTTGGCGAGGTGAGCCGCATCCGCATCCGGGTCGACGCCAACGGGCGGGGCGAATACCGGGCCCTCAACGGCGTCCGGCTGATGGTCGACGGCGTCAAAGTCGACGGTACGGCCAGGGTCAGGCTGCTGGGCGCGTTGCCCGCCGGTCGTACGCTCCTGATACCGCCACTGACGCGCGAGCTGGTGCTTGAGCGGATGAGCGAAGTGTTCAATCCCGACGGCACGCCTCGACAGACCGAGCCGGAGGGCGAAGCAGACAAGGCGGCTCCCCCCACAGCGGACTGAAAGCCTGGCTCAGCCCGGTACCGGTGCTGTAGCGGCGGCCGGCGCGGGGCAACGCACCAGACTGATCACCGCACTGTTCCGGTTCAGCCAGGTCAGCCGCATGCCTTCGCCCTGCACCGCCATCCGGATCCGTTCGCTCGAGGTCTGACCTTCCGAGGCGCAGGCCAGGGCCGCCTCATAGCCGTCGGCGACCTGGCTGATCGACAGGATGCCGCAACTGTTCTCATAGCCCTCGAACCGGGTGGTGGTGATCTCGATGGGCCGTTCGGGTCCCTGAGGGTTGGCGCACCAGGCCGCATTGGCGGCCCAGCGGCCGACGAAGGTCTGCGGCCCGGACCCTGGCATGATGGAGCCGACGCCCGGCGGCGGGGCTGGTGCCGGCGCTTCAGCCTCCGGCGTGTCGATCGGCGCGGCCGGATCGGTGGGCGAATTGGTCTCCGACTGCCCGCACGCGGCGAGCGCAAAAGCGACGAGGACGACGAGGCGATTTGAGGTCATCGGACATGAACGCCGTTCGGTCGTCGCGGCTCCGAACTTTCCCCCACATCACGAATTCGCGGTCACGCTTGCATCGTCCGCAAGATTTTGCGACCGGTTCGCTTGTGTCGAGAACAAGGGGGCGTCCCGCATGACTCAGAACACCAATCCATGGGCGAAACAGATCGATCCGCTGGCGCAGGACATCGCCGCGGTGCTCAGAAGCATGGGCGGTTCGGCTCACCAGCGCGACGTCGTCCAGTGCATCGCCGCCATGAAGCGACAGCGCGGCGAGACCGTCGCCCAGGACCTTGCCCACAAGATCGTCGAGGCCTTTGAACGCTATCGCGACCTGTTCTTCAGACCCTTCGGCGAGGGCTCGATGCGCTGGGCCCTGCAGCCCGGCGTCGCCTGACCCCTTGCTGAAACCGGCCAACGAAAAGGCGCGCACCCCGCGAGGGATGCGCGCCTTCGTCGTTCAGGCCATCCGGTCCTAGAAGCGGCGGACGTAGCTCAGGCCGTAGGTGTCGAGTTCACCACCGTTGTCGTCGGTGAAGTCGCGGCGGGGCCAGTCGGCGCGGACGCCGTTCTGCGCGTCGAAGAAGTAGTTGGCACCGGCGCCGTAGTTGACGCTCTCGCCGTCTTCGGTCGCGGTGAAGCCCGCAACGTCAGCCTTGATCTGGGTCGTGCCGTAGCCGACGCGGCCGAACAGTTCGAAATTCGGGCTGATCGGCAGGGTGCCGACGACATAGGCCGCGGCGTCGTATTCGTGGGACAGGTCGCCGGTCACAGCGCCGACAGTGACGTCGTCGTCCTTGACGCCGAATGAGGCTTCACCCTCGACGCCGAAATACGGGGACATTTTGGCGGTCACGCGGCCGGTGATGGCGCCCAGGTTGGCGTCGTCGCCATCCAGCACGGTGTAGCCCACCGAACCCGAAACCTGCGGGGAAGAGATGCTCTGGGCCATGGCCGGCGCGGCAATCAGAGTAAGGGCGGCGGTAGCGAGAAGAATGTTACGCATTGTTTCTTGTATCCTCTAGATGTGGTGACCGTCAGTCACCAGCCCCATCCAGCGAGACCCAAATGGGCCCTCAAAGGCGGCGTTCCAGAGGCGCACGGATACATAACAATGACTGTGTGGCGCGAAGCACAGACCGCGTTACTTCAAGGATGACAGCTTTGTGGCAAGCCGGACACCGTTCGCCTAGCGATCCTTCTCGCGCGCCTCGCCGCCCCGGGACACCAGCGCCGCCTGGGCCGCGGCCAGCCGGGCGATCGGCACGCGGTAGGGCGAGCAGCTGACGTAGTCGAGGCCGACCTCTTCACAGAAGGCGATCGACGACGGATCGCCGCCGTGTTCGCCGCAGATACCCATCTTGATGCCCGGACGCGCCGCCCCGCCGCGCTCGGCGGCGATACGGATCAGGTCGCCGACACCGTCCTGGTCGAGCCGGACGAAGGGGTCGGTCTCGAAGATGCCCTTGTCCATATAGGCCTGCAGGAAGCGGCCGGAATCGTCGCGGCTGATGCCGAAGGTGGTCTGGGTCAGGTCATTGGTGCCGAAGCTGAAGAACTCGGCGTATTCGGCCAGGTCGGCGGCGCGCAGGGCGGCACGGGGCAGTTCGATCATGGTGCCGACGAGGTATTCCACCCGGTCGCCGGCCTCGGCGAAGACGGCCTCGGCGGTGCGGTCGGTCAGCACGCGCAGATATTTCATCTCCAGCCCGAGGGCGACCAGCGGGTGCATGATCTCGGGGATGGGGGCCTGGGCCGCCGTCTGCTTCACCTGCAGCGCCGCTTCGAGAATGGCGCGGACCTGCATCTCATAGATCTCGGGATAGGCGACGCCGAGGCGGCAGCCACGGTGGCCGAGCATGGGGTTGGTCTCGTGCAGCTCCCTCGCCCGGCGCTTCAGCTTGGCGGCGTCGAGGCCTTGCGTAACGGCGAGAGCGTCGATCTCGGCGTCGGTGTGCGGGATGAACTCGTGCAGCGGCGGGTCGAGCAGACGCACGGTCACCGGCAGGCCGGCCATGATGGTGAACAGCTCGACGAAATCGGCCTTCTGGAACGGGGCGATCTTCGCCAGCGCCATGCGGCGACCGGTCTCGTCGTCGGCGAGGATCATCTCGCGCACGGCGGCGATGCGGGCGTCGTCGAAGAACATATGCTCGGTGCGGCACAGGCCGATACCCTCGGCGCCGAAGCCGCGCGCGGTCTTCGCATCCAGCGGCGTCTCGGCATTGGCGCGGACCTTGAGGCGGCGGACCTTGTCGGCCCAGGCCATCAGGGTCTGGAAGTCGCCGGTCAGCTCGGGCTCGATCATGGCCACGGCACCGTCGAGAACCTCGCCCTTCGAGCCGTCGATGGTGATGACCTCACCCGCCCTGAAGGTGCGGCCGCGGGCGGTGAAGGTCCCCGCCTTGTCGTCGATCGACAGCTCATTGATGCCGCAGACGCAGGGGCGGCCCATGCCGCGGGCGACGACGGCGGCGTGGCTGGTCATGCCGCCCCGGGCCGTGACGATGCCGCGCGCGGCGTGCATGCCGTGGATGTCCTCGGGCGAGGTCTCCTCGCGCACCAGGATGACGGCGTCGCCCAGCTGGCTCATCCGCTCGGCCTCGTCGGCGTCGAAGACGATCTTGCCGGTGGCGGCACCGGGCGAGGCCGGCAGACCGGCGGCGACCACCGAGCGGTTGGCCTTCGGATCCAGCGTGGGGTGAAGCAACTGGTCCAGCGCCGACGGCTCGACGCGCGACACGGCCTCCTCCTGGGAGATCACGCCCTCGGCCGCCAGATCGACGGCGATCTTCAGCGCAGACTTGGCGGTGCGCTTGCCGTTGCGGGTCTGCAGCATCCAGAGCCGGCCCTGTTCGACCGTGAACTCAATGTCCTGCATGTCGCGGTAGTGGCTTTCCAGCCGCCCGACGACGTCGACGAATTCGGCGAAGACGACCGGCATGGCCTCTTCCATCGAGGGGGCGGTCTCGCCCATCTCCTCGCGGCCCGCCCGGGTCAGCGACTGGGGCGTGCGGATGCCGGCGACAACGTCCTCGCCCTGGGCGTTGATCAGGAACTCGCCATACAGCTTGGCCTCGCCCGTCGACGGATTGCGGGTGAAGGCCACACCCGTGGCCGAGGTCTCGCCCATGTTGCCGAAGACCATGGACTGCACATTGACCGCCGTGCCCCAGCTCTCGGGGATGTCGTGCATGCGGCGATAGAATTTCGCCCGGTCGTTCATCCAGCTGGCGAAGACGGCCGAGACGGCACCCCACAGCTGGTCATGCGGGTCCTGCGGGAAGGGATGGCCCAGCCGGTCCTCGACCACGGCCTTGTAGTCGGCGACGACCTTCTCCCAGTCACCGGCCGACAGGTCGGTATCGATGGTGACGCCGAGACGGTCCTTGTGGTCGTCCAGCACTTCCTCGAAGTCGTCGTGCGACAGGCCGAGGACGACGCTGGAATACATGGTGATGAAGCGGCGGTAGCTGTCGAAGGCGAAGCGGCGGTCGCCGGACAGGGCGGCCAGTCCCTCGACCGTCTCGTCATTGAGGCCGAGATTGAGGACGGTGTCCATCATGCCGGGCATGGAGGCGCGGGCGCCCGAGCGGACCGAGACCAGCAGGGGGTTCGTCGCGTCGCCGAAGGTCTTGCCGACGACCTGTTCGACCTTCTTCAGCCCGGCGGCGACCTGATCGGCCAGGGCGGCGGGGTAGGTCTGGCCGTTGGAGTAATAGTGGACGCAGGCTTCCGTGGTGATGGTGAAGCCCGGAGGCACCGGCAGGCCGAGCGAGGACATCTCGGCGAGGTTCGCGCCCTTGCCGCCGAGCAGGTTCTTCATCGACGCATCGCCGTCGGCGGAGCCTCCGCCGAAGCCGTACACCCACTGAGTCATCGCCTGATCCCTGAAGTCTCGTCTTGTCAGGCCTGACTAACGTGCTGCGCCCGCGAAGGCGAGGCCGGGGCTGTAACAAAGCGTGAGCGGATGTGGCGTTTCCTCGTGATCGGCGCTGAAATCGCCGCCGGTTACCCGCCCTTAACCGCGATGATTCACCACTCGGTCTTCAAGCTGTACGGGGCCGCGTTTCCATGTCCGAGTTCAAGACCGACGTCATTCATCGCGGCGACTGCATCGAGGTGTTGCGGTCCATGCCCGACGCCTGCGTGGACATGGTCTTCGCCGACCCGCCCTATAACCTCCAGCTGGGTGGCGACCTGCTGCGACCGGACAATTCCAAGGTCGATGCGGTCGACGACGACTGGGACAAGTTCGACAGCTTCGCCGCCTATGACGCGTTCACGCGCGAGTGGATGACGGAATGCCGGCGCATCCTGAAGCCCGAGGGCTCGATCTGGGTGATCGGCAGCTATCACAACGTCTTCCGCCTCGGCGCGGCGATCCAGGACCTCGGCTTCTGGGTGCTGAACGACATCATCTGGCGCAAGTCCAACCCGATGCCGAACTTCAAGGGCACGCGGTTCACCAATGCCCATGAGACGCTGATCTGGGCTGCTCGGAGCCGCGACCAGAAGCGCTACACCTTCAACTACGACGCCCTGAAGGCCTTCAACGAGGACGTCCAGATGCGGTCCGACTGGACCCTGGCCCTGTGCACGGGCGAGGAGCGGATCAAGGACGCCGACGGCAAGAAGGCCCACCCGACCCAGAAGCCCGAGGGCCTGCTGCACCGCGTCCTGATGGCCGCGACCCGGCCCGGCGACGTGGTGCTGGACCCCTTCTTCGGCACCGGCACCACCGGGGCGGCGGCCAAGCGACTGGGCCGCCACTGGATCGGCATCGAGCGTGACGAGACCTATGCCAAGGTGGCCGAGAAGCGGATCAAGGCGGTCATCCCCGCCGCGCCCGAGGACCTGGTGGTCATGGGCTCGCGCAAGGCCGAGGTGAAGGCGCCGTTCGGCGCGCTCGTCGAGGCCGGTCTGCTGGCACCCGGCGACAAGCTGTACTGCCCGCGCGGTACCCGCGAGGCCCGCGTCCGCGCCGACGGTTCGCTGGTCGCCGGCGAACTGACCGGCTCGATCCACAAGCTCGGCGCCCTGTTCGAGAACGCCCCGGCCTGCAACGGCTGGACCTACTGGCGCTTCAAGACCGACCAGGGCCTGCGCTCGATCGACGCCCTGCGGGCCGAGGTCCGCGCCGGGATGCAGTGACCGGAAGCGGACACTGAAACCTCTGTAAGGGTCCGGTTTTTCACGGGAAAAATCCCCATTCCGGGAACTTCGAGCCCATCAAACGGTTGCTGATCCGGTGCCTCGCCTCCCCGCGAGCACCGGGAGCCTCGACCATGAAGATCGCGCAAGTCACGCCGCTGTACGAAGCCGTGCCGCCGAAACTCTACGGGGGGACCGAGCGGGTCGTCGCCCATCTGACCGACGCCCTCGTCGATCTGGGCCACGACGTCACCCTCTTCGCCAGCGCCGACGCCCGGACGCGGGCGCGGCTGGTGCCGGTCCGGGATCAGGCGATCCGGCTTGACCCGGCCCCGCTGAAGTCCGACCTCGCGGCCCACATGACCCTGCTGTCCGAGGTGCTGAAGCGCGCCGACGACTTCGATGTGATCCATTTCCACACCGACATGGTCCATTTCCCGTTCTTCTCGCGCTGCGCCGACAAGACCATCACCACCCTGCACGGGCGGCTGGACATGAAGGACATCGGCGAGGTCTACGAGCGCTGGCCCGGGTTCGGCCTTGTCTCGATCTCCGACGACCAGCGCCGGCCCCTGCCCCACGCCAGCTGGAAGGCCACGGTCCACCACGGCATGCCGGGCGAGCTGTATGAATTCTCTCCGAAGTCAGAGGGCTACCTCGCCTTCCTCGGCCGCATCTCCCCCGAGAAGCGGCCCGACCGCGCCATCGAGATCGCCACCAAGCTGAACAAGCGCCTCAAGATCGCGGCCAAGGTCGATGCGGCGGACAAGGTCTACTGGGAGACCGTCATCCGGCCCCTGGTCGCGGGCAATCCGCTGATCGAATTCGTCGGCGAGATCGGCGACCACCAGAAGTCCGCCTTCCTGGGCGGTGCGGATGCCCTGCTGTTCCCGATCGACTGGCCCGAGCCCTTCGGTCTGGTGATGATCGAGGCCATGGCCTGCGGCACGCCCGTCGTCGCCTTCCGCTGCGGCTCGACGCCCGAGGTCATCGAGGACGGCGAGACCGGATTCCTCGTGGACACGCTGGAACAGGCCGTTGCCGCGGCCGGTCGCGCACACCTGCTGGATCGACATGCGATCCGCGCCCGCTTCGACCTGCGCTTCTCGGCCACGGCCATGGCGCGGCGCTATCTGGACGTCTACGGCGACCTGCTGGCGCGCCGTCCGTTCGCGGAAGAGGCGATCGCCGATGTGGTGACATCCCTGCGTCCTGCCGAGGACCGGAGCTTCGCGGCCGCCAATCTCTGATCGCCCCCGGATGAACGGGTTACGGCTCTCAAGCGTTCGTATCTGCACGCCAGCCTGACGCCGTCACGCCCGCCATCCGGAGCTCTCATGGACGACGCCTATTCGGTCCACACCACCGCCACCGAATCCGGTGAGGCGGACGGCCTCGAAAGGCTGCTGGCCCTGAAAGACGGCGACACCTTCCTGGTGGCGGACGGCTGGGGCGACCTGAAGTGCGGCGCGGACGGCCTGTTCGTCAACGACACCCGCGTCCTCTCGCGCCTTGTCCTGACCGTCGGGAAGGCGCGGCCGTCCTTGCTGAGTTCGGGCGTCAGCCAGGACAACGTCTACTTCACCTGCCACTCGACCAACCGGCCGCTGCCGCCGATGGGCGGGCGATCGGCACCGGCGGGCGTGCTGCACATCGAGCGGCGCCGGTTCGTGCGTGAACAGCGAATGTTCGAGCGGGTCCGCATGGCCAACCACGGCGTCGAGGACGTGCTGCTGCCCCTGTCCTTCGACTTCGGTGCCGACTTCGCCGACATCTTCCAGGTCCGCGGCACCTTGCGCGAGAAGCGGGGGACCGCCGAAGCGCCCGCACACGACGGCCGCCGCGTGACCTTCGCCTACCTCGGACTGGACGGCGTCCGGCGCACCAGTTGCCTCGCCTTTTCCGAACCGCCCGCGCGGCTGACCGGATCGCACGCGGACTTCATGTTCAGCCTGCCCCGGGGCAGGCGCTGCGACCTCTATATCGAGTGTGGCCCGGATCGCTGTGAACAACCCGACGAGGCGCGTTACCGGTTGAATGCTGTGCAGGCGCGGCTGGCCATGCGCACCCGCCGGCGACGCGGTGCTTCGCTCAGGGGCCCGCGCAGCCCGCGCTTCAACGACTGGCTGGACCAGAGCCGCGCCGACGTGGCCCTGCTGACCACCGACCTGCCGACCGGCCCCTACCCCTATGCCGGCGTGCCCTGGTTCTCGACGCCGTTCGGGCGGGACGGGATCATCAGCGCCTGGCAGATGCTGTGGCTGGACCCATCGCTGGCCAAGGGCGTGCTGACCTATCTCGCCCTGCGGCAGGCGACCGAGGTCTCGGCCTTCCAGGATTCCGCCCCGGGCAAGATCATGCACGAGACCCGCGGCGGCGAGATGAGCGCCCTCGGCGAGGTGCCGTTCGGCCTCTACTACGGGGGTGTCGACACCACCTGCCTGTTCGTGGCCCTGGCCGGGGCCTATGCGCGGCGCACCGGCGACTTCGCGTTGATCCACCGCCTCTGGCCCAATCTGGTCGCCGCCGTCGGCTGGATGAAGGCCCATGGCGACTTCAACGGCGACGGCCTGATCAGCTATCAGCGCGGGGCAGAGACAGGCCTGTCCAACCAGGGCTGGAAGGACTCCGAGGACTCCATCTTCCACACCGACGGTCGCTTCCCGAAAGGACCGATCGCCCTGCTGGAGGTGCAGGGCTACGCCTATGCCGCGTGGCAGGCGATGGCTGAACTGGCGGCAGCGACAGGCGACGGCCGGCAGGCGGAATGGGCGGCGCAGGCCGAGCGGGTCCGCGTCCTCGTCGAGGAACGGTTCTGGATGGAGGACGAGGGCTTCTACGCTATTGCCCTGGACGGCGACGGAGCCCAATGCCGGTCGATCGGCTCCAACGCCGGGCATCTGCTGTTCACCGGCCTGCCATCGGCGGAGCGGGCGAAGCGGGTGACCAAACGCCTGCTGGGAGCCGAGTTCCGCTCGGGCTGGGGCATCCGGACCCTCGCGACCGGCCAGGAACGGTTCAATCCGATGAGCTATCACAACGGCTCGGTCTGGCCGCACGACACCGCCATGGCGGCGGCGGGCATGGCCCGCTACGGCGAACGCCGCGCCGTGTCCCTGTTGCTGGGCGAAATCTATGCCTCCGCCACGCATTTCCACATGCGTCTGCCCGAACTGTTCTGCGGCTTCGAGCGTCTGCCGGGCGAGCCGCCGATCGCCTATCCGGTCGCCTGCCTGCCCCAGGCCTGGGCGGCGGGGTCGGTGTTCCTGATGCTGCAATCGGCGCTGGGCATCCGCATCGATGCGGTCGCCGGGACGGTGGAGATCGACGACCCGGTCCTGCCCGCGGGCATCGACCGGCTGAACGTCACCAACCTGCAGGTCGGCGACGGCATGGTGGATCTGGCGTTCCAGCAGGTGGGGAACCACACGGTGGTCGTCCCGCAACGGCGCAGGGGAATGGTTTCCGTGCGGACCGTCCGCTAGCCCAGCCCACGCTCCAGCGCCTTGCGGAAGACGGTCGGGAGCGAACCCAGCGCCGCCTCCGGGTCGGTCCAGACGAAATCGCCGTCACCCTTCCCGACGCGCACGGTCAGCGTCAGCGAGAAATGGGTGAAGACATGCTCGATCGCCCCCGCTTCGCGCCAATCCGCGGCGACCGGCGGATCGGCGTCTGCCGGCATCACGCTCCACCCTGACGTCGGCAGCCCCAGCATGCCGCCCAGCAATCCCTTGTCCGGACGCCGCACCAGAGCCACCCGCCCCTGCCCGTCCCGCAGGACCCAGGCGACGCCGGTGCGATGGGGACGGTCCGCCTTCTTCGTCTTCAGGGGCCACCGCTCCGGATGGCCCGAGGCATGGGCCGCGCACCAGCCGGTCAGGGGGCAGGCCTCGCACAGCGGCCTGCCGGGCCGGCAGACCGTGGCGCCCAGATCCATCAGGGCCTGCGGCCAGTCGCCGGGCCGGTCGTCGGCCACCAGGGTGGCGGCCAGCTGTTTCAGCTCCGGCTTCGCCGCCGGCAGCGGCGTCTCGACGGCGAACAGCCGCGCCACCACCCGCTCGACATTGCCGTCCACGACATTGGCCGGGCGGCCGAAGGCGATGGCCGCCACGGCGGCGGCGGTATAGGCGCCGACCCCGGGCAGGGCCAGCAGTCCGGCTTCGGTGTCGGGGAAGACGCCGCCGTGATCGTTCGCGACCGCGCGGGCGCAGGCCAGAAGATTGCGGGCGCGGGCGTAATAACCGAGCCCCGCCCAGGCAGCCATGACGTCGCTGTCTTCCGCTGCGGCGAGTTCTGAAACCGCGGGCCAGCGGGCGGTGAACGCCTCGAAATAGGGCGTCGCATGCGGCGTGGTGGTCTGCTGCAGCATCACCTCCGACAGCCAGACCCGATAGGGGTCCGGGCGCGGCGACCCGGGCGGCGCACGCCAGGCCAGCGACCGCCCATGGGCGTCGTACCAGTCCAGCAGGGCGGCGCGGAGGGCGGCAGAAGGCATCAGCCCTGCATAGACGCGCCGGGCGCGGGCGCCCACCGCCGATGTCGCGTCGCTCAGTCCGCCGTCGGAACGACGCCCGTCGTCGTCAGGCGCCAGATCAACTGTCGCGCATTGGCCTCGGCCCGCTTCTGGAAATTCCGCCAGACCGGCACGGAGTCCGCGTCAAGGACCACGTCATAGCCGCCCGGACCGCGACACAGATAACCCTCCGCCACCAGTTGCTTCAGATGCCGTCGGACGGTTTCCTCCGGCAGGCCAAGGCTGGCCGCAATGAAGGTCCCGCGCACCGCGCCGAAGGTCGGTCCCAGCACCGCCAACGCGCCGCCGCGGGCCGGCATCTGCGCCGGAAGACGCAACTGCGCCCCTACGGCATGACACACGGACTGAAGGATGAAGCAGGCGGTCAGGTTCATCCCGGGCGTCAGGGCCCGGGTGTAGGCTGTCTCGCGCAGCACATGAGCCGTGCTGAGCCGCATCGCGGCCCAGGCGACCGGCCAGACCGGATGGGCCAGCCGATTGCCGGGCTTCAGGCCGAAGGCGCGGATCAGACCCAGTCCGCTGACGAAGGCGTCGAGCGCATCGAGATAGCGCGGAATGGTCGGCAGGAACCGTTCCGAGATCAGGGTGGAGGTTGGAAGGATGTAGCCCGTCGGCGTCCGCTGAAGCATGCCGTTGGCCACCATGCCCGCCAATTTGGCCCGCGCTGTTTCCCTCGGAAGATCCAGAAACTGGGCGATGCTCAGGGCGTTGGCTGGCCGCCGCGACTCGTCCGGATAGGCGGCGTCGAGCGCCTGGTGACGACGGCTGATGTCAGGATCCGCGTCGAGGTGCCCGACATTGGCCTCGAGGATGGCCGGCAACAGCAGGCTGGAGACCAGGTCCCCGTCCACCAGACCGCGGGTGATCTCGACAAAGGCCAGCTGCAGTCGCGTGCACAGCCAGGCCACCTGGGCCCGCTGGATGCGCGACATTGCGTCATTGCGGCCTGTCGCCCAGCCGGATCCCGGCAGGGCTTCCGGGTCCGCCGGCCCGGGCGGGATCCGGCTGGACAGGCTCTCGCCGCCGACGCCGGTCAGCGGACCATCCGCGCGGCGGGCGTTGCGGACTGGAACAGACGTTTGCCGGCATCGGTCAGGGCCCAGCGATAGCTGCCCTCCCCGAGCGGGCGCTCAAGCAGTGGTGCGGCTTTGCGGGGTGCCGCCCAGGCGAGGTAGGCGTCGAATGCGGCGTAGATCTCGTTTCGCGCCGCGACTTCCGCCGGGCAGGGCCGGCCGCTGCGTCGCTGGGCGATCTGATCCGCCACCACCTGCCGGTGAGCACAACCACCAAGAACCAGCAGGGCTTCGAGAATCTCGGCGATCACCGGATCAATTTGCAGCGCTTTTCCGCCCCTCGCGCGCCGCTTGTGATCGAAATAACTGACGACGGTACCCACGCCCAAACCCCCACACACCGGTCCGGTAACCGATAAATCGACTAAGAAAGCTTCACTGTAACCGGTCAATATCAGGGGTACCGAGAATGACGGTTTGCGCTCGCGCAACCGCTGACTTTCAGGATGCGAAGACCCCGTGCGGTGGACCGCTGGATCGACTAGGATGCGCGGATGCGCCGCCCCCTTCCCACCGAGGCCGAAGCCCGCGAAATCCTTTCGCGCCGGCGTACGCGCCCGGCACCGCGCCCGACGCCGAAGGCGGGTCGGGCCTTGCAGGGATTGATCAAGGAACTGGACGGTAAATTCGGCCGCGGGGCGACGGCGCTGGAGCCGCGCTGGCGGGAGATCGTCGGCGACCGGCTGGCGCGGGTGACGCGGCCGCAGAAACTGACCAAGGGCAAGGGCGGCGCCGGCGGAACGCTGGAGTTGCGCGTGGCCGGACCCGCCGCCCTGCTGGTACAGCATCAGTCGGAAGACATACTGGCGCGGGTCAATCTGTTCCTCGGCCCCGGCAGCGTCGACCGGCTGCGGATCGCCCAGGGACCGGTGAAGCCACCCTCCGACATCGCCGCCGCCCCCAAGCGACGCCCGGCCGCACAGCCCCTGGCCGCCCATGACGAGGCGGACCTGAAAGCCTCGATCGCCGCCGCGCCGGACGCGCTCAAGGGTCCCCTGGAACGGCTCGGGCGGGCGGTTCTCGGCGACCCCGAGAAAGGCCGCGACCGTTCGGGCCGTTGACAAAACTTCGCCGTTTCTGTTCTCGAAAGTGCTGAAGCGCGCGTATCAGCGGGGAATCGCGCAATCCTTCCCAAAATCCCGCATCCAGTTGAGGACGACGCCATGAGCGCCCAGACCAAATACGCCGCCATGAGCCGCCGCGCGGCGATGACCGCCGCGGCCCTGGCCGCCATGGCTACGCTGGCCGGTTGCGGCGGCGGCGGCGCGAACGCCGCTGCAGAGGGCGATATGGCCATGGGCGCGGCCGAGGGCGCCAAGGTCACCGTGATCGAATACGCCTCCGTCACCTGCCACGTCTGCGCTGCCTGGCAGAAGGAGAACTGGGCCGCGTTCAAGGCCGCCTATGTCGATACCAACAAAGTCCGCTACGTCTTCCGCGAACTGCCGACCGGCCCCGTCAATGTCGCCGTGGCCGGCTTCATGATCGCCCGCTGCGCCGGCGACGACAAATATTTCGACGTTGTCCACAACATCCTGGCCAGCCAGGACGAGTGGCAGGCGGGCGTCAATCCGCGTGACACCCTGTTCCGCATCGGCAACGGCGCCGGCCTCAGCAACCAGCAGATCGAGGCCTGCATCAAGAACCCGGACAACATCAAGGCTGCGGACGAACGCGCCCGCGCCTCCCAGACCGCCGGCGTGTCCGGTACGCCGGCCTTCTTCGTGAACGGCGTGCCGGTCGTCTCGCCCGGCTCGGCCAGCGGCCCGACCATGGCCGACCTGTCGCGCGCCATCGACGCCGAACTGGCCAAGGGCTGATCGTCGCGGTGACCCACCGGCGGCGATCCCTGCTGATCCTGACGCTGGCGCTGCTGGCGCCCGCTGTCGCGGCTTCCGCGTCAGGGTCGGATTCCGCCCTGGCCCGGCAGACGCTCGCGCCGGTGACCGCTGCGGACCGCAGCATCGGCCGCGCCGACGCTCCGGTCACGGTGGTCGAATACGCCTCCTTCGCCTGTCACCACTGCGCGGACTGGCACGAGTTCGTCTATCCGGGCTTCAAGGCGCGTTTCATCGACACCGGTCAGGTGCGGTTCGTGTTCCGCAACCTTCCGACCGATCCTCAGGAAATCTCGCTGCCAGGGGCCGCCCTGGCCCGTTGCGCCGCGCCCGAGCGCTTCTTCGACGTCGCCGCGGCCCTGATGCATGGCCAGGCAGCGGTGCTTCGCGGCGGAAACCGTGAGGACTGGTACGGCCCGGCGATCGCCGTCAGCGGCCGGACCCAGGCCCAGATCGAGGCCTGCGCCGTGACCCCCGCGGTCCAGGCGGCCCTCAACCGTGACCTCGAAAGCGCCGAAGCAGCCGGGGTCGACTCCACCCCGTCCTTCTTCGTCAACGGACGCCGGGTGACGGACCGCTCGCTGGGCGGGCTGGAGGTCGCAATCCGGGCGGCCGCAGCGGCTCGTTGACCGCGTAGGGAACGATGCAGTTCCAGCGCCTCCGGCTCGTGGGCTTCAAGTCCTTCGTCGATCCCGCCGAAGTGCATATCGAGCCGGGCCTGACCGGCGTCGTCGGCCCCAACGGCTGCGGCAAGTCCAATGTGCTGGAAGGCCTGCGCTGGGTCATGGGGGCCAACTCGGCCAAGGCCATGCGCGGCCAGGGCATGGACGACGTCATCTTCGCCGGCGCCGCCGACCGTCCGCCGCGCAACCATGCCGAAGTCCAGCTGACCATCGACAACGCCCAACGCCGGGCGCCCCAGCCGTTCACCGACAGCCCCATGCTGGAGGTGTCGCGTCGCATCGACCGCGGCCAGGGCTCGACCTACCGCATCAACGGCAAGGAGGTCCGCGCCCGCGACGTCCAGCTGCTGTTCGCCGACGCCTCGACGGGTGCCAACTCCCCGGCCCTCGTCCGCCAGGGCCAGATCAGCGAACTGATAGCCGCCAAGCCGCAGAACCGCCGCCGCATCCTTGAGGAGGCGGGCGGCGTCGCCGGCCTGCACACCCGGCGACACGAGGCCGAGCTGCGCCTGAAGGCAGCCGAGGCCAACCTCGACCGTCTGGACGACATCGGCCGCGAGCTCGAGACGGCCCTGACCCGGCTGAAGCGCGAAGCGCGGCAGGCCGAGCGCTACAAGAAGATCTCCGCCGAGATCCGCGCCCTGCAGGCCGCCCTGCTGTTCGTCCGCTGGAACGACGCGCGTGTGGCCGCGGAAGCCGCGGCGCAGGACCTGGCCGACGCGGAGCGGGCCGTCGGCGATGCGACAACCGCCTCCAGCCGGGCACAGACAGCGGCGCTGGCGGCGCAGGAGGCGCTGAAGCCCGCCCGCGAGGAGGACGCCGTCGCCGGCGCCCTGCTGCACCGCGCCAGCCTTGAACGCGACAGGCTCGACATGGCCGAACAGGCCGCGCGGGCCGAGGTCGACCGCCTGACCGCCGAAGCCTCCCGCATCGCCGCCGACATTGAGCGCGAGACCGCCATGGCCGGCGACGCCTCGGAAGAACTGTCCCGATTGGGCGCGGCGCTGGAAACCCTGACGGCCGAGATCGCCGGGGCTCCCACGCGTGGCCCCGAGCTGGAAGCCGCCCTCGCCGCCGCCGAGGATGCTCGCAAGGGTGCCGACGCCGAGGTCGAGCGCGTCGCCGGTGCCGCAGCCTCGGTCGAGGCCCGGGTCAACGCCGAAAGCGCCCGCAAGCGCGACGCCGAGGCCCGCGTCGCCCGGGCGGAGGCCCAGCTGGCCTCGGCCCAGGCCGAACGCGCCGCTCTGGGCCCGCTGGAGACGCCGGAGATCGAGGCGGCCAAGACCGCGCTGGAGGCGGCCCAGGCCGAACTGGCCGCTGCACGCACGGCGGTCGAGGCGGCCGAGTCAGACCGCGGCGACCGCGCCCGCGCCGAGGCCGACGCCCGCACAGCGGCCCGCGCCGCGGAAGACCGGCTCGGCCGGCTGCAGACCGAGGCGCGGGGCCTCGCCCAGCTGCTGGTCCACGGCAAGCGCGAGCACGCGCCGGCGCTGGACAGTGTCGAGGCCGGCAAGGGCTATGAGGCGGCGCTGGCCGCGGCGCTCGGCGACGATCTGGACGCGGCGCTGGACAGGAAGGCCGCGGCCTACTGGGCCGGGGCCGAGGTTCCCGCACCCGTCTGGCCGGCCGGCGTCGAGCCCTTGGCCGCCCATGTCTCAGCGCCCGAGCAGCTCAAGGCCCGCCTGGCCCTGTGCGGCCTGGCACCCGCCGGCGAGATCGAGCGGCTGGCGAAATCCCTGCCCATCGGCGCTCGGCTGGTCACGCGCGAAGGCGACCTGTGGCGTTGGGACGGCTTCGTCCAGCGCGCCGAGGCTCCCCGTCCCGCCGCCGTCCGTCTGGCCCAGCGCACGCGTCTGTCCGAGCTGGAGGCCGAGATCGACGCCGGCAAGCCGGCGCTGGAGACCGCCCAGGCCGCGCTCAAGGCCGCCACCGAAGCCTTCCGCGCCGCCGAGGAGACGGTGAAGACCGCCCGCGCCGCACCCTTCCCGCTCGACAAGGCCGTCACCGCCGCGCGCGACCGGCTCGAGAGCCTCGGCCGCGATCAGGCGCGCAAGGAGGCCAGGGCCCTGGCGCTCGACGAGACGGCCGCGCGACTGACCGCCGAGGTCGAGGCCGCGCAGACGGCGCTGGCCGAGGCGCAGGGGACCGACGCCCCGTCCGAAACCCTCGACGGCCTGCGCGCCGAACTGGCGGCGGCACGGACGACGGCGGATGCGGCCCGCGGCGCGGCAGCCACGGCCCGGGTCGAGCGCGACGCCGAGGCGCGCGAGGTTGCGGGCCGTCAGGCGCGGCTGGACGGCCTGACCCGCGAACGCGACGGCTGGGCCGCGCGGGCGAAGGACGCCACGGCGCGGATCACGGCGCTGGAGAAGGATGCGGAGAAGACGGCGGCGCGGCTGAAGACGGCCGCTGCGGCACCGGAACAGCTGGCGACGCAGCGCTCGTCCCTGCTCGACGCCCTGACCGCCGCCGAGACCCGCCGCAAGGCGGCCGGCGACGCCCTGGCCGTGGCCGAAGGCGCGGCGACCGAGGCGGACCGGAACGCGCGGGCAGCGGAAGCCACGGCGTCCACGGCGCGCGAGGCCCGGGCCGGGCTGGCGGCGCGGGCCGAGGCGGTCGCCGAACGGCTGGCCGAGACCGAGGCCAATGTCCGCGAAACCGCCCAGATGTCACCCGAGGAGCTGGGCCAGAAACTGACCGACGACGCCATCGCCCGCCCGCCCGACGCCGCCGGTGCCGAGAGCCTGCTCTACGGGCTGGAGCGCGAGCGCGAGCAGCTTGGTGCGGTCAATCTGCTGGCCGAGGAAGAGGCCATTGAATACGGCGACCGGCTGCAGACCATGAAGGTCGAGCGCTCGGACCTGACCTCGGCCATCGCCAAACTGCGCGACGGCATCGACGAGCTCAACGCCGAGGGCCGCGAGCGGCTGGTGGCGGCATTCGACGTCATCAACGACAATTTCAAGAGCCTGTTCGAGGCCCTGTTCGGCGGCGGCCAGGCCGAGCTGAAACTGGTCGAGAGTGACGATCCGCTCGAGGCCGGTCTGGAAATCTACGCCTGCCCGCCCGGCAAGCGGCTGGCGGTGATGAGCCTGATGTCGGGCGGCGAACAGGCCCTGACCGCCGCAGCCCTGATCTTCGCCGTCTTCCTCGCCAATCCGGCCCCGGTCTGCGTCCTCGCCGAAGTCGACGCCCCGCTGGACGACGCCAACGTCGACCGCTTCTGCCGCATGCTGGACGAGATGCGGAACCGGACTGACACCCGCTTCATCGTCATCACCCACAACCCGGTGACCATGAGCCGGATGGACCGCCTCTACGGCGTGACCATGCCGGAGCGGGGGGTGAGCCAGCTGGTGAGCGTGGACCTGAGCCAGGCGGAAGAGATCGTGGCGGCCTAGCGGGCCTTCAGCACTTCCGTCCGCACAAACCAGCCGAAGATCGCCGGGCCCTCGATGACATAGCGGCGGAACATCCGGCGCGGCTGGCTCAGCAGCCGGTGCAGCCACTCAAGCGAGAGCCTCTGGAAGATACGCGGTGCCCTTTGCTGGCGGCCGGTCAGGAAGTCCACCGAGGCTCCGACGCACAGGGTCACACCAGTCTTCCGGCCCGCCGCACGCAAGGCATGGGCGAACAGTTCCTGTTTCGGGAAGGAGACGCAGGCCAGCAGCACGTCCCACTCCGCGCCGGCGGCGTGGCCGACCGCAGCCCGCCAGCCGAGCGTGCCGGGAACCAGCATCGGGGCCTCGAGGTATCTCAGCGTCTGCCGCGGATAGCGGGCGGCGAGGTCGTTGAAGGCGGCGCGGTCGGGGCCGAAGACGGCGATGGTCAGGCCCTCCGCGGCGGGCGAGGCCAGCAGGTCCGCCGTCATGTCCGAGCCCGGATAGACCGGCAGGGTCACCCCCCGCAGCCGCGCCAGATGGCTGAGGATGCGGCTGTCGCAGATCTTCAGATCCGCCTCGGCATAGACCTCGCGCCCGACCCGGCCGTCCATCAGCTTGACCACATGGTCGACATTGGGCGTCACCACATAGCCATAGGCCCCGCGCGCCATGCCGATCACCCGGGCCAGCAGCTGCGGCCGGTCACCGTCGGCGAAATCGAGGGTCATAAAGCGAGCCATGGCGGCACTGTAGTCGCGCCGCGGTCAATGGACGGTTACGATGGCCGCATGTTCCTGACGCTTCTTTCGCTGCTGGTCGCGCAGCCCGCCCAGACGCCCCACCGGTTCGTCTTCCTCGGCGCCGGACGGTTCGCGCAATACGCTGACATGGCCAGCCTTGAGTCGGAAGGTTCAGGCGGCCGCATACGGGTGTTCCAGGTGGTCGAGCCGGACTTCCGGGCCGGCGGCGTGGCTTACTGGGGCGGCTGGTCGTGGTGGCGGTTCGACTGCGGCCCGGGCGGCAAGGTCGACCGGCTGGACTTCGCCTCGGTCCGCGAGGGCGGCGCGGAAGGCCCGGCCACGCCCGACGACGCGCCGGCCTTTGAGGCCGCACAGGGCGGCGACGCCTTCGAAATGCTGGTCGCCGCCTGCAATCCCGAGGACTACGACACCGACGCCACGACGCTGGAGGCGGCCGTCGCCCACGGCCGGATGAACCTGGCGGCGGGGGGCTAGACCACCGCCGCTTCCACCATGTCCGCCAGTTCCACGGTCGCGTCCGGGAGCGCGGCAGACCGGGCACCCGCGCTCATGGTCGTCAGCAGGCCCGGGTCGGACAGCAGGGCCTGAAGCACCCCGCCCAGCCGCTCGGCCGTTGCCTCATCCTCCAGCACCACCTGCGCCCCGCCGGCATCGGCCAGGCTGGCGGCATTGAAGCGCTGGTGGTCGTCCATGGCGATCTTCAGCGGGATCAGCAGCGACGGCAGGGCGGCCACCGCCAGCTCCGAACAGGTCGAGGCCCCGGCCCGGCCGATCACCAGATGGGTCGTCGCCAGCCGCCGGGCCATGTCGCCGAAGAAGGGCGCCACCTCGGCCTCGATCCCGGCGGCAGCATAGATGGTCCGCGCCGTCTCCAGCATCTCGGGCCGCGACTGCTGCTGCACCCGCAGCCGCTTGCGCAGGGGTGCCGGCAGGGCGGCAAAGGCCTGCGGCACGGCTTCGGACAGGATGCGCGCGCCCTGGCTGCCGCCGGTGACCAGCACCTGGATCGGACCGCGCGCGGTCGGGGCAGCGTACGGCCGGTCGAAGAGCGCCCGGATATCCGGCCGCACCGGATTGCCGACCAGCGACACCCGCGCCTCGACGCCCGTCGGCACCAGCCGCAGGTTCGGGAAGGACGCCGCCACCGCGCCCACATAGGGCGACAGCCAGCGGTTGGTCCGCCCCAGGACCGCATTCTGCTCATGCAACAGGGTCGGCCGGCCCTGGCTCAGCGCCGCCAGCAGGGCCGGTGCCGACGGATAGCCGCCGAAGCCCACGACCACTGCCGCATCCAGCCGCTTCAACGCCTTGCGCGCCTTGAACAGGCCCCGCGCGATGGCCACGCCCGCCTTGGCCATCCCGATGGGCCCGCGCCCGGTGGCGGCGTCCAGCGCGATCCGCTCCTCGGCCGGAAAGGCCTGGGCATAGGCCTGGCCGCGATGGTCGGTGGCCAACACGATCCGCCAGCCGCGCCGCGTCAGCTCGCGCGCCAGCGCCTCGGCCGGAAACATATGCCCGCCGGTGCCCCCGGCGGCGACGACGCAGACCCTGGACGTCACGGCAGGATCCGCCCGCGGTCCGGAAGGCTGGTGCCCGGCTCGTAGGCACCGGGGCGGCGCCGGGTCAGGGCGAGGGCCAGACCCATGGTCAGCCCCATGGCCAGCATCGACGAGCCGCCATAGCTGATGAAGGGCAGGGTCATCCCCTTGGTCGGGATCAGGTTCAGGTTCACCGCGATATTGATACAGGCCTGCAGCCCGATCAGCATGAACAGCCCCGCCGCGGCCGTCTGCTCGAACGGATCGGTCAGCTTCATCGCCCGCCGCATGCCGCGCACCACGATGAAGGCGTAGAGGGCGATCATGGCCAGCGACAGGACGAGGCCGAACTCCTCCGCCCCGACCGAATAGATGAAGTCGGTGTGCAGGTCGGGCACCGAGCGCTTCATGACCCCCTCGCCGACGCCACGGCCGACCAGACCGCCGGCGCGGATGGCCTCGGAGGCGCGGTCGATCTGGTGGGTGTCGGTGGTCTCGGGCGACAGGAAGCGGCTCAGGCGATCGCGCATGTGGCTGAAGGCGAAATACAGGCCCACGACCCCGGCCGCGCCCGCCGCGGCCAGCGCCGCGACCCATTTCAGCGGTACTCCGGCCATGAAGAAGACGGCCATGAAGGTGGTGGTGATCAGCAGGGTCTGGCCGATGTCGGGCTGGATCAGCAGCAGGCTGACGGTCAGGGCCCAGGCCCCGAAGGCGATCGACACGCCGGGCACGCCCTGCCCCTTCTGCGCCTCGGAGAACATCCAGGCGGCGAAGACGATCAGGCCGGGCTTGGCGAACTCGGAGGGCTGCAGGCTGAACGGCCCGAGATTGATCCAGCGCGCCGCGCCCTTCACCTCATTACCGATGAACGGCAGGGCGGCCATGACCACGATGGCACCGAGCAGGGCCAGCAGGGCGATGCGGCGCACACCACGCGGCGACAGCAGGGAAATCACCAGCATGATCGCGGTCCCGCCCGAGGCCCACACGATCATCCGCCACGAATAGTGGAAGGGGTCCGAGATGGATTCATCGGCCAGAATGGCGGCGGGGCTGGAGGCAAAACTCAGCGCCACGCCCAGCGCGATCAGCGTCAGGGCCGCAGCCAGCAGGCCGCGATCGACCGTCCAGAACCATTTGGCGATCGGGCTCTGGTCGTTGCGCGAAAAGGCGGGGCTGTAGTTGTGCGCGGTCATGGTTCGCTAACCATGCCCTGAAGGCGTAGCCCCGAGGTTAAGAACGGCGGCCCGGAATGCTTCTCCACGCGCCTCGAAGTCCGGATACTGGTCGAAACTGGCGGCGGCGGGGCTGAGCAGCACCACCTCCTCGCGCCCGGTGGCAGCGGCGGCCTCGGCGGCCGCCTTCACGGCAGAGGCCATGTCGCCGCTGATCCGGTGCGGAGTCTCGCCCAGCCGGGCAGCGAACGGCCCGGCAGACTCGCCGATCAGGAAGGCCTCGACCACGCGCGGGAACAATTCCTCGAGATCGTCGATACCGCCCTGTTTGGCCCGCCCGCCGGCGATCCAGAAGCTGCGCTCATAGGACGACAGCGCCTGCCGCGCCGCGTCGGCGTTGGTGGCCTTGGAGTCGTTGATGAAGCGGATCTTGCCGAGACGGGCGACCTCTTCCATCCGGTGGGCGAGACCGGGGAAGGTCATCAGGCCCTCGACGGCGGCGTCATGGGAGACGCCGACGGCGCGGGCGGCGGCATAGGCAAAGGCGGCGTTCTGGGCGTTGTGACGGCCGGGGAGCGAGCGGGCCAACCTTAGGTCCGCGATTGCAACACCATCGCCCGTCAGTTCACCGTCGGTCGCCTCAAGCGTCAGCAGGCGGCCCTGGGAGAACAACTCTCCGCGCCGTCCGGGGTAGCGTTCCTTTACCTTGTCGGGGGCCGCTCCGCCCCGGCGACCGCCTCCCAATGAGAGCACTTTGGTCGTCACGGAAGTCAATGTACCCGGCGAACCCATGAGTTCCTTGTACAGGTCCATCCCGGCGGGTTCGTCGGTGCCGATCAAAGCGAAGCTTCCCTCGCCATAACCTTGGAAGATGCGAGCCTTCGCCGCGACATACCCTTCCATCCCGCCATGCCGGTCGAGATGGTCCGGGCTGATGTTGGTCAGGATCGCCACATCCGGCGCGAACGAAGTCGTCAGGTCCAGCTGGTAGCTCGACACCTCGATCACATAGACCCCGACCTCGGCCGCGGCCGGCAGGGCGAGTACGCCGATGCCGATGTTGCCGCCGACGGCGACCTTCAGCCCGGCCTGTTTCAGCACCCAGCCGATCAGGGCCGTAGTGGTGGACTTCCCGTTCGTGCCGGTAATGGCGATGACCTTCGGCCGCACCGTCCCGGGCGTCCGGGACATGGCGCGGGCGAACAGCTCGATGTCGCCGATGATCTCGACCGAAGCCGCCTTCGCCTTGTCGACGGTCCAGTGCGGTTTCGGGTGGGTCAGGGGCGCGCCGGGTGACAGGACCAGGGCAGCGAATTGCGACCAGTCGGCCCGGCTCAGGTCCTCGACCGCAAAGCCCTCGGCCTCGGCCTGCATCCGCCCCGAGACGCCATCGTCCCACAGGATCGGGATGGCACCCCCGGCGTGCAGCGCACGAGCCGCCGTGATCCCCGACCGCCCGAGGCCAAAGACGGCAACGCGCCGCCCTTCAAATCCGGGGACGGGGATCATGCGACTAGCGCAGCTTCAGCGTGGCGAGGCCGATCAGGGCCAGCATGGCGGAGACGATCCAGAAGCGGATCACCACCGTCGATTCCGGCCAGCCCATCTTCTCGAAATGATGGTGGATCGGGGCCATCAGGAAGATGCGCTTCTTCGTGGCCTTGAAATAGGCGACCTGGATCATGACCGAGGCGGCCTCGATGACGAACAGGCCGCCGACGATGCCCAGCACCAGCTCATGTTTGGTGGCCACGGCGATGGCACCCAGCGCGCCGCCGAGGGCCAGCGACCCGGTGTCGCCCATGAAGATCTTGGCCGGCGGGGCGTTGTACCAGAGGAAGCCCGTGCCCCCGCCGATGATGGCCGCGCAGAAGATGGCCAGCTCGCCCGAGCCGGGCACGTGGTGGACGCCCAGATAGTCCGAGAAGATGAAGTTGCCGACGAGGTAGCTGATGATGCCGAAGGCACCGGCCGCCATCATCACCGGCACGATGGCCAGCCCGTCCAGCCCGTCCGTCAGGTTCACCGCATTGGAAAACCCGACCATGGTGAAGGCCGCGAACACCACATAGAACCAGCCGACATTGAGCAGCACGGCCTTGAAGAACGGGAAGGCGATCGACGTCTCAAGGTTGGGCGTGGTTGGCGAGGCCGTCATCCACAGCACCGTCAGAACCCCTGCGATGACCGAGACCACGACCTGGGCCAGCAGCTTCTGTTTCGAGGTCAGGCCGGCCGAGGTCTGTTTCGACACCTTGGCGTAGTCGTCGATGAAGCCGAGCAGGCCGAAGGCCGCCGTCACGCCCGAGACGATCCAGATATAGGG
>Ga0187842_1000105_pt1 | contig 42749 bp, 28 predicted proteins | sample SpaLakP09_SKY_41_FD_134514 | JGI IMG/M metagenome (GOLD analysis project Ga0187842, IMG submission 134514) | Oligotrophic lake water microbial communities from Sparkling Lake, Wisconsin, USA - SP09_SKY_41 | ecosystem: Environmental > Aquatic > Freshwater > Lake | place: USA: Sparkling Lake... | reverse complement strand
CCAGCATGCGCAGCACGGCCAGTCCTTGCGCTGCAAATGCCTCGTTCAGTTCGATCAGATCCATCTGCTCCAGCGTCAGCCCGGTCTGGCGTAGCACCTTCTGGACCGCAGGCACAGGGCCTACGCCCATCACGCGCGGGGTAACGCCTGCTGTAGCCATGCCGCCGATGCGTGCCAGCGGCTTGAGGCCATGCTGCTGTACGGCGCGGCCACTGGCCAGCAGCAGTGCGCAGGCGCCATCATTGATGCCGGATGCGTTGCCGGCGGTGACGGAGCCATCTGCCCGTACTACACCTTTGAGTTTGCCCAGCGCTTCCAGCGTGGTGGCGCGCGGGTGCTCGTCCTGTTTGAACAGCAGGGGTTCACCACGCTTCTGCGGGATTTCAACGGTAATGATCTCCTGTTCGAAGCGGCCAGCAGCGATGGCAGCGGCGGTCTTGTTCTGGCTGGCCAGCGCAAAGGCATCCTGATCGGCGCGGCTGATGCTGTAGTCCTGCGCCACGTTTTCGGCGGTTTCGGGCATGGTCTCTACGCCGTAGGCCGCTTTCAGGGCCGGGTTGATGAAGCGCCAGCCCATGGTGGTGTCCTGTAGCGATGCATTACGGCTGTAGGGTGATTCGGCTTTAGCCATGACGAATGGTGCGCGCGTCATGGATTCCACACCGCCGGCGATCAGTAATTGCGCTTCACCGCTCATGATGGCGCGCGCTGCCGTGCCCACGGCATCCATGCCGGAACCGCACAGGCGGTTGACGGTGACACCCGGTACCGCCGGCGGCAGGCCGGCCAGCAGGGCCGACATACGCGCCACGTTGCGGTTGTCTTCGCCGGCCTGATTGGCGCAGCCGTAGTACACGTCGTCCACCTGATCCCATGGCAGTTGCGGGTGGCGCTGCAGCAGGGCGCGGATGGGCAGGGCGCCCAGATCGTCGGCGCGCAGGTCTTTCAGGGCGCCGCCGTAGCGGCCTATGGGCGTGCGTACTGCATCGCAGATAAATGCTGAATACATGGTCGTCTCTTGAAGTTGGAAGGCGCCCGATTGCGGCTGCAAGCAGGCGCCGTGGTGGGATTAATCGAACAGTAGTGGCGCCGCAGTGGCGGCTTGCAGGGCTTCGGGCGTCAGGCCCGGTACCATTTCCAGCACGCGCAAGCCTTGCGGGCTCACTTCCAGTACAGCCAGATCGGTGTAGATGCGGTCCACGCAGCCTACGCCAGTGAGCGGATAAGTGCAGGCGGCGACGATCTTGCTTTCACCCGTCTTGGTCTGGTGGTCCATCATCACGAACACCTGTTTGGCGCCTATGGCCAGATCCATGGCGCCCCCCACGGCAGGGATAGCATCGGCGGCCCCGGTATGCCAGTTGGCCAGATCGCCATTGGCGGCAACCTGGAAAGCACCCAGCACGCAGATATCCAGATGGCCGCCGCGCATCATGGCAAACGAATCGCCGTGATGGAAATAGGCGCCACCGGTCAGCAGGGTGACTGGCTGCTTGCCCGCATTGATCAGATCTTCGTCTTCTTCGCCGGGCGCCGGCGCCGGGCCCATGCCGAGCAGGCCGTTTTCGCTATGCAGGAACACTTCGCGCTCGGGCGGCAGATAGTTGGCCACGCGGGTGGGCAGGCCGATGCCGAGATTGACGTAAGCCCCTTCGGGGATGTCCTGCGCCACGCGGGCGGCGATTTCATCGCGGGTATAGCGCTGTGTCATGCTGCCTCCTTCACTACGCGCTGGACGAAGATGCCTGGCGTGATAATGTGTTCCGGATCAAGTTCGCCCAGTTCCACCACTTCGGCCACCTGTGCGACGGTGGTGCGTGCGGCCATGGCCATGATGGGGCCGAAGTTGCGCGCTGCCTTGCGGTACACCAGATTGCCCCAGCGGTCGCCGCGCAGCGCCTTGATGAGGGCGAAGTCGGCGTGGATGGGCGACTCCAGCACGTACTGGCGGCCATTGATTTCGCGGGTCTCCTTACCCTCTGCCAGCAGCGTGCCGTAGCCGGTGGGGGTGAAGAAGCCGCCGATGCCGGCACCGGCAGCGCGGATGCGCTCGGCCAGATTGCCTTGCGGCGTCAGTTCCAATTCCACCTTGCCGGCGCGGTAGAGCGCATCGAAGTGGTGCGAATCGGCCTGGCGGGGGAAGGAGCAGATGATTTTGCGTACGCGCCCGGCGGCCAGCAGGGCTGCCAGTCCCGTATCGCCATTGCCGGCATTGTTGTTGACGATGGTGAGTTCGCGCGCACCCTGTTCGATCAGGGCGTCGATCAGGGCAGACGGCATGCCGGCATTGCCGAAGCCGCCAATCATGATGGTGGCGCCATCGCTGATGTCGGCCACGGCGCTGCCTAAGTTGGAAGAAATTTTGTTAATCACGGCTCGCTTTCGGGCAGCCAGTGGCTGCATGGTGAGGACGAGGAAAGCTGTGCGATAATCGCACATCGTTTTCCGATAAGACGCTGAATCAGCGTGAATTCAGTGTAGCGATGGCTTATTTGCTGGGCAACGCCGTAAAATCGAAGCTGTGCGATTATCGAACGCTATTTGAGAGAGGCGGGTGCATGAACAATATTTGCGAAGAAATCGACGCACTGGCGGGGCCGGATTTCATGACCTCGCTGGCACGCGGGCTGGCCGTGCTGCGGGCTTTCAGCGACCAGCGGCGCAGCCTGACCATCGCCCAGATCAGCCACCGTACCGGCATTTCCCGGGCGGCCGTGCGACGCTGCCTGCACACCCTGTGTGCGCTTGGTTACGCTGAAGCGGACGGCACATTGTTCACGCTGCAATCGAAGGTGCTGACCCTGGGTTATTCCTATTTGTCGTCCACGCCGCTGACGGTTTCGACCGCGCCGTATCTGAATGGCCTGAGCCGCAAGCTCAACGAATCGTGCTCGCTGGCCGTGCTGCAGGAGGATGAAATTCTGTACGTGGCGCGCTCCGCCACGGCGCGCATCATATCGGTGTCGCTGAATACCGGCAGCCGCCTGCCGGCCTATTGCACCTCGATGGGACGGGTGCTGCTGGCCCAGCTGGACGAGGAAGCGCTGGATGCCTATCTGGCCCGCGTCAAGTTACAGGCTTACACGGAGAAGACTGTGGTGTCGGCCAGCCGGCTGCGTAGCATACTGGCCGAAGTGCGCCGCAATGGCTATGCCCTCAACGACGAGGAGCTGGAGACCGGCTTGCATTCGCTGGCGGTGCCGGTGCGGGGCGCCGCTGGCAACGTGCTGGCAGCACTCAATGTAGGGGTTCAGGCCAGTCGGGTTAGTGCGGCCTATATGCTGGAAGTATTCCTGCCCACGCTGCAGGAGGGGGCGCAGGAGCTGTCGGTGCTGCTGCCCTAGACGAAAGTGGTGATTATCAGAAGCGCAACAATCTCGACTGGCAAATCTTCGCGATTGCTTACATAAACGGAATTTCTGTTCATAATAGCAACTACTCATCATCGCGGGAGTAGCAATGCCGGTCTTTGCAGGAAATCCGTTTTCGTTTGCCTCTGCCGCCGAACTGGCCATGCGCCAGATCGGCTCCAGTTACGATGGCACCGGCATTGCTGCCTCCGTGACGATAGCGATTTTTGCTTGCTTCTGCGCCTTCGAAATGGCGCGCCGGCGCGAGCAGGGGCGCTACTGGCTAGCGCTTGGGGCTGTCATGCTGGGGCTGGGCATCTGGTCCATGCACTTTATTGGCATGTCCTCGTTTCGCCTCAATTGCAGCGTCGCTTACGATCCCTGGCTAACCTTGCTGTCTGCCTTGCCTGGCGTGGCGGCTGCCGCCATCGCGCTGCGTGCTACGGCTTCGCCGCGCATAGGTCACCTCAAGCTGCTGCTGGCCGGTGTGGTGATGGGCGGCGGCGTAGGGCTGATGCATTACACTGGCATGGCCGCCTTCCAGTTTCAGGGGCGGCTGCTGTACGAGCCGCGCGAATTCGCGTTCTCGCTGTTGGCGGCAGTGGTCACAGCCACGCTGGCGCTGCTGCTGAACCGGCGCATTGCCGCCAGCGGTTTGCGGCGCGTCCCTTATCTGGCTTCGCTGGCAGCCGCCGTGGTGTTGGGCCTCGCCATCTCCAGCATGCACTACATTGCCATGGAATCGGCCCGCTTCCTGCCGCTGGAAGGCGTGGCAATTACTTCATCCATCAGCCAGACCATGCTGGGACTGCTCGCGGGTTGTGCCACGCTGATGCTGCTGTGTTTCGGCCTGCTGTATGTGTTCCTGTATTCGAAGACGCTCAGCGCCCGCACACGTTATGAGTCCATTCTCAGCACCACCCAGCAGGGCTTTGTGCTGATTGACGAGACGGGGCATATTGTTCAGACCAATGCCGCCATGGTGGCTTTGCTCAAGCAGCCGTCCGGGCAGATACTGGGTAAACAGCTAGCCGATGTGCTCGACCATGTGCGGCAGGATGTCCATGGCGCGTATCAGCTGCAGGCGAATCTGCGTTGTTCCGATGGTAGCCTGCTGCCCTGCATGGCGTATGTGAATACCTTGGTCGATAGTTCGGATGGACGGCAGATCAGCTTTGCCCTGTTCAGCGATATCAGCAAGCGGGTGGCGGCGGAAGCGCGCGCCCATGCGCGCGAAGAACAGTTCCGTGCTTTGCTCAATTCCACGCCGGACCCGATGGTGATTACCAATGCCGAGGGCCGTATCGTCATGGTCAACCTGCAAGCCGAAGCCTTCTTCGGCTATGCCCACACCGAATTTATCGGCCAGCCGGTGGAAATGCTGATACCGGCCGCGCTGACGGAACTGCATGGCCAAATGCGGCACGAGTATATGCAGCACGCCGCGCCGCGCCGCGTGGGCAGCGACGGCATGCTGTTTGCCCGCACCAGCAAAGGGAGCGAGATTCCGGTGGAAGTTAGTCTGAGCCCTATTGTTACGGCGGAAGGATTGCTGATCGCCAGTTCGCTGCGTGATGTGACGGAACGCCTGCGCATCGAATCGGCGCTGGTGGCTGCCAATCAGGAGCAGGAGGCGATACTGGGCACGGCGTCGGTAGGCATCGCGCTGTTGCGGCAGCGCGTGATCCGCCAGTGTAATCACGGACTCGACGAGCTGTTCGGCTATGCCGTCGGCGAGCTGCAAGGCCAGCCTACGCGTGTCTGGTTCCACAGTCAGGACGACTATGACAGGGTGGGCAGCGTCGGCTATGCACAGATACAGTCGGGGAAGCCCTATAAGCTAGACCTGCAGTTCGAGCGCAAGGACGGCAGCCTGTTCTGGGCCCGCACTGTCACCCGTGCCATTGACCAGCAGCAGCCGGAAAAGGGTGTGGTGCTGATCGTGTGGGATATCACTGCGGAGCGCCATGCGCAGGCGCAGATACAGCTGGCCAATGACGAACAGCGCGCCATTCTCGACACTGCTACTTCCGGCATTGCCCTGATCCGCGAACGGACTCTGCATCGCTGCAATCGCCGCCTGCACGAAATGTTTGGCTGGCCACTGTGGGAGATGGTGGGCCAGCAAACGTCGATCTGGTATGCAGATGATGAGGCCAACCGCATCGGCGGGCTACCTTACGAAACCATCTGGTCGGGCCAGCCACATGTGCGCGAACAGCAGCTGATGCGCATGGACGGCAGCCTGTTCTGGGCCCGCCTGCAGGGCAATGCAGTCGATCCGGCCGATCGCTCCAAAGGCACGGTGTGGATTATCGATGACATTACCGCCGACCGCGAACTGAGCGACGCGCTGCGCATGGCCAAGGAAAAAGCTGAAAGCGCCACCCGCGCCAAATCCGATTTCCTGTCGAACATGAGCCATGAAATCCGCACGCCGATGAATGCCATTATCGGTATGTCGCGCCTGGCGCTGCAGACGGAGCTCGATCGCAAGCAGCGCAACTATATCGAGAAGGTGGTGCAGGCCGGGACCAATCTGCTGGGCATCATCAACGATATTCTGGACTTTTCCAAGATCGAGGCGGGCAAGCTGTCGATGGAGCGCATCGACTTCCGGCTGGAGGACGTGGTCGACAATCTGGGCAATTTGCTGTCGATGAAGACGGATGAAAAAGGACTGGAACTGATCTTCGATGCGTCGGCCAATGTGCCGACGGCGCTGGTGGGCGACCCGCTGCGGCTGGGGCAGGTGCTGACCAATCTGGGCAATAACGCCGTCAAGTTCACCGAAAAGGGTGAGATCGTGGTTGGCGTCAGCTGTGTGCGGCAGGAGGCAGATGAAGTCGAGCTGCACTTCTGGGTGCGCGATACCGGCATCGGCATGACGCCGGAGCAGACTGGGCGCATGTTCCAATCCTTTACGCAGGCCGATTCCTCCACTACCCGTAAATATGGCGGCACGGGGCTGGGGCTGGCCATTTCCAAGACCTTGGTGGAGATGATGCGCGGCCGCATCTGGGTAGAAAGTCAGGCGGGGCAAGGTTCCGTGTTCCACTTTACAGCGCGCTTCGGGCTGCAGAGCAGCCTGCAGGTCAACCGCATGTTTACGGCCGACGAGCTGCGCGGCATCCGTCTGCTGGTAGTGGACGACAACGCGGCAGCGCGCGAAATCCTGCACGATATGGCGCAATCGTTCGGGCTGCACGCTGCAACGGCCAGTGGCGGCCGGCAGGCGCTGGAAATGGTGGCTGCGGCACAGGCTGAAGGGGCGCCATTTGACCTGCTGCTGTCGGACTGGCGCATGCCGGAAATGGATGGCGTGCAGCTGGTGGGTGAACTGCAGCGCAGCACCCGTCTGCACGCGCCCGCAGTCATTATGGTGACGGCCTACGGCCGCGAGGAGGCACTGGCAGCGGCGCGGGCACAGCAGGTGGAACTGAGTACCGTTCTGACCAAGCCGGCCACCCCATCCTCGCTGCTGGAAGCGATAGGCGAATCGCTGAAAAAATTCTCGCTGCGCCGTACCCCGGTAGCGCAGCTGGGGCAGGGTGTGCAGGAGGCCATGGCACGCTTGCAGGGGGCGCGCGTACTGCTGGTGGAAGACAACGATCTGAATCAGGAGCTGGCGCTGGAATTGCTGAGTGATGCCGGCCTGCAGGTGGTAGTGGCCAACAATGGCCGCGAGGCGCTCGACATCCTGGCCGGTGATGGCGCCTTCGATGGCATATCGATGGATTGCCAGATGCCGGTGATGGATGGCTATGAAGCCACTCGCATCATTTGCCGCACACCGGCGCTGGCGCAGATTCCCGTGATCGCCATGACGGCCAATGCCATGGCGGGCGACCGTGAGCTGGTGCTGGAAGCGGGGATGCGCGACCACATTGCCAAGCCGCTCGACGTGGATGCAATGTTCGAAACCATGGCGCGCTGGATTACGCCTAGCGGTGCTGCCGGAACGCACGTGGTGCCGACGCGGCGTGCCTATCCGAATACGGTCAGCAGCGTGCCGGCCAGCCTGCCCGGCATCGACGTGGCGGCCGGGCTGGCCACCACCATGAATAGCGAAAAGCTGTATCGCAAACTGCTGAGCAAATTCGAGAAGAACCAGAGCCAGTTCCTGCTGCATTTCAAGGCTGCGCAGCAGAGCGATGATGTCCGTGCCGCCGAGCGCTGCGCCCATACCTTGCGTGGCAATGCCGGCAACATCGGCGCGCGCAGCCTGCAGCAGCATGCCGCGCTGCTCGAGCAGCATTGCCGCGCAGGCGCAGGAGCAGAGCAGATCGATCGCGCGGTGCAGGCCGTACTGGCGGAACTGGAACTGGTGCTGAATAGCCTGCGCAGCATGGATAGCGCTGCGACCGACGCCGCGCCGGAGCCACCTGCTGCCCAGGTGGTGGATGATGCCGCCCTGCTGGCAGCCTGCGAACAGCTGCTGCCCATGCTGGAGGATGGCGATCCCGAGGCAGGACAGCTGTGGGAAAAGCAGCGCGAGCTGTTCCGGGCGGCGTATCCGGGACACTGGGCCCGCATCGAAGCATTGCTGGGCGATTTTGATTTCGAAGGTGCGCAACAGAGCCTGCGTCTGGCCATGGAAGCGCGCAAGACAGCAAGCGGAAACTAGCCTAACTGACTGGAGTAGCAAGCATGGAAACTAGTCTGGAATTGCCAGCCAAGCCCATAATCCTGATTGTGGACGACACGCCGGAAAACCTTGCGCTGATGAGCGAACTGTTGCGTAGCGATTACAAACTGAAGATCGCCAATAGCGGCGCGCGTGCGCTGAAACTGGCCACCACCGGCGACCTGCCTGATCTGATCCTGCTCGATATTATGATGCCGGAGATGGATGGCTATGAAGTCTGCCAGATCCTCAAGGCGCATCCGGCCACGCGCGACATACCCGTGATCTTCCTGACCGCCAAAGCCGATATCGCCGACGAGGAAAAAGGCTTGCAGATCGGCGCGGTGGATTACATCACCAAGCCGGTCAGCCCGCCGATTCTGATGGCGCGGCTGAAAATCCATCTGGCGCTGAAAGCCCATGCCGACTTCCTGCGCGATAAAAGCGCGTTTCTGGAGCAGGAAGTGGCCAAGCGTACGCGCGAGGTCACCGCCATACAGGATGTGACGATACTGGCCATGGCATCGCTGGCCGAAACCCGCGATGCCGATACGGGCAACCATATCCGCCGCACCCAGTACTATGTGCAGGCGCTGGCGCAGAAGCTCAGTAGCCACCCGCATTTTGCTGCCCTGCTGACGGACGAATATATCCGCATGCTGTTCAAATCGGCGCCGCTGCACGATATCGGCAAGGTGGGCATACCGGATCGTATTCTGCTCAAGCCCGGCAAGTTCGATGCGGCCGAATTCGAGATCATGAAAACTCATACCACGCTGGGGCGCGACGCCATCGACCATGCGGAAAAGCAGCTAGGTACAGAGGTGAGCTTCCTTTCCATGGCCAAGGATATCGCCTACAGCCACCAGGAAAAGTGGGATGGTTCGGGCTATCCGCAAGGATTGTCCGGCGAGGCGATCCCGGTGGCAGCGCGATTGATGGCAGTGGCCGATGTGTACGATGCGCTGATCTGTCGCCGCGTCTACAAGGAGGGCATGGGTCACGATCTGGCGGTGGAGCTGATCGTACAAGGTCGCGGCAGCCACTTCGATCCCGATGTGGTGGATGCCTTCCTGACCCTGCAGGACGAATTCCGCGCCATTGCAGCGCGCTTTGCCGACAGTGACGAGGATCTTGAACAGAAGCGCGAACAGCTGAACCTGATTAACGGTTAGTGACGTTTGAGCAGTTCGAACCAGCCCATGCACAGCAGCGCCACGGCCACGCTGCCCAGCATGACATCGCGCGTTGGCAGGGCAAAAGCAAACAGCGGGCGGATGGCCGGTACGCTGAGCACAGCTGCCAGTAGCAGCAGGGCGATGGCGCTGATCCAGTAGAGCGGCCGGTTGGACTGGTGGCTGCGCCGCCATGCAGGCAGTTGCCAGCTCAGATTGCTGAAGATCAGGCCCAGATTGGCCAGTACCAGCACCACGAAGGTGCTGGTACGCGCCGCGTCGTCCGCCACACCGTGCCAGCGCAGCAGTTGGTGCCAGAGCAGCAGGATCAGCAGCAGTGCACCGCCTTGCAGCAGGCCGCGCCGGAGGATGGTACGGTCGAACAAATGCTGCTGCGGCGAGCGCGGTGGGCTTTGCATGGCGCCAGCTTCGATGATCTCCGCTTCGAAGACCAGCGAACAGGCCGGGTCGATGACCAGCTGCAGAAACAGTATATGCACGGGCATCAGCAGCATGGGCCAGCCAAATAACACCGGCAGTATCGACAACCCGACGATGGGCACGTGCACGGCGACGATGAAGACGATAGCCTTGCGCAGATTGGCGAACAGGCGGCGGCCATGCTGCACGGCCAGCAGTAGCGAAGAAAAGTCGTCCTTGAGCAGAACCAGCGCAGCAGCTTCGCGCGCGACATCGGTGCCGCGTGCGCCCATGGCCACGCCGATATGGGCTGCTTTCAGTGCCGGTGCATCGTTGACGCCGTCGCCCGTCATGGCGACGATTTCACCGCGCTGGCGGAAGGCCAGCACCAGCCGCAGCTTCTGCTCTGGCGATATGCGGCAGAATACCCGGCATTGTTCCAGCCGGTGGGACAGGGCCACATCATCGAGCGTCGCCAGTTCCGGGCCACTGAGCACCGCGCCGCGGATACCAGCTTGGGTGGCAATGGCGGTGGCCGTAGCGGGATGGTCGCCGGTAATCATCACTACCTGCATGCCGGCGGCATGGCACTGTGCCACTGCCTGCGGCACTTCGGGCCGTATCGGGTCCTGCAAGGCCACCAGTCCGAGGAATTCGAACTCGAACACGTGCTGGTTATCGGGCAGCGGCGGGGCGGCAAAGCTGGCGTTGGCCACGGCGATCACGCGCAGCCCCTGTGCGGCCATCCGGCTCACCTGGGCGGCAATGCCGGCGCTACGGGCGGCGTCGAGGTGGCACAGATCAATGATGGCCTCGGGCGCGCCTTTGGCCGCCACCAGATAGGCATCGCGGTCCGGTGACTGCCACACGCGCGACATGGCCAGCAGCTGGCGCGAGAGCGGGTAGTCGTCGATCAGCTGCCAGTCGCCATGCAGGTGTTCGGTATTGGCCAGCCAGAGGGCGCCGGCACTGGTGATAGCCTGTTCCATCGGGTCGAAGGCTTGCCGGTGGCTGGCCAGCACGGCATATTCGAGCAGTCCGTGCAGATCATCCGGCACCGCGCTGGCACTGGCGGCATCAAAACTGGCCTGCTCGCTCCACAGTCCGCGCACTTCCATGCGGTTGGCCGTCAGCGTGCCGGTCTTGTCGACACACAGGACGGTAGTTGCGCCTAGCAGTTCAATGGCAGGAATGCTGCGCGCCAGGATGTGCGAGCGCCCCAGCCGCCATGCGCCCAGCCCGAGGAACAGGGTGAGAATGACGGGCAGTTCTTCCGGCAGGATGGCCATGGCCAGCGTCAGTCCGGCCAGTACGCCCTGCAGCCATACGCCGTTCAGGTACCAGTAGGCCAGCGCCAGTGCCAGTGCCAGCAAGGCGCCGCAGCTGGCCACGGTCTTGACCACGCCGCGCGTCTCCTGCTGGATCGGCGTGAGCTCGCCGCCCAGCGCGGCCAGACTGGCACCTATCCGTCCCAGGGCGCTGGCCGCGCCGGTGGCCACCACCAGTCCACGTGCCGTGCCCTGCGTGATTAGTGTGCCGGAGTAGATACGGGCCTGTTCCGGCGTCGCTGCGTCGCCGGTGGACTGTTTGCTGACCGGGACGGACTCGCCGGTCAGCAGCGATTCGTCCACCGTCAGATTGGAGCAGTTCAGCAGATCGATGTCGGCCGGTACGCGGTCGCCCTCGGCCAGCAGGACCACGTCGCCGGGCACCAGCTCGCGGCCGGCAATGCGCATCTGCTGGCCGTCGCGCAGCACCAGAGCACGTGGCGAGGACAGGTCGCGCAGCGCATGCAGCGAGCGTTCGGTGCGGCGCTGCTGGAAAAAAGTCATGGCTACGACGATGGCGACAAAGCCCAGCAGCATCAGCGCTTCGTCCGGATCGCCGAGCAGCAGGTAGATGGCGCCGCAAGCCACCAGCAGCAGGAACATGGGTTCGGCCACCACATCCCCGAGCAGGCGGGCATTGCTGCGCGGGCGCGAGATGGGTAGTTCGTTGGCGCCAATGCAGGCTAGCAGCTGCTTTGCATCGCTGCTGGAAAGGCCGGTTGCTGCAGGTGAGGGGGGCGGGTTTTCCATACGGGGCGTGGCAGCCGTGCGCGGGCTGAGAGTGGCATCCGGTAGGAGTGTATTACATCTGCTGGCTGTTATTTCAGCCGTCTGCTATCAGCCGGGCCAGATTTGAGCATTTACTTTAATAATGAAAGTTTCTGCAACGAAAGTTAATCTGGTCGATTTTCTTGCCATTCAACGCTGGATATAATTGCCATTTGGAAATTTTATCCATCGCAGGCTTTGGTCGGCGCACGCTAGATGGATAAGTAACAAGAAGGAGTTAGCATGCGCCAGAATCTGCCCGTAACGGGCAATGAATACGTTTTACCTCCACAGCGTCCGCTGGTATCCAAAACCGATCTGAGCGGACGTATCACTTACGCCAACCCCGCCTTTATCGAAGCCAGCGGCTACAGCCAGGAAGAACTGCTGGGCGCACCGCATAATCTGGTGCGCCACCCCGACATGCCGCCAGCGGCCTTTGCAGATCTGTGGCAGACCATACAGCGCGGCATGCCGTGGACTGGGCTGGTCAAGAACCGCCGCAAGAATGGCGATTTTTACTGGGTGGTGGCGAATGTGACGCCGACCATGGAAGGTGGGCGCGTGAACGGCTATCTGTCCGTGCGCACTGTACCGGAACGCCATCAGATTAGCCGCGCCGAGCAGCTCTACCGGCAACTGGCACATGGCGGCTCTGCTGCCGGTGTGCTGCATCAGGGCCGCCATGTGGCGCCCGGTTTGGCCGGCTGGCTAACGCGCTTGCGGCGCGTGCCGGCGCGCCTGTGGTGCCACAGCCTGCTGGCGGTGCTGGGGCTGCTGCTGGCCACGCTGGGTGTGGCGGGCTGGAGCACCCATGGCGAAGGCATTGCGACGGCATACGCGCTGGCTGGCAGCGCCGGTGTCGCCATCACGCTGGCACTGGCGCTGGTGCTGGAACGCAGTGTGCTGGCACCCTTGCGCGGCGCATTACACAGCGCACGGGCACTGGCGGCGGGCGATCTGAGTGTGTCTATCGAAGTGGGTGGCGATGAGGAAGTGGCCCAGCTGCTGCGCGCCCTGCGTCAGATGAGTATCAATCTGGTGGCTATCATCGGCGATGTGCGCAGCAGTGTGGAATCGATCAATACGGCTACCCGTGAAATCGCCGCCGGCAATCAGGATCTGTCGCTGCGTACGGAAGCGCAGGCCGCCAGTCTGGAACGCACGGCGGCCAGCATCGAACAGCTGGCGGCAATGGTGCGCCAGACTGCCAGCAATGCCCAGCAGACCAGTACTCTGGTGGCCGAGGCCTGCACGGTAGCGAGCGAAGGCGGTGCCGTGGTGACGCAAGTAGGGGTAACGCTGGCCGACATCAGCCAGTCGGCGCAGAAGATCTTCGACATCATTGGCCTGATCGACGGCATCGCTTTCCAGACCAATATACTGGCGCTGAACGCAGCGGTGGAAGCGGCGCGCGCGGGCGAACAGGGACGCAGCTTTGCCGTGGTGGCGACGGAAGTGCGCCAGCTGGCCCAGCGCGCGACGGCGGCGGCCGGCGAGATCAAGCAATTGATCAGTGCCTCGGTAGAGAAAATCGCCCATGGCGACCAGCTGGGCCGCAAGGCCGGTGCCACCATGACCGGTGTGGTGGCCTCGGTGCAGGGTGTGGCGGAAATCGTCAGCGATATCGCGCGCGACAATCTGCAGCAAAGCAGTGGTGTGGACGAGATTAACCGCACCGTGCTGGAGATCGATGCCGGCACCCAGCAGAATGCTGCGATGGTGGAGCAGGCCGCTGCGGCAGCCGCCCAGCTGGACGAGCAGGCGGCGCATCTGGCGCAGGCGGTGGGGTTGTTCCGCTTTTCGCCGCGCCGCAGCCGGCTGGAAGGCGCACGTCCGCTGGCATTGCCGCAGCGGCGCGCAGCGGGCTAGTTCTCGGCGGCAGGGCAGCCGCTATAATGGCTGCTTCATCTTGCCTGTGTCTGTGCCATGTTCGAGATTAGCCAGCTACGCTGTTTTGTTGCCGTTGCCGAGGAATTGCATTTCAGCCGTGCGGCTGAACGGCTGAATATGACGCAGCCGCCATTGAGCAGGCAGATCCAGCTGCTGGAACACAGTGTGGGTGCTCAGCTGATAGACCGCAGCAGCCGCGTGGTACGGCTGACGGCAGCGGGCAAGGCCTTTTTGCCGGAGGCGGCACGCATACTGCGCATGTCGGAAGAAGCGGGGCTGATGGCGCGGCGGGTGGCGCGCGGTGAACAAGGCAGCCTGGCGATAGGATTTACTTCGGCCTCTGGTTATACGTTGCTGCCGGAAGTGGTGCGCAGTTTGCGGGAACGCACGCCGAATATCGCGCTCACGCTCAAGGAACTGGTCAGCACGGCGCAGGTGGAAGCGCTGAATGCAGGCCTGCTCGATATGGCACTGATACGCCCGCATGCCTTGCAGGGCGAGCTGGTCAGCCTGCCCATCAAATCGGAAGGGATGTTGCTGGCAGTGCCTGAGGACGAGGCAGGCAACTGGCCGGAACAGCCCACGCTGGCCTGTCTGCACCAGCGTCCGTTCATCATGTATTCGCCCTATGAGGCGCGGCCATTCTATCAGATGCTGACGGCGCGCTTCGAGCGGGAAGGGGTGGTGCCCGATGTGGTCGAGCATATCGGCCAGGTACACACCATGCTGGCGCTGGTGAGCGCCGGTGTGGGGGCGGCGCTGGTATCGGAATCCTGCTTGCGGCTGCAGTTCGACGGCATTGTGTATCGCCGCATGCAGACGGAGCCGGTCAGCACCGTCTGCACCTACCGGCGCGATAATGAAAACCCCATCCTGCAGGTATTCATCCGCGAGCTGCTTCCGCTTATCCAGCGTAACAATCTCGCCAGCTAGCTCGCTGGCCGCTGCGCTTTAGCGCACCAGACAAGGGCGCTTGTTGTCGAACTTCCAGCCCGGAATCAGGAACTGCATGGCCGCTGCATCGTCGCGCGCGCCCAGCCCCATGTTCTTGTAGGCCTGATGGGCTTTTTCCAGTTCCGCCTCGTCCAGTTCTATGCCCAGACCCGGCTTGGCCGGCACGTGCACCATGCCGCCCTGGATTTTCAGCGGTTCCCTGGTCAGGCGCTGGCCATCCTGCCAGATCCAGTGGGTGTCGATGGCGGTTACCTTGCCCGGCGCGGCGGCGCCTACATGGGTGAACATGGCCAGCGAAATATCGAAGTGGTTGTTGGAATGCGAGCCCCAGGTCAGGCCGAACATCTGGCACAGCTGGGCCACGCGCACCGAACCCTGCATGGTCCAGAAGTGCGGGTCGGCCAGCGGACTATCCACCGATTGCAGTGAGATCGCATGGGCCATCTGGCGCCAGTCGGTGGCGATCATATTGGTGGCAGTAGGCAGGCCGGTGGCACGGCGGAATTCGGCCAGTACTTCGCGTCCCGAGTAGCCATGCTCGGCACCGCATGGGTCCTCGGCATAGGCCAGAACGCCGTGCTTGTCGCGGCAGACGCGGATGGCTTCATCCAGCGACCACGCGCCGTTCGGGTCCAGCGTGATGCGGGCGTCGGGGAAGCGTTCGTGCATGGCGATGATTGCATCCATCTCCGCTTCTGCTGCCAGCACGCCGCCTTTCAGTTTGAAGTCGTTGAAGCCATAGCGATCGCGGGCTGCTTCGCACAGGCGCACCACGGCCTCCGGCGTCAGCGCCACTTCATTACGCAGGCGGAACCAGTCATTGTCGGCCTCCGGTTCGCTGCGGAAGTTCAGCGTGGTCTGCTTGCGATCGCCTACGTAGAACAGGTAGCCCAGCATTTCCACCGCGTTGCGCTGCATGCCTTCGCCCAGCAGGGCGGCAACCGGTACGTTCATGAACTGGCCCAGCAGATCGAGCAGGGCCGATTCCACCGCCGTCACGGCGTGGATGGTGGTGCGCAGGTCGAAGGTCTGCAGGCCGCGGCCACCGGCGTCGCGGTCGGCAAAGGCTGTGCGCATGTCGTTGAGGACGCGATTGTAGTCGCCGATGGTGCGGCCGATGATGAAGCCGCGCGCATCTTCAATGGTCTGGCGTATGCTTTCGCCGCCCGGCACCTCGCCCAGCCCGGTATTGCCGGCGCTGTCCCTGAGGATGACGATGTTACGGGTGAACCATGGGCCGTGCGCGCCGCTGAGGTTGAGCAGCATGCTGTCCTGACCGGCGACGGGAACGACGCGCAGTTCGGTGACGACAGGTGCCTGATGGACGGTGGTATTCATATGTGCCTCGGTTGAAAGTGAGTGGGTCAGGTGCGCAGCGATGTGCTCAGGGTGACGCGGCGGATATCGCCCACCACCAGCAGATAGCAGGCAATCGCCAGTGCCGCGTTGGCGCCGACGTAGAGCAGCGCACCGGAGAAGGAACCCGTGGCATCGACGATGTAGCCGATGACGATGGGGGTAGTAATGCCGGCAGTATTGCCGAAAGTGTTGAACAGGGCGCCACTGAGGCCGCCCGCTTCCTTGGGTGAAGTATCCGACACCACGGCCCAGCCCAGCGCGCCTATGCCCTTGCCGAAGAAGGCCAGCGACATGACGGCCACTACCAGTGCATCGGCATCGATGTAGTTACAGGCGATCATGCTGGTGGACATCAGCATGCCCAGCACGATGGGCACTTTGCGCGACACCGACAGCGAGTAGCCGCGCTTGGCCAGGCGGTCGGACATCCAGCCGCCGCTAATCCCGCCGAGGAAACCGGCAATCGCAGGCAGCGAGGCGACGAAGCCGGCCTTGAGGATGGTCATGTGGCGTTCCTGCACCAGATACACGGGGAACCACGTCAGGAAGAAATAGGTGAGGGTGGTAATGCAGTACTGGCCCACGTACACGCCAACCAGCATACGGTTGGACAGCAGCTCCTTGATGCAGGCCAGCGTATCGACCTGCTTGGGTGCGGCCGTGCGTGCGCCGCCTTCCAGATCGACTAGTGCGCCGCCCTGCTGGATGTATTCGAGTTCCGCTGCATTGATGGACGGATGGTCTTTGGGACCATAGATGGTTTTGAGCCAGAGGAAGGCCATCACGACGCCGAGAGCACCCATCACATAGAACACGCTATGCCAGCCTAGTGTATGCACCAGCCAGCCCATGATGGGGGCGAACAGCACGGTGGCGAAATACTGGGCCGAGTTGAACACGGCGGCTGCCAGTCCCCGTTCATGGCTGGGGAACCATGCGGCGGCGATGCGGCTATTGCCTGGGAAGGAGGGGGCTTCCGCCGCGCCCACCAGCAAGCGCAAGGTGAATAGCGCGCCGACGGCGGCGGCGCCCGTAAAGAAGCCCGCTGCGCCGGTGAGTAATGTGAACAGCGACCACAGGAAGATGCTGAAGAAATAGGTGATCTTCGAGCCGAAGCGGTCCAGCAGCCAGCCGCCGGGCAGCTGGGCCAGTACGTAGGACCATGCAAAGGCCGAGAATACAAAGCCCATCTGCACGGCATTCAGGCCCAGTTCCTTCTTGATTTCCGGACCGGCGATGGAAATGGTGGCACGGTCGGCGTAGTTGATGGTAGTGATGGCAAACAGCATGGCCAGTATCAGCCAGCGCTTGTTGCTCATGCCGGCGGTACGGCTGCCGTTAGCTGCAGTGCTTGTGGGTTCCAAGTGTGTCTCCTGTTGTACTTTTATGCAGCTTAGAACGTGTGGCGGATGCCGAGGTTGTAGCCGGTGTTGCCGCTGCCTGCTTCCGTGTTGTTGGCCACCGTGTAGCCGGCGCCATGTTTGTTGCGGATATGTCCGTAGGCGGTGTACCAGCTGGTACGTTTCGACAGGTTGTACAGATAGCCTACGCCCCAGGCGCTGGCATCCTGATTGAAACTGGTGCGGTCATCCTTGTGCATGGCAGAGAATAGCAAACTGCCGTTGCCGCAGGGCGCGCTGAAGCCCAGCAGCCATTCGCGGCCATCGGTGGAGGCGGTGGGCTTGACGCCGCCGTAGGGATTGGCGCTATTGCCCAGCGGGGCGGCGTTGTAGCCACGGTCGGCGGCATAGCCTGCATTCAGTTTGACCCAGCCGAAATCGTAATTTGCGCCCAGCAGTACGTTGCGGCCCAAGTCATGGCTGACAGCCGCGACGCCGGTACTGGCCGGCGTGTCGGCATTCTTGCTGTTGTAGGCCAGCCGCACGGCCAGCGGACCCTGGGTGTAGCCGACGGCGGCGCCGATCTGGCGTCCGGCTCTGGCGACGCTCTGTTCGCCCATGCTGTAGGCCAGTTCGGCATCGTAGCCTGCTACGCGCGGCGAGGCGTAGGTAACTGTATTGCTGGAGCGGATATTCGTGCCCCAGTCGGGGAACAGGTTTTTCGAAGAGCCTGCGTAGCCGGTGCTGAACGGGTCAACAATATTGACCAAGGTAGTGTGATAGGGCGTGTACTGGCGGCCCAGTGCCAGCATGCCGTACTGGCTGCTTTTCAAGCCTGCCAGCGCTTGCCGGTTGAAGATGGTGCCGGTCGCGTCGATTTCGCCGGTGTCGATCTTGGTGCCTGCTTCGAGGATGAACAGAGCCTGCAGACCCCCACCCAGATCCTCGGTGCCGCGAAAGCCTATGCGCGAGGCGGAGGCGGCGCCGCTGGTGATTTTGCTCAGGTGGCCGGCGGCGCCACCGCTTTCGCCCACCAGTGCAGCATCGATGATGCCGTACAGGCTCACATTGCTGGCGCTGGCAGGGCTGTTCTGGGCGGTCTGGGCGCAAGCGCCCACGCTGGCGATTGCCATGAAAATGGCGGCGGCTGGTTTCATTCTGGTCTCCAAGTTGTCAGTGCAGGCCACAGTAGAATTAGCGGACTTGCTGTTTTAGGTATGGAGTGATCATAGGTGGGGATTGATACCTGATCAAACCAAAGCATGGATGGTTCAATACAATTTTTGAATTGGTCTATGCCGCAGGGCTAGTGCTAACGCGCCCGCGTTGAAGTCTGTACCACAGCTGTTGCGGAGGGATTGATAACGTTAACGATTTTCTGTATGCCGCGAGGGAAAATCTGTACAATCAGCCGCTGATACGCATCTCTGTGAGTGGATAGGCAATGGCAAACAAGAAGGCCAGCGTAACGCTGGTGGATGTGGCGCGGGTGGCTGGCGTCTCCGTGATGACGGCGTCGCGCGCGCTGAGCGGCGATGGCTACGCTTCGGAGGAAACCCGCAGCAAGGTGCAGGCCGCGGCCAGAGAACTGGGCTACGCCCCGAACGCGCTGGCGCGCATGATGAAGGGCGGTAAAACCAATGTGATCGGTATAGTCGTCAACGATCTGTCCTCGCAGGTGGTGAATGCCTTCGTGACGGCGCTGAGCGTGGAAGTGCGCAAGGTGGAGATGGATATGTTCATCTACAGCACCATGGGCACGCTGGGCGAAGGACGCGGTGCAGCCGTCAGCCAGATGCTGCATGGCCTGTGGGATGGCTTGATCTACGTACTGCCCTGCATGACGGACGAGTTCCTCAAGTCGCTGGAAACTGCCAGCAGCCCGGTGCTGCTGCTGAACTACTTCCGCCACGAGACGCCGTTGCCGGTGGTGCGTGGCGATAACTACAACGGTGCGCAGGATGCGGTTTCGCATCTGATCGAACTCGGCCACCGCCGCATAGCCTTTGTCGGCGGTACGGCTTTCACCGGGCAGAGCGATCTGCGCGAGCGCGGCTATCTGGCGGCGCTGGCCGATGCCGGTATTGCGGCCGATCCAGCGCTGATCTATCAGGGGAATTTCCAGGAACTGTCCGGGCTGGAAGCCGGGCGCCATCTGCTGGCGCTGGAACAGCCGCCAACGGCGATTTTTGCGGCCAGCGACACCATGGCGCTGGGCTGCATGAACGCTATCCGTGAACGCGGGCTGGCAATACCGCAGGATATTTCCGTGGTGGGCTTCGACGATATTCCGGCTGCTTCGCTGGCGCAGCCGCCGCTGACCACGTTGCGCCATCCGTTTCATGCCATGGCGCAGGCGGCTGTGCAGGAACTGCTGCGGCGTATCCGCAGCGAGCCGGGGCGGCGCCAGCGGGTTGAATTCCCCAGCGAATTCGTGATCCGCGAGAGCACCGGTCCGGCTCCACGTACGGCTGCCGCGACGCCGCGCAAACGTGCGGCGGCACGCAAGGGCGACGCAGCGTAAGCGATGCGTGGCCTGATACTGCCGCCGCGGATGCTGCCGGCGCTGGCGCGCTCACTGCCGACGCTGCTGCTGCCACTGCCGCGGCAGCCTGAGCCGCGCTGCCGCGTGCCTCCGGTCGCGGGTGGGTCCCGCTGCCTTATCTGCCCGTGATGATGCGCGACACGCCAGACCAGACGCTACGCCAGCGCTGGCACAATGCCAGCCTGCTGGCGGTGTACGCCTTGCTGCTGCTGGGCGGGCTGGGCTGGTCGCTCAAGGAGCGCGCGATTCCCGACCTGTTCAAGGTGCAGCTGCGCCAGTTCAGTGACAACCCGGTTCTGCTCAATAGCCTGCTGGGAGCCTTGCCTGCCTTGATTAGTATGCTGGTCGGGCCGCTGATCGGCGCCTGGAGCGACCGCACCCGCAGCGCGCTGGGACGGCATATTCCGTTTCTGCTGGGCTGTGCGCCGCTGATTGCCGTCAGTCTGGTGGGGCTGGCCTACAGCCATGCGCTGGGCGTGCTGCTGTGGCAGCTGTCCGGCGCGCTGCCCGATGAGCAGAACTATTTTGTCCTGGCCTGCATGTGCCTGTGCTGGACCAGTTATTCGCTGTTTACCCTCATCGGCAACGCCCTGTTCATCGGGTTGATTAACGAGCTGGTACCGCATGCGATCATAGGCCGATTTTTCGGCGTGCTGCGCATCGTCAGTCTGGCGGTCGGGGTGCTGTTCTTCTACTACTACTTCGGCAACGAGCTGACCGAGGTGGCGCAGTCTATCGTGCTGACGATAGCGGCACTTTACCTGCTGTGCTTCCTGCTGGTCTGCTACGGAATTGTCCGGCTGCGCGCACGCGGTGTGGTGCACGAACCGGCGCGGCTGGCGCAGGATGCGGACCATGAATCGCAGCAGCGCCCGAATGGGTGGACCTATTCGCTGCTGTTTCTGGCGATAGCCATGGGCGCCATCTGCGTGCTGCCGGCGAATATCAACAGCTATCACGCCATTGGCCAGTTCGATGTGGACTTCCGCGCCTATGGCCGCGCCACGGCCGCAGGCTATAGCGTGTCCATCTTGCTGGCGTGGCCGATAGGCTGGCTGGCGGACCGCTGTCATCCGGTGCGCATAGGCTTTGCTGCCATGCTGGTGTATGCCTGCTGCATGCTGGCCGCATGGTGGCTGGTGACGGGGCCGACCTCGTACCTGATCTGGCTATTCGTGCATGTAGTGGTGGCCGGGGTGTTCCTGACGGGGACGGCATCGCTGCTGCCGCTGACTTTGCCGCGCCAGCAGTTCTCATCGCTGGCGGCGCTGTCGGCGGCGCTGACTGCGCTGCTGACGGTGTTCTTCTCTATCCTGCTCGGTTATCTGCTGGGCCGCAATGGCCACGATTACCGGCTGGTGTTTCTGGCGGCGGGGCTGGTGGCGCTAGCTGGCGCAGGCTGCTGGTACCGTCTGCTGCGGGCTTTCCGCCTGCGCTGAAGCCGGTTCGCGCAAGAGGCGGCTATCGTAGCTGCGCCAGCCGCGCTGCCAGCGCGCCAGCGCTTCCAGATAATAGTAGTCGCCCCATAGCGTGCATTCGTCCACGCCCAGCCCGATCTGGCGGTGGTAAGTCCCGTGCAGCAGCAGGCCGCCAGCCTGCGGCAGACGTGCCGCGCACAGATTCTGCAAGGCGCCCAGCAGATCGATGGCAGCCTGGCGATAGTGCTGCTGGCGCGGACCGGCCGGTAGCTGAGCAGCCAGATCGAACAGACCGCAGGCGGCAATCGCGCAGGCGGAACTGTCGCGTGGTTCATTGCTGTCCAGCGGCAGACTCAGATCCCACAGGGCGATGCGGTCGGGCGGCAGGCGCGCGAGGAAGTAGTCGGCGATCAGGCAAGCCGTATCGAGCAAGCCCAGATCGGGCAGGTGGCGATGGTTGAGCGCGAAGCCGTACAGCGCCCACGCCTGTCCGCGCGCCCAGCAGGACTGGTCCGACCAGCCCTGATGGGTACTGGGCCGTAGCGGTGTGCCGCGCACAGTGTCGAAGAAATAGGTGTGGTAGCTGGCGCCATTGGCCCGCACCAGATGCTCGCGCGTGCGCAGCGTATGGATGCGGGCAACATCGGTATAGCGGTGCTCGCCGCTGACGCGCGCGGCCCAGTGCAGCAGCGGCAGATTCATCAGACAGTCGATGATGGTGCGGCCATGTTCCTGCGGATCATCGAGCTTGCCCCAGGCCTGTATTACGCCAGCGCCCGGCAGAAAGCGCGCCAGCAGGCGGTCGGCCGCTGCCAGAGCGGTGCTGCGGGCAGCGGGCAGGGCGCACAGCTGGTCGGCGGCGACATGGCTGAGCAGGTAGAGAAAGCCCAGATCATGGTGGTCGAGATCGCGTTCCGCCTGCAGGCGCTGGGCAAAACTGGCGGTCTGCGTGCGCGCAGCCTGTTCGAACTGCGGCTGGCCGCTCAGTTCATATGCCAGCCACATCATGCCGGTCCAGAAGCCTGTCGTCCAGCCGACGTTGGCGCCCAGGGCTGCGCCCTGAACCTGCCGGGGCAGATAGTGCTGCTGTTCGCTGGTGTCGGCAGGGAAGTGGTGGCCGAGACGGCGCAGGGTGGCCGCAAGTTGTTGCAAGGCTAAATCCAAGGAGAAACTCATCTTATAAGAACAATAAGGGAACGTTACCATTGCCACTACTGATAGGCAAGATAATTCACTAACCTGACGTCGAAATTCCGCCAGGATAGGGCGGGAATCCATGTTTCATCGGGATATCTGACGGGGCAGAATGGGGGACTGATGCGGATGGTTGTGCTGCGCTGGTGCCGTGACTTGCGCTAATTGCAACACGGTAGAAGATTTTTGCAGCTTTCACGTAGCCATTTTATAATTTTGTGTGGTATCGTTAACTCACTTGATCGACGCACCCACCGTTCCATTACTTGTCAGGATTCTTGATGCCCTCTACCCGTCGGACTTACGCTACGCTGGCCGCACTGTGTGCCGGTGCCTATTTCACTTCGGCCAGCCCGTGGCTGGCGACCCCAGCGCTGGCTGCCGAAGCTGCGGCACAAATGGCCGCGTCGGTGCAGCAGCCAGCCATGGTGTTGCACACCATGGAGCGCGTGGCCGACTGGCAGCTGGCCCACCCCACCGGCTATCCGCTGGAAGACTGGACTGAAGCCGTGGGCGATGCAGGCATGATGGCGCTGGCCGGTATCTCCGGCAGCGACAGATATCTGCAGGCCATGCGCAGCGCCGCCGAGAAAAACGCGTGGCGGCTGGGCCCCAGCATGTACCACGCTGACGATTATGCGGTGGGCCAGACCTACGCGAGCTGTATCAGCATTTCCGCGAGCCGCACATGCTTGCGCCTATGCGTGCCCAGTTCGACTTCATGCTCGAACATCCGCGTCCCGGTTCGCTTAACTGGAAGACGCCGGGCGTGCAGCAGCGCTGGTCGTGGTGCGATGCGCTGTTCATGGGACCACCGGCATGGGCGCGTCTGAGCGCCGTCACAGGCGATGCCCGCTATCTGGATTTCGCCATCCGCAACTGGTGGCTGACTTCCGATTATCTGTACGACCGCGACGAACACCTGTACTTCCGCGACAGCCGCTTCTTCGGCCAGCGCGAAGCCAACGGCGCCAAGGTGTTCTGGGGCCGTGGCAACGGCTGGGTGATGGGCGGGCTGGTGCGCATGCTGCAGTACATCCCGCAGCAGCATCCTGAACGTGCGCGTTTTGTGGCGCAGTACCGCGAAATGGCGCAGCGCTTGCTGGGTTTGCAGCAGGCCGACGGCCTGTGGCGTTCCAGCCTGCTCGATCCGGCCAGCTACCCGAATCGCGAAAGCAGCGGTACGGCGCTGTACACCTACGCGCTGGCCTGGGGCGTGAATCAGGGCTTGCTGCCACGCGGCGAGTTCGAACCCGCCGTGCGCAAGGCCTGGCAGGCGCTGAATAGCCATGTTACGGCAGAAGGTAAGCTGATCCACGTGCAGCCGATAGGCGAAGACCCGCGTAAATTCGATCCGCAATCGACCGAGGTGTTCGCGGTAGGCGCCTTCCTGCTGGCCGGTAGCGAGCTGTATCGCATGGGGCTGGTGGATAGCGGCGTGCACGAGATCAGCGTGAGCAATCCGTCCGCCGAGGTGCGGCTGGAGCAATCGGTGGAATGGCCGCTGACGCAGGATGTGCTGGTGATGGATGCGCTGACTTCGCGCATCCTGCCTGGCCAGCGGCTGGACGAGAGTGTGCTGTTCCAGACCGATCTGGCAGCGGGCGATACGCGTCGCTTCCTGCTGTTGCCGCGCCAGCGCGTGCCTGCCGCGCCACCTGTGCGGGCACGGGCCCATGCCCGCTTTGTGCCCGAGCGGCTCGACGATTTCGCCTGGGAGAACGACCTTGTGGCGCACCGTACCTATGGTCCCGCCGTGATGCGCGACCCTAAGGAATTGCTGGTTTCCAGTGGTGTTGATGTGTGGTCCAAGTCGGTGCGCAAGCTGGTGCTGGACGACTGGTACCGACGCGGCAACTACCATCTGGATCAGGGCGAAGGGCTGGATTTTTACCACGTGGGTACTAGCCGTGGCTGTGGTGGTCTGGGTATCTATGCGGGCAATCAGCTCTACACCTCGCAGAATTTCAGCCAGTGGAAAGTGCTGGCCGATGGCCCGCTGCGGGCCGAATTCGAATTGCGTTTCGAGCGCTGGGATGTGGCTGGCAGGCCGGTGGCAGAAGTGCGCCGAGTGCAGCTGGGTGCGGGCAGCCATTTCAGCCGGGTGGAGAGCCGCTTCACCAGCACGCAGCAGGAGCCGCTGGTGGTAGGCGTGGGTATTACCCAGCGTGAGGGGCAGGGCCAGTATCAGCAGAGTGCCAACAGCATGAGCTACTGGGAACCGGCGATGGGGACCAACGGCAGCAATGCCTGCGCAGTGATCCTGCCGCAGGCGAGCGGTTTTGTCAGCCAGCAGGGCCATTATCTGGCGCTGGCCAGCACCCAGCCGCAAGCACCGTTGGTCTATTACCTTGGCTCGGCGTGGAGCAAAGGCGGCGATGTGGCCGATGCTGCCGCGTGGCAGGCACTGGTGGCAGCGGCAGCGCGGCGCTATACGCAGCCGGTCAGTGTGCAGCAGCTGCGCTAGCAGTCAGCTGCGTGGCTGCTGAAGGACGGCGCGCGGCAGGCGCTTGTCGCTTAGCGCCTGCCGCCGCAAGCGATGTGGTTTTTTGGCGGTGTAGGTGAAAACGGCGTGACAGTCTTGAAATGTGGATGTTATCCTTACCACATTGATAGTCGCCAAGCAGGGCGGTTTTTTTTAAGGGTTGTGAGATAACGTTATCATTTAGTCGAATCTAAATTCTACGAGGAGAGGTAGTAATGAGCAGTCATAACAACGAAAGCAAAAATATGATGCTGGTGGTACGTCCGTTGACGCTGGCAGTGGCACTGGCCATGGCCAGCCTGGCCCATGCCGATGATGCGGGCCAGAGCGCCGCCAGCGCCGATAGCGCTCCGGTGCAGGTCGAAAAGGTGGTGGTGACCGCCAACAAGCGCGCGCAGAATCTGCAGGACGTGCCGATGGCAATTACGGTACTCAACGACGCCACCCTGCAGCGTAACAATGTGCGCGGCATGGACGACTTGCCGTCGCTGTCGCCTGCGCTGACCCTGAGCTACGGCACCCAGCCTGCCAACTTCAGCATCAATATGCGTGGTATCGGCACCTTCTCGCTCGGTATCGGCGTCGAGGCCGACGTCGCCGTGGTGGTGGACGACGTGCCTTACGCTATGCAGGCCAATGCCTTCAAGGATCTGGCCGACGTGGCCCGCATCGAAGTGCTGAAAGGCCCGCAGAGCACCATGCTCGGCAAGAGTTCGATTGCCGGTGCGGTGAATATCAGCACCAAGCCGATCGAGGCAGGCTGGAAGGGCCGCGCTTCGACTTATCTGAGCAACGATGGCGAATGGCGTGCCAGCGCCGCCGTGTCCGGCGCGCTGAGCGACACCGTGCGCATGCGCTTGTCGGCCAGCAAATCCGATTTCGACGGCGTGGTCAAGAATCTGGCGGACGGCGGCCACCTGAATGGCCAGCGCAACAGCAGCGTGAACGCCAAGATCGAATGGAATCCTAGCGATAATCTGCAGGTGGTGCTGACCCCGCGTGCGGCCAACTTCGTCAACAACTGCTGTGTGTCGCCATTCAACTCGATGACGCCGGGCGGCCTGTATCAGAACATCGCCAGCCTGCCAGCTTCCGTGCTGCTGAAGGGGATTAACCCCGGCCCCGGCAATGTCAGCGTGCGCAACGATTATCCTGCAGGCGGCAAGGCAGAAGACCGTGGCACCGGCCTGAAACTGGTGTACAACTTCGACGACGACAGCATACTGGCCAAGCATACCTTTACGTCCGTCAGCTCGTGGTCGCACTACAAGATGAACGACTTCCAGGATGGCGACGGCACCGATAGCGATGTGCTGAGCGCCACGCTGGTCAACGGCAAGCCCAGCGGTTTTAGCGGCGGCCTGTATCAGTACGGTAAATTCGATGTGCGCTCCAAGACCCAGGAATTCCGCTTGACGTCGCCGGACAAAACCAGCCTGCGCTACGTGGCTGGCCTGTTCTACGCCGATAACCGTCTGGGCCGCGAACTGACCCGTGCGCCGATCACCACCTATGTCACCGACTGGGCATCCACCGCCTACAACACCAACTATGCGGTATTCGGCCAGGCCAACTACGATCTGACGGCGCAGACCAGCGTGCTGGTGGGCCTGCGCTACAACAAGGAAGACATCGGCTATACCTTTAGCCGCTACAACCCGCCGCCAGCCACCAGCCGTGTGCTGACCGAATATCTGCAGGGTGATAACAGTGAATCCAAGGCCACCGGCAAAGTAGGGCTGGAACATCGCCTCGACGCGGCAACCATGGGCTACGTGACCTATTCGACCGGCCACAAAGGTCTGGCTTACGACCTGACCAGCTCCTTCACGGGGGCGGTTGCCAAGAGCCAGCCGGTACCGGGCGAGGATGCCCGCAATATCGAAGCGGGCCTGAAACTGAGCCTGCTCGATAACCGCATGGCGCTTGATCTGGCGGCGTTCCGCACCACCTTCACGGGTTTCCAGCAATCAGCCGGTTTCTATGATCCGGACGGTACTTTCCGTACCACGCTGCACAGCATCGGCGCCCTGCGCACCAGTGGCATCGAGGCGGATCTGAACTGGCGCGTATCGCGTCCGCTCAGCGTGAATGGCGCGTTTGCCTACACCAAGGCGGTGATTACCGATTTCGAAAACGGCCCATGCTACAGCGTGCTCAATGCTGCCGGTACGGCTGCTGTGCCGGGCGGGAACTGCGCCGTGAATCCAAAGTTCAATAACACGGCCGTGCAGGATATGTCGGGCAAGACCATGCCGAATGCGCCGAAGTTCAAGCTGAATCTCGGTGGCCAGTATGACATCGTCACCGGCCGTAGCTATGACGCTTTCGTGACTGCCGCCTACCGCTGGCAGAGCGCCACCCAGTTCAACCTGAACCAGGACCCGATGACGGAGCAGGGCGCTTTCGGTATCTTCAATCTGGGTGCAGGCATCAAGGATCGTGGCGATGGCTTCAAGCTGTCCTTCATGGTGAATAATCTGTTCAACAAGTCGTATGCCGTTGGTCTGGGCAACAACTGGGCGAACGGCACGTGGAGCAGCCGCGCACCGAATCCGGTGCTGGCTGTGAACACCACCACCTGGACCCCTGCCCGCGACTACCAGCGCTACTTCTCCGTGCGTGCCGATATGGCTTTCTGAGCGCAAGGACAGCGTTGATCTGAAGTTCCAGTGCCGAGGCTCCCCCTCGGCTTGCGTTCAGGGCCAGGCTCTGAACGCTTTTTTTTGCTTGTAACCGGAAGGATGAGTTGATGAAGACTATGCGCATAGCGCTAGGCTGGCTGGCATTGCTGGGCACCCCTGCATGGGGTGCGAATGTGGCAGGCTCCGGGGCCGCCGTAATTCATGTCGACTGCGCGGCAGCGGGCGAGGCACAAGGGAGTGGCGACGGCAGCCTGCAGGCGCCTCTGCGCACGCTGGATGCGCTGAATGCACTGGTGCTGCAGGCCGGCAGCCATGTGCGCTTCAAGCGCGGCAGCGTTTGTCAGGGCAGCTTCCGTCCGGCGGCGGGCAGCAGTGGCACTGCGGCTGCGCCTATTGTGGTGGATAGCTATGGGCCGCGTGCGCTGCCCCGTCCGCACATCGCGGCGGGCTGCCTGCCGCCTGCACTGGCCATGCCGGCAGTGCACAAGCTGCAGCCGGGTGCCGTCTTGCAGTATGCAGCGCTGTGCCAGCGCGACGATGGACCGGTACGGCGCGCAGCGCTGCATCTGTATAACACCCAGTACTGGGAAATCCGCGATCTGGAACTTAGCAACGACGGCCTGAGCGAGGCCGGACGGGTGGGTTTGCTGGTCCAGCTGGAGAACTATGGCACGGGTGAACACTACCGGCTCGATCATCTGTTCGTGCACCATGTGCACGGCTTTCTGAAGGATGAGCCGGGCCGGGCGCTGGCCTACAAGGCCACCGGCGGCATCCTGTTCGAAGTGACGCGCGACGCCGAAACCCCGGAGCAGATGGGCCAGCCGACCCGCTTTGCCGATGTGCGCATCGAGAACAGCGAGGTATATCAGGTCGACGGCATCGGTATTTCCAACCGCTCGGCGTGGATGTGCCGCAGCGGCGGTGCGCCTTGCGGCGATTATGCGCCATACAAAGGCAGGCCGGAGCTGCTCAAGGCACGCATGCCGCAGGTGCAGCAGGAATACACGCCTTCTACTGGGCTGGTGATCCGCAATAACCGTGTGCATAACATCGGTGGCGACGGCATCATCGTGCGCACCGCCAGCGCGCCGCTGGTGGAATCGAATCTGGTGCACGATATCTGGCTGCGCGCACCGGGCAATAGTGCCGGTGTATGGGCCATCAACACGGACGATGCGCTGTTCCGCTACAACGAAGTGCATGACGTGCGTCTGCCGCAAGGTGACAAGATGTTTGACGGCATGGCTTTCGACGCCGACATGGGCACGCGCAATACCCGCATCGAAGCCAATTTCAGTCACGATAACGGCGGCGGGCTGGTACTGTTCTGCGCCTGCGGACAGGATGGACTGGGGCGGCAGGCCATGGTGAGCGGCGCCGTGGTGGAGAATAATCTGAGCCTCAACGACAGCCGCCGCGCCATCATGGTAGCGGGGCTCGATGATGCGCTGGTCAGTAACAATCTGGTGGTTGCCGCGCCCGGTGCCGCGCTGCTGGAAGTGCATGACTACCCTACGCCAGACCGGCTGACGCTACGTAGCAACCGCTTCATTGCACGTACAGCGGCGGCGTTGTATCACCCGGTGAGTGTGGCCGGTGCCGGTGTGCGTTTGTCTGGCAGGGTAACCGTTACAGCGGCTACGGCGCCGGGGTGCAGGGCCAGCGCGAGACGTTGGCACAGGCCGAAGTGGACCAGCTGGTGCAGCGCTGGATGCAGACCAGCGGCTTCCGCCAGCACGCCTACCGTGCGTTGGCGCGCTAGGGAGGCAATGATGACTATGGTCTCGCAATGGCTAGCGCAGCCGCGCCACTATCAGCGCTTTCTGCTGTGTATCGGGGGGCTGGGCGGTCTGCTGTACGGTATCGATGTGGGCATTATTGCCGGTGCCTTGCCGTATCTGGAAGCATCGGCGGCGGCACGCTGGGGCCTCACAGCCCAGCAACTGGGGCTGGTGGTGGCAGCGGTGCTGCTGGGCAGCGTGCTGTCTTCGCTCGCCGCCGGTGCGCTGGCGGACCGCTTTGGCCGCCAGCCCGTAATGGTGCTGGCGGGCGCGCTGTTCTCGCTCAGCATACCGGTTATCGCACTGGCCGATGCTTATCTGCCGCTGCTGCTGGGGCGTCTGCTGCAGGGGATTAGCGGTGGCCTGATCGGCGTAGTGGTGCCTTTATATCTGGCTGAATGCCTGCCAGCAGACCAGCGCGGCCGCGGCACTGGCCTGTTCCAGCTGCTGCTGACGCTGGGGCTGGTGCTGGCGGCGCTGCTTGGTTTGCTAGTGGCGCAGCAGATCGACCAGCTGGCAGGGCAGGCGCCTGCGCTGGTGATCGCTGCCAAAGACCGGGCCTGGCGGCAGATATTCTGGCTTAGTCTGCCGCCTGGCCTGCTGTTCACGGCCGGCGCCTGCCTGCTGGCCGAATCGCCCCGCTGGCTGCAGCAACGCGCTGATAGGTCTCCAGTTGAGACGCAAGGCAGCCTGCTGCAGTGGCAATACGTGGCGCCGTTCCTGCTCGCGTGTACCGTACTGGCGCTGAATCAGGCCAGCGGCATCAATTCCATACTGGCGTATTCCGTCACCATCCTCGATCAGGCAGGCTTGCCCGGTGCGCTGGCCAATTCCGGCGATGTGCTGCTCAAGCTGGTGAATGCGCTGATGACCGTGCTGGCGGTGTTGCTGGTCGATCGCAAGGGCCGCAAGTTCCTGCTAACGCTGGGCAGTGCTGGCATGGCACTGGCTTTGCTGGCTGCGGGCTTGCTGTTTGCAGGTCAGGAAAGTGGCCAGCAGGATGTGCGGCCCGTACTGGCGCAGGCTGCGCAAGGCCGCAGCCTGCAACTCGATGGCGCACAACTGGCGGCGCTGGCCCCCGCTGGCGACTGGCAGCTGACACTGGCCTATTCCTATGGTCCGTACAAGGCCACGCGCCAGTTGCGCGGCACGGACGGCAGACTGGCTGGCGATACTCTGACGATTGCACCGCCGGCGCAACTGGAAGGCGACAGTGTGATCGGCGCAGCCTTCCGCCGCCTGCACCTCAATCCCTTCCCCGATCTGGCGCAAGCGCAGCAGGCGCCGCTGGTGCTGGAATGGGCCACGCTGGGCAGCTTGCCGGCGCAGCGCCACGGCTGGCTGATGCTGGGCTGTTTGCTGCTGTTCATCGCCAGTTTTGCCGTAGGCCCCGGTGTGTGCGTGTGGCTGGCGCTATCGGAACTGATGCCCACCCGCATACGCTCGAATGGCATGAGCGTGGCGCTGCTGATCAACCAGTTTGTCTCCACCGCGATTGCCGCCGTGTTCCTGCCCACGGTAGTGCAGTTCGGCTATGCGACGATGTTCTACAGCTGGGCAGTTTGCGCGCTGCTGTATTTTCTGGTGGCCGCTTTGCTGCTGCCCGAAACGCGCGGCAAGACGCTGGAGGAAATCAGCCTGCATTTCCGGCCAGCGCGGAGTGAGCCAGCCAGAGCGGCCCGGTCCGGGCGCGTGCCCGAGTAGGCCAAGCGGGCGGCAGGCGGCATGTTTACAACGTTGCAGCGCGGCCGGTGAGCGCATACAATTGCGCCCGTTGGGATTTTATAACCGTCTGAAAATAAGGAAAATGATGAGTCTGCCGCAATACATTACGATCAACGGAACGTCGTATGCTTCCGAAAAACTGAACGACGTAGCAAAAATGCAAGCAGTGAACGTTCAGGTTGTCGAGGCGGAGCTGGTGCGTCTGCAACAGCAGATCGCGATTGCCCAGACGGCACGTAATACCTATGTTGCTGCGTTGATCGAAGCGGTCAAAGGCAAGGACGAAGCCGCTGCTGCTGAAAAACCGAAGAAGCCGCGCGCACCGCGCAAGACCAAGGCCAAAGACGAAGCCGCTGCCTGATAGCACGCTGTTCGCATCAAAGGCAGGGGTCGCCCTGCCTTTTTTATTTGGCCGCCTGTGGCGGCGGCTGGCGCTCGGCGCGCATTTGCTGTTGTAGTACCGAGATCTGTTGCGCCTGTTCGAATACGCTGCCGGCTGTAAGGTTAATGCCACTGATCGGCAGTTCTGCTGCCCGCAGGGCGCCAACTATCCAAGAATTGCAGTTGTTGAACAGGCTGTAATGGCCGTTACCCCGATAGAAGCGATCGGGGTGGTCGGGCTGCTGGCCCAGATAGATGGGCTGTCCCGCAGCATCGCGGGCAATGCTGCGCTCGATGTAGGCTACCAGCTGGTCCATGCCATGACTGGTGATGGCTAGTGCCAGGCTGTCCTGCGATGCCACGCCGGGCGGTGGATTGCTGTCGCGCCGGCCGGCCTGCAAGGCGGGAAAATCCGAGTTGACCAGAGCCTTGACGGCCTTGGACCACGGCGCATCGTCACGCACAAAATATTCGCCATCGCCCCAGCCTATCAGGATGTAGCGGGCCGGGCGCAGGTCCGCGCGCAGGCGCGGGCTGCGGCTCAGGATGTCATCGCCGTCGAATAGCAGGGCGCTGTGCCAGCCGTAGCGCATCAGATGTATGGTGTGGCTGGTGTCGGCAGCGGGAACGCTGGAACGGCTGGGCGCAAGTGCACAGCCGGTGAGGAACAACAGGCAGCTCAGTAGCAGCAGCTGCCTGATCAATGCAGGCAATCTCATAGTCGGGGAACGGCGTGGGGGATAGCCATTCTACAACATCTGAGTTTTCCTACGGCAATTAATCGGCGCTGCTGCTAGTAGTCCACGGCATAGTCCTTGGCAAACGGTTTGCCGGACCATGCGCGCTGCTGGGTCCATTCCTGTGCCGGTGCGCGCCAGTAGCTATCGTCGGCAGGCAGGCCCAGTGTCAGCAAGCTGGTGGCGGCGATGTACATGCTGCCGTTGTTGGAATACCAGTCGGCCAGTTGCGGGTTGTGGCCGGCAAAGCCCAGCGTGAGAAAGCCGTCGGCAGTGAAATTGCTGGGATGGCGCCACACCGCCTGATGCACGGCATGCAGTACGGCGCGGACCTGACCTTCCGGCAGCGAAGCGGGCAGGCGCTTCTGCCATGCCAGCAGGGCCAGCGGCTGGAAGGCGGCCGTGCGATAGGTCAGCGAGCGGCCTATGGTCGGGTAGGTGCCTTCGGGCGACACCAGCCGTTCCAGATGTTCGCAATAGCGCTGGGTGCGCTGCAGGGTCTGGGCCAGCATGGCACTGGCCGGCTGGTGGAAGATGCGCTGGCCGGCAGCGTCGAGCTGCTGCAGGATTTCCAGCAGCATGGGCCACATCACGTAGGAGTTGTAATAGTCGAAGTGGAAGTTGTCGCCGTCCTTGAGCCAGCCATCGCCTGCATACCATTCCTGGGCTTTGCGCAACCCCGTATTGAGGCGCAGGATATCGGCCTGCTGGCCGATGGAGAGCAGCCATGCTTCATTCATGGAGGCAAACAGCACCCAGTTGTTATACGGTAGTTCGTAGCGGCGTGCGCCCTTGATTTCATCGATCAGGCGCGACTTGGTGGTGGTATCGAGCGGCTGCCACAGCACTTGCGGTGCGCGCAGCAGGGCGTTGCACAGGTAGGCCGAATCGACCAGTACCTGCGCTCCCGAAGCCCAGCCCAGATAGTCGGCATGCTTGGGGTTGACGGCGTTGGCCAGGCAGCGTTGTGCCAGTGTGCGCATATGCTGGCGCAACTGGCCTTCGCTGCTGCTGTCGTCGGGCAGGGCCAGCCATGGCGCGATACCGGCCAGCAGGCGGCCGAACGCTTCCAGATAGCAGACATCGGCCGGACGGTCGCGCCAGGTGGGACTGTATTCGATGGGGAAGTTCTTTTTCAGCGTACCGGCCGCCAGATTTTCCAGTATCGGCAGTGCCATTTTGCGCAGCAGCGCAAGCAGGTAGGCACGTTCGCCGCCATTACTGTTGACGCTGCTATTACTGCCTGCAGTGGCGCCCTGCGCTGGAGCCAGCCCCATGCTGGCACCTACGCCTGCCATTAGATTGGTGAAAAAACTACGTCGTTTCATGCTGTCTCCCTATGCTGATCTTTTTACGGATGTGGTTCCGCTGGTTTATTCATGCAGCGCGAATTCAATGATCTGGCCGATTGTAATCAGAAAAAGTGAACGTTACCACATCTATTTCAAAAAATAGCGCCGCACGCTGGCGAGGCAGACCGTACGGCGCTCAAGGCAGAGCAGAGCCGGTTCAGACAGTACAGCTCTGCTTGCGGAACATCAGCGTCACCTGGCCCAGTTCGAGGCCGAATTTGCCCATGCTGGCACGGTTAATCATGGTGCATGGGTCGATCAGGAACATCCAGTCGTCAAAGCGCATGGCGTAGGTGCTGCCATCGACCGGCAGCATCAGCGTGTATTGCCAGTGCAGGGCGTTACCGGCCACTTCTCCCTGCGCTACGCCGTCGACATCGTCGGCGCGGCCCAGCCAGCGGCCATCGGCGGCACGCGACAGACGCCAGACGCGGCGCTGCGTGCTGCCATCGTCATAGCGGAAGCGTTCATCGAGTGTCAGCTGGCTGGCGTCGCCGCTGCCGGTTATCTCGACATGGAAGCGCTTGACGACTTCGCCGCCACGGCGCTGAAACATGCCCCAGGCGTGGGTGGTGCCAATGAAGTAGCCGGGCAGGTCCAGCTTGGGCTCCTGCTCCTGATATTGCTGGACATTGGGACCGGCGCAGGCAGTTAGCAGGGCTAGTGCCGTCATTAGCAGGACTTTGTTTTTCATGCGGGACTCCCGATGTGGGTGAGCGGTTCAGGAACGGCGCGGTGCAGGGTAAATAGCGCCAGCAGTTTGAGTGTGCAGGGCAGCACGCCATACACCAGCGGAAGGGCAAGTTGGCCGGAGGGACTGGGCTGGTCCGGTTGGTAGCCCAGCATAGCCAGCAAAGGCAGGGCCAGACCCGAAATCGCCAGCGCCAGTTTGCCCAGCAGGGTGAGTATGCCGAAGTAGACCGCCGGTGCCTGCTCGGCAGGAATGGCGCGCGCCGCCAGCACGTTGGGCATGGCCAGATCGGCACCCAGCGCCGTGCCGGCGGCTATGCAGATCAGTTCATATTGCCAGACGTCGCCGGGCGCCAGTAGAACGGTGCCGGCAAAGCTGGCAATGGCGAGTAGCATGCCGCCGCGCCAGCAGGCCAGCGCACCGTAGCGTCGGGCGAGGCGGGTCCAGACCGGCAGGCCTGCCGCCGCAGCAATGAAATAGCTGCCGAGGAAAAGGCCGGCCAACGCGGTTGCTTGCAACTGGTCGCCGATAAAGAACAGCGCCAGCGTGGCGGGCAGGGCTACTGCGCAGGAGTTGAGCAGATAGGGTAGCAACAGGCGGCGGAAGGCAAGGTTGGCCCACATCTGCCGCGCTACTTTGCGCCAGTGCGGGCTAGCCTGTGCGGCGGCGGGCCACGGCGGCGCCAGCGTGAGCAGGGCGATTATGGCGAGACCGAGCAGCAGTGCAAACGCCAGACTGTAGCAGCCCATCTGGTAGGCCACCTGCGCTGCTGGCTGGTTCAATATGCTAGCCGGTACGGTGCTGCCGATGATCAGTCCTAGCAGTCCCCACCCTTCGCGCCATGCTGTAGCCGATAGCAGTGGCGCAGTGCCGTGGCCAGCCTGTGCTGACAGGCGCGAACCCCAGGCGAGATAGGCGATATTGAGCAGACTATGAGCGCTGTAAGCCAGTATCAGCATGATGGCAAGCCAAAGTGCGGGTGTCAGCAGTGTGGCGGGCGCTTGCCACAACGCCGCAAAGGCTGCGCCCAGCAGCAACGCCCCTGCCAGCAGCCAGCGCCGCACGTGGCGCAGCCGGTCGATCAGGTGGCCGATGCACGGGTCCTGCAGCGTATCGAACAGGCGTGCAGCGAACATTACCCAGCCCAGCGGGGCGAGTTCCGTGCCATGCAGCTTGTGGTAATACGAAGCCACCTGCACATATACCGGCAGGGCGGCCATGGCGAGCGGCAGACCAAGCAGGCCATAAGCCGCCAGCTGCCACCAGCGTGGTGCATCGGCATTCATGGCGTGTCGCCTATGAGCTGTTGGCGCAGGCTCTGATCGCGGCTGCGCTGATCGAGCCAGATGCCGAAGAAGGCCTGCGCCAGCGCCGGATCGTCGATTTCGGACAGGAGCTGGCGCTGGTCGTAGAGACGCATGCCGAGGCCGGGGCGGTACACACCTATCAGTTCGTCGCCAGCGCTGACGTCGGTGAAAGCGTTGAGCAGGGTGCTGCGCCAACGGGCTAGGGTGGCGCTATCAGGCAGCTTGCGGCTCAGGCGGCGGATTTCGTCGAGGCTGGTATCGGCTAGCCGCTCGCGGCTGATGCTGCGGTGGTACTGCAGCTGCAGCGCAAACGCCCGCTGTGGCTGGAACGGCTGCTGTTCTGCCCACAGTGTGGCGTGGTAGATACGCAAGCCGAACCAGCGCAGTTCGCCGCCGCCGAGGCGGACCGCGGCTGGTAGTTCTTCGCGCCAGCTAGCCGCCTGCGCTGCAATCGCAGCTGTCGTTGCAGCGCAGGCCTGCTGGCTTGCGACCAGCCCGTATAACGCCAGCAGACCCAGCAGCAGGCCCTGCAGCCGGCAACGCAGCCAACTTTGCAGCGCAGGCTGGTTAGCTGGCAGGCATATTGGGGTGGGCGGGCGGCAGTCAGGCATGGTGGTATCGTCGGCTTGGGTGGCGCTGCGCCGGACGGCGCAACTACTTATTCGATAATATTAATACCGATTGATTAAAAAATCTACTAATCAGTAACTTTGCTGTTACGACAGAATATTCTCTATTGCGCTGTAAGGAATAGCCGTGCTGGCGCGACTCATACGGATCAGTCCGAATAAAAGGAAGCCCTCATCATGCAATGGTCCCGAATCTTACTTGCGCCGTGGCGCACCAACTCTGAACCGCAGCGCCAGCTGCTGGCCAGCCTGTTGCAATTGGCATGGGTGGTGGAGGCGCGCGATCCCTACACGGGCGGCCACCTGTGGCGGGTGGCGCAGTTCGCGCGCCTGCTGGCGCTGGCAGCCGGTCTGCCGGAGGCGGAAGTGGCGCGGGTAGCACTGGGCGGCTTCCTGCATGATCTGGGCAAGATCGCCATACCCGATGCCATACTGGGCAAGAAGGACAGGCTGAACGACGAGGAATATGCGGTGATCCGCACCCATCCCGAAAGCGGCCTGCGCCTGCTTGGGGTTCATCCGTTGGCGCAGCTGGCGCGCGATGCCGTGCTGCTGCATCATGAAACCCCCGATGGCAATGGCTATCCCTATGGCTTGCGCGCCGAAGCGATTCCGCTGGTGGCCCGCATCGTCGGCATCTGCGATGCGTTCGACGCCATGACCAGTACCCGCCCATATCGCACCGGTATGCCGATTGCCAAAGCACTGTCCATCATCCGGCTGGAACTGGGGCGCCAGTTCGATGCCGAAATGGGCGAATTGTTCCTCACGCTGGGCGAGGGCGATGCGCTGGCCCACATCGTCGGCCATAGCGATGAAGGCATACCGCTGGAACGCTGCCTGTCCTGCGGGCCGACGATTGTGCGGCCACGCGAGGCTCATGCGGGCGACGCGCTGTACTGCCCTGCGTGCCACAGTGAATACACGCTGGCCGCCGGAGCGGGCGGCGTGCTGCCTAGCGGACGTCAGGACAAGGCGCGTGCGCTGTCGATCGCGCCCGATGCGGCGCTGATCGAGCGGCTGGTGGAACAGCACCGCGCCGCGCTGGCTTGAGACGGTGCTGGCGTACGCCAGGTTGCAGCACTGGTGCCAGCGATACGCCATGCATGCGGCTACGGGCGCGCCGCTAAACTACCACGCTGCTGCTCTGGCCGGGACAGCGTGCCAGCAGGTCGGATAGCTTGCGCAGTGCAGCGCGCAGGCGGGTTTCCTCGGCGATGGAACCGAGCGCGATGCGGATGGCTTCCGGCGCGCGCGGGCCGGTGCTGAAAGCGCTGGCCGGACTGACGGCCAGCCCCTCGGCCTGTGCTACCTGTGCCAGTTCCTGTGCGCTCCAGTAGGCCGGCAATTCAAGCCAGATGTGGATGCCGCAACCGTGCGCACCCGCTGCGCCATGGCCGGTACGGCCAGCCAGCAGCTGGCTGGCAAGGCGCTGCCGCTGGCCTGCTTCCTGCCGCACGCCTTGCAGCAGGCGCTGGGCCGAACCGTCGTGTATCCACTGGGTGGTCAGGGCGCTGGTGAGCGGCGTGGCCATCAGCACCAGCGCCCGCAGCGCGGTCATGAAGCGTGCGCGCAGTTCCGCCGAGTGCAGCAGCACGAAGGCGGTACGCAGGCCCGGTGCCAGACATTTCGATAGCGTGGCAATGTGGGCCACCTGTGCGGGCGCGCTGGCGGCCAGCGGTGGCGGTGCATCATCGGCCAGCAGCGAATACGGATCGTCTTCGATAATCATCACGCCATGGCGCGCACACACCCGCAGCAGTTCCAGCCGGCGCGCTGCCGGCATGGTGTGGGTGGTAGGGTTCTGCAAGGTGGGATTAAGGTAGAGCAGGGTGGCGCCATGCTGGCGGCAGGCCTGTTCCAGCGCGTCGGGGCACATGCCGGCGGCATCGGTGGCCACCGGCTGCACCTTGCGTCCCAGTGCCTGCGCTGCGTTCAGCAGACCCGGATAGGCCAGCGGTTCGGCCAGTATGCTGGCGCCGGACGGGCTCAGTGCCATGATCAGCGCCGCCAGCGCCGACTGGGCGCCCGAGCAGACGCTGATGCTGTCATGCTCCAGAGCGCCGAACAGGGGCGCCAGCCAGAGTGCACCGGCAGCACGGTCGGCGGCACTGCCGCCGCCGAGGTGGTAGTTCATCAGCATGCTGCTGTCCGTGTGCAGCAGTACTTGCGCCAGTCCCTGCCTGAGCAGCTCGTTGAAATCCAGTCCTGCCGGTGCGGGCGGAATGATCATGCTGAGGTCCAGCAGCTGTCCCAGTTCCGCCTTGGCAGCGGCCACATAGGTGCCGCGCGCGCCGCGTCCTTCCAGCAGGTGGCGCTGGCGTGCCACGTCATAGGCGCGGGTCACCGTGGTCAGGTCCACCTGCAGCAGCGTGGCCAGGCGACGCTGGGCCGGCAGGCGGTCGCCCGGACGCAGTACACCGTTCGCCAGTGCCTGCTCGATGAAGCCGGCGATCTGCAGGTAGCGCGGCCCTGCACGCTGGGCAAACTGGCCTAGCCATGCAAGTGCATGGTCTTCATCTTGTATGGATTGCGACTGGGGCATATTTCTTTATGTATGGATTTTGTTTTGCCATAGCATGGCTTTATTCCTGTACTTTATCCATACATAAGCGCTCTGTCTATTGCTTTGTCCACCGGCACTGCGCTGACCTGAAGCGAGACTTATCATGACTCAGACTACCCCCGATGTTGCTGTCATCCGCATGTATGCACCGCGCGAGCAGATCTACGCCCGCGAGGCACGCGGCACTTTTGCCCGCTGGCGCTGGCTATGCGTCTGGCTCACCCAGCTGGCCTTTTACGGTTTGCCATGGTTGCACTGGAATGGCCGGCAGGCCGTGCTGTTCGATCTGGCGGCACGCAAGTTCTATCTGTGGGGACTGGTACTGTGGCCGCAGGATCTGATCTATCTGGCGGCGCTGCTGATTATCTGTGCGCTGTCGCTGTTCCTGTTCACTGCCGTTGCCGGGCGGGTGTGGTGTGGCTTCGCCTGTCCGCAGACGGTTTACACGGAAATCTTCATGTGGATAGAGCGCCAGTTCGAGGGTGAACGCAGTGCGCGCAGGCGGCTGGACCGCCAGCCATGGGGCGCTGCCAAGCTGCTGCGCAAAGGCGGCAAGCATCTGGCGTGGCTGCTGTTTGCGCTGTGGACGGGCTTTACCTTCGTGGCCTACTTCACGCCGCTGCATACGCTGGCAGGCAGCAGCGTGTCGCTCTCGCTGGGACCGTGGGAAACCTTCTGGGTGCTGTTCTACAGCGTGGCCACCTACGGCAACGCAGGTTGGATGCGCGAGCAGGTGTGCCGCTACATGTGTCCTTATGCGCGCTTCCAGAGTTCCATGTTCGATCAGGATACGCTCATCGTCAGCTACGATGCGCGGCGCGGCGAACCGCGCGCGCCGCTGGCGCGCGCCAGGCAGCAGGACAGCAAGGCCAGCGGCAGCTGCATCGACTGCTCGCTGTGCGTACAGGTATGCCCGACCGGCATTGACATCCGCAACGGCCTGCAGTATGACTGCATCAGTTGCGCTGCCTGTGTGGACGCTTGCGACAGCGTGATGGACAAGATCGGCGCGCCGCGCGGCCTGGTGCGCTTTACTACCAGCCGTTCCATGCAGCCGCAGGCTGTGCAGCAGGCACTGGCGCCACGGCTGCTGCGCCCGCGCGTACTGGTGTATGTCGCGCTGCTGGCGCTGGTCACCGCCGCAGTGGGCTGGACCATGCTGCAGCGCAGTCCGCTCAAGCTCGATGTGATACGCGACCGTGGCGTGATGGCGCGCGAGGTGGCGGACGGGCAGATCGAAAACAGCTTCCGTCTGCAGTTCATGCACACGGAGGAGCAGACTAGGCGCTATCGCATCTCGGTACATGGTCTGAACGGGCTGACGCTGGTGACGCCTGCCGAACTGCTGCTGGAACCAGCCAGCACCCGCTCCGTTCCCGTCACGGTGCGGCTGGCGCCAGGGCAGGGCGTGCATGGAGCCAAGCGCATCAGCTTCCGCTTGGTGGCTGTGGATGCGGCAGACGGGCCGGTTCAGGTGGAAGAAAAGGCGATGTTCTTCATTCCACGTTAGTGATGCCCATGCTTGCCAGCACGCGCGCGGCATTGTCCTGACAGTCGATATCGTCGGGCCGCGCGTTAATCAGGGCGATCAGGTTCTGCAGATGCTCGCGGTTCTGCGTCAGCCGCGCTTGCAGCGCTTCGATATCGCTGACCTTCTGCTGCAGTGCCGCCATCAGTTCGGCGTGCTGCCAGTGACGCAAGTCTTGCGGCAGCAGCTGGCGGATTTCATCGAGCGTGAAGCCGGCGCGCTGGGCGCCGCTGAGGATGGAGAGCAGCGTGGCCGATTCGGGCGGATAGTCGCGGTAGCCATTGGCCAGCCGCTGCACGCCTTTCAGCAGACCCTGCGCCTCGTAAAAGCGGATGGCCGAAGCCGCCACGCCCGTACGCCGGGCCAGTTCGCCGATTTTCATTGCTGCCTCCATGCTTGCTGATCGCTGCACTATAACCTTTAACCATACTTGAAGGTCAAGTACGTAAAAAGTGCTTGACCTTCAAGTGCGCTTTAAACTTATCGTAACGGGACTGTAACCACGGGAGTGATGATGCAAGTCTTTAGCGAACTGCGGCTGCCTAACGGTAGCGTGCTGCCCAACCGCCTGGCCAAGGCCGCCATGGAAGAGAATATGGCCGATGCCGATCAGGCGCCGTCCGATGGCCTGATCCAGCTATACCAGCGCTGGGCCGAAGGCGGCGTAGGGCTGATGATTACCGGGAACGTGATGATAGACCGGCGCGCCATGACGGGGCCGGGCGGCGTGGTACTGGAGCAGGGCAGCCACCTTGAGCGCTTCCGTCGCTGGGCCAGTGCGGCACGTGCACATGGTGGCCAGATCTGGATGCAGCTGAATCATCCGGGCCGGCAGATGCCGGCTGCACTGGGCCAGCCTACGTTGGCACCGTCGGCACTGGCCATGGATCTGGGAAAATTCAGCGGCGAATTTGCCATGCCGCGCGCCATGACCGAGGCCGAAATCACCGATGTGATCGAGCGCTTCGTGCGCAGCGCCGTGCTGGCGCAGCAGGCCGGTTTCAACGGCGTGCAGATCCACGCGGCGCACGGCTATCTGCTCAGCCAGTTCCTGTCGCCGCTGGCCAACCGGCGCGGCGATGGCTGGGGCGGTGCGATCGCGGGCCGCGCCAGGCTGCTGATCGAAGTCGTCAAGGCGGTGCGGCAGGCCGTGGCGCCCGAGTTTGCCGTCGCGGTCAAACTCAATTCGGCCGACTTCCAGCGCGGCGGCTTCAGTGCCGACGACGCGCGCGCCGTGGTGGAAATGCTCAACCCGCTGGGCGTCGATCTGCTGGAACTGTCGGGCGGCAGCTACGAAGCGCCGGCCATGATGGGACTGGCGCGGGACGACAAGACGTTGGCGCGCGAAGCCTATTTCCTTGAATTCGCCAAACAGCTGGCGCAGATCGCCTGCATGCCGCTGATGGTTACGGGCGGCATCCGCCGCCTGGCGGTGGTGGAGCAGGTGTTGGCCAGCGGTGTGGCCTTGGCCGGTATCGCAACGGCACTGGCCATAGAGCCTGACCTGCCGCGCCGCTGGCAGGCCGATCCTGCCGTGCATCCGCAGTTGCGCCCGATTACCTGGCAGGACAAGGTAATGGCATCGGCGGCGCACATGGCAATGGTCAAGCACCAGCTGCGCCGCCTGAGCCGGGGCAAACGCAGCGCACCGGATGTGTCGCCAGTGTACGCGCTGATTTCGCAGCAACTGACGGGCAAACTGCAAAACCGGCGCTACCGCCAGCGCATGCGGCAGCAGGGAGCCGCAGCATGAGCGGCGCGCGCAATTTGCTGGCTGCAGCGCTGAACCAGGCCGCCATATCTGCTGCGTGCGCGCTGTCGCTTGCGCTGCTAGCGGCAGCGCCGCCGGCGCCAGCCCAAACCGTGCAAGCGCCGGCTAGTACCATCATGCTGGCCGGCCAGCCAGTGCCCGTACAAGCCGGTGGCCTGTATGAACGTTTCCGTTCCCATCCGCCGCTGGCGGTGATAGCCGCCGAACATCCCGAACTGGACCTGAGTTGGTTCAAGACTCTGCCCAAGCAGCAGGTGGAAATAGGCTTTACTTCGTACAGCCCCAACTACTACTACCGTAACAGCAAGATCACGCTAGTGTATACGGCCGATCTGGCGCGTTTGCGCGCGCTGATACCGGCGGCGCTAGGTGCGCAGGTGCAGCCGCTGCAGGTATGGCCGGGGCGCGGCGCGGTGGCCATTACGGCCTATGCCTACGAGCTGTGCGACAACGATAGCTATAACGAGATCTCGCTGGCTATCGTCACCAACCAGCCGGGTCAGACTAGCTATGGTCCGTTGAGCCTGCTGGCACAGTCGCGTGCCGGCCAGTTCTGGGGCTATGTGCTGAAACTGCCCGTAAACACCGAACTGGCGCGGGTGCGCGGCGTGGTGGGCTACAACCTGCCTAAGTGGCTGGCACGGATAGATTACACGGCGGCGCAGGCCAGCGTGCGCTATGCACTGTATGAAGCGGACCAGAGCGAGCCAGCGCTGCTGCTGGAAGGGCAGAAGCTGGCGGACACCAAGGCGCAGCAGCAGTTATTGCGACACAGCT
>Ga0187842_1000103_pt1 | contig 42806 bp, 35 predicted proteins | sample SpaLakP09_SKY_41_FD_134514 | JGI IMG/M metagenome (GOLD analysis project Ga0187842, IMG submission 134514) | Oligotrophic lake water microbial communities from Sparkling Lake, Wisconsin, USA - SP09_SKY_41 | ecosystem: Environmental > Aquatic > Freshwater > Lake | place: USA: Sparkling Lake... | reverse complement strand
GGCACCGGTGCCTTGGCCACCGGCTTGGGCGCGGGCGCCGAGGCGACCGAGGCTGGCGCAGGGGCCGGGGCGGCGACAACGGCCGAAGCCGCCGGCTCCACCGGCTTGGCGACCACCGCCACGGCAGGTGCCGGCGCGGGCGGTGCAGCGACCGGTGCCGGTGCGGCGGCCGGCGGGGTCTTGCCCGACACCGCGCCGGAGGCCACGGTCGACAGCTTCTTCAGCTCCTCGACATTGCGTGTCAGTTCGGCCACGCGGGCCGCGGAATCCTTCTTCTCGGTGTCCTTGGAGACCTTCGCCTCGGCCGGAGCGGCGACCGTACCGGGCTTGCTCAGTGTCAACTTGTCGGGCGTGGTCGCGGCGGCCTTGCGGTCCTCGACCGCGGCCTGCACCTTGCCGGCCGACTGGCGCTCGCTGTCCTTGCGGGCAATCAGCGGCGCGCCGCTGGCCAGGCGCAGACGGTAGGCGTCGAAGTCGGCGCTCTGGGTCTGGATGATCTGGCGTGCCTCGGCACTGCTGAGGCCACCGGCCTCGTCGCTGCCGGGCACCTTCAGCGTCGTCCCCGCCTTCAGGCGGTTCATATTGTTCTCGACAAAGGCCTCGGGGTTGGCGCGATACAGCGAGACCAGCATCTGGTCCAGCGATACGCCGGACGCCTGGGTCTTGGAAGCAATGCGCGACAGGTTGTCGCCCGGCTTGACGGCGTACTCGGAGGCCGCGCCCGGCGAAGGCTTGGCTGCTGCCGCAGGCTTCGGGGCAGGTTCGGGTGCCGAGCGAGCCTGAGCCGGGGCTGGCCTGGGCGCCGGTGGTTCGGCAGGCGGAGCGGGACGGACTGGCGCGGTGACCGCCGGGGCGGCCGATGCCACGGGAGCGGGCGCAGGCGCCGGCGCTGGCGCCGCAGGCGCCGGAGAAATCACCGGCGCGGTGGCCACCGTGGCCGGCGCCGGAGCGCGATTGACGGGGGGATCGAACAGCAGCGTGTATTCGCGCACCAGCCGACCGCTGGCCCAGTTGATCTCCAGGATCAAGTCAACAAAAGGTTCCTGGACCACGCGATCGCTGTTGATGCGCAGATAGGGCTGGCCGTTGCTGCGTCGTGCCAGCGAAACCTGGGTGCCGCTGAGCACCAGGTTGTAGTCCACCCCAGTGGCGCGGTAGGCCTCAGGCGGCGCGACGCGGACCTTCAAGGTGCCCGCTTCTTCGGGGCTGAGACTGGTGACGTCGATCTCGGCGCGCAGGCCCTCGCCCAGCGCGGACTGCACGTTCAGTCGGCCAAGGCCCAGGCCCCAGGCGCCGCTGGCGGCGAGACCCAGCACGGCCACGGCCACACGGGTCAGGGTGAAACGCCCGAAGGCTGAGACAGTCAGATTCAAGGCGTTCCCCAAAGCGACGAGGCGGGGGCCATCAGGCACCCGCCAGGCACTGCAAAATTTGTTGTGTTCAGCATGGTCTGTGCAAGGCCATCTTGTTGTGAAATCACAATAACAGCAGGTAGATACGTTGACAAGCTCATGCTTTGGCTGAAATACCTACCGAGCTGCCGCTGACACAACTCCGTTACCGGCTGTGGCTTGCCGGCAACGGATCACAGGGATTACCTTAGGCCGCCAACAGGATGCGCAACATGCGGCGCAGCGGTTCGGCTGCACCCCACAAAAGCTGATCGCCGACCGTGAAGGCGCCCACATACTCTGGGCCCATCGCCAGCTTGCGGATACGGCCGACGGGGATGTCCATCGTGCCGGTCACCGCCACCGGGGTCAGGTCTCGCATTGTCGCTTCCTTGTTATTCGGCACGACCTTGACCCAAGCGTTATCGGCCGCAAGCATGCCCTCGATATCGGCCACCGGCACATCCTTCTTGAGCTTGAAGGTCAGCGCCTGGCTGTGGCAGCGCATGGCGCCGACGCGCACGCAGAAGCCATCGACCGGAATGGCCGGTGTGCCGAAGCCCTCGCCAAGGCCGAGAATCTTGTTGGTCTCGGCCATGCCCTTCCACTCTTCCTTGGACATGCCCCAACCGGGCTCGTCCCGGTTCTTGCCGATACCGAGATCCTTGTCGATCCAGGGAATCAGCGAGCCACCCAGCGGCACGCCGAAGTTGGCGACCTCGGCCGCGGACAGCGAGCGCTGCTTGGCGATGATCTTGCGGTCGATCTCCAGAATGGCGCTCTTCGGGTCGTCGAGCAGCGAACGCACCTCGGCGTTCAAGGTGCCGTACTGCGTCAACAGCTCGCGCATATGCTGGGCACCGCCACCGGAGGCGGCCTGGTAGGTCTGGGTGGACATCCACTCGACCAGGCCGGCCTTGTACAGCGCGCCCACGCCCATCAGCATGCAGCTGACGGTGCAGTTGCCGCCGGCCCAGGTCTTGCCCCCGGCGCTCAAGGCATTCTTGATCACCGGCAGATTGACCGGGTCGAGGATGATGACGGCGTCGCCGTTCATGCGCAGCGTTGAAGCGGCGTCGATCCAGTGGCCGTTCCAGCCGGCAGCGCGCAGCTTCGGGTACACCTCGCTGGTGTAGTCGCCGCCCTGGGCGGTGATGATGATGCTGCAGCGCTTCAGCGCGTCGATGTTGTACGCATCCTGCAGCGTGGTTTCGTTCTTGGCGAACTTAGGGGCCTTGCCGCCCGAGTTGCTGGTGCTGAAGAAAAGCGGCTCGATCAAATCGAAGTCGCGTTCAGCCTCCATGCGGTCCATCAGCACAGAGCCGACCATGCCGCGCCATCCAACCAGTCCTACGAGTTCCATCTCTATCGCCCTTTCTTCACACAGTGTTGAAATCTAACCTCCCCGGCTCGAATCGCCTGGGGGGTAGGGGCGAGACGAACCGGAGCTGCTAGCTCTTGGTAATGGTTTTGGTGGTGGTCGATGCGGTGCTGCCGACGATTGCGGCAACCACGGCATCACCCATTTCGCGCGTGCCCACTTTTTGGGTGCCCTCGGACCAGATGTCGGGCGTACGCAGCCCGGCAGCCAGCACAGCGCTCACTGCGGACTCGATACGGTCGGCAGCGTTGGCTTGTTGGAGGGAGAACTTGAGCATCATGGCAGCTGACAGTATTGTAGCCATAGGATTGGCCACTCCCTTGCCGGCGATGTCGGGTGCGCTGCCGTGACTGGGCTCGTACAGGCCTTTGTTGGCAGAATTCAGCGAGGCCGAGGGCAGCATGCCGATGGAGCCGGTCAGCATCGCCGCCTCATCAGACAGGATGTCGCCGAACATATTGCCGGTGACGACGACGTCGAACTTCTTCGGCGCCTTGACCAGCTGCATGGCGGCGTTATCCACATACATATGATCCAGTTCCACATCCGGGTACTGGGCATGGACCTCGGTGACCACGTCCTTCCAGAACTGGAAGGTTTCCAGCACATTGGCCTTGTCCACGCTGGTCACGCGCTTGCTGCGCTTGCGTGCGGCCTGGAAGGCGACGTGGGCGATGCGCTCGATCTCCGGACGCGAGTAGCGCATCGTGTCGAAGGCTTCCTCGGCGCCGGGAAAGTGGCCGTCAACAGCGATGCGGCGGCCGCGCGGCTGGCCGAAATAGATGTCACCGGTCAGCTCGCGGATGATCAGGATGTCAAGACCTGCCACCAGCTCCGGCTTCAGGCTGGACGCATGGGTCAGCTCCGGGTAGCAGATGGCCGGGCGGAAGTTGGCGAACAGGCCCAGGTGCTTGCGCAGGCCCAGGATGGCCTGCTCGGGGCGCAGCGAGCGCTCGAGCTTGTCGTACTTCCAGTCGCCGACGGCGCCGAACAGCACGGCGTCGGCATCCTGTGCCAGCTTCAGCGTGGCCTCGGGCAGCGGATGGCCGTAGGCCTCGTAGGCGGCACCGCCGACCTTGGCCTCTTCCAGCTCAAAGGGCAGGTCCAGGACTTTCAAAACCTTGATCGCCTCGGCGACGATTTCGGTGCCAATGCCGTCACCCGGCAGAACTGCAATCTTCATCTTGTTTCCTTGTAGCCCGGATGCAATCCGGGACGTGTCGAGTTTGTTCGTTCCCGGATTCCATCCGGGCTACGGTCAAATCAACCGATCAGTCGGTTGTTGAGCCAGGGCTTTTGCGCCAGGCGTTCGGCCTCGAAGGCCTTGATCTTGTCGGAGTGCTGCAGGGTCAGGCCGATGTCGTCGAAGCCATTGGTCAGGCAGAACTTGCGGAAGGGCTGGACGTCGAAGGCGATCTCGGCGCCATCCGGCTTGATCACCACCTGACGCGGCAGGTCCACCGTCAGCTGATAGCCCGGGAAGGCCTTGACCTCGTCGAAAAGCTGGCAAATAGCCGACTCGGGCAGGACCACCGGCAGCAGGCCGTTCTTGAAGCAGTTGTTGAAGAAGATGTCGGCAAAGCTCGGCGCTATCAGCGCGCGAAAGCCGTACTGGTCCAGCGCCCAGGGTGCGTGCTCGCGGCTGGAGCCGCAGCCGAAGTTGGCGCGGGTCAAGAGCACCGAGGCGCCCTTGTAGCGCGGCTGGTTCAGCACGAAGTCGGGGTTGGCGCGGCGGGTGTTGGGGTCCTGCCCCGGCTCGCCCTGGTCCAGATAGCGCCATTCGTCGAACAGATTCGGGCCGAAGCCACTGCGCTTGATCGACTTCAGGAACTGCTTGGGGATGATCGCGTCGGTGTCGACGTTGTCGCGGTCCAGCGGTGCGACCAGGCCTTTGTGGAGAGTGAACTTTTCCATGCTCTTGTCCTTAGGAAATGCGACGCACGTCAACAAAGTGGCCGGCCATTGCCGCCGCCGCCGCCATTGCCGGGCTGACCAGGTGGGTGCGCCCCCCTGCCCCTTGCCGGCCCTCAAAATTGCGGTTGCTGGTCGAGGCGCAGCGCTCGCCGGGCTCCAGGCGGTCGGCGTTCATTGCCAGGCACATGCTGCAGCCGGGCTCGCGCCACTCGAAACCGGCGGTCTTGAAGATCAGGTCCAGGCCTTCGCGCTCGGCCTGTTCCTTGACCAGGCCCGAGCCGGGAACGACCATGGCCAACTTCACGTTCGCGGCAATGCGGCCGCCCAGGCGCTTGACGATGCCGGCGGCCTCGCGCATGTCCTCGATGCGGCTGTTGGTGCAGGAGCCAATGAAGACCTTGTCGATGACGATGTCGGCGATGGGCTTGTTCGGCTCCAGCGCCATGTACTGCAGCGCGCGCTCGATGGCGCCGCGCTTGGCGGCGTCGCGCTCCTTGTCGGGGTCGGGCACGCGGTCGGTGATGGCCAGCACCATCTCGGGCGAGGTTCCCCAGGTGACCTGCGGCTGGATCTGCGCGGCGTCCAGTTCGACCACCTGGTCGAAATGCGCGCCGGGGTCGGACTGCAGCGTGCTCCAGTACTTGACCGCCAGGTCCCACTCGACGCCCACCGGCGTGAACGGCCGGCCCTTGACATACTCGATGGTCGTGTCATCGACGGCGATCAGGCCCGCGCGGGCGCCGGCCTCGATGGCCATATTGCAGACCGTCATCCGCCCTTCCATGCTCAGTGCACGGATGGCGCCGCCGCCGAACTCTATCGTGTAGCCGGTGCCGCCGGCGGTGCCGATCTTGCCGATGATGGCCAGCACGATGTCCTTGGCGCCGCAACCCGCGGGCAGCTTGCCCTCGACCTTGATCAAGAGGTTCTTCGCCTTACGTGCCAGCAAGGTCTGCGTGGCCAGCACATGCTCGACCTCGCTGGTGCCGATGCCATGAGCCAGCGCGCCGAAGGCACCGTGGGTCGAGGTATGGCTGTCGCCGCAGACGACGGTCATGCCCGGCAGGGTGGCGCCCTGCTCCGGGCCGATCACGTGGACGATGCCCTGGCGCTTGTCGTTCATCTTGAACTGGGTCACGCCATGCCGGTCACAGTTGGCGTCCAGCGTATCGACCTGCAGCTTGGAGATCGGATCGCTGATGCCCTGGCTGCGGTCGGTGGTCGGCACATTGTGGTCGCTGACGGCCAGATTGGCGGACAGGCGCCAAACTTTGCGATGCGCCAGGTCCAGCCCCTCGAAGGCCTGCGGGCTGGTGACCTCGTGGACCAGATGGCGGTCGATGTAGAGGGTGACGGTGCCGTCGTCCTCGGTGTGGACGACGTGCTCGTCCCACAGCTTGTCGTACAGGGTGCGTGCGCTCATGCTTTGCTCTTTGCGGTATGGGATGGGAGGGATTTCGATGAAGCGGGGGCGGCCGCCATCGGCGCCTGGCCGGGACACAGCGCCTCGACGAAGCGGCGCACCACATGGGGCAGTACGTCCTGGCTGCGCACGGCCAGCAGGTAGTCGCGCGTGGCCCAGGGCTCGTCCAGTCTCAGCACTTTGACATTGAAGACCTTGGCGAAACGCGCCGCCGGCACGGCCGGCAGAATGGCCACGCCAAGGCCCGCCTCGACCAGCTGGGCGATGGCGTCGAAGCCCCGCACCTGCAGCCGGGCATTCAGTGTGCGGCCCAGTTCGAGTGCGCGTTCGCGCATCTGCTCCTCGACCGCGGCGCCGGCATGCAGACCGACGATGTCGTAGGCCAGCAGGTCCTCGAAGCTCACCTGCTCGCGACCGGCAAGTTCATGCGACGACGGCACCAGCGCGGCAAGTTCGCCGGTGCGGTAGCGCCAGGTCGTCAGTCGGTTGTCCTGGATAGGCGGCGTGAACACGCCCAGGTCGGCACGCCCCTCGGCCACGGCCGCCTGGACCTCGCTGCTGGTCAGGTCTTCTAGGCTGACGCGGATTTGCGGATGGGCCTGCGAGAAGGCGGCCAGATCGGGTGGCAGGCATTCGGCGATCGAACCGGTGTTGGCGGCGATGCGCAGATGGCCCTTGATGCCGCGGGCGAACTCGCCGACCTCGCTTTCCAGCGCGTGCAGGGAGGCATGGAGCGAGCGGATATGGCGCACCAGCGCCCGGCAGGCATCGGTCTGCTCGACGCCGCGGGCATGGCGGTCGAACAGGTTCGCGCCCAGGCGCGCCTCCAGATCGGACAGGCGCTTGCTGGCCGCGGCCAGGGCCAAGTGCTCGCGCTCGGCGCCACGCGTGATGCTGCGCGTCTCGGCGACGGCGAGCACCAGGTTCAGCGTGGTCAGGTCAAGGCGCATGGCGGCGGGCTGGGCTTCTCTTGATGAAACAGCCGCTGCCCGGAGGGCAAGCGGCCAAGTTCGCTAGAGTAGCCTTCGTGGGTATGCAGTAGTTCCGTGGTTTCCCAATCTAGACTTCGCGTCGGACGAAGTCAAGCGGAACCTGCTCCCGGGGTCAGAACGCCATGCGCATACCCGCCTGCATCACCCGTTTTTGCGAGATGTATTCCTTCAGGTCGCCAGCCGCCAGCGAAATGCCGGAGTACAGGAAGGTGTTCTTCGAGAAGCCGTAGCGTACGCCCAAGCCCAGCTTGCCCAGGGTCGCACCGGCGCCGGTCGCGCTTTCGTACTTGACCGACGAGTAGTTGGCGCCCCACAGCAGGCTGCCCTGCGGAATCTCGACGCCCACGGTGTAGCCGTGGATCTGATTGGCCGTGAAGCTGACCGGCCCGGTGACGGTCAGGCCGATGCCGGCGGCGGCGCCATTGCCGCTGGTGGTCGTCAGCTTGTCGTTGCGCTGGATGCCACCCAGTAGCTTGAAGCCACCGAAGTTGTAGTTGGCGCCCAGGGTGAAGGACTTGTTGGCGGGGCCGCCGCCGGCGCGCGGCTTGCTCCACTCATAGGAGAAGGCGGTGTTCAGCGCGCCTTTCGCATAGCCGGCCATCAGGCCGTGGAAACGGTCGCTCGTGCCCTCGCCCGGGGCGATCTGGGCGGCGGCCGAGAAGCCTTCGACGGTGGGCATCTTGTACTGGATGAGGTTATCGGCGCGCGGCGCATTGAGCCAGAACGGCAGGCTCTTGCCCATATTCGTGACGGCCGTGCCCTGGTTCAGCACCAGGGCATTGCCGAAGGGGTTGGTCAGGCCCATCACACCGTCTTCCAGCACGTACTGGCGGCCCACGCGCAGCTCACCGGCGGTCGGCGACGACAGCGACACGAAGATCTGCCGGCCGAAGGCACGACCGCCCTGGGCCAGATTGCCGTTGTCGGCGTTCAGGCCGGCCTCCATCCATACGCCGGCCTTAAGGCCGCCGCCCAAGTCTTCGGTCGTGCGTATGCCCCAGCGCGAGCCGTTCAGGCCGTTGGTCGTGCCGTCCTGCATCAGGGTCAGGTTGCCGGCATTGGCCTTGGAGCCGCTGCTGTAGTTGCTGACGTTCAGGTCGACCAGGCCGAACAGGGTGACGTTGGTCTGGGCAAAGGCGCTGGAGGCGCCGCACAGCACCAGGGCTGCGGCGGCAAGGCGATTGAGTTTCATGAAGGGTCTCCGATTTGTTGATGTGGTGGGGCGAATGGGGCAGGCAGAGCTCCGCCCGGGCGCCTCGCAGGAGGCGCTTGAAGCACAGATCGATCAGGAAAAAGGGCCCGCGCGTAGGTCGGGCGGCAAACTCAGCCGGTGTTCAGGGGAACACCAGGCCAGGCAACCACAGAGAGAAGGCCGGCACATAGGTCACCAGCATCAGCGCCGCGATCAGCGCGCCGTAGAGGCCAGATGGTCTTCATCACCGTGCCGACCGAGACCCCGCCGATGGCGCAGCCGACGAACTGCGTCGTGCCCACCGGTGGCGTGTTCAGCCCAAGCGCGCAGTTGATCAGCATCACCATGCCGAACTGGATCTCGCCCATGCCGTACTTCATGCAGATGGGCAGAAAGATCGGCGTGCAGACCAGGATGGTGGCGGCCATGTCCAGGAACGTGCCGAGCACGAACAGGATGAGGTTGACCAGCAGGAAGATCAGCCAGGGGCTGGTGGTCAGCGCCGACAGCGCCTTGCCGGTCAGGTCGGCCACCTCGTAAAGGCTGATGATGTAGCCAAAGGCAGACGAGATGCCGATCAGCAGCAGCACCACGCCGGTGGTCTTGACCGCCTTGGCTGCCGCCTTCAGGAACTGCTCCCACTTCAGCGAGCGGTAGATCACCACGCACAGAAACAGCGCATAGAGCACCGCCACCGCGGCAGACTCGGTCGCGGTGAACACGCCGGACAGGATGCCGCCCAGTATCAACACGACGACGAACATGCCCGGCAGCGACGCCGCGAAGCTGCGCGCCACGATGGCCCAGCCGGGGAAGCTGCCGGCCGGGTAGCCGCGCTTGACGGCCACCAGATAGGCGGCGGTCAGGTTGCAGATGGTCAGCAGCAGCGCCGGTATCAGGCCAGCCAAGATCAGCTTGGCGATCGACACCTTGCCGCCGGCGGCCAGCGTGTAGATGATCATGTTGTGGCTGGTGGGCATCAGCGCGCCGACCAGTGCCGCGTGCGTCGTCACGTTGACGGCGTAGTCGGCGTCGTAGCCCTCCTTCTTCATCATCGGGATCATCACCGCGCCCATGGCGGACACATCGGCCACCGGCGAGCCGGAGACACCGCCAAACAGCGTGCAGGCGACCACGTTGGACATGCCCAGGCCGCCGCGCACATGGCCAACCAGATTCTTGGCGAAGTCGACGATCTTGTCGGCAATGCCGCCGTACAGCATCAACTCGCCGGCGAAGATGAAGAACGGTATGGCAAGGAACGAGAACACGTTCATGCCCGAGGTCATCTGCTGGAAGATCACCGCCATCGGCAGGCCCTCAAACAGGATGGTTGCCAGGGCCGCCAGGCCGATCGAGAACGCCACCGGCACGCCGAGAATCAGCAGGCCGAAGAATGCGACGCAGAGAATGGTCAGTGCCATGCGGGAATCACCTCTTCGCCGCGCTTCAGGGCGACGATATGTTCAATCGAAAACAGCACGATCAGCAAACCGGCCACGACCATGGGCACATAGCGCAGGGACTCCGAAACGCCCAGCGTCGGAATCTTGTAGCCTCGCACCGACAGGAACATCTCGCCGCAGTTCCAGGCCATCAGCAGGCCGAACAACATCGTCAGCAAGTGGATCAGCACGGCCAGCGGCCGATGCCAGCTGGTCGGTATCAACCCGCCCAGCAGCTCCATGCCGATGTGGCCGGCGTCGCGCACGCCGACGGCGCAGCCGAGCATCGTGACGTAGAGCACCAGCAGCAGGGCCAGGCTCTCGGCCCAGGTGGGGGTGTTGTTCAGCACGTAGCGGCCGAACACCTGATAACTGACCGCCGCGATCAGCAGCAACAGGCCGGCCACGCCCAGGCGCAGACAGGCCCGCGCAATGGCGGCGCAAACTCTCGTGAACATCGGATTCCCTTCGTAGCCCGGATGAAATCCGGGACCAGGCCATGCGCCCGGCCCCGGCAGCAAGCCTTACTTGGTGTCCTGGATCCGCTTGATCAGGTCCTTCAGCCGGGCATCGGTGATGAACTTGTCATAGACCGGCTTCATTGCGGCCTGGAAGCTGGGCTTGTCCACGTCGATGATCTGCGCGCCGGCGGCCTTGACGGTAGCCAGCGACTTCTCTTCGCGCTCGTCCCACAGCTTGCGCATATAGGGCACCGATTCCTTGGCGGCCTGGCGGATCTCCCTTTGATCCTCGGGCGTCAGCGTGTCCCAAACCTTCTTCGAGAACAGCAGCATCTCGGGCGCCATCGAATGCTCGGTCTTGGAGTAGAACTTCGCGACCTCGAAGTGACGCGAGCTCTCATACGACGGATAGTTGTTCTCGGCCGCATCGACCAGTCCGGTCTTCAGCGCCGTGTAGACCTCGCCAAAGGGCATGGGCGTGGCGTTCGCTCCCATCGCTTCGAGCAGGGCGACCCACAGGTCGGACTGCTGCACACGCACCTTCATGCCCTTGGCATCGGCCAGGGTCTTGATCGGCTTCTTGACCGTGTACATCGAACGTGCGCCGCTGTCGTAATAGGCCAGGCCGATGAAGCCCTGGGCTTCGCAGCTCTTCAGGATTTCCTCGCCAATGGGGCCGTCCAGCACCGCGCGCATGTGCTCCTTGGAGCGGAACAGGAAGGGCATGGTCGGCACGACCGTGGTCGGGCAGATATTGTTCATCGGCGCGATGTTCACGCGCGTCATCGCCAGGGCCCCGATCTTGGTCTGCTCGATCGTGTCCTTCTCCGCGCCCAGCGCGCTGTTGTTGAAGACCTTGATGCTGTGCTTGCCGTTGCTGAGCTTCGATAGAACCTGGCCCATGTACTTGACCGCATCGACGGTCGGATAGCCATCGGGGTGGATGTCGGTCGAGCGGAAGTCGGCAGCCTGGGCGGCCAGGCTCATGGCTGCCAGCACGCCGGTCAGCAGGTGGGGAACGAGTTTCATGGGTTTTGTCTCCGTCAGATTCTTCTGTTTACGGGTGAGAAAGTCGGCAAGGCCTTGCGCGTAGGTCAGGCCCGTCCGGGAATGAAGACTGGTTCGGCAAGTCCGGTCACGCCGGGCTCGCAGACGAAAAGGGCGCCGTCCAACTCGGCCTCGAAGCCAGGAACGGACTGCGCGGGCGTGATGGAGGTGATGAACAGCTGTTCCAGCGCCGGGCCGCCAAAGGCGCACATGGCCGGTTTGCTGACCGGCAGCTTGATCGAGCGCTCCAGCCGGCCATCGGGCCCGAAGCGGTGCACCAGGCCGGCGTCATTGGCGCAGATCCAGTAGCCGCCCTCGGCGTCCACGGCCGCGCCATCGGGCCGGCCGGGCAGTTCCTTCATGTCGACGAACAGCCAGCGTTCTTGCGGCTGGCCGTCGGCGTCGAGTTCGAAATGCCAGATCTTCTGCACCGTCGGGTGAGAGTCCGACAGCCACATCGCGCGGCCATCGGCGGCAAAGCCCAGGCCGTTGCCGGTGATCAGGCCGTCCGGGATCGGCCGGCTCAGGCGATCGCCATCGAGGCAGAACAAAGCGCCGACGGGCGCCGCCTGCGCCATGTCGCGCAGCATGCTGCTGACCCAGAAGCGGCCCTGGCGGTCGCAACGGCCATCGTTGAAGCGCATGCCGTCACGCGGAAAGTTGACCGCCTGCAGCAGGGTCTGTTCCGCGGCGGGCCTGTCGCCCGGTCCATCACGCAATTGAAGGCGGAAGATGCCCGTCTCCATCGCCGCGATCAGGCCGCCATCGGCATGCCGGGCGATGCAGCCGATGCGCTCGGTCACCGTCCAGCTGTGCAGTGCGCGGGTGATCCAATCGAGCCGGCGCACCGCGCGGCCCTCGATATCGACCCAGAACAGCGCCTGCTCGGCCACGCTCCAGACCGGGCTTTCGCCAACCTGGTCGTGCGTGTGGCACAGCACTTGGGCTTCCAGCATGGCGGCCATGCTCAATCGAACGGGCCCAGGCGCACAAAGGCGCCGCCCTGGTAGAGGGTTACCGGATCGGCCGGGTCAGGCCACGGCTGGGCGGCCTCCAGCGCGGCGCGAAAGCGCTCAGAGCTGTCTTGCGGTTGGTAGCCCAGATGGGCGGCAGCGGAGTTGTCCCACCAACTGGCCGGATTGGCCGAGGCGCCGAAGATCACGCTGTGGCTGACCAACGGCGCGGTCAGGCTGGCGATGATCAGGCGCTCCAGATCGTCGAAGCTCAACCAGCTGGCGAGGGTGCGGCGGTCATAGGGCTCGGCCAGGCTGGAGCCTATGCGCAGGCAGACGGTCTGGATGCCGTAGCGGTCGTAGTACATGCGCGAGAGGTTCTCGCCAAAGGCCTTGCTGACGCCGTACAGCGTGTCGGGCCTTGGCGGGGCGCTGGCATCAATCACCTCGTCCTGCCGGTAGAAGCCGGTCACATGGTTGGAGCTGGCGAAGACGATGCGCTTGACGCCCTGCTTGCGCGCCGCCTCGTAGAGATTGAACACGCCGGCGATATTGGCCTGCAGGATGGGATCGAAGGCGGCCTCGACCGACACGCCACCCAGGTGCACGACGGCATCAACGCCGTCCAGCAGCGCCAGCATCGCGGCGCGGTCGCCCAGCTCGGCCGGGGCCAATTCTTCACCGGCGGCGGCCTCGCCCAGATCGACCCGGTCCGACAGGCGCAGCCACTCGCAATAGGGCTTCAGGCGCGGGCGCAGCACCCGGCCCAGGCCACCGGCAGCGCCGGTCAGCAGCAGGCGTTTGAATCGGATCGTCGTCAGCGAGCCGGGAGCTAAGGAGTCGGTCATCAATTCGCCTGCTGGAAATCTTGGATTTGTGGCCTGGGTTTGCTACAGTCGTCAGCACACCAGAGATACGTCATCCGTTGTCATACAACTGAAGCGATGTTCGTCGAGCACGACTCGACTGTCAAGAACTCATGCCCCAGGGAATACCCCCAAGATGCCCCCGATCACGCAAGCCGCCACGTCCGCATCCGCTGCCGACACCCCTGCCCCGCGCCGCCCCCGCAACTTGGGCGCAGGCCTGGTGGATGCGATGAGCCAGCGCATCCGTGCCGGCCAGATGCAGGTCGGCGACCGCCTGCCCACCGAGGCGGCCATCATGGGCGAGTTCGGCGTCAGCCGCACCGTCGTGCGCGAGGCCCTGTCCAAGCTGCAGGCGGCTGGCCTGGTCGAGACGCGGCATGGCATCGGCACCTTCGTCATCGGCACCGGCGAGACCGCCAACTTCCGCATCGCCCCGGAGCAGTTGGCTACGCTTCGCGAGGTGATCGCCGTGCTGGAGCTGCGCATCGGCCTGGAGACCGAGGCCGCAGGCCTGGCCGCGCTGCGCCGCAATGAGGGCAATCTGGTGGTGATGCGCGACACGCTCGCCGTCTTTGCCGCGGCGATCGAGCAGAGCACCGACGCGGTGACCTCGGACTTCCAGCTGCATATGGAGATTGCGCGCGCTTCGCAGAATGTGCACTTCGTCGATCTGATGACCTATCTGGGCACGATGCTGATTCCGCGCAGCCGGCTGAACACCGCCCGGGTGGCCGGCGAGGACCGGCGTGACTACCTGAAGCGCGTGCACACCGAGCACGAGAGCATCGTCAACGCGATCGCCAACCAGGACCCTGAGGCCGCCCGGGCGGCGATGCGCACCCATTTGTCGAACAGCCGCGAACGCCTGCGCCGCGCCCAGGAAGCCGCCGGCCGCTGACCTTCCTGCGCCGTCTGCCGTCGATTGCATAGTCGGGCTCCTTGTTGTACGATGACCTACAACATAACAAAACCCATATTGGGTGGAGACCTATGAACATCAATCGCGCACGCCGCCATGTCACGATGCTGGGTCTCGCCCTGCTCTGCGGCGCGACCGCAGCCCAGACCACTCCATGGCCCAGCAAGCCGGTACGAATCATCGTGCCCTACACGCCGGGTGGATCATCAGACATCATTGCCCGCGCCATCAGCCAGCCGCTGTCCGAGGCGCTGAAGCAAAACGTGATTGTCGAGAACAAACCCGGCGCCAGCGGAAACATGGGCGCCGACATGGTGAGCAAGGCCAATGACGGCCACACGATGCTGCTGTGCGACGTCACCGCCCTGGCCATCAGCCCCTCGGTCTATACCAAGCTGCCTTTCGATCCGTCCAAGGACCTGCGCGGCGTGACGATGCTGGCCTATTCGCCACACCTGCTGGTCGTCCACCCTTCGGTGCCGGCAAACAATCTGAAGGAACTGGTCGCGCTGTCGAAAAACGGCAAGCTGGACTTTGCCGTCACCGCCATGGGCAGCACCGCCCACCTGGCCGGCGTGGCGGTGGCCGCAGCCACCGGGGCGAAGTGGGAATACATTCCCTACAAGGGCGGCTCCCAGGCGGTGACCGACACCATTGCCGGCCAGACCCAGGTGCTGATGAACGGCATGCTGGCCACCCTGCCCTTTGTGCAGACCGGCAAGCTGAAGGTGCTGGGCGTGTCCAAGGCCACCCGCGTGCCGCTGCTGCCGCATGTGCCGACGATTGCCGAGCAGGGCGCGCCTGGCTTCGAGTCAGGCACCTGGCAGGGCATGCTGATGCCCAGCAACACGCCGCCGGCCGTGCTGGCCAAGATCTCGGCCGAGCTGGTGCGCATCATCCGCTCGCCCGAGGTGCGCGCGCGCCTGAGCGCCCAGGGCGCCGAGGTGCATACGATGTCGCCAGCCGACTTCAGCACCTTCTTCGAGCGCGAGCGCACGAACTGGGCGGCAGTCGTCACCAAGGCCGCCATCAAGCTGGACTGATTCCAGTCTCACAAGGACATCCCATGAGCACAACCACCGTCTACAGCCCCTTCCCCAACAGCCTGCGCCAGCGTCTGTTGGCCGGCGAGCGGCTGATCGGCTGTTGGTGCTCGCTGGGCAATGCCATCACCACCGAGGTGCTGGGGGTGGCCGGCTTCGACTGGGTGTTGCTCGACGGCGAGCATTCGCCCAATGACGTAATCAGCTTCATTCCGCAGCTGATGGCGCTGAAGGACAGTGCCAGCGCGCCGGTGGTGCGGCCGGCCAGCAACAACGTGGTCGAGATCAAGCGGCTGCTGGACGCAGGCTTCTACAACTTCCTCGTGCCCTTCGTCGAGAGCGCCGATGACGCCCGCCGCGCCGTGGCCGCCACGCGCTATCCGCCGCAGGGCATTCGCGGCGTGTCGGTGTCGCAGCGGGGCAACCGCTATGGCAGCGTGCCGGGCTATTTCGAGGGCGTCAACGAACAGATCTGCGTGGCGGTGCAGATCGAAAGCCGGGCGGGCGTGGCCGCCGTATCCGAGATTGCCGCCATCGACGGCGTGGACTGCATCTTCATCGGCCCCTCCGACCTGGCCGCTGGCATGGGCCATCTGGGCAATGCCAATCACCCGGACGTTCAGGCGGCGATCGCCGGCGTCTTCGCCACCGTGCAGGCCGCCGGCAAGCCGGTCGGCATCCTGGCCGGCGTCGAGGCCGATGCGCGCCGCTACCTGGCCATGGGCGCCACCTTCGTCGCGGTGGGCAGTGATCTGGGCCTGTTCCGCGCCGCCACGCAGGCGCTGTGCGACAAATTCAAAGTCTGAGGAGATTTTAGATGAGCATCAAGATTGGATTCATTGGCCTGGGCATCATGGGCACGCCGATGGCGGCGAATCTGCGCAAGGCCGGGCACGAGCTGTTCGTCTACACGCGCAGCGCCACACCGCCGGAGCTGGTGGACTTAGGCGCAACAAGGCTGGACAGCAGCCAGGCGGTGGCCCAGCAGGCCGAGATCATCATCCTGATGCTGCCGGACACGCCCGATGTGGAGAGCGTGCTGTTTGCCGCGAATGGCGTCGCCGCCGGCCTGAGCCCAGGCAAGACGGTGATCGACATGAGCTCGATCTCGCCGATGGCCACCAAGCAGTTCGCGCGGAAGATCAATGCGCTGGGCTGCGCCTATCTGGACGCGCCGGTGTCCGGTGGCGAGGTCGGCGCCAAGGCCGCCTCGCTGACCATTATGGTCGGCGGGCCTGACGCAGCATTCGAACGCGTCAAGCCGCTGTTCGACCTGATGGGCAAGAACATCACCCTGGTCGGCGGCAACGGCGACGGCCAGACCACCAAGGTGGCGAACCAGATCATCGTCGCGCTGAACATTGCCGCCGTCAGCGAGGCGTTGGTGTTTGCCAGCAAGGCCGGCGCCGACCCGGCCCGCGTGCGCCAGGCGCTGATGGGCGGCTTCGCGGCCAGCCGCATCCTCGAGGTGCATGGCGAGCGCATGATCAAGCGCACCTTCAAGCCCGGCTTTCGCATCAAGCTGCACCAGAAGGACCTGAACCTGGCGCTCAGCGGCGCCCGCGAGCTGGGCGTAGCCCTGCCGCAGACGGCCAATGCCGCCCAGCTGATGCAGGCCTGCGCCGCGCACGGCATGGCGGACCTGGACCACTCGGCCCTGGTGCGTGCGCTGGAGCTGCTGGCCGACCACGAACTGAGCGATTCCTCGGCGAGCTGAGCGCCGCCACTCAGGGTGTGCCCTGCTACCCGATTTGAAACGCGCCGATAGAATATCGAAACAGTGTTTCAAATCGGGGTTTCCATGGTGGGGAAGGCGAAGAAGAAGGTGGCCTTGATAGGCGAGTGCATGCTGGAGCTGCAGGGCCAGGCCTTTGGCTCAATGCAGCACAGCTATGGCGGTGACACCCTCAACACCGCCGTCTATCTGGCCCGCTGCGGCGCCGCAGCTGGGCTGCAGGTGGCCTGTGCCACCGGCCTCGGTGAAGGCTCGCACAGCTATGCCCGCGCCCAACATCGCGGGTCCGCAATGAGCCGATGGTGGCCTCTGGCACTATGCGCCGCTCTGCTGCTCCCGGCCCGGGTGAACGCCCAGCAGAACCGCGCCACCTACGACTCCGCCGGCTGGGCCGCCGACACCCGCGGTGGCCGCGGCGGCCGCATCATCAGGGTGACGAATCTGAACGCCGACGGCCCCGGCTCCTACCGCGAGGCGATCGAGGCCGAAGGCCCGCGCATCGTCGCGTTCGAAGTCGGCGGCGTGATCGACATGGGCGGCAAGGACCTGGTCATCAAGCACCCGTACATCACGATTGCCGGGCAGACGGCGCCCCACCCGGGCATCACCCTCATCAAGGCGGAGACCAATATCCCGACCCATGATGTGATCATCCAGCACTTGATGGTCCGCCCCGGCGAGTTCGGCCGGCAGAAGAAAGGCGGCGGCGACCAGGATGGGTTTCCACCACCGGCGCGGCCTACAACGTCATCGTCGATCACTGCAGCTTCTCCTGGGCCACCGACGAGAACCTGTCGGCCTCCGGCCCACGCTTCAATGGCAAGACGCCCGAGGACTGGCGGCGCAACACCTCGCACCAGATCACCTACAGCCACAACCTGATCTACGAGGGCCTGGCCAACTCGGTCCATGAAAAAGGCGAGCACTCCAAGGGCTCGCTGATACACGACAACGCCACCGGCATCCTGCTCTACGCCAATCTCTACGCGTCGAACAGGGAGCGTAACGCGCTGTTCAAGGGCGGCGTGCAGGCGGCCATGGTCAACAACCTGATCTACAACCCCGGCGCCAAGGCCGTGCACTACAACCTGGTCGCCCATGAGTGGGAGGGCCATGCCTATCAGACCGGCAAGGTCACCCTGATCGGCAATGTCTACCGCCAGGGGCCGGACACCAAGCCCAACACCCCGCTGTTCGCGCTGGGCGGCCATGGCGATGTGGAGCTGTTCCTGCAGGACAACCTGGCCGTCGATGACGTGGGCAAGCCGGTGGCTCAGACCGGCATCTACACCGCCGGCCGGGCGCGCATCGTCAAGGCGATAGAACCCTATCTGCCACCGGGCCTGCGCATCCATCCGGTCGAGCGCATCGAAGAAGACCTGCCGCTGGCCGTAGGCGCCCGCCCCTGGGCCCGCGACGCGATCGACTTCAAGCTGCTGTCCGATGTGGCCGAGAGCCGCGGCAAGATCATTGACTCGGAGCGGGAGAATGCGACGGGCTATCCGGCCTATCCTCCAACGCGCCGGCCCTTTATTGCCGCCGACTGGAATCTGCACGATATGAGCCCAAGCGCCGGCTGGGACTCGCTGTTCAGGCAACGATAGGCGTCGCCGGCTACGGCGCCGGCACCCAGCTGCCCTGCCCGCCACCGGCGGTCGAGCTGAAGAAGATCTCGGCCCGGCTAGCGTAGCCGGCGGTCGAGTCCAGCTGCTTGGCCAGCACCACCGGCTTCGGCACATTCGCAACCTTGACCGAGGCCACGCCCAGCCGCGCGCTGACATCCAGCGGCGTGCCGTTCAGATCGGTGCTGCCGTGCTCGCGCCAACCGGCCGCATCAACCGTGCCGCCATCGGCCGTGCCCGCATACGAGGGCGGGTTGCTGCCGCAGGCACCGGTGCCCACGCCCGTCTTGCTGGTGCCGCTGCCCACGCACCAGCCGACCGGCAGGATGTGCCCACCCATCCGCGTGTGGATGAAGGCGATGTTGTCGGTGTAGACGGTGGTGGCCGTGCCGCCGCTGCGCGCAAGATAGGCCTGCGTCACCCCGGAGTCTGCCGTCAACGCGCTGTTAAGGAACACAAAGCCCTTGTCACCCGCCGTGGCCCGCGACTGCAGGATGAAGCCGGCCGAGCTGCTGGCCGTATCGACCACCGAGCGGATCTCGCAGTCCTCGAACAGCGAGGCCATCACGCTGCCCCAGATGAAGTCCACATTGCTGGTCACCAGCGACTGGTAGAACCAGTTGTAGCCCTTCAGCTGCAGGGTGTCCTGCTGGCTGTGGAAGTTCATCTGCCTGGCGATCAAGCGCCCGGCCGCGGCCGTGGTGCTGGTGTTGAAGTAGATGGCCTCGGCCTGGTTGTCGAAGGCAGTCGAGCGGACATGGGTGTTCTGCAGAGTGAAGTTGGTCAGGGTCAGCAGGTCCGAGGTCTCGACCAGCAGCACAGCCCGGCCACCACCCAGCACGCGGTGGCCTGCGGTCTTGCCCGACGTGGACAAGGCGGTGCCAGGTGTTGCCGAGCTGGCACCGCTGCCCGAGTTCAGCGACTCGTGGTTGTCGTCGCCGACGACCACGCCGTCGCGGCTCTCGCCGGTGATCGTCAGGCTGTTGACCTTGCGCAGCACGGCCAGCTCGGGATAGCTGCCATTGGCCAGGCTGATGGTCTTGGGCGTGGCGACGGTGTTACAGCCGTAGCTGGCCGAACTGGTGGTCGAGCAGAACTTCATCACCCAGTTCAGCGCGCCCTGCAAGGTGCGGAAGTTGGCGGCCGTGCCGCTGTCGTCCACCGTCACGCTGGTGTAGCTGCCAGGCGCGGCGCGGGTGGTGAAGCTCCAGCCATCGGCCTTGGCGATGCCGGCAAAGGCAGCGCCCTTGATCGTGCCGGCGAGCACCGAAGCGTCGATGGTCACGTAGTAGGCGGTGCCGAAGTCCAGCTTGTTGCTGTGCAGCTTGACCGAGGCGGCGCTGCCCTTGATCGTCACCGGCCGGTACCAGACATAGCGGGCGAAGCTGGTGTTCTCGGGCATCGCGCTTAAGCCCAGCGCATCGATCTCGAGGTTGGTCTTGGGCATCACCGCCTGCGTGTCGCTGGCGGCCGGCGTGCTGCTGATGTCGATGCTGTCGACCACGGCATCGTCGCTGACGCGGCGCACCGTGATCTTGCCCGTCGTGCCCAAGGTCGGCGGCGCGTCGAAGGACAGCGACAGGCGCGTGTCGGTGTGCACGGCCGTCTCCTTGGCCGCGGGCACCTTGGTGCCGGCCACATCGTCAACATTGCCCAGGCCGCTGATCTGGCTCAGCAGCTTGCCAGCGCCGGCCTGGGCCAGCGCATTGGCCTTGACCAGGGCCACCGGCCGGGGTTTGGCCGTGTAGGGCGGCGCCCAGGCCGCGCCGGGTTGCACGGTGCAGGTTCCCAGCGCCGCCCCGTTGAGCAGAGAGCCACTGTCGCGGAAGCCGCCGCTGTGGTCGCTGCTGGGGTAGCTCACCACGCCGTCGCAACCGATGGCACCGGCTATGGCGAACACATTGGCCTGCGAGAGCACCAGGCCCGCCTTGCCTATGCCGATGCTGTAGCTGTGCGGATACGGTGAGGCGCTCTTGCTGCCGGCGAAGTAGTTGTTGAACACATGTACCTGGCCGTAGCGCACGCGGGGCACGCGCTGGGTGACGCCGCTGAAGACGTTGTTGCTGATCGTTGTGCGCAGCTTGCCGGCATCGCTGCTCAGGCTGTCGGAGCCGCCGATCAGCATGCTCTTGTCGTGGCGGGTGATCAGGTTGTAGGAGACGGTGACCAGGTCGGCGCTCTTGGTGATGTCGATCGCGCCGTCGTGGCACTGGCGGGTCTTGCCGTTTTCGACGGCCAGGGTGTCGTCGCTGACCGGATCGTCGGTGATGGTGTTGTGGTCGATCCAGACCTGCGTGGCCGTGGTGACGGCAATGGCGTCGTAGGCGGAGTTCCAGTTGCCGGTGGCGCCATCGTTCGGGTCCCACACGGGCGCGACGTCGCATGGGGCGACGATGTGCAGATTGCGCACGATCACCTGGCTGACGCTGGCGATGTCTATCCAGGCGTTGACGAAGCCGGCGCCGGGGCCTTCGCCGATCAGCGTGGTGTTGCTCGTCACCTTGACGCGGGAGCGGGCCTTCTGGTCCACGCCGTTGGCGAAGGGAATGCCCTCGCTCATGTCTATGGTGCCGGCCACCTTGATGATCTTGGGCGAATTGCCGCCATTGGCCAGCGCATTGAGCAGCTGCGCCCGGTTCGTGACGGTGTAGATGTGGTCGGCCGTGGCGGCGCTGCCGCCGACGGTGCCGGCGCCCCAACCGTCGCCGGGGGCGGTCTGCAGCGCCGGGTCGAGCGCCGCCTGCGCCTGCAGCGCGGTGCAGAGCAGCGCCAGCAAGGCTCGCTTCAGGTGCGGGCTCATGGGGCCACCCCACGGCGGCGCAGCGCGCAGGCAAGGCCGAGGCCGGCCATCAAGAGCAGCGCGGAGCCGGGCTCGGGCACGGTGCTGACGTTCAGCTGGCCGCTGAACGTGCCGTAGACCTCGCCGACGGCAACGTTGCTCAAGGTGATGCTGATGCTGTGCTCGTTCAGCAAGCTGGCCGTGACGCTGCCACCCGCCAGGCCGGCACCCAGCGTGAAGCCGGTCAGCGGCCCGTTCAGGCCGCTGAAGTCAAAGGTCAAGATATAGCTGCCGGGCAGGCCCAGCGCATCGGTGTTGTTGTAGAACACCACCTGGCCATCGCCGAAAAAGTCTATGCCCAGCGCGTAGTCGCTGCTGAGGAATTCGAGATCGCCCGCCAGATGCGTGATGTTGGAGCCGCTGACCGCGGCAAAGCCCTTGTCGGCGCCGAGCAGGCCCGAGGCCTGGCCGTTGAGCGTGCCGGTGATCAAGGTACCGTTGGGAAGCGCCTGTGCCACGGCCGCAATCGGCCACAGCGGAGCAGCAGCCAGGCAGGCCGCGAAGAGATATTTCATGCCAGTCTCCAGTGGAAGGGACGGTGGCCGACTACTGCTTAGGGCTCGGCCTTCAGATAGGTCTTGAGATCCGGCAGCAACCGGACCAACTCCTGGGCCACGAGTGCAGAGAACACCCGCGCCCCTTTGTCACCCAGATGGGTGCGATCGAAGATCGGATTGGCCGCACCGGCGCGCTCCGACTGCGAGCTCGGCAGAGCCGGTACCCCCACGGCCGGCTTCGGAGCCATCGCCAAGGTGTCGGCCTCTTCCTCGCCCATCGCCTGCACGGCCGCATAACTCAGCGCATTCAGGTCCAGCAGCGGCGCCTGCTGAGCCACCGCCACCTCGATGCTGGACTCGGCCCAGGGCCGCAGATCGTTCTGCAAGACCCCTGCCCTGAAGCTGCGCCTCGTGAGTGGCGTCAACACCACGGGCACACCACCCAGCGCCTTCACCTCGGTGATGTAGCGCGCCATATTGACCGGGAACTCGGTGGCCAGATCGGTCGACCGGCCCGGCTTGCCGGGTTGGTCGTTGTGGCCGAACTGGATCAGCACATAGCTGGCGCGATAGGCGGTAGAGCCCTCGCGCAGCAAGTCCTGCACCCTGTCCCACAGCCCTTCGGCGCGGAAGCTGCCCGAGCTGCGCCCGCCTCTGGCCAGGTTGATGCAGGCCACGTCCGGCCTGAATCGCTGGCACAGCGCGTCGCCGTAGCCGCTGCGCGTGGCCAGGGTGGAGTCGCCCACCAAGATCACACGCACCGGCTGGGCCTCGATCGGCGCTGCCGCAAGCAGGGCCAGCGCGAGCGTGGCAATGGCTGGCTTCACGGCTTAGAACTTGTAGCGTGCGCCGAACAGGATCTCGCGCCCGGTCACGTTGTAGACCACCGAGCTGTTGCGCGCGCGGCTGATGAACTGGTCGTTCACCTGGTTGGTCAGGTTCACGCCTTCCAGCGTCAGCTCCAGCTTGTCGTTGATCTTGTAGGAGATCGACGCATCGACGTTCAGCGAGCTGTTCTTGCCCTCGACGTCGTTGTTGTTCTGGCCCGGCACCCGGGTCAGGAAGCCGCTGCGGTAGGAGCCTGAGATGCGTGCGCTGAACTTGCCGTCGTCGTAGTACAGCGTGGCGTTATAAGACTTCGGGCTCAGATTCAGCAGGTCATCGGTGATCGTCGTCGTGCTGGTCGGCGAGACCTGGTAGTCGATCTTCGACTTCACATAGGTGTAATTCGCCAGCAGGCCGAAGTTCTTCAGGTTACCCGGCAGGAAGGTAAAGGGCTGCTGGTAGTTCAGCTCGAAGCCGGTCAGCTTGCCGCCATTGGTGTTGATCGGCGTCGTGACCTGGAACACCTCGTCGCCGGTGAAGTTGGCCGGCAGCAGGCTCAGCGGCAGGCCGGTGTCCTTGAACGGGATGTTGGTGCGCAGGCTCTGGATATAGGTGTTGATGTTCTTCTGGAACACACCCAGGCCCAGGAAGGCGTTCTTGTTGAAATACCACTCGAAGCTGCCGTCCAAGGTTTTGGCACGGAAGGGCTTCAGCAACGGATTGCCGCTGGTGACCGACAGATTGCCGGTGGTGGTGATCGAGCCGCCGGGGTTCAGATTGCCCAGTTGCGGGCGCGCCATCACCTTGGCCGCGGCCACGCGGACGATGAAGTCCTTGCTCAGGTTCGCGGCCAGGTTGACCGAGGGCAGCCAGTCGTCATAGCTGTTGGTGACCGTCACCTCGGTGCCGCCGCCGGTAGCCTGGTAGCCATTGGCGACCTGATTGGTCTTGACATAGCGGGTGCCCAGATTGCCACGCACCGGTATGCCGAGCCAGCTGGTCGAGAAATCGGCCATCAGGAAGCCGCCGGTGTCGGTCTCGGTGACCGAGCGGTTGTTGCCGCGGGCATTGCCGTTGGTGATGGACGACAGCGTGAAGTCGCCGGGGCCGCCGGCCGGGCCACTCTTCAGGCAGTTGCAATAGATGTCATAGGCCGCGGCGATCGCGTTCAGGTCGGGGATGACCCAGGCCGTGGGCGTGCCGGCGGGCAGGCCCTGGCCCTTGCCGAAACCGGTCAGCATCGTCGTCAGGTTCGAGATTGGCATGCCGGCGGGCGGCGCGAAGATATTGTCGTTCTGGTTGATGCGGCGGAACTCGTAGGTGTCGAACAGGAACTGCTTGTAGTCGCCACCGGCGCGCACGGTCAGCTTGTCCGGAATGGCTTCCCAGGCCAGGTCCAGATGAGCCACGTCGTTGCGGGGGTTGGCGCCCTGCGGACGGATGCGGATTTCGCTGGTCGTGGTGTTGGCCACGGTCACCGGCTGGGTGCCCGAGGTCACGGTGGACACCGGCACCAGGGTCAGCGCGCCGCCGACCTTGATTGGATCGAAGGGGTAGCCGATCACCGGAAGGCGGTTGTTGCCGCTGAAGTCCAGCGTGTAGCCATTGACGTTCAGCGCGTCCAGCGTGGTCGTCGTCTGCACCGGGTTGCGGAACTTGGACTGCGCCCGGCCGACCTTGGCATTGAGCTTCCACGACTCGCCGATGTCCTGCTCCAGGGTCAGTGTCGGCTGGGTGAAGGTGGTGGACAGCACGTCAAAGCGCGACTCGGCACGCACGTCAACCCCGTTGTAGGTGCCGGTCAGCAGTGCGCCATTGGTGTCGTAGGTCGCGTTGACCACACTGGTCTGCGGCTTGCCGCCCTGCGCGGCGCTGCGGCTGAACGAGATCGCTTCCAGGAAGTCTTCCTGGCGCGTCGCCTTCAGCTTGGCATAGAGCATGTCAAAGGTCACCAGCGTCGAGTCCCAGGGCTTCAGCTGGATCGCGCCGGTGATGCCCACGCGGTCCTGATCGTGCGTCAGGCGGCCATAGCGCGGCAGGCGCGGATGGAGGTTGCCTGCACTGCTGGCCAGGTTGTAGGTGGCGATGTTTTCCGGGGTGCCGGTGAGGCGCGGCACGCCTTGCGCGGCCGGGCCGCAGGTGGTGGCGGTGGAGTTGGTCGGGTTGGCCGGCGTCACGCCGGTCGGGGCGCACCAGCCGCCAGAGGAGGCGCCGTTGTCCCAGCGCACCGTGGAGAAGCCTTCTTCCAGCAGCGTGCGTTTGGAATAGGCACCCGACAGCAGCACACCCACCTTGCGGTCGGCAAAGGTGTTGGAAATCAGGAAGGCCATGCGCGGATCGGTCGTGCCCGACAGATCGTTGTAACGGCCCTTGGCCGAGACGGTGGCGGTGAAGTTCTTGAAGTCGAATGGCCGCGAGGTCTGCAGATCGACGGTGGCGCCAAGCGAGCCTTCATCGACATCGGCCGACGAGCTCTTGCGCACGGTGATCGAGTTGAACAGCTCGGAGGCAAACACATTGAAGTCAAAGCCGCGCGAACGGTTGGCGCCGCCCGAGCTGTCTGTGCCGCCGGTGGTGGCCAAGGCCTCCACGCCATTGATGCGCACTCGTGTGAAGTCCAGTCCCAAGCCACGCACGGTGATGTTGCGGCCCTCGCCGGCATCACGGTCGATCACCACGCCGGGAATGCGCTGCAGCGATTCCGCCAGATTGGTGTCGGGGAACTTGGCCAGATCCTCGGCCTTGATGACATCCACAATGCCCGAGTCCTGGCGCTTCTTGTTCAGCGCGCTTTCCAGCGAGGCGCGGAAGCCGGTGATCACGACCGAGTCCAGCGCCTTGGTCGCGGCTGCTGGGGCCTGGCTCTGCGCCTGGGCGCCGGCGAGCAGGGTGCTCGAGCCCAACAGGCAGGCGGCGAGCTTGGACAGGCGGGGCGGGTTGAGCGGGTTGAGGCTTGGGCGGGCTTGCATTATGTTTGTCTCCGGTTGATTCGTCAGCACCTGCACTCCACTTCTCTTCGGAAGGAAGCGCGCAGAACAACTCATGCCATGGGCAGGCGGCCCGGGCTCGTCGGCCGGCACCGGTCTGGTTCATGGGTCTGGGCGCGCGCAGGTCGCCTTCGTTATGGGGCGGCCGGTCGCTGCAGTGCGACGGGCCGCGTCAGTTCAAAGTCTCTCTAGTCAGTTGGGGTCGGAGCTTGCTGGGTACAGCAAGGTCCAACCCACAAGGACTACAGGTAGTCCTCGCGGCGAGGGGAAAACTGATCGAGCAGGGTGCTGCCCTGCTCCAGCGCAACGACGCCATGGGTGTGCAGGCGGGGTGCCACAAAGGCATCGCCGACGCGCAAGAGGCGCTTCTCGCCGGCCACCTCGGCCTCGAACGAGCCGGCAAGCACATAGGCGATCTGGTCATGGGCGTCGTGGGCGTGCGGGGTGCCGATGGCGCCCTTGTCGAACTGCACCAGCACCGACATCAGCTCGGGTGTGTGGCCGACGATCTTGCGGCGTATGCCCTCGCCCAGTTCGGTCCAGGGCGTGCTTGCATTGTCAAAGTAGTGGCTCATGGCTTGTCTCCGCCGAAATCGCTCGCCTAGGGTTGGCCCGGGGCGCAGGAGATGTTTGAAACGTCGATTCGTTGGTACTATAGCGCCATCAAGTTGTTTTGAAACAGTGGTTCACTAAATAGAAACCATAATTCCGGGAAAGTCCCAAGACGCGTTAGTCTTGCAAACAACAAGCCCCCACAGCGCCGACGATCGGCGCCCCGAATCAAGAGAAAGAGCAGGAAAACACCATGGAAATTCGCCAGCCCATACACAGCGAGCACGCCAAGCAACTCGACACCGAAGGCCTGCGCCGCCACTTTCTGGTGGACGGCATGTTCCAGCCCGACCAGGCCACGCTGACCTACAGCCAGATCGACCGCATCATCGTCGGCGGCATCATGCCGGTGACCAAGCCGGTGACCTTCGCCCCCGAACTGGGCCGCCACACCGGCACCGACTTCTTCCTGCAGCGCCGCGAGCTGGGCCTGATCAATATCGGTGGCGCGGCCCGCGTCAAGGTCGATGAGCAGACCTTCGACATCGGTGCCCGCGAGGCGCTGTACGTCGGTCAGGGCGCCAGGCTGCTGGAGTTCACGAGCGTTGACGCCGCCAACCCAGCCAAGCTCTACTTCAACTGCGCGCCGGCCCACACCGCCTACCCGCACAAGAAGATCACCTTGGCCGAGGCCTCGCCCGAGACGCTGGGCTCGCCCGAGACCAGCAACCGCCGCACCATCCACAAATTCATCGTCCCCGATGTGCTGCCGACCTGCCAGCTCTTGATGGGCATGACCACGCTTGCGCCCGGCAGCCTGTGGAACACCATGCCCTGCCACACCCATGACCGCCGCATGGAGGTGTACTTCTACTTCGACATGAGCGAGAACGCGGTCGTCTTCCACATGATGGGCGAGCCGACGCAGACGCGCCACTTGGTCGTGCGCAACGAGCAGGCCGTGATCAACCCGAGCTGGTCCATGCATGCCGGCGTGGGCACCCAGGCCTACACCTTCATCTGGGGCATGGTCGGCGAGAACCAGGTCTTCAAGGACATGGACCACGTGCCCATGACCGCCCTGCGCTGACCCCCACCGAAAGACAAGCACATGATTCTCGAAAACTTCCAATTGAAGGGCCGCGTCGCCATCGTCACCGGTTGCGACACGGGCCTGGGCCAGGGCATGGCGCGGGCACTCGCCCAGGCCGGTGCCGATGTGGTGGGTGTCAATGTCAGCGAGCCCAAGGAGACGCAGATCCAGGTCGAGGGCATGGGGCGGCGCTTTCTGGACCTGCGCGCCAATCTGTCTGATATCAGCTGCCTCGACGGCCTGATCGACAAGGCCAAGACCCTGACCGGCCGCGTGGACATCCTCGTGAACAACGCCGGCATCATCCGCCGCGACGATGCGATCAAGTTCAGCGAGAAGGACTGGGACGACGTCATCGACCTGAACCTGAAGACGGTGTATTTCTTCTCGCAGGCGGTGGCGCGGCAGTACATCGCCCAGGGCACCGGCGGCAAGATCATCAATGTGGCCTCGATGCTGTCCTTCCAGGGCGGCGTGCGTGTGCCCTCCTACACCGCCAGCAAGAGCGGCGTGATGGGCATCACCCGTGCGATGGCCAATGAATGGGCCTCGCACCGCATCAATGTCAATGCGATCGCGCCGGGCTATATGGCCACCAACAACACCGCCGCGCTGCGCGCCGACGAGGGCCGCAACGCGGCCATCCTGGAGCGCATCCCGGCCGGCCGCTGGGGCATACCGGACGATCTGGCCGGACCGGTGGTGTTCCTGGCTTCGCAGGCGTCGGACTATGTGAACGGCTATACGGTCGCCGTCGATGGCGGTTGGCTAGCCCGCTGAGGCGTCACACAGGCGTTGACCCGGCCCGCAGCATGGCCGGGCGGCGCATATTCGCACCCCGCTGGAGACACGGCGAATGTATGAAAACAAGCGCTTAGGCTTTCTGTTCGTCCTGCCCTTTGTGCTGGGCGTGCTGGGCTTCAAGCTGTTCCCCCTCGTGATGAGTTTCGCGCTCAGCTTCACGCAGTACGACGTCATCAATCCGCCCGAGTTCATCGGTATGGAGAACTACAAGGAGCTGTTCGGCGCCGACCCGCTGTTCCGCAAGTCCTTGGGCGTGACGATGCTGTTCGCGCTCTTGGCCGTGCCCATGCGGGTCGGCTTCGCCCTCTTCATCGCGCACGTCTTGAACTTCAAGATGCGCGGCATCAACTTTTTCCGCTCGGCCTTCTACCTGCCGTCCATCCTCGGCGGCTCGATCGCCGTGGCCGTGCTGTGGCGCTTCATCTTCTCGCAGAAGGGCCTCGTCAATCTGGTGCTGGCCAAGGTCGGCATCGATCCCATCTCCTGGCTGGCCGACGAGCACTTCTCGATGTGGACCATCGTGCTGCTGTTCACCTGGCAGTTCGGCTCGGCTTGTGTGATCTTTCTGGCCGCACTGCAGAACGTGCCTATCTCGCTGTACGAGGCGGCCGAGATTGATGGCGCCTCCAAGCGCCAGCAGTTCTTCCGCATCACGGTGCCGCTGATCACCCCGGTGATCTTCTTCAACATCGTCATGCAGTTGGTCCATGCCTTCCAGGAGTTCAACGGCCCCTACATGATCACCGAGGGCGGGCCGCTGCAATCGACCTATGTGCTGGCGCTCTACATCTACGACCAGAGCTTCCGTTTCTTCAACCTCGGCTATGGCGCGGCCCTGTCCTGGGTGCTGTTCGCGCTGGTGGCCCTGATGAGCGGCATCTCATTCTGGAGCTCCAAATACTGGGTGTTCTATTCGGGTGAGAAGGAGCAGAAGCGATGAGCCTCGTCCTTCCCCGCGATCGGGGCAATCCGCTGCTGCGCTATGTGGCGCTGGGCGTCGTCGCCGTCGTCATGCTGTACCCGCTGCTGTGGCTGATCGGTGCTTCGTTCAAGGGCAATGCCGAGATCTTCACCGAGATCGGCTTCTGGCCCAGCCGCTTCGACCTCACCGCCTATGCCAAGGGCTGGAAGACCAGCACCGAGTACACCTTCGCGACCTATTTCCTGAACTCCTTCCTGATCACGGTGCCGCGCATCATCGTCACCGTGATCTCCTGCGTGCTGGTGGCCTATGCCTTCGCCCGCTTCGAGTTCTGGGGCAAGAAGTTCCTGTTCTCCATCATGGTCGGCACGATGATGCTGCCGCTGATCATCCTGCGCCTGCCCCAGTACCTGATGTTCAAGGAGCTGGGCTGGCTGGACACCTACGTGCCGCTGATCCTGCCCTCGGCCTTCGCCACCGACACCTTCTTCGTCTTCATGCTGGTGCAGTTCCTGCGCGGCATTCCGCGCGATATGGAAGAGGCGGCGCAGATCGACGGCTGTAATGCCTTGCAACTGCTGTGGCACATCATCGTGCCGCTGCTCAAGCCCGCCATCATCTCGGTGATCGTGTTCCAGTTCATCTGGACCATGAACGACTTCATGGGGCCGCTGATCTATCTGTCGACCGTGGAAAAGTACCCGGTGTCGCTGGCGTTGAAGATGAGCATAGGCGCGACCGAAGAGGTCGAATGGGCCAGCGTGATCGCGATCTCGGTGGTGGCGCTGATCCCCTCGGTGGGTGTGTTCTTCCTCGCCCAACGCCACTTCATCGAAGGCGCCACCTCCAGCGGCGTCAAGGGCTGACAAAGCCCACCAAAAGAATCAGACGGAGACAAACCAGTGGCGCAGTTGAGCCTGAAGAAAATCGAGAAGGTCTACCCCAACGGCTTCAAGGCCGTGCACGGGGTGGACCTGGAAGTCCGCGACGGCGAGTTCATGGTCTTCGTGGGGCCTTCGGGCTGCGCCAAGAGCACCCTGCTGCGCATGATCGCCGGCCTGGAGACCATCACCGGCGGCGAGCTGCGCATCGGCGACAAACTGGTCAACGACCTGGCGCCCAAACAGCGCGGCATCGCGATGGTGTTCCAGAACTATGCGCTGTACCCGCATATGAAGGTCTACGAGAACCTGGCCTTCGGCCTGAAGTTGGCCGGCACGCCCAAGGCCGAGGTGGAAAGAAGAGTGCGCCATGCCGCCCAGCTGCTGGAGATGGAACACTTGCTGGACCGCTATCCCAAGCAGCTGTCCGGCGGCCAGGCCCAGCGCGTGGCCGTGGGCCGGGCCATCGTCAAGAAACCCGAGGTGTTTCTGTTCGACGAGCCGCTGTCGAACCTGGACGCCAAGCTGCGCGCTTCGATGCGCGTGCGCCTGACCGAGCTGCACCGCACGCTGCGCGAATCGGGCCAGCCGGCAACGGTGGTCTACGCCACCCACGACCAGGTCGAGGCGATGACGATGGGCCAGCGCATCTGCGTGCTGAAGGACGGCGTGATCCAGCAGGTGGACACGCCGACGGCGCTGTACGACCGGCCGGCCAATGCCTTCGTCGCCGGCTTCATAGGCTCGCCGGAGATGAATATCCATGCCGCCGAGCTGGTGCCGCTGGGCTCCGGCCTGGCCGTGATGCTGGGCGGCGTGGCCCTGCCGCTGCGCGAAAGCAAGGCCGAGAAGCTCCGCAGCCGCAGTGGCGCGATCAAGTTCGGCCTGCGGCCCGAGCATGTGTCGGCCATCGCCCGCCCGCAGGGCGACAGCCTGGCTGTGCCGGCCACGGTGCGCTTCATGGAGCATATGGGCAGCGAGGTGTTCGTGCATTTCGATATCGGCACCGTGCCGCTGACCGCGCGGGTGCCGGCCGATCAGCTCAACGGCCTGGCGCAAAAGTTGCGCGGCGAAGCGCACCAGTTCCATCTGCAGCTGGCCAGCTGCCATCTGTTCGACGCCGAGACCGGTGCGAACCTGCTGCTGTGATGATGAAGCCCCGCATCAACCGCCGGCGGGCGCTGCTGGCCGCCCTGGCGCTGTGCGCCACGGCCCAGCCGGCACGGGCCGAAGACAGCGTGCTGCGCTTCGCTTGGTGGGGTGGAGGTGCCCGCCACCAGGCCACCCTGAAGGCCATTGCCGCGTTCGAGCGCAAGAACCCGGGCGTCAAGATCAAGGCCGAGTACATGGGCTTCAACGGCTATCTGGAGCGGCTGACGACCCAGATCGCCGGTGGCTCCGAGCCCGATGTGATGCAGATCAACTGGGCCTGGATGGCGATGTTCTCCAAGCGCGGCAACGGCTTCACCGACCTCAACCAGCACAAGCAGGTGCTGGCGCTGGACCAGTTCAGCGCCGAAGACCTGGCCATGGGCGCGGTGGCCGGCCGGCTGAATGCGCTGCCGGTGTCGTACAGCGCGCGGGTGATGCTGCTCAACGAGGCCGCGTTCAAGCGCGCCGGCGTGCCGCTGCCCACCACCTGGGACGAGCTGTTCGCCACCGGCAAGCAGTTCAAGCAGAAGCTCGGCGACCAGGCCTATCCGCTGGATGGAGAGCTGTACGACATGATTCTGCTGTCGCAGGCCTATGTGCAGCAGAAGTACGGCACGCCCTATGTGGACCCCAAGCTGCCCCAGGTGGCGATGAGCCCGGCCGCAGCGCTCGAATGGGTGCAGATCTACAAGAAGCTGGTCGACGGCCATGTGGCCACACCGCTGAAGCTGCGCGCCAGCCTCGGCGGCGCCGAGAAGGCGACCGAGCAGCAGCAGGATTGGGTGGTGGGCAACTGGGCCGGCAACTTCACCTGGGACTCGTCCATCGGCCTGCGCGAGAGCACCTTGGACAAGCAGCAAAAGCTGACTCTCGGCAACTTCCCCACGCTGCCCGGCGCCAAGAACAGCGGCATGTTCGGCCGGCCGACGGTGATGTTCGCCGTGGGCCGCAACAGCAAGAAGGCCGAGATCGCCGCCAGGCTGATCAACTTCCTGCTCTGCGACCCCGAGGCGGCGCTGATCCTGGGCCGCACCCGCGGCGTGCCGCTGGTCGATGCCCAGTTCCAGTTGCTGGTCAAGGAAAAGAAGCTGCACGAGCTGGAGTTGCGCGCCTACGAGCAAATCAAGAAACAGAAGCTGGCCGGCAATATCGCCCTCCCCTCACCGCTGTTCGAGCATGCCCGCATGCAGAAATTCATGCGCGAGGTGTTCGAGACCATCGCCTACGGCAAGACCAGCGACCAGGACGCCGCGACCCGTCTGATAGCAGACGGCAACGCCTTGTTGAGACGCATCAAGTAGCAAGCCCATCATGAGCAAATCCACCCAACGCCAGCTGCAGTTCGAGACCCGCGTAGATGCCGACACCGGTGCCCGCGTGACGCGGCTCACGCCCACCAACGTGACCTGCCATCGCAACTACTTCTACCAGAAGTGCTTCACCAACGACGGAAGCAAACTGATCTTCGGCGCCGAGTACGGCCCGCAGGAAAGCCCCAACTGGAACTACCACCTGCTGAACCTGCAAACGCAGGTCGCCACCCAGCTGACCGACCAGAAGGGCGAGAACACCTTCGGTGGCTTTCTGAGCCCCGATGACCGCCACCTTTACTTCGTGCGCGCCGAGCGCCAACTGATACGGCTGACCCTGACCGACCTCAGCGAGGAAGTCGTCTACACCGTGACCCAGGGCTGGGTCGGCTACGGCACCTGGGTCAGCAACAGCGCCTGCACCAAGATGGTCGGCATCGAGATCCATGCCGACGACTGGTTTCCCTTGAGCGACTGGAAGAAATTCCACGAGATGTTCCATGCCAAGCCGCGCTGCCGCTTGATACGCATCGACTTGGCGACAGGTCAGCGCGAAGTGATCCTGGAGAAACACGGCTGGCTGGGTCACCCGCAGTACCGCCCCTTCGACGACAACACCGTCGCCTATTGCCATGAAGGTCCGCATGACCTGGTCGATGCGCGCATGTGGTTCATCAACGAGGATGGCACGAACATCCGCTGCGGCAAGCGGCATCTGGACGGCGAGGCCTGCACGCCCGAGTTCTGGGTGCCGGACGGCTCGGCGATGATCTACGTCTCCTACCTGAAGGGCCAGAGCGACCGCTGGATCTGCTCGCTCGACCCCGTCACTTTGGAGAGCAAGCGCCTGGTGCTGATGCCGCCCTGCTCGCACCTGATGAGCAACCAGGACGGCACGCTCCTGATCGGCGACGGCTGCGACTCGCCGGCCGACGTGGCCGACACCAGCAGCCACCAGATCAAGACCGACCCCTACCTGCATCTGTTCGACCTGAAGGCCGGCACGGAACGGTCGGTCGCACGGCATGACAGCAGCTGGCGCGTCTACAAGGGCAACCGCCAGGTCACCCATCCGCATCCGTCCTTCACGCCGGACCAGCGCCAGGTGCTGTACAGCTCGGACGCCGACGGCGAGCCAGCGCTCTATCTGGCCGACATCCAGGCATGAAACGCTGGTTGCTGACGCTGGCCGCGGTGGCCGAACTGGCCCACGCCGAGCCGCGCCCGCAGCTCGCTGCCGACGCGGCGGCAAGCCATCAGGTGGCCGACTACCTGGCCCAGGGCAGCGCACCCTGGCAGCCGGCGGTGCTCAGCGACAGCAGCGGCTGGAAGGCCGACTTCATCGTTGCGGCCGACGGCAGCGGCACACACAAGACGGTGCAGGCCGCTCTGGATGCCGTGCCCGCTGCCGGCCCAGGTGCCAAGAGAGTGCACATCCTGCTCAAGCCCGGCGTCTACCGCGAACAGCTCTGCGTGCAGGGCAAGGAGCCGATCACTCTGTATGGCAGCGCCGACAACCCGGCCGCTGCGGTGATCGTCCAGGGTCACTACAACGCCGAGCCCAAGCGTGCCGGCATTGATGCCGCCAACCCTTGCTATCCCGATCTCCAGGCTGCCAGCCATGGCACGGCCGGTAGTGCCTCGGTGGCAATCTTCAGCAATGACGTACAGCTCGCTCATCTGACCATCGCCAACGACGCGATGGACCGGGTTCGCGATGGTGTCGGCTACCCCGCCGGCGTCGGCGAGAGCGGCGGCGCCCAGGCGGTGGCGCTGATGACCCAGGGCGACAAGATCCAGCTGGAGAATGTGCGCCTGCTGGGCCATCAGGACACCTTCTACGTTCGCGCCGTGCCAGGTCTTGCGCCTGCCCGCGTCTACGTGCACATGAGCCTGATCGCCGGCGATGTGGACTTCATCTTCGGCAATGCCACCCTGGTGATAGACAACAGCACCGTGCTGAGCCGTGCCGGCCGGCGCACGCCCGGCTCGGGTGGCCATGTGCTGGCGCCCAGCACGGCGGCCGACACGCGGCTGGGCCTCTTGGTCACCCGCAGCCGCTTCGTCGCCGAGCCGGGCCTGAGCCCAGGGGCGATCTCGCTGGGCCGCGCCTGGGACTTCGGCGTCGCCCGCGGCGCCTGGGCACCTGGCAGCTCACCCAACGGCCAGGCGCTGGTGCGCGACAGCCTGATCGGCCCGCATATCGGCCCCTGGGCGGCATCGACCTCGCGCCGGCCGTTCAGCGACAGCGGCGAGGCGGCCAACCGCATGGGCGAGTTCAACAACCGGCCGCTGACGGCGCTGGCATCCCAGGGGCTGGGCGGCCGCGATGGCTGGGCCGCCGCCGGAGCAGGCACGACCGGTGGTGCCGACGCACTGCCTCAGCATCACCTGGAGGTGCGCAACCGCGCCGAGCTGGTGGCCGCCCTGGCTCTGGGCCCGCTGCCCAAGATCATCAACGTGCGCGGCCGCATCGACCTCAGCGTGGACGATGCCGGCAAGCCGCTGGGCTACGAGGATTACCGCGACCCGGCCTTCGACCTAGCGGCCTATCTGAAAGCCTATGACCCGGCGACCTGGGGCCGCAAGCCGGCCGAGGGGCTGCTGGAGCAGGCACGGCTGCGCTCGATGAAGAACCAGGCTGCCCGAGTGCTGGTGAACCTGCCCTCGAACACCACGCTGATCGGCCTCGGCCCCGATGCGTCCATCGTCAACGGCGGACTGTTCCTGGGCAAGGTCAGCAACATCATCATCCGCAATATCCACTTCTCCGACGCCTACGACTTCTTTCCCGCCTGGGATGCCAAGGACGGCGAGCTCGGCGAGTGGAATTCCGAGTATGACAACATCACCCTGCGCGGCGCCAGCCACGTGTGGGTCGATCACTGCACTTTCGACGACGGTATGCGCCCCGACCAGGGCGAGCCGGTGCTGCTTGGCAGGCGCGTTCAGCATCACGATGGTCTGCTGGACATCAGCAAGGGGTCCGACTTCGTGACGGTGTCCTGGAACCATTTTCGCGATCATGACAAAACCAATCTGGTCGGCAGCGGCGACGGCCAGCAGCTAGATGCCGGCAAGCTGCGGGTGACCTTCCACCACAATCTGTGGGAGCGCGTGAAGGCGCGCACGCCGCGGGTGCGCTATGGCCAGGTCCATCTGTACAACAACCTGTTCTTCGCCGACGCTCAGGCGGCCTATGCCTACGACTACTCGATCGGCGTGGGCTTCCAGTCGCGCATCTACAGCGAACGCAATGTCTGGGAAACCTCGCCGCAGATCGGCCCCGGCAAGCTGATCAAGCTATGGAAGGGCTCGGCCTTCTTCGACAACGGCTCCCTGCACAACGGCCGGCCCGTCAATCTCTTGGAAGCGCTGCGTGCCGCCAACCCGGGCGCGGAAGTTGCGGGTGATGTCGGCTGGCGGCCGCAGCTGTACGGCCTGCTGGATGAGGCCGGCCAGGTGGCCGCCAAGGTGCGCGCCGGTGCCGGTGCGGGGCGTTTGTAGTAATCGCGGCTTGAGTCCGAAAGCCAATCGGTAGACAATCCAATTTGAAACAGCTGCCCAGAGAAATCAAAACGAATGGATGACGATCTGTATGACGCCAAGCAGCCGGAATCGGTTGCCGCGGTGCTGAAGGTGTTTGCGATCCTGCAGGCCTTATCCGAGAAGCATGAGACCGGTATCTCCGATCTGTCGGTGCGCCTGGCCATGCCCAAGGCAACGATCTACCGCTTTCTGCAGACCATGCGCACGCTGGGCTTTGTGCGCCAGGAGGCCGACACCGAGGGCTATGGCCTGACGATGAAGGTGTTCGAGCTGGGCACCAAGGCGCTGCAATACCCCGACCTGATCGATCTGGCCAAGCACCATATGCAGCGGCTCGCCGACCAGACCGGCGAGACCGTCCACCTGGGCACGCTGATCGACAGCGAAATCATCTACGTCCACAAGGTGGACTCGCGCCATATGCTGGGCATGTATTCGCGCGTTGGCCGGCGCGCGCCGCTGCACTGCACGGCCATCGGCAAGGTGTTGATGGCCTGGGAGCATCCGGCGCGGCGTGACCGCGTGCTGCAGGGCGCCGAATTCAAGCGCTTCCGTGAGAAGACCATCGTTGAACCGGCCGCCTTTCTGGCCGAGCTGGAGCGCGTCAAGGCCCAGGGCTTCGGCGAAGACCGCGAGGAGTTCGACGATCACATCCGCTGCCTCGGCGTGCCCATCTTCGACCGCCTGAACCAGCCGATCGCGGGCCTCAGCATCTCGTTCCCGACCTTCCGCTACGACGACGCGAAGGCGCCCGAGGTCGTGGCCATGCTGCAGGCCGCCAGCCGCGACATCTCGACGCGGCTGGGTTGCACGGCGTTTCCGCTGGACGCTCCCAAGCGCTGAGCGTAGGGATCAGCACCCGAGCGCCGTCACGACTTCCGGCGGGGCTTGCACCAGCTCGATCAGCACGCCCTCGCCAGCAATCGGGAACTCGTCATTGCTCTTCGGGTGGATGAAGCAGATGTCGTAGCCGGCAGCGCCCTTGCGTATGCCGCCAGGGGCGAAGCGCACGCCGTTCGCCGTCATCCATGCGACGGCCTTGGCCAGATCGTCCACCCACAGGCCGACGTGGTTCAGCGGCGTGGTGTGCACGGCCGGCTTTTTGTCCGGGTCCAGCGGCTGCATCAGATCGACCTCGATCTTGTGCGCGCCCGTGCCGATCGCGCAGATGTCTTCATCGACGTTCTCGCGCTCGGAGATGAAGTTGCCGGTGACCGTCAGACCCAGGATGTCGACCCAGAGGCCGCGCAGGCGCTGCTTATCCGGCCCGCCGATGGCGATCTGCTGGATGCCGAGGATTCGGTAGGGTTTGGCTGACATCATTCGAACCTCAGGATCGGTTGATCGACGGACAGGCTCTCGCCCGTCTTGGCCAGCACCTCGGCCACCTTCACATCCTGCGTGGCCAGCAGGATGTTCTCCATCTTCATCGCCTCGATCACCGCCAGTCGTTCACCGGCTTGAACGAGCTGACGCGGCTGGGCGGCGATATGCACCAAGAGGCCAGGCATCGGCGAGAGCAGGAACTTGCTGGTGTCCGGCGGCGCCTTGTAGGGCATCAGCTGATGCAGGCCTGCGGCGCGGGGGCTCAGCACCATCACCTCGATGGCCGTGCCGTTGTGCGTCAGCTTGTAGGCCAGCGGGTTCTTGGCCGCGCCGCGCTCGGCCTGGGCCACGAAGGGCTGGCCGTTGACCGTGCCGCTCAGGCGGATGTCGTTCAAGCGAGAGAGGCACTCGATGCGGTAGGTTCGTTCACCGATCTGCACCGTGGCACGCCCGGCCTGGCCGGCGAACTCCGACACATGCAGCGGGTGGCGCTGGACCTTGCCCGCGCCCTCGTTCACCACTGCCACATAGTCGCTCTCGATCTGCACCTCATGGCCGGCCAGCTGGCCGCTGATGCCGGCGGCGCGTTCGCGCGTCTTGCGGCGGATGAAGGCCCCCAGCGCCACCAGGAACAGCGGGTCGTCGTGCGGCACATCCTCGGCGCGGAAGCCGCCGGCGTAGTGCTGAGCGATGAAGCCGGTGTTGAAGTTGCCCGAAACGAAATCGGGATGCGCGAGCAGCGCGGCCTGGAAGGGGATGTTGCTGGAGATGCCCCGTATCACGAAGCCGTTGAGCGCCTCGCGCATCTTGGCAATCGCGTCATTGCGGTCCCGGCCGTGGACGATCAGCTTGGCGATCATCGAGTCGTAGAACATCGGAATCTCGCCGCCCTCGTAGACGCCGGTGTCCACCCGCACGCCACCAAACTGGCCGTTCTCGTAGGCGGCGCCATGCAGCGTCTCGCGGCCCTGCTCCAAAGCCGCCTCGGGCGGCTGGTACTTCACCAGTCGGCCTGTCGAGGGCAGGAAGCTGCGGAACGGATCTTCCGCATTGATGCGGCATTCCATCGCCCAGCCATCGCGTTTGATCTCGGCCTGTTTGAACGGCAAGGGATGACCGGCGGCCACACGGATCATCTGCTCCACCAGGTCGACGCCGGTGATGCATTCGGTCACCGGATGCTCCACCTGCAGCCGGGTGTTCATCTCGAGGAAATAGAAGCTCTGGTCCTTGCCGACGACGAACTCCACCGTGCCCGCGCTCTGGTACTTCACCGCCTTGGCCAGGGCCACGGCCTGCTCGCCCATCGCCTTGCGCGTCGCCTCGGAAATGAAAGGCGACGGCGCCTCCTCGATCACCTTCTGGTGGCGGCGCTGGATCGAGCATTCGCGCTCGTGCAGATAGACGACGTTGCCCTGCGAGTCGCCCAGCACCTGGATCTCGATGTGGCGCGGCTCCTCGACGAACTTCTCCAAGAAAACACGGTCGTCGCCGAAGCTGTTGCGCGCCTCGTTGCGGCAGCTGGTGAAGCCTTCGAAGCAGTCCTTGTCGTTGAAGGCCACGCGCAGACCCTTGCCACCGCCGCCGGCGCTGGCCTTGATCATCACCGGGTAGCCTATGCCCTGGGCGATATTGACCGCCTCATCAGCCGACAGGATCGGCTCGTTGTAGCCGGGAATCGTGTTGACTCGTGCCGAGTTCGCCAACTTCTTCGACGCGATCTTGTCGCCCATGGCCGCGATCGAGTAATGCTTGGGGCCGATGAAGGCAATGCCCTCCTCCTCCACGCGCCGCGCGAAGGCTTCGTTCTCGCTGAGGAAGCCGTAGCCCGGATGGATGGCTTCGGCGCCGGTGGCCTTGGCCGCGGCAATGATCTTGTCAGCAACCAGGTAGGACTCGCGCGACGGCGCCGGGCCGAGCAGCACCGACTCATCGGCCAGTTCGACATGGCGGGCCTCCTTGTCAGCCTCCGAGTACACGGCGACTGTCTTGATGCCCATCTTCTGAGCCGTTTTAATCACCCGGCAGGCGATCTCGCCGCGGTTTGCAATCAGGATTTTCTTGAACATGGTTTTCTCCGAAGTCCTGATCACAGCGGGATGTTGCCGTGCTTGCGCCACGGGTTTTCCAGCTTCTTGTCCTTGAGCATGGCAAGGGACCGGCAGATGCGCTTGCGCGTCTCGTGCGGCTGTATCACATCGTCGATGAAGCCGCGCGCTCCGGCCACGAACGGGTTGGCAAAGCGCGCCTTGTATTCGGCTTCCTTGGCGGCCAGCTTCGCGGGGTCGCCCTTGTCCTCTCGGAAGATGATCTCGACCGCGCCCTTGGCTCCCATCACGGCGATCTCGGCGTTGGGCCAGGCGAAGTTGACGTCGCCGCGCAGGTGCTTGGAGCTCATCACGTCATAGGCGCCGCCATAGGCCTTGCGGGTGATCACCGTCACCTTGGGCACCGTGCATTCGGCATAGGCGTAGAGCAGCTTGGCACCGTGCTTGATGATGCCGCCGTACTCCTGGCTCGTGCCGGGCATGAAACCGGGCACATCGACGAAGGTGATGACCGGGATGTTGAAGGCGTCGCAGAAGCGCACGAAGCGCGCCGCCTTGATGCTGCTCTTGATGTCCAGGCAGCCGGCCAGCACCAGTGGCTGGTTGGCGACGATGCCCACCGTCTGGCCGTCCATGCGGCCCATGCCGATGATGATGTTCTTGGCGTAGTCGGGCTGCAGCTCGAAGAAGTCGCCGTCATCGACGGTCTTGACGATCAGCTCCTTCATGTCATAGGGCTTGTTCGCGTTGTCGGGCACCAGCGTGTCCAGCGACATGTCCACCCGGTTGCCCGGGTCACCGCTGGGCCGGCTCGGCGCCTTGTCGCGGTTGTTCAGCGGCAGGTAGTTGAAGAAGCGCCGCAGCATCAGGATCGCTTCGACATCGTTCTCGAACGACAGATCGGCCACACCGCTCTTGCTGGTGTGCGTGGACGCGCCGCCCAGTTCCTCGGCCGTCACTTCCTCATGCGTCACCGTCTTCACCACCTCAGGGCCGGTGACGAACATGTACGAGGAATCCTTGACCATGAAGATGAAGTCGGTCATCGCCGGGCTGTACACGGCACCGCCGGCACAGGGGCCCATGATCATGCTGATCTGCGGAATCACGCCCGAGGCCATCACATTGCGCTGGAACACATCGGCATAACCGCCCAGCGACGCCACACCCTCCTGGATGCGCGCGCCGCCCGAATCGTTCAGGCCTATCACCGGTGCGCCTACCTTCATCGCCTGGTCCATCACCTTGCAGATCTTCTCGGCATGGGCCTCGCTCAAGGCGCCGCCAAAGACGGTGAAGTCCTGGCTGAAGGCAAAAGCCAGCCGGCCGTTGATCAGGCCGTAGCCGGTGACCACACCGTCGCCGGGGATCTTGTTGTCGGCCATACCGAAGTCCACGCAGCGGTGCTCGACGAACATGTCCCACTCTTCGAAGCTGCCCTCGTCGAACAGCAGCTCCATGCGCTCGCGCGCCGTCAGCTTGCCCTTGGCATGCTGGGCAGCAATGCGCTTCTCGCCGCCACCCACGCGCGCCTTGGCGCGCTTTTCTTCCAGCATCTGTTGAATGTCATGCATGACTGTTTCCGATTTCTAAATTGGGGTCAGACCCCGAAAAGAGTTGGAGCAATTCACGGGCGGCGGTGGAGGCCGCCAGCCGCCCTTGCAGCACCTGCTGCGTTCTGTCGTCCAGCACCGCGCGCACCGCGGGCGAGGCGGCAAACTGCTGGCGCAGGCCAGCGTGGAGGCGCTCCCACATCCAGGCCTGGGCCTGCTGCTGGCGGCGCGTGGCAAGCTTGCCGCTAGCGGTCTGCAGCTTCTGGAACTGCTCGACGGCAGCCCAGAATCTGTCGAGGCCCTGGCTCTTCAAGGCGCTGAGCTGCATCACCTGCGGGTGCCACATCTGCTCGTCGTGCGGCCCGTGCGAATGCCCGCTGTAACCCAGCAAGCGCAGGCTGGAGGTGATCTGCGCCTGCGCTCGGGTGGCCGCCGTGGCATCGAGATCGGCCTTGTTGATGACCACCAGATCGGCCAGCTCCATCACGCCCTTCTTGATCGCCTGCAGATCGTCCCCGGCATTGGGCAGCTGCAGCAGGCAGTACATATCGGTCATGCCGGCCACGGCCGTCTCGCTCTGGCCGACGCCGACGGTCTCGACGATGACGATGTCATGGCCCGCGGCCTCGCAGACCAGCATCGCCTCGCGCGTCTTCTCGGCCACGCCGCCCAGGGTGCCGGAGGCCGGGCTGGGGCGGATGTAGGCACGCTCGTCCATCGACAGCCGCTCCATCCGCGTCTTGTCGCCGAGGATGGAGCCGCCCGACACGCTGCTGCTCGGATCGACGGCCAACACCGCCACCCGATGCCCGCGTGCGATCAGGAACAGGCCCAACGCCTCGATGAAGGTGCTCTTGCCCACGCCGGGCACGCCGGAGATGCCAAGGCGAAAGGACCTACCGGTGTGCGGCAGCAATTCGGTCAACAAGGCATCGGCCTGAGTGCGGTGGTCCGGCCGGGTCGATTCGAGCAGGGTGATAGCCTCGGCCACCGCGCGGCGCTGCGCGGGGCCGGGGCTTGCCAGCAGGGCTTGCGCCAAACTGCTTGTCGGAGCCAATATCATCTCAGGCCGCCGCGGTGCTCAGCGACAGGCGGATCTGCTCCAGCACATCCTTGGCCGAGGCCGGTATCGGCGTGCCGGGGCCGTAAATGCCCTTGACGCCCGCCTCGTACAGATAGTCGTAGTCCTGCTTGGGGATCACGCCGCCGACGAAGACGATGATGTCGTCGGCGCCCTGGTCCTTCAAGGCCTTGATGATGGCCGGCACCAGGGTCTTGTGGCCGGCGGCCAGCGTCGATACGCCCACCGCATGCACATCGTTCTCGATCGCCTGGCGGGCGCATTCCTCGGGGGTCTGGAACAGCGGGCCGATGTCCACATCGAACCCCAGGTCGGCATAGGCGGTGGCAACCACCTTGGCGCCGCGGTCATGGCCGTCCTGGCCCAGCTTGGCGATCATCACGCGCGGACGACGGCCCTGATCGCTGGCGAACGCGGCGATCTCGTGTTGCAGCTTCTCCCAGCCCTCGGCCGAGTCGTAGGCCGCGGCATAGACGCCGGTCACCTTCTGCGTATCGGCGCGGTGCCGGCCGAAGACCGTCTCCAGCGCATCGCTGATCTCGCCCACGGTGGCGCGCAGGCGCATGGCCTTGATGGACAGATCCAGCAGATTGCCGGTCCTGGCCTCGGCGGCATCGGTCAAGGCCTGCAGCGAGGCCTGCACAGCGGCCGTGTCGCGGCTGGCTCGTATCGCCTTCAGCCGCTCGATCTGGCCCTCGCGCACGCGGACGTTGTCGACCTCGCGGATCTCGATCGGGTCTTCCTTGGCCAGCTTGTACTTGTTGACGCCGACGATCACGTCGCGGCCCGAGTCGATGCGCGCCTGCTTCTCGGCCGCGCTGGCCTCGATCTTCAGCTTGGCCCAGCCGCTGTCGACCGCGTGCACCATGCCGCCCATCGCCTCGACCTCCTCGATGATGGACCAGGCCTTGTCGGCCATGTCCTGGGTCAGCTTCTCCATCATGTAGCTGCCGGCCCAGGGGTCGACGACGCTGGTGATGTGGGTCTCTTCCTGGATGAT
>Ga0187842_1000101_pt1 | contig 42943 bp, 35 predicted proteins | sample SpaLakP09_SKY_41_FD_134514 | JGI IMG/M metagenome (GOLD analysis project Ga0187842, IMG submission 134514) | Oligotrophic lake water microbial communities from Sparkling Lake, Wisconsin, USA - SP09_SKY_41 | ecosystem: Environmental > Aquatic > Freshwater > Lake | place: USA: Sparkling Lake... | reverse complement strand
TCGGCGCCGGCCGGGTGATCTTTCTGGGCGTGCTGCTGGTGGCGGGCGGCACGGCGCTGATCCCGTTCATGCACACGACCTGGGGCTTGATACTGGCCATAGGCATGCTCGCCGCCGGCGGCGCCGGCATGGCCGGGCCCTCGGTGATGATGGCCGCCACCACGCGGCTGATACCGGCCGAGAAGCGCGGCATGGCCACCGGCATCGTCAACGCCGGCGGCTCCTTCGGGCAGTTTCTGTTCGCGCCGTTGGCGCAGGGCATCACCGCGGCTGCCGGCTGGGTCGTGGCCTTGCAAAGTCTGGCCGCGATCACCCTGCTGGCCCTGCCCGCGGCCTGGATTCTGCGCGGCAACTCGCGCCATCTGGCGCCGAAGCTGGCGCCCGGTGCCAAGGCGCAGACCACGCGCCAGGCCATCTCCGAGGCAGTACGCAACCCGAGCTACCGGCTCCTGAGCCTGGGCTTCTTCGTCTGCGGCTTCCATGTCGCTTTCATCGCCACCCACCTGCCGGGCGTGGTCGCGGCCTGCCAGTTGCCGCCCTCGGTCGGAGCCTGGTCGCTGGGCATTCTGGGCTTGTTCAATATCGTCGGCAGCCTGGCCATGGGCTGGGCGATCTCGTTCCAGGGCGGGCGCTGGCGCATGAAGTCGCTGCTGTCGCTGGTCTATGCGGTGCGTGCGGTGGCCGTGGCGCTGTTCATGGTGGCGCCCAAGACCGAGTTCACCTTCTTCGTGTTCGCGGCGGTGATCGGAGTCAGCTATCTGTCGACCGTGCCGCCGACGGCTGGCCTGGTGGCCAAGTTCTTCGGCCCGGCGAATATGGCGACGCTGTTCGGCGTGGTCATGCTGGCGCATCAGCTGGGCGGCTTCCTCGGCGCTTATCTGGGCGGCAAGGCCTTCGAGTGGACCGGCAGCTACGACTGGATGTGGTACGCCGACATCGTGCTGGCCGTCGGTGCAGCGCTGGTGCATTTGCCAATCCGCGAGGCCTCGAAGCCGCGCCTGGCAACAGCCCCCGCTTGATCAGTCGCCCAGCTCCCGCTGCAAGGCCCGCATCAGCCCCACGGCCGCCGGCGGCAGGCTGCGTTCGGCCTTGCTGAGCAGGCAGATATTGCGGGTGATGATGGGGTCGGTCAGCGGCAGGGCGACCAGGTCCGGGTGGCGGGCAAAGCCCAGCATGAAGGCCGGCAGTATGGCCGCGCCCAGGCCCTGCTCGGCCAGCGCGATGGCGGTGCTGAACATCGCCACCTCGTAGGCGAAGCGCACCGGCGTCAGGCTTTGCGACAGGGCCTGATCGACCAGATGGCGTATGCCGTTGCCGCGCCGCACGGTGATCAAGGCATGGCCCTGCAGTTGCTGCCAGCTTGAACGCTCGCTGCGGGCCAAGAGGTGGTCGCGGCGCAGTATCAGGCTCAGCTGGTCGCGCAGCAGGACCTCGCTGCGCAGGGCCGGGCTCAGCGGCTGTTCGGGCGTGCCCAGCGCGAAGTCCACGCTTTCATCGAGCACACGGGCCACCAGTTGGTCGGGGGCGCAATCGTCCAGCACGATCTGTAATTGGGGATGGCTGGCGGCAAAGCCGCGCATTACCGGCGGCAGCAGATAGCTGGCCAGCGCCGGCGTGGCGGCCACCGCCACGCGGCCCTGGTGCAGATTGTCCAGCGCGCTGACGGCACGGCCCAGCTGCTCGACCTCCATCAGCGCGCGCCGCGCCTGGGTGATGGTGGCGTGCGCCGCCGCCGTGGGCTGCAGGCCCTGCGGGCTGCGGTCGAACAGGCGCACGCTCAAGGTGTCTTCCAGCTGCTTGAGCAGCAAGCTGGCGGCCGAGGGCGTGATGCTCAGCGCCTGCGCGGCCGCGGCCAGCCGGCCCTCCTGGTAGATGGCGACGAAGGCGCGCAGCTGGCGCAGGCTGACGTTCATTGCCGCTCAGCTCAGCACTTGCTTGAGCGCACCCAGGAAGGCCTCGTTGTCATCCGGCTGGCCCACGGTCACGCGGATGTGCTGCGGCAGCTGGTTCGCCCCCAGTGGCCGGATGATCACGCCGGCGGCGAGCAGCTGCTGAGCCACCTCGGCGCCGCTGCGGCCGGTGCTGGAGACGTCGATGGCGATGAAGTTGGCATGCGAGCGGATGAAGGGCAGGCCGAGCGACTCAAGGCCCTGCTCCAGCTGCACCATGCCCTGGGCGTTGTTGCTGCGGCTGCGCTGCAGGAAGTCGGCGTCGTCGAAAGCCGCCTCGGCCGCAGCCTGGGCCATCGCGCTGGTGTTGAAGGTCAGGCGCAGGCGGTTCAGCAGATCGGCCACGGCCGGGTGCGCCACGCCATAGCCCACGCGCACGCCCGCCAGGCCATAGGCCTTGGAGAAGGTGCGCAGCACCAGCAGGTGCGGATGCTCGGCGATCCAGTCGCAGCTGTGCAACGCGTCCACATCGGGCAGGAACTCGCCATAGGCCTCGTCCAGCACCACCAGGACGTGGCGCGGCACCGAGGTCACGAAGCGCTGCAATGCCGCGGCATCGAGCAGGGTGCCGGTCGGGTTGTTCGGATTGGCGATGAAGACCAGGCGGGTGCGCTCGGTGATGGCGGCGCGCATCGCGTCCAGGTCATGGCCATAGTCGCGGGCCGGCACGCAGACCGGTGTGGCGCCGACCGCATGGATGGCCACTGGATAGGCCTGGAAGGCGTACTGCGAATACACCGCCTCGTCACCGGTGCGCAGAAAGCAGCGGGCCGCCAGATCCAACAGCTCGCTGGAGCCATTGCCCAGCACCAGCTGCTGGGCCTCGACGCGCAGCTGCGCGCTGAGCCGCGCCTTCAGCTGGTGGCCGCTGGGGTCGGGGTAGTTGGCCGCGTCGGCCATCACGGCCTGCATCGCAGCCAGTGCCTTGGCGCTGACGCCCAGCGGGTTCTCGTTGGAGGCCATGCGGTGCAGGCGAACAGGCTTGGCCTGTTCGCGCTTGACTTCGGAGGCCGGCTTGCCGGGCACATAGCGCGGCAGGTTGCGGATGTAGTCGGGGGCCGTGTCGGCGGGATTGCTGAGACTCATTGGGGATTCCGTTTGATGCGTGGGATCAAGCCGCGCCTTGCAGCGACTTGATGTGGAAGAATTCTTCGAGGCCCAGGCGGCCGTACTCGCGCCCGAGTCCTGATTGCTTGACGCCACCAAACGGCGCCAGCAGGTTCAGCGGGCTGCCGTTGAGCACCACCTGGCCGGTGTGCAAGCGCCTGGCCACGCGCTCGGCATGGGCCAGATCGGCCGACCAGACGCCGCCCGACAGGCCGTACTCGCTGTCATTGGCCAGGGCCACGGCCTGGTCTTCGTCGTCATAGGCGATCAGGCAGATCACCGGGCCGAAGATCTCTTCGCGGGCGACGCGCATGTCATTTCGCACATCGGTCAGCAGCGTCGGCCGCACATAGGCGCCGCGCTCCAGGCCCTCGGGTGCCGCCACACCGCCGGTCAGGCAGCGCGCGCCCTGCTCCAGGCCGGAGGCGATCAGTCCGCGCACGCGGTCGCGCTGGGCCAGCGAGGCCACCGGCCCGAGCTTGACGCCCTCGGCCAGCGGATCGCCAACGACCCAGTCGCGCGCCAGCTCGACCAGCAGGTCCTGCGCACGCGCCAGCTGGCTGCGCGGCACGAGCAGCCGCGACAGGCAGGCGCAGGCCTGGCCCGAGTTGGCCCAGCCCTGCTTCAGTGCCACCGGCAAGGCATCTTCCAGCCTGGCATCGGCCAACAACAGATTGGCCGACTTGCCGCCCAGCTCCAGCGCGACCTTCTTCAAGGTCGGTGCGGCCAGGGTGGCCACGCGCCGGCCCGCACCGGTCGAGCCGGTGAAGCTGACCATGTCGACCAAGGCGTGCGAGACCAGCGGCTCGCCGACCCTCGCGCCTGTGCCCATGACCAGATTGAACACGCCGGGCGGCAGGCCCGCGGCGGCAATCACCTCGGTCAAGAGGCAGGCGTCCAGCGGCGTCAGCTCGCTGGGCTTGAGCACCACGGTGCAGCCGGCCAGCAGGGCCGGGGCGATCTTGGCGGTGATCTGGTGCAGCGGAAAGTTCCAGGGCGTGATGGCGGCCACCACCCCGACCGGATCACGCACGACCCGGGTGCTGCCCAAGACTTCTTCTTCCATCGCCTCCAACGCGCGGGCGGCGAAGTCCAGGTTCTTCAGCGGCATGCCCAGCTGGGCCATGCGTGAGAACCACAGCGGCGCGCCCATCTCGGCGGTGATCAGCGCGGCCGCCTCCTCGGCGCGCGCCTGCAGGCCGGTGCGGATGCGGTCCACCAGCGCAATGCGTTCGGCACGCGGCCGGGCGGACCAGCCGGCCTGTGCGCGGCGGGCAGCTTGCACGCCCAGCTCGACGTCCTCCGCGCAACCAGCCGGCGCGCGGGCTATGACCTGCTCGGTAGCCGGGTTGACGACGTCAATCAGCTCCTTGCTGGCCGAGGGCCGCCAGGCGCCATCGACATAGATCAGGCTCTGTGTTTGCATAGTTCGCTCCCGGGTTCAGGCCGCCACCAGGGGCTCGCCCAGCGGATTGGGCGGCGCCGCATGCGGCGCCTTTGAGAAGCTGTGTATCAGGTGCCAGGCGCCCGGCATGGCCGAGACCTTGACCTCGATGAAGACCGGGCCGTCGCTGCGCAGCGCGGCGGCCAGCTCGCTCTCCAGCCCTTCGGGCGAATCGACACTCACGGCAGGCAGGCCAAACGCGCGGGCCAGCGCCACGAAGTCGGGATTGCAAAGATCGGTGCCGATCTCGCGCTTGAACACATTGGCCTGGATGCGCCGCACATTACCGAAGGCGCCATCGGCAAAGACGATGGTCACCAGGCGCGGACGGTACTTGGCCACGGTGGCCAGCTCCTGCAGATTCCAGCCAAAGCCGCCGTCGCCATTGATGGACACCACCGGCCGGTGCGGGTTGCCCAGCGAGGCGCCGATGGCCGTGGCGAAGCCATAGCCCAGCGTGCCCTGATAGCCCGGTGTGATCAAGGTGCGGCGCTCGTAGATCGGATACGAGATATTCGACATATAGCCGACCTGGGTCAGCTCGCTGACGAGGATGCCGTTCTCCGGAATCAGCCGGCGCAGCACCTGGGCATAGGCCCGCTGCGGCTGGATCTGGTCGAACTGCTGTTCGCACCAGGCCTTGACCTGAGCGACCGCGCCTTCGCGCGACTCTGCCGGCCGATGGCCTTCGACCAGTTCGGCCAGCGCTGCCAGCACCGCGCGGGCATCGCCGCTCAGCGCCGTGCCCGGCTGGCGCGGCGCGCCCAGATGAGCGGCGTTCAGGTTCACATAGGCATAGCGGCAGGCGGCCGACGCGTGCGTGGGCCGGCCCATGCCATCGACAAAGCGGCTGCCGACGACCAGCACGAAGTCGGCGTGGGGAAACAGGCAGCGGCTGCCCAGCAAGGTGGTGGCCAAGGGATGAAGGCTGGAGATCGTGCCGCGGCCGTTCTCGCTCATCACCACCGGGGCGCTCAGGCGCACGGCCAGACGCTGCAGTGCCTCGCCGGCCTGGGCGGCCAGCGCACCGCCGCCGACATAGATGACCGGGAAGCGCGCCTGCTTCAGGTCCTGGGCCAGCTGCTCCAGCACGGCCGGTTCGATGTCCAGTTTGCCGTTGTCACCGACGGCCGGCGCCAGCAGTTCGATGTCCGCACGGGCCTGCAGCACATCGGGCGGCACCTCGATGCCCACCGGCCGCGGCTGGCCCGTGCGCATTTGGCGGAAGGCCTCGTTGACCAGGCCGGGAATGTCTTGCGGCTTGGTCGCCAGCGCATTCCATTTGGTCACCGTGCCGAGCGTGGCCGACTGGTCGCGCACCTCGTGCAGCATGCCCAGGTCGCGGCCGATATGGTGCGACGGAATCTGGCCCGAGATGCACAGCACCGGCGAGTTGCAGGCATAGGCGGTGGCCAGGCCCGACATCGCGTTCAGCAGGCCCGGGCCAGGCACCACCATGCACACGCCCTCGCGCCCTGAAGTGCGCGCATAGCCGTCGGCCATGTACGAGGCCGCCTGCTCGTGGCGGGGGGTGTAGTAGCGCAGCTTGTCGGCCACGTCCAGCAGGCCGTCGGTGGCCCAATCCAGCTGCACACCGGGAATGCCGAACATATCGCGCACACCCTCGGCCACCAACTGCCTGGCCAATGCCTGGCCGCCTGTCATCTCCATGCCTATCACCTCACTATTGAAAGTCATTCTCGAACTGCAGTGAGGGCGATGCGCGCACCAGCGCCGCACCGACCCGAACCCCGTATGAACCCCTAGATGAAGTGCCCTCAAAAAAGTTGACACAGTTAAGGAGTTGCATAGAATCATCGTCAAGGTGCTTAACTTTGTCAAGCATACTGGCGAGCAGAAACAGAAAGGCTTTGCGGTATCTTTCTGGCTGCTACGGCGGAACTTGCGAGCGAGTCACGCTTCACTCGCGGCACCCCAACAAGGCGCGCGGCCTGAAGTCACAAGAGGCCGGAGCAAGCCAGAACATCAATCAGACAGGAGACCCGTCCATGCATTCCAGAATTTGCGCCAAACCCCTGCTTGCGGTGCTGCTCGGCGCCGCCGGCCTGCTCGGCAGTGCCCAGGCCCAGGAAGTGAAGTACGCGATCGCCGCCGAGGTGGCGTCGATGGATCCGCAGTTCGCCAATCTGCCCGGCAATATGATGGTGGCCAAGCAGATGTTCGAGGCCATCAGCGACGTCGATGGCGACGGCCGCCTGACGCCGAAACTGGCCGAAACCTGGAAGCGCGTCAGCGCCAATGTCTGGGAGTTCAAGCTCCGCAAGGGCGTGACCTTCCATGACGGCTCGGCGCTGACCACCGAGGACGTGGTCTATTCCTATGCCCGCCCGGCCATCATTCCACCCGGACCGGCCACCCTGAACGGCTTTCTGACCAATATCGTCAAGACCGAGGCGGTCGATGCGCTGACGGTGCGCATCACCACCGACAAGCCGGTGGCCGTGCTGCCCAACTTCCTGTCGGCCATACCCATCGTGTCGAAGAAGATCTCGCAGAACCTGAAGCCCGAGGACTTCGAGGCCGGCAACGGCGTGATCGGCACGGGCCCCTACAAGTTCGTCAAGTTCCTGCGCGCCGACCGCGTCGAGCTGGTGCGCAACGAGGCCTACTGGGGCAAGAAGCCCTTCTTCGCCAAGGCCACGATACGCTTCATCCCGAACCCGCCGGCGCGCACCGCAGCCCTGCTGTCGGGCGAGGTGGACGCGATTGCCCAGGTGCCGCCGGCCGACATGGCGCGGCTGAAGCAGACGGCCAATATCGAGGTCATCACCAAGCCGCTGGGCCGCTACTCCTTTCTGGTGCTGAACCAGGCATCGGACGTGCTGCCGCTGGCCAGCGACGCCGCCGGCAAACCGCTGACCACCAACCCGTTCAAGGATGTGCGGGGGCGCCGCGCGATCTCCAAGGCCATCGACCGCCCGGCGATTGCCTCGCGGGTGATGGAAGGCATGGGCGTGCCGACGCAGAACCCTATTCCCAGCACCATGTTCGGCTACAACAAGGACCTGCCGGCCGAACCCTATGACCTGGCCGGGGCGAAGAAGCTGATGGCCGAGGCCGGCTATCCGAACTGCTTCACCTTCTCGCTGCTGGCGCGCAATGACAACCACCCGACCGACTCGGCCCATGTGCAGGCGATCGGCCAGATGCTGTCGCGCCTGGGCTGCAAGGTCAATGTCGAGGCCCTGCCGACCAGCGTGACGATGAGCCGCGCCAACAAGCTGGAGCTGCCGATGTTCCTGCAGTCCTCGGGCGCCGACCACGGTGACGTGGGCGTGGCGCTCGAGTATGTGTTCAGCCACCCGAAGAACAACCCCTTCCGCAAGGTCAATATGCAGACCTATGACTCGGAGCGCTTCTTCAAGCCGCTCTACGAGGCGCTGGCCGCGACCGACGATGCCAAGCGGGAAGACCTGTACCAGGAAACCCTGAAGGTGATGTACGAGGAGGTCGGCGTGATCCCCTCGCAGCTGATGATGGGCACCTGGGCGGTACGCAAGGGCCTCAAGCTGGCCGGCCGCTTTGACGAGCGCCTGTACGCGACCGACCTCTCGCAGTAATTATCATTGTCAACAAAGACCGACGGTTTCGGCTGTTTGAGAGCGAGCCTTCCGTGGCCGGCCCAGGCGGGGCGGCCACGGCCTTTTCTGATTTGACTTGGAACGTTCCGGCCCCGTGCTTGGTTTCTTGATTCGACGCTTGCTCCAGAGCATTCTGGTGCTGATGCTGGTGTCCATGCTGGTGTTCATGGGCATCTATGTGGTGGGCGACCCCACCGCGATGATGATTCCCGACAACGTCACGGCCGAAACGCGGGCCGCGATGATTGCCTCGCTGGGCCTCGACAAGCACCCGCTGCTGCAGTACCTGGACTTCGCCCAGCGCCTGCTGCATGGCAGCCTGGGCCGCTCGTTCGCCACCGGTCTGCCGGTGGAGGAACTGATTGCCTCGCGCTTCCCCGCCACGCTTGAGCTGGCTTGCGCCGCGATGGTGCTCGCCACCGTGGTCGGCCTGCCGCTGGGCCTGGTGGCCGCCGTCAAGCCAGAGAGCTGGGTCGGGCGCGCCATCACGGCCTGCTCCAGCCTGGGCTTCAGCGTGCCGACCTTCTGGGTCGGCCTGGTGCTGATCATGGTGTTTGCCGTCAGCCTGGGCTGGCTGCCGTCCAATGGCCGCGGACCCACGCAGTCGCTGCTGGGTGTGCAGGTCAGCTTCCTGAGCTGGGAGGGCCTGCGCTACATGATTCTGCCGGCCTGCAATCTGGCCCTGTTCAACGCGGCGATGATCATCCGGCTGACGCGTTCGTCCGGCGGCGAGGTGATGCTGATGGACTACATCCGCTTCGCTCGCGCCAAGGGCCTGAACGAGCGCCGCGTCATCGGCGTGCACCTGCTGAAGAACATCCTGATCCCCATCATCACCGTGATGGGCATCAACTTCGGCGGCATCATCGCCTTCTCGGTCGTGACCGAAACCATCTTCGGCTGGCCCGGCATGGGCAAGCTGCTGATCGACTCGATCAATGCGCTGGACCGCCCGGTCGTGCTGGGTTACCTGATGTTCGTCGTGGTGATCTATCTGACCATCAACTTCGTCGTCGATCTGATGTATTCCTGGCTGGACCCGCGCGTCACGCTGGTGGAGGCCAAGGCATGAGCGCAGTGATAGACGGCAATGCTGCCGTCAGGCCGGTCAGCAGCCCGATGCGCGAGCTGTGGCGCGACTTCATCTCCAGCCGCATGGCCTGCATCGGCCTGGCCTCGTTTGCCCTGGTTTTCGTGCTGTCGCTGCTGGCGCCCTGGATCGCGCCGCAGAACCCCTACGACATGCAGCAGCTGAGCGTGCTCGACGCCCGGCTACCGCCGGGCGCCCAGTCGGGCGACGGGCTGATGACCTTCTGGCTGGGCAGCGACGAGCAGGGCCGCGACATGGTCTCGGCCATCCTCTACGGACTGCGCATCAGCGTCTTCGTCGGCCTGCTGTGCACCCTGCTGGCCTTTGTCGTCGGCACCACCCTGGGCCTGCTGGCCGCCTACTTCGGCGGCGCGGTGGACAGCTTCATCATGCGGCTGACCGACGCCCAGCTGTCCTTTCCGTCCATCCTGATCGCGCTGATCTTCCTGGCCCTGTTCGGCAAGGGCGTGGACAAGATCGTCATCGCCCTGGTGCTGGTGCAATGGACGTTCTACGCCCGCACCGTGCGCAGCTCGGCGATGGTGGAGCTGCGCAAGGAATACGTCGAGGCGGCGCGAGGGCTGAAGTACTCGCACCTGCGCATCATGTTCCGCCATGTGCTGCCCAACTGCATGCCGCCGCTGCTGGTGGTGGCCACGCTTCAAGTGGCCATCGCCATCGGCCTGGAGGCCACGCTGTCCTTCCTCGGCCTGGGCCTGCCCATTACCGAACCCTCGCTGGGCCTTTTGGTCGCCAACGGCTATGCCTACATGCTGTCCGGCAACTACTGGATCAGCATGTTCCCCGGCCTGGCCCTGGTCTGGGCCGTGCTGAGCATCAATACCGTCGCTGACCGCCTGAGCGACCTGCTGAACCCGAGGTTGCGCAAATGAGCCCCACTCCTCCCCTGCTGGAAGTCTCCAACCTGCGCCTGCAGTTCGAAACCCCGCGCGGCCTCGTACAGGCCATTGACGGCATCAGCTTCAGCTTGAACAAGGGCGAGATCCTGGGCCTGGTCGGCGAGTCCGGTTCGGGCAAGTCCCAGACCGGCAACACCATCATGGGCCTGCTGGACCGTGGCGCCCGCATCACCGAGGGCAGCGTCAGGTTCAAGGGCCAGGAGTTGCTGGGCCTTCCGCATGAGCAGCTGCGGCGCCTGCGCGGCAACAAGATCGCGATGATTTTCCAGGACCCGATGATGACCCTCAACCCGGTGCTGCGCATCGACACGCAGATGGTCGAGGCTGTGCTGGCACACCAGAGCGTCGGCCGCGAGTCTGCAATGAAGCTGGCGCTGCAGGCGCTGGAACGTGTGGGCATTGCCGCACCGGAAGAGCGCCTGAAGTGCTACCCGCACCAGCTGTCGGGCGGCATGCGCCAGCGCGTGGTGATTGCCATCGCCCTGCTCAACAGCCCCGAAATCTTCATCGCCGACGAGCCGACCACGGCGCTGGACGTGACGATTCAGAGCCAGATCCTGTTCGAGGTGCAGAAGCTGTGCCGCGACACCGGTGCAGCGCTGATCTGGATCACCCACGACCTGGCCGTGGTGGCCGCCCTGGCCGACCGCGTGTGCGTGATGCACCGCGGCAAGATCGTCGAACAAGGCACGGTAGATCAAATCTTGGACACCCCCCAGCACCCCTATACCCGCGGCCTGATGGACGCCATTCCCAGCCGCAGCAGCCGCGGCCAGCGCCTGCGCACGATGCAGCCGCAGGACGGCAGCGCCTGGAGCAGCACGACATGAGCGCCCCGCTACTTGAACTGGACGGCGTGTCCAAGACCTTCAACCGCCCCAATGATCTGGTCGGCCGCCTGCTCGACAAAATCGCCGGCCGCAGTGCCGGTGGTGCCGTGCAGGCGCTGCAGCACACCGACCTGAGCCTGCAGCAGGGCGAGGTGGTGGGCCTGGTCGGTGAGTCGGGCTGCGGCAAGTCCACACTGGGCCGTATCGCCGTGGGCCTGCACCGCGCCAGCAGCGGCCGCCGGCTTTGGCAGGGTCGTGACCTGGCCCTGCTGCCCGACGCGGAACGCAGGCGCCTGGAGCTGGGCATTCAGATGATCTTCCAGGACCCCCATGCCTCGCTGAACCCGCGCATCCGCGTGGCCGACGCGATCGGCGAGGGCCCGGTGATCCATGGCCTGATCGAAGCCGGGCAGAAACGCGAGCTGGTCGAGAAGCTGTTCCGCCAGGTCGGCCTGGACCGCGCCAGCATGGACCGCTTCCCGCACCAGTTCTCCGGCGGCCAGCGGGCCCGGGTGGGCATTGCCCGGGCGCTGTCGGTCAACCCCAAGCTGCTGGTCTGCGACGAGTCGGTGGCGGCACTTGATGTGTCCATCCAGGCCCAGGTGCTGAATCTGTTCCTGGACCTGCGCGAGCAGCTGCAGCTGACCTATCTGTTCATCAGCCATGACCTCAGCGTCGTGCACCACATCGCCGACCGGGTGGTGGTGATGTATCTCGGCCGCATCGTCGAGTCCGGCCCCACGGTAGAGCTGTACGCCGAGCCAGCCCACCCCTACACCCGGGCCCTGATGGACGGCGTGCCGCGCATCGACATGCGGCACAGGGCCTTTGTGCCGGTGCAGGGCGAGATACCGTCGCCGCTGAACCCGCCCACCGGCTGCCACTTCCACCCGCGCTGCGGCGACGCCATGCCCCGCTGCCGGGACGAGGCGCCCAAGCTGCAGGAGGTGGCCCCGGGCCGGCAGGCGGCCTGTCACCTACATGACACCAGTGCCCTGACTTGGCACAAAAAGGCCGGCGCCGCACCCTCGCAAACGCTGGGGTCCATCGCCGCCGCGGCCTGACAAAATGGCGAAAAGAACGCCGCTATCCACTTCCAAGCACACGATGAGTTCACCAGCCCCCAAGAAAGCCGTACCTGAGGCACCGACGATCCGGGAACTGGTCACCTACCGCCTGCTCAAGGCCACCTACTACACCACCAAGCCGGCGTACATGCTTTACAGCCGCAAGTACAAGGTGACCGGCGTGGAGTGGCGCCTGATCGGCAATCTGTTCACCGACGGGCCCCTGACCCTGGTCAAGCTGGCCGAAGAGGCCGACATTCAGCTGGCCCAGGCCAGCCGCATGATCACCGCCCTGATCAAGCGCGGCCTGGTGCTGGGCGTGGCCAACGAGAACGACGGCCGCAGCGTCAAGCTCTCGTTGACCGCCGAGGGCAAGGCCCTGTACCGCAAGATCTTCGCCGAGGCGCAGAGCCGCCACAACCGCCTGCTCGAAGGCCTCAACAAGACCGAGCAGCAGTATCTGTATCAGGCCCTGGACAAGCTGGCCGACATCGGCCGCGAGATGCTGGAGGAAGAGCGGCTGGCGGACAAGTAGACGCCCTCCGCCCTCATATCGAGCAGCGCCGCGTTTCACGATGCAGCGCTGTTTTTTCTTCCGCGTATGGAGCGGCAGTGGCGAGGGCGCGCCGGCCGCTGCGGGCTGAAGCATCGACCGGCCCTGAACGGTCCGGACTTCGGCTTCTTTATGCCCGCTGCGACCGGCACGCCCTCGTCACTGCTCCCGCCGCGGTGCAGGCTCGCCAAACCGAAAGGCACACGCACTCCCGGGGTTGGCGGCCACCAGCGCATCCGCAGAGGGGGTGAGGGGCCGGTCACGGCGGGCATAAGGAAGCTGAAGGTCGGTCCGTCCAGGACCTACCTAAGCTTCAGCCCGCAGTGGCCGGCCCCCCGCCCCCTCTGCCGCCGACCTAGCAGCAAGTCAAGATCAGAAGTTGTGGCGGATGCCCAGTGCCAACGAGCTCTGCGACTCACCCGCCTTCAAGCTGCCGAAGGCGGCGTAAGTGGCCTTGGCATCGTTGTTGACGCCGGTGTAGAAGCCATAGACCTTGGTGCGCTTGGACAGCTTGTAGTTGTAGCCCAGCGTGTACTGGCGGGCACCGGTGTCGGCGCCGCCGCGGTCGCCGGCAGCGCCGAAGTTCAGGTGGAACTCATGCTGGTCCACCGCATACATGCCAACCAGGCGGAAGTTGTTGCGCTTGACGCCGTTGAAGCTGTCGCGCTCGTAGTAGCCGCCGAAGGTGAAGGCGCCCAGCTCGTACAGGCCGCGCGCCACCACCATGCGGTTGACATCACGCTTGGCCACACCAAAGCCCAGGTGCACCGGGCCGGCGTCGTAGTTCAGCACCGCATTGGTCGAGCCAAAGGCACCGTCTTCCTTCAGCGCATGGCTGATCTCGGCCTGGAAGCCGTTGACCACCGGTGTAGCGTAGGCAAGCGTGTTCTGCTTGGCGCCGAAGTTCACGCCGAAGGCGAACAGGGTGTCGGACGAGGTGCCCGTGTCATGGTTGTGCATGCTCACATAGTCGGCCGAGGTCAGGTAGGTGATGTTGGTCAGGTTGCCAATGCGCACCTTGCCCAAGCTGCCCTCGACCGCCAGCCAGGACTCGCGGCCCCAGAACGTGCCGGCCGCCGTGCCGTTGCTGGCGTCGAAGCCGCTCTCCAGCTTGAACGAGGCCTTCAGGCCGCCGCCCAGGTCTTCCACGCCGCGCAGGCCCCAGCGCGAGGAGCTGTTCTCCAGCGCGACGAAGTTGCCTGCGCTGCCGCGCTTCTGCGACTCCACGCTCAGATTGACGCGGCCATAGACGGTGACGCTGCTCTGCGCCAGGGCCGATGAGGCCGCAAGACTCGCCAGCAGGCCAATGGCGGCCCAGGTGTGATGCTGTGATTTCATGTTTTGTCTCTTGTGTGTAGGGGTATGAGGCCAAGCACCCAAGCTCGGGCACCAACGCAACATTACTTAACATCATCAATTAAATGCATGGGTGCAATCACCCCTTGCGCAAAACCGTAATTTGTTTATATGTTTATGGTTGCTAAAGTCAATTACAAACCAAGGAAGCCAACACCATGAACAACACCCCCCTGGTCCTGCATCTGGCGCACAGCCGGCGCAGCATTGAGGTGGCGGCCACGAAAAGCCTGCTGGACGCATTGCTGGAGGCCGGCATCGAGGTGCCCCACTCCTGCCGCATGGGCATCTGCGGCACCTGCGAGACCGTCGTGCTCGATGGCGTGCCCGACCATCGCGACCGGCTCCTCAGCGCCGAAGAGCGCGCCGCCGGCCTGACCATGATGTTGTGCTGCTCGCGCGCAAGCACCCCCAGCCTGACCCTGGACCTCTGATGACGACCACCATTCCCATCCGCAGCGCCTACGACCTGCCCACCCCGAGCAGCCGCGACGATCTGACCCGTATCGGCCGCGGCACGGCCATGGGCGAACTGCTGCGCCGCTACTGGCACCCGGTGGGCCTGAGCAGCGACGCCACGGCCACACCGAAGGCGGTGCGTGTGCTCGGCGAAGACCTGGTGCTGTTCCGCGACGGCGCCGGCCGTGCCGGCCTGTTGCATGCGCGCTGTGCCCACCGCGGTGCCTCGCTGTTCTATGGCCGCGGCGAGGCTGGGGGCCTGCGCTGCTGCTATCACGGCTGGCTGTTCGATGTGCAGGGCCATTGCCTGGACCGCCCCTGCGAGCCCGTTGGCACCACGCACGAGTCGGTGCGCCAGCCCTGGTATCCGGTGGAGGAGCGCTACGGCCTGGTCTTTGCCTACCTTGGCCCGCTGGACCGGCAGCCGCTGCTGCCCCGTCATGCGCTGCTCGAAGAAAACCTGCAGCCTGGCGAGCGGATCGAGGCCGACGACCAGAGCATTGGCAGCGGCGGCCCGGCCATCGTGCCCTGCAACTGGCTGCAGCACTTCGAGAACGTGATGGACCCCTTCCACGTGCCCATCCTGCATGGCTCGTTCAGTGGCCCGCAGTTCGTGCCACAGATGGGGCTGATGCCCGAGGTCACGTTCGAATACCACGAGCTCGGCGTGCGCAGCATCCAGCTGCGCCGTCTGGAGAACGGCCGGGTGCACCGCCGCGTCACCGAGACGATGGCGCCGACCCTGCGCGTGGTCGCCAGCCCGAGGGTCGAACACTACGGGCCCTGCACGACGATCGGCTGGGTGCTACCCATGGACGACACCCACTTCCGCATCTACTCGGCCGGCCGCGTCACCGAGCCCGGCGCGCTGAGCCGTCTGCGCGCCAGACTCAACGGCAAGGCCTGGCAGGAGCTCAGCGAGGCCGAGCACCAGGCCTTCCCCGGCGACTACGAGGCCCAGGTCGGCCAGGGGGCCATCACCTTGCATTCCGAGGAGCACCTGGCCGGCAGCGACCGCGGCGTGGCCATGCTGCGGCGCTTTCTGGGCAAACAGGTGGCCGTGGTGCAACAGGGCAGCCAGCCAGCCGGCGTCACCCGCACCGAGGGCCAGCAGTGGCTGCGCTCGCAGGCGGGCAACTTCCTGGATCTGTAACAAACGCCCTGCGCACAGCGCCATTCGCCAGGAGGCGGAGCGCCTAGCATTGCCGCCCGCTCGCTGCTACGCTGCGCCCACGATCCCAACCGGTGGAGAGCGCTGATGAGCAAGCTGATGGTGAATGGCCAGGTGCGCGAATTCGAGGCCGAGCCCGACACGCCCCTGCTATGGGTACTGCGGGAGCAGCTGGGGCTGACGGGCACCAAATACGGTTGCGGCATCGCCCAGTGCGGCGCCTGCACCGTGCACATCGACGGCGTGCCCACGCGCAGCTGCGTGCGGCCGGCCTCCACCGTGACGCCGACGCAGAAGATCATCACCATCGAGGGCCTGTCACCCGACAGTTCGCACCCGATCCAGAAGGCCTGGGCGGCGCTGGATGTGCCCCAGTGCGGCTTCTGTCAGAGCGGCATGATCATGGCCGCCGTGGCGCTGATCAAGGCCAAACCGAAACCCACAGACGCCGACATCGACGCGGCAATGAGCAATATCTGCCGCTGCGGCACCTATAACCGGGTGCGCGCCGCGATCAAGCAGGCGGCGGGGGTGCAGTCATGAGCGCCGCTGTTTCACGCCGCGGCTTCCTGGCCAGCAGCGCCGCCACGGCAGGCAGCCTGGTGATCGGCTTCCACATTCCCTCCGCGTTGGCTCAAGGCGCAACGACCAGGCCCGACGAGATCAATGCCTGGGTGGTCATCAAGCCCGATGACACGGTGGTGATACGCATTGCCCGCTCCGAGATGGGCCAGGGCACGCTGACCGGCCTGGCCCAGCTGGTGGCCGAGGAGCTGGAATGCGACTGGGCCAGGGTCACGACCGAGTACCCGACGCCCGGCCAGAACCTGGCGCGCCAGCGCGTCTGGGGCAGCTTCTCGACCGGCGGCAGCCGCGGCATACGCGAATCCCACCAGTACGTGCGTGAGGGCGGCGCCAAGGCCCGGATGATGCTGGTGCAGGCAGCAGCCAACGGCTGGGGCGTGCCGGTCAGCGAATGCATGGTGGCCAACAGCCGCGTGGCCCACCAGGCCAGCGGGCGCAGCGCCACTTTCGGTCAGCTGGCCGCCGCCGCGGCCCAATTGCCGGTGCCGGCCACGGTGATCCTGAAAGACCCCAAGGACTGGCGTCTCGCCGGCAAACCGGTCAAGCGCCTGGACACCAAGGACAAGCTCAACGGCGCCCAGGTCTTCGGCATGGACCTCCAGATGCCCGGCATGCTCAATGCCGCGATCAAGGACTGCCCGGTGTTCGGCGGCAAGCTCAAGAGCTTCGACGCCACGGCGGTGCTGAAGCGGCCCGGCATCAAAAAGGTGCTGCGTGTCGGTGACAGTGCCGTGGCCGTGGTGGCCGACACCTGGTGGCGCGCCAAGACCGCGCTCGACGCCCTGTCCCTCGTCTGGGACGAGGGCGAGCACGCCAAGGTCAGCAGCGCCAGCATCGCGGCGATGCTGAAGGCCGGGCTCGACGCGGCCGATGCCGCAGTGGGCTCCAGCAGCGGCGACGCCAAGGCCACCCTGGCCAGTGCCAAGTCCGTGGTCGAGGCGGTTTATAGCTACCCGTTCCAGAACCACGCGACGATGGAGACCATGAACGCCACCGCGCGCTGGACGCCGGAGCGCTGCGAGGTCTGGACCCCGACGCAAAACGGCGATGCGGCGCTGGCCGCGGCCTCCGAGGCCTCGGGCCTGCCGCCGGCCAGCTGCGAGGTTTACAAGCTGCATCTGGGCGGTGGCTTCGGCCGGCGCGGCGCCGTGCACGACTGGGTGCGCCAGGCGGTGGCCATCGCCAAGGAACTGCCGGGCACGCCGATCAAGCTGATCTGGTCGCGCGAGGAGGACATGCTGCACGGCCGCTACCACCCGGTCACCCAGTGCAAGCTGCGCGCCTCGCTGGACGACGCGGGCAATCTGAGCGCCCTGCACATGCGCATCTCGGGCCAGTCCATCATCGCCGGCATCTTTCCGCAGAATATCAAGGACGGCAAGGATCCGGTGGTGTTCCAAGGCCTCAACGCCGATGGCGCCGAGGGTCGGCTGGGCTACCGGATTCCGAACCTGCTGATCGACCATGCGATGCGCAACCCGCACGTGCCACCGGGCTTCTGGCGCGGCGTCAATCTGAACCAGAACGCGATCTATCTCGAGTGTTTCCTCGACGAAGTGGCCCATGCGGCGAAGAAGGACGCACTGGAGTTCCGCCGCGCGATGCTGGCTGAGAACCCCAAGCATCTGGCCGTGCTCAATGCGGTGGCCGCGCGCGCCGGCTGGGGCAAGCCGCTGCCCAGGGGCCATCACCTGGGTCTGGCCCAGATCATGGGCTTTGGCAGCTATGTGGCGGCCTGTGCCGAGGTGTCCGTCACCAAGGGCAAGTTGAAGATCCACCGCATCGTCGCCGCCACCGACTCCGGCCATGCGGTCAATCCGCAGCAGATCGAGGCGCAGGTCGAGGGCTCCTTCGTCTATGGGCTGTCGGCGGCATTGTTCGGTAGCTGCACGGTCAAGGACGGCCGCATCGAGCAGGACAACTTCGGCACCTATCCGGTGATGCACATGGAGCATATGCCCAAGGTCGAGACCATCGTCATGCCCTCGGGCGGCTTCTGGGGCGGTGTCGGCGAGCCGACGATCGCGGTGGCCGCACCGGCGGTGCTGAATGCGATCTTTGCCGCCACCGGGGTACGCATCCGCGACCTGCCGCTGAAGGACCAGAGCCTGGTCAAGAAGGCCTGAGGCGGTGTGGCGCCGGTTCGCCTGGATCTTGCTGGCCATGGCTCCCGCAGCACAAGCGACAAATGACGCAATGCCCGAACCGCTGACTGCCACACCCGGCGATGCCACCCGCGGCCGCGCCATCGTGGCCAGCCGGCAGCAGGGCCTGTGCCTGCTGTGCCACCCCGCGCCGATTGTCGAGGAGCGTTTCCAGGGCAATCTGGCGCCCGATCTGGCCGGCGTCGGCCGCCGCCTCAGCGCTGGCCAGCTGCGCCTGCGCCTGGTGGACAGCCAACGCCTGCGCCCCGACAGCATCATGCCGGCCTACTACCGCAGCGAGGGTCTGACCCGGGTCGCGCCGCAGTGGCAGGGCAAGACGGTCTTCACGGCCCAGCAGGTCGAGGACGTGGTCGCCTATCTGCAGACGCTGCAGGATTGATCGCATGACGCCCCGCCGCCGCTGGATGTTCCACACCTCGGGTCTGGGCTTGAGCCTGTGGCTGCGCCCCGCCAGCGCCGCGCCCGAGGCGATGACCACCGCCCTGCGCGAGCTGACCGGCGGCGCAAGGCCGCAGACGGGCAAGGTCAGGCTGGAGCTGTCCGAGCTGGTCGAGAACGGCAATGCCGTGCCGGTGACCGTGACGGTCGACAGCGCCATGACCGCCAGCGACCATGTGCGCCGCATCGCGCTGTTCACCGAACGCAATCCGCGGCCTGAGGTGGCGGTGTTCCAGCTCGGCCCCGCCGCCGGCCGGGCACGTGTGGACACACGCATCCGCCTGGCCACCTCGCAGCAGGTGCGGGCCCTGGCCCAGCTGGGTGATGGCACGTGGTGGCAACACAGCGTCGAGGTCATCGTGACCCTGGCCGCCTGCATCGAGTCCTGATCATGGCCCGCACCGTGATCACCCTGCCCGACCGCGCCCGCCGAGGCGACATCGTCGAAGTGCGCTGCCTGATCGCTCACACGATGGAGACGGGCTACCGCAATGACGACCAGGGCCAGCGCCTGCCCGCCGATCTGATACGCCGCTTCACTTGCCACTACCGGGGCGAGCTGGTGTGCGGCGCCGAGCTGTTTGCGGCCATCTCGGCCAATCCGCTGCTGGTGTTCTTCGTGCGCGCAACCGAATCGGGCCAGCTGGACTTTGTCTGGGAAGGCGACAACGGTTTTGTGCAGCGCGAGAGCCGGACGCTGACGGTGACATGAAGCGGCGGCTGGCAGCGTTGCTGCTCTTCGCCCTGGCGGCGCAGGCGCAGACCGACACCCGGCGCTCGGGCTTCGCCGACATGAGCCCGGCCACCCAGGCCATGCAGCGCGACAATGGCGTGAACCCGGCCTGGCTGTGGGTCAAGGACGGCGAGGCGCTGTGGACCACCGCCGCCGGCCGCAGCAACAAGTCCTGCGCCAGCTGCCACGGCGAGGTCAGCACGCTGCGCGGCGTCGCGGTGCGCTACCCGGCCTGGGACGCGGCGCTGGGCCGCGCGCTGAACCTCAACCAGCGCATCCGGCAATGCCGTCACCGTCATCAGCAGGCCGAGGCGTGGCCGGCCGAGCATGCGCAGGCGCTGGGCCTGGAGGCCTATGTCGGGGTGCAGTCACGCGACATGCCCATCGAACCGTCCAAGACGCCGGAGCTGCAGCCGTTGCGCGAGCAAGGACTGGCCTTGTTTGCCCAGCGCATCGGCCAGCTGAACCTGTCCTGCGCGCAATGCCATGACGGCCTGGCCGGTGGGCGCCTGGCCGGCAACGTGATTCCGCAGGGCCATCCGAATGCTTATCCGCTGTACCGGCTCGAATGGCAGGGCATGGGCTCGCTGCAGCGGAGACTGCGCAACTGCATGACCGGTGTGCGGGCGCAAGCCCCAGCCTACGATTCACAGGAGCTGCTGGCGCTGGAGCTGTATCTGAAGCAGCGGGCAGCCGGCATGGCCTGGGAGGCGCCCGGCGTGCGGCCTTGACACCTGATTGCCCCGGATTGCATCCGGGGCCACCGTCAAACCCGCAAGGTCATAAAAATCGCTCAAGCATCCTGCGCGAGACCTTGTCCAGCGCCCAACGATCCCGCACCAGGAACTGGATGCCATGGCTGTCAGTGATCAACAGATCCGGGCCCTCGAGGCGGCGGATGTCCTCCTCGGCCTTGAGCACGAACTGGGTCTCGCCGCGGTCGGTCTCGACCTGCCAGATGCTGGGCGTCGAGAAGGTGGAGACGCTCTTGATGCGCTTGACCACCGGCACGAACTCGCGGTGGGAAAGCTCCTCGTCCAACAAGGTGCGGGCCGCGGCGGGCACCTCGACGAGGCGAGCGATCCAGGCAAGCTCCCGGCCCTCGGTGCTGATCAGCGACAGGCCTTCGTCGGGAGCGGCAATCGGGAAGGCCCGCACCGGCACAACGCCCTCGTGGCGCGCGCCGGCGGCGTCGATCAGCACGAGGCGGCCGAAGCTGTTGCGTTCGAGTTGGAAGTCCATATCAATCCTTCGCCGCCGAATGTGCCGGCGCGGTCGGTAGCGACCCCGCCGCGTCTTCATCGCCATCGCTGTCCACCCGGCGCAGTTGCGCCTCGTACAGGCGCCAGTAGGCGCCCTGCTTGGCCATCAGTTCCTCGTGAGGCCCGACCTCGACCACTTGGCCGCGGTCCATCACCACCAGGCGGTCGGCCTTGCGCAGGGTCGACAGCCGGTGGGCAATGGCAATCGTCGTGCGGCCCTGGACCAGGTTGTCCAGCGCCTTCTGGATTTCCTTCTCGGTCTCGGTGTCGACCGACGAGGTGGCCTCGTCGAGTATCAGGATGCGCGGGTCAATCAGCAGCGCACGGGCGATCGAGATGCGCTGGCGCTCGCCACCCGACAAGCCCTGGCCCCGCTCGCCGACCAGCGAGTCATAGCCCTGGGGCAGGCGCAGTATGAATTCGTGGGCGTGGGCGGCCCGTGCGGCCGCCACGATCTCGGCGCGGGTGGCATCCGGCTTGCCGTAGGCGATGTTCTCGGCAATGGTGCCGAAGAACAAGAAGGGCTCCTGCAGCACCAGGCCGATATGGCGGCGGAAGTCGGACAGGCCGATGCGGCGCAGGTCCACGCCATCAACCTTGATAGCCCCCTCGGTCACGTCATAGAAGCGGCAGATCAGGTTCACCAAGGTGCTCTTGCCCGAGCTGCTATGGCCCACCAGGCCGATCATCTCGCCGGGCTTGATGTCCAGGCTCAGGCCGCGTATGACCGCGCGGTTGCCGTAGCGGAAGCCGATGTCCTGGATCTGTATGCCGCCCTGCACCTTGCCCAGCGGCACCGGATTGACCGGGTCGGGCACGTTCGAGTGGTGGTCGAGGATGTCGAAGATGCGCTTGGCGCCGGCAGCGGCCTTCTGCGTCACCGAGACAATGCGGCTCATCGAATCCATGCGACCGTAGAAGCGACCGATGTAGGCGATGAAGGCGGTCAGCACGCCGACGGTGATGTCCTGCTGCGCGACCAGGTAGATGCCGAAGGCCCAGACCACCAGCAGGCCCATCTCGGTCAGCAACGAGACGGTGGGGCCGAACAGGCTCCAGGTCTTGTTGAGCTTGTCGTTGACGTCCAGATTGTGCTTGTTGGCCTCGCGGAAGCGCTGTGCCTCGCGCTTCTCCTGGGCAAAGGCCTTGACCACGCGTATGCCCGGAATGGTATCGGCCAGCACCGAGGTCACCTCGCCCCAGACGCGGTCAATCTTCTCGAAGCCGGTGCGCAGGCGGTCACGCACCAGATGGATCATCCAGGCAATGAAGGGCAGCGGCACCAGGGTCGCCAGGGCCAGCCAGTGGTTGGTGGTGAACAGGATGGTGGAGATCATCAACAGCATCAGCACGTCGGTGATGAAGTCCAGCGCATGCAGGGACAGGAAGACGCTGAGGCGGTCGGTCTCGGAGCCGATGCGGCTCATCAGGTCCCCGGTGCGCTTGCCGCCGAAATAGTCGAGCGACAGTTGCAGCAGGTGCTCGAAAGTGGCGGTGCGCAGGTCGGCGGCGATGCGCTCGGACACCAGGGCCAGGATATAGGTCTTGGCCCAGCCCAGCATCCACGACACCAGGGCCGCCCCGAGCAGGCCGCTGAGGTACAGCGCCACCAGCATCGGATCAATCGTCTTGCCGCTCTGGAACGGGATCAGGACCTCGTCCATGATGGGCATGGCGAGGTACGGCGATACCAGCGTGGCGCCGGTCGAACCCAGCATCAGCAGAAAACCCAGCAGCAACTGCCCCTGGTAGGGCTTGGCAAAACGCCACAGCCGCAACAGCACCCAGGTGGAGGGCGGCGTGTGCAGCTCGCGGGCGCAGGTGGGGCATTCCTCGCTGTCAGGCGGCAGCGGCGCCTTGCAGGACGGGCAGAGCAGCAGCTCATCGGCATCCGACTCGACCGACCCGCCAGCCTGCAGGCGCGCCTGCTGCTGCTCGAAGGCCGTCAGCCAGCGCAGTGCCAGCACATTGGCGCCAAGCGTGAAACGCCACTGGGCCAGGCGCTGGTTCGCGTCATGCAGCTCGATGCTGCCCACGCCGCCATGGTCGGCATGGCGCAGGCTCAAGCCCGCGTGCAGCGGCCACTCGGACCAGGAGCCAGCGGTCGATTCCAGTGACAAAAGTCGCGTTTCGGTCAGTACGAGCCGGCCTCGGCCGAAGCGCAGGCTGGCGTCCAGGTCAACGTCGAGGCTGGCGATGACGTTCTCGTCGGGTGCAAGCTGCAGGCTGCTGTCGGCGCCCTTGGCGCTAGGATCAATGACCTTGACGGGATGGTGATGTTGCATTTTCTTTGATTGCCCTGGGCGGGACTCCACCCCGGATTCTCGCCGAAGCGCGCCGGCGCCTACCCCAACCACTGCAATATTTGCCACTCCGGGCGCACAATTGAGCCCAGCCCACGAAACCATGGCTCGCCCTACATCCCAAACATGAACCGATACGACGACATCAAGCTGCTGCGCATCAACTATCTGCGGGGCCCGAATGTCTGGACCTACCGCCCGGTGCTGGAAGTATGGCTGGAGCTGGGTGAGCTGGAAAACTTCCCGTCCAATCTGCTGCCCGGGTTCACCGAGCGCATCACCGCCCTGCTGCCGGCCCTGGCCGAGCACCACTGCGGCGTTGGCGAGCGCGGCGGTTTTCTGCAGCGTCTGGTCGAGGGCACCTGGTCCGGTCACACTTTGGAACATGTGGTGATCGAATTGTTGAACCTGGCCGGCATGCCCACCGGCTTTGGCCAGACGAGGTCCACCAGCCAGCATGGCGTTTACCGCATGGTGTTCCGCGCCCGTGACGAACAGGTCGCCCGTACCGCGCTGGAGCGGGGCCATGCGCTGTTGATGGCAGCCATCAATGGCGACGCCTTCGACGTGCCGGCCGCGGTGGCCCAGGTGCGCGACAAGGTGGACGACTGCTACCTCGGCCCATCGACCGCCTGCATCGTTGCCGCCGCCACCGACCGCCGCATCCCGCACATCCGCCTCAACGACGGCAACCTGGTGCAGCTGGGCCACGGCGCCCGCCAGCGCCGCATCTGGACGGCAGAGACCGACCTGACCAGCGCCATCGCCGAAGGCATTGCCAGCGAGAAAGACCTGACCAAGAGCCTGCTGAAGGCCTGCGGCGTGCCGGTGCCCGAGGGCATAGTCGTCGCCAACAAGGCTGCGGCCTGGGCGGCGGCCGAGGACATCGGCCTGCCGGTGGTCGTCAAGCCCACCGATGGCAACCATGGCCGCGGCGTCACATTGGATCTGCGCGAGCGCGCCGATATCGACGGGGCCTTCGAGCTGGCCGCTCGCCATGGCAGCGAGGTGATGGTCGAGCGCTATGTGCGAGGCCATGAGCACCGCCTGCTGGTGGTCGGCGGCAAGGTGGTGGCGGCCGCGCGCGGCGAGACCGCCTGGGTCACCGGCGACAGTCACTCGAATGTGGTCGAGCTGGTTGACCACCAGATCAACTCCGACCCGCGCCGCGGCACGACCGAGGACTTCCCGCTGGGTCGCATCTATGCCGACAGCGACGGCGCCGTGCTGCTGGACCTGCAGCGCCAGGGCCTCAAGCCGACCGACATTCCGGCCGCGGGCCGCCAGGTGCTGATACAGCGCAACGGCAATGTCGCCATAGACTGCACCGACTTGGTTCACCCGGAGGTGGCCCATGTGGTGTCGCTGGCCGCGCGCGTTGTCGGTCTGGACATTGCCGGCGTCGACGTGGTGGCCGAAGACATTGGCAAGCCCCTGCAGGAGCAGGGCGGCGCCGTCGTCGAGGTGAATGCCGGGCCGGGCCTGCTGATGCATCTGAAGCCGGCCGAGGGCATGCCCCGCCCGGTGGGCCGAGCCATCGTCGATCACCTATTTCCCGAGACCGAGGCTGGCGAGAAGTATGGCCGCATTCCCATCGTCGGCGTGGCCGGCAGCCGCGGCACGCACACGATCGCGCGCCTGGTTGCCTGGCTTTTGCACCTCAGCGGCCCCAAGGTCGGCCTGGCCTGCCGCGAGGGCCTGTACCTGGACCGCCGCCTGCTGGAGCGCGGCGACTGCGCCCACTGGGAGCCCGGCCACCGCCTGCTGATGAACCGCGCCGTCGAGGCGGCGGTGTTCGAGAACGGCGCGAAGACGATTCTGCGCGACGGCCTGGTCTACGACCGCTGCCAGGTGGGCGTGGTCACCGACCTGGCCAGATCTGCCGATCTGGCCGAATTCGACGTACTCGAAGACGACCAGATGTACAAGGTCATGCGCACCCAGGTGGATGTCGTGCTGGCCTATGGCGCGACGGTGCTGAACGTCAACGATCCGCTGCTGGTGGACATGGCCGAGCTGAGCGATGGCGAGGTCATCTTCTACGGCCTGGACGGCAACGATGCCACGCTGCAAGCCCATGCAGCGGCCGGCAGCCGCGCCGTGTTCCTGCACCAGGGCCGCGTGGCGCTGGCCACCGGCAGCAATCTCGAAACCCTGGACGAGCTGGGCGATATCTCGCCCTGGCTGACACATACCCGGGCCGACTCGGCCGACACCCTGCTGGCCGCGATTGCCGCAGCCTGGGGCATGGGCCTGTCCGCCGACCTGATCACCGCCGGCATCGAGACCTTCGACCCCGACATGCAGGCCCCGCGCGGCACCCAGATCAGCCCCGCCAAAGCGCATTGAGCGCCTTGCGAACACAGCAGAAAGAATCAGCGATGGAAGTTTCACGCATACGCGCCCTGCGCGGCCCGAATCTCTGGAGCCGCCACACCGCCATTGAAGCGGTGGTCAATTGCCCGGCGGCGGAGCGCAGCATGGCCGACCTGGCCAATTTCGAGTCGGCGGTGCGCGCCCGTTTCCCGGCCATAGGCGCACTGGAGCCGGTCGGCCACCAGGGCCCGATCTCGATCGCCCATGTGCTGGAGGCTGCGGCCCTGGCGCTGCAAGCCCAGGCCGGCTGCCCGGTCACCTTCAGCCGCACCAATGTCACCTCGGAGCCCGGCATTTATCAGGTCGTGGTCGAGTACAGCGAAGAAGATGTCGGCCGCCTGGCCTTCGATCTGGCCCAGGCGCTGGTCAACGCCGTGCTGGCCGATGAACCCTTCGACGGCGCTGCCGCCGTGGCCCGGCTGCGCGAGCTCGATGAAGACGTGCGCATGGGCCCCAGCACCGGCTCCATCGTCGAGGCCGCGGTGGCCCGCGGCATTCCGTTTCGCCGGCTGACCCAAGGCTCGCTGGTGCAGTTCGGCTGGGGCTCGCGCCAGCGCCGCATCCAGGCCGCCGAGATGGACACCACCAGCGCCGTGGCCGAGTCGATCGCTCAGGACAAGGACCTGACCAAGAAGCTGCTGCATGCCGCCGGTGTGCCGGTGCCCCATGGCCGGCCGGTCAGCAGCGTCGATGACGCCTGGGCGGTGGCGCAGCAGATCGGCCTGCCGGTGGTGCTGAAACCCCAGGACGGAAATCAGGGCAAGGGCGTGACCGTCAATGTGGTCAGCCGAGAGCATCTGGAGGTGGCCTACAAGGCCGCCGAGGAAATCGGCGAGGTGATGGTCGAGAAATACCTGCCGGGCAACGACTTCCGCCTGCTGGTGGTCGGCGAGCGCCTGGTCGCTGCAGCAAGACGTGACCCTCCCCATGTGATCGGCGACGGCAAGCACACGGTGCGCGAGCTGGTGGACATCGTCAACAGCGACCCCAAGCGCGGCAGCGGCCACGCCACCTCGCTGACCAAGATCCGCTTCGACGACATCGCCGTGGCGCGACTGGGCCTGCAGGGCCTGGCGCCCGAGTCGGTGCCCGACAAGGGCCGGCGCGTGATACTGCGCAACAACGCCAACCTGAGCACCGGCGGCACCGCCACCGATGTGACCGATGACGTGCACCCCGAGGTGGCGGCCAGCGCCGTGGCGGCGGCTCGCATGGTGGGCCTGCACATCTGCGGCGTCGACGTGGTCTGCGAAAGCGTGCTGATGCCGCTGGAAGAGCAGTCGGGCGGCATCGTCGAGGTCAATGCCGCGCCGGGCCTGCGCATGCACCTGAGCCCGTCCTACGGCAAGCCCCGACATGTCGGCGAGGCCATGGTCGGCAATCTCTACAGCTATGGCGACGATGGCCGCATTCCTGTCGTGGCCGTCACCGGCACCAATGGCAAGACCACCGTGTCACGGGTGATCGCTCATCTGTTCGCCACCAGCGGCCTGCGCGTGGGCATGACCAATACCGATGGCGTCTACGTCGAAGGCCGCCAGATCGACAGCGGCGACTGCTCGGGCCCGAAGAGTGCCCGCAATGTGCTGATGCACCCCGATGTGGATGCGGCCGTGTTCGAGACCGCCCGCGGCGGCATCCTGCGCGAAGGCCTCGGCTTCGACCGCTGCCAGGTGGCCGTCGTCACCAACCTGGGCGCCGGCGACCATCTGGGCATGAACTACATCAACACGGTCGAGGAACTGGCGCTGCTGAAGCGCGTGATCGTGCAGAACGTCGCCCCCGGTGGCTATGCGGTGCTCAACGCCGCCGACCCCATCGTCGCGGCCATGGCCTCGGTCTGCCCCGGCGAGATCATCTATTTCGCCGCCGACCGCCACCACCCGGTGATGTCCACCCACCGCGCCCAGGGCAAGCGCATCGTCTATGTCGAGGGCGACTGCCTGATTGCCGCGCAGGGGGCCTGGCGCGAGAGCGTCAGCCTGCGTGACATCCCGATCACCCGCAACGGCACGATAGGCTTCCAAGTCGAGGACGTGATGGCGGCCATGGCCGCCGGCTGGGGTGCAGGCCTGAACTGGGATGCGGTGCGCCGCGGCCTGTCGAGCTTCGTGACCGATGCCGACAACGCGCCGGGCCGTTTCAATGTGATGGACTATCGCGGTGCCACGGTTATCGCCGACTACGGCCACAACGCCGATGCGATGCGCGCCCTGGTCGGCGCCGTGCAGGCCATGCCGGCCACGCGCCGCTCGGTCGTGATCAGTGGCGCCGGTGACCGCCGCGACGAGGACATCACCGAGCAAACCGCGATTCTCGGCGGCGCCTTCGACTCGGTAATCCTGTTCGAAGACGCCTGTCAGCGCGGCCGTGAAGACGGCGAGGTCGTGGCCCTGCTGCGCAAGGGTCTGGCCGGCGCCACACGCACCAGCCAGATCGACGAGATCCAAGGCGAGTTCATCGCCATCGACACCGCGCTGTCACGGCTGCAGCCGGGCGAGCTGTGCCTGATCCTGGTGGATCAGGTGGAGGAGGCGCTGGCGCATCTGGCGAAGAGGGTGGCGGAGGGCTAAAACACCCAGTCAGTTGGGGACAGAGCTGCGGCTGGCCTGACGGCCAGGTCGCAAGGTCTGTCCCGCAATGTCTTCAGAATCCCAACGACGCCAACAAGTCGTCCACATCGTCCTGCTTCAAAGCCTTGTCCGGGACCTGCGGGCCTTGCAGGTCTTCGGTGCTGCCGGCCTCGGCTTTGGCCTCGATCTTCTCCGGCGCCGTGTCCACCAGCACCATCACCAGTTGCTCCTCGGTGCGGGTGATGATGTCGATGACCTTCTTGATCACCTGGCCGGACAAATCCTGGAAGTCCTGGGCCATCATGATCTGGGTCAGCACCGAATTCTGCTTCTCCATGAAGTCGGATGACTTGGCCAGGTAATCGCCACACAGCTTCATCATCGCGCGGGCACGCTCGACGCTGATGTCGGGCGAGGTGGCCATGCGGGCCAGCGCCTCGGACAGCTCGCGCCCACGGCTGGTCACGTTGTCGAACTCGGGCTTGGCCGATTCGACCAGGCTCAGCACCTTGTTGGCGGCGTTCTCTGTCATCCGCGACACATGGTCGAGCCGCTCGCGGGCATTCGGAATCTCCTGCATGACGCGGTGCAGCTCGGTGTCGGCACCCAGGGTGCGCAGGCCCTCGTGCAATTCGCGGGCAATGCTGCCCAGACGGGCTCGTGTGTCCGGCTGAACCGTTGCGGCTTCGTTCGGTGTGGACATATTGGGACCCTGGCCTTTCTTGTGCGGTGGAGTGGCGCAACAGCGCCGCTTCGGTCCGAGCGGCCCAGCGCCGACGGACCACGCCGCCAGCCCCCCCGCTCAGGCCCGGTTGCTTGCCATCATAGAGGGCTTTCCCGTAGCCAAAACGACAAAGCGGAGCGCTTTGCGGCCAACTGCACAGCGACCAGTCACTTGATGTTGACAGTCTTCGGCTGTCACTTCTTCGATCCGATCAGTCCGGCCCGGTCATGCGGCTCGGCTGTACCCAGGTGTCGAAGTCGCTGCCGCTGACATCGCCCAGCCGAACTGCCGCCTCGCGCAGGCTGCTGCCGTCCTGATGGGCACGCTGGGCAATCTTGGCGGCACGTTCGTAGCCGATATGCGGAGCCAGCGCCGTCACCAGCATCAACGAGCCCTGCACCAGGGCGGCGATGCGCGCTTCGTTGGCCTGCAGGCCGCGCAGGCAGTGGGCCTCGAAGCTGAGGCAGCCATCGGCCAGCAGACGCGCGCTTTGCAGGAAGTTGTGCGCCAGCAGCGGCTTGTAGACATTCAGCTCGAAGTGGCCCGAGGCCCCGCCAATGGTCATGGCCACGTCATTGCCCATCACCTGGGCGCTGAGCATGGTCAGCGCCTCGGCCTGGGTCGGGTTGACCTTGCCGGGCATGATGGAACTGCCCGGCTCGTTCTCTGGAATCTGCAGCTCGCCCAGGCCAGAGCGCGGGCCCGAGGCCAGCCAGCGTATGTCGTTGGCGATCTTGGTCAGCGCCACGGCCAGCGTCTTCAGCGCCCCATGGGCAAACACCAGCGGCTCATGGCCGGCCAGTGCGGCGAATTTGTTGGGGGCTGTGATGAAGGGCAATTCCGTTGCGTCGGCGATCGCCTCGGCCATCAGCCCGCCAAAACGCGCATCGGTGTTCAGGCCCGTGCCCACCGCCGTGCCGCCGATGGCGAGCTCGTACAGGCCTGACGCGCTGGCCTGCAGGGCCGCATCGGCATGGCGCAGCTGGGCCGCGTAGCCGGAGAACTCCTGGCCCAGGGTCAGCGGCGTGGCGTCCTGCAGATGGGTGCGGCCGAGCTTGACGATGGCGGCGAACTCGGCCGCCTTCTGATCCATGGTTTGCAACAGCTGCTGCAAGGCCGGCCGCAGGCGCTGCTGCACGGCCCGCGCGGCGGCGATGTGCATCGCGGTCGGAAACACATCGTTGGACGATTGACCCAGGTTCACGTCATCGTTCGGATGAACCAGGCGGGTCGAACCGCGCTCGCCACCCAGCAATTCGGAGGCGCGATTGGCCAGCACCTCGTTGACATTCATATTGCTCTGCGTGCCCGAGCCGGTCTGCCACAGCGAGAGTGGAAACTCGTCGCGGTGGCCACCCGCCAGCACCTCGTCGGCGGCGCGCTGTATCGCCTCGGCCTTGGCCACCTCGAGCAGGCCCAGCCCGGCATTCACGCCGGCCGCCAGGCGCTTGACCAGCACCAGGGCCTCAATCACGGCCACCGGCATGCGCTCATCCGAGATGGCGAAGTACAAGAGGCTGCGCTGAGTCTGCGCGCCCCAGAGGCGACTGGCATCGACTTCGATCGGGCCCATCGAGTCTTTTTCGGTACGGGTGCTGGGCTGGGTCATGTCGGTCTCGGCAGGCGGTTGAGATCCTGCCTTGTACCGCATGCCCCCAGTTCCTGCAGAGCCAGGGTCGGCCGGAGCGGGTACGCTACGCCCAGTTGCCAAAGTCTTGAGGGACCTTTGATGAAGACCATGACCGTCGCGATGACCTTGACGGCCACGCTGGCCGCTCCCGGCTTCGCTGCCGAAGGCATGTGGACCCTGGACAATCTGCCGCTCAAGCAGATGCAGGCCCAGTACGGCTTCGCGCCCAGCACCGCCTGGGTCGACAAGCTGAGACAGGCCTCGCTGCGGGTGGCCGGCGGCTGCTCAGGCTCCTTCGTGTCGGCCAACGGCCTGGTGATGACGAATCACCACTGCGTGATCGATTGCGTCGAGCAGCTGTCCAGCGCCAGCAACGACCAGGTCGCCAACGGTTTTCTGGCCCGCGAGCCGGCGCAGGAGCTGCGCTGCCCCGAGGTGGAGCTGAACCGGCTCGACCAGATCAGCGACGTCACCGCCGCGGTCAAGAAGGCCACCCAGGGTCTCGGCGGCGAGGCCTACCAGAGGGCACAGAACGCGGTGCAGGCGCAGCTCACCAAGGAGTGCCGCGGCGCTGACGCCGAGCGCACGCGCTGCGATCTGGTCACGCTGTACCAGGGCGGCCAGTACCAGCTCTACCGCTACCACCGCTATGCCGATGTGCGCCTGGTATGGGTGCCCGAGTTCGCCATTGCCAACTTCGGCGGCGACCCGGACAATTTCATGTTCCCCCGCTATGCCCTGGACATCGCCCTGCTGCGTGCCTATGAAGACGGCAAGCCGGTGGCAACGCAGAATTTCTTCCCGTTCAAGCCTGAGGGCGCCGAACCCGGCGAGCTGACCCTGGTCACCGGCCATCCGGGCGATACCCAGCGCCTGCTGACCGTGGCGCAGCTGGAGTCGCTGCGCGACAAGGTGGCACTGCACACCCTGCCCCGCCTGTCCGAGCTGCGCGGCCTGCAGCTGCAGTACGGCCGCCAGGGCGCCGAGCAGGCCCGCCAGGTGACGACCGAACTGGAAGGCACGGAAAACTATCTCAAGGTCCTGCGCGGCGAACTGCTGGCACTCAGCGACCCGGCCCTGATGCAAACCAAGCGCAACGAGGAGCGCAGGCTGCAGGCCTTCATACGCAGCCGCCCGGAACTCAGGCTTGAGGTTGGCGACGCCTTTGCCGCCATGGCCGGCGCGCAGGCCCGCGCCAGGCAGCTGGCGCCGATGCACGATATGGTTGAGGGGGGCCGGGCCTTCAACAGCGCCTACTTCCGCCATGCGCGAACGCTGGTGCGCGGTGCCGTCGAGCGAGCGCTGCCCAATGGCGAGCGGCTGCGCGAGTTTGCCGACAACAGGCTGCCCCAGCTTGAACAGGCCCTGGCATCCCCTGCCCCCATCTACCCGGCGCTGGAATCCGCCCGGCTCGGCTGGGCGTTGTCCAAGCTGCGCGAGACCCTGGGCCCCGATGACGAGCTGGTCAGGCAGGTGCTGGGTACCGAGTCGCCCGAAGCCATGGCGGCCCGGCTGGTGGCCGGCACGCGGCTCGCCGAGCCCGCCGAGCGCATGCGTTTGTGGCAGGGTGGCCTGGCGGCGGTGCAGGCATCGAGCGACCCCTTTCTCCAGTTGGCCCTGCGGGTCGAACCCAAGGCTCGGGCCTTGCGCCGGCAATGGGAGGCCGAGGTAAAAGCTGTCGAGGAGAAAAGCGCCGAGCGCGTTGCCTTGGCCCGCTTCGCCCTGACCGGCAGGAGCGCCTACCCGGACGCCACCTTTACCTTGCGCCTGTCCTATGGCGAGGTCAAGGGCTGGCCGGTGCGCGGCCAGCCGGTGGCCCCCTACACCGACTTCGGCGGCGTCTTCAAGCGCGCCACCGGTGCGGCGCCGTTTGCCCTGCCGCCGAGCTGGCTGGCCAGGCAGGGGCAGCTGAATCCGCAGCAACGCTTCAACTTCGTCAGCAACAACGACATCATCGGCGGCAACTCGGGCAGCCCGATGCTCAATGCCAAGGGCGAGGTCGTGGGCCTGGTGTTCGACGGCAATATCGATTCGATAGGCGGTGCCTTCTCGTTCGACGAGCGCGTCAACCGCACGGTGGCCGTGCACAGCGGCGCGATTCTCGCGGTGCTGCGGCAGATCTATGACGCCGGGTTTCTGGCCGATGAGTTGATGGGCCGGTAGCTGGGCGACGGGCCTTGGCGCGCTGAAGGACTCAGTCCACCGCCGCGGCGATCAGATCCACTTCGACCGAGGCATTCTTGGGCAACTGCAGAACCCCCACCGAGGTGCGCGTGTGCGCGCCGGCCGGGCCGAGCACACGGAACAGCAGATCGGACGCGCCATCGGCCACCTCGCTCTGCTGCGTGAAGCCGGCGGCCGATTGCACATAGACGGTGATGCGCAGCATCGCCCTCACCTGCTCCAGCGAGCCCAGGCTGCGCTGCAGCAGGGCCAGCGCCCGCATCGCGCAGACCTTGGCCGCCAGCTGCGCACGCTCCAGCGACACCTCGGCGCCCACCGCGCCGGTGACGATGTCCTGATCGCCCACGCGCGGGATCTGGCCGCTGACATAGATCTGATGACCATCTCTGACCAGCGGCACATAGTTGCCGCCGATCTTGATCTCGCCATCGAAGCTGTAGCCCAGCGCCTGGGCCTCCTGGGTGAATCGTTCGTCGCGTGACATCGTTTTTGCTTCCTACTGCGTGGTGGCGGGGCCGAGCGGCGCATCGCAGGACACCCTCTTCATTGGAAAGTCTATGCCACGCGGCACGCCGTTGCGCAGGCCCTCGATGCGCGCCGCCAGCCGCGGGCCTGGCAGCAGCCGGTAGATCACGCGCTGCGGAAAATCATGCTGCGGGTTCTCGAACGTGACCGCGCCCTCGGTCGCGCTGGCCAAGGTGAAGGTGGTCTCCTTCTGCCCCGACGGCAACGCGATGTAGACCAGCCTGCCCTCGGCATTGGCGCGGATCTGCAGGAACTCATGCTCGACCGTCCGGCCCTTCTTCACCATGCGGCTCAGCCCCAGCATCGTGCCCCCAGCGGGCGGCAGCCAGTGCTCGACCGACCCCGGCTCCCCGCCTTCGGCGGCCCAGCAGCCGCTGAGCCAGGTGAGCGAGGTGAGCTCGGTCTGCTGGGCTTCAGCCGGTTGGGCAGCTACCACCGACAGTGATGCAGCAACCAGCAGGGCGATGATTCGCATATCGGCCTTTCAGCTTGTAGGCCAGGAATAGGCCCCGCCCGCATTCTGCGCGAAGGCCTCGGTCGGCGTGCCCCGAAGAACCACCGTTTGCGTGGCGCCGAGCGGCGCAGGAGGCTGGGCGAGCCCACAACTCCGTGTCCCCCGGGCGCTATGCGCCCTCCTCCTTTACCTGCGCTGTGAGCCCACCCAGCCTCCCGCTACTGCCACATCGCAGCATTGCAACGAACAGCCACAGTGGTGGCTGGACTCGGGCTGTTGGCGTGCGGTGTTGCGCAGGTAAAGGAGGAGGCCGCACCGCGGCCGGGGGACTGAGCCCGGACACCCACAGTCCTGAGGACTGTTGGTGCCTGGCGAAGGATCGGGCCTACGGCCCGAGCACGGAGCAACAGCGTGCGCCCGCAGCCCGAGTCACGCCAATACTGGGTTGATGGAGCTCGCATTCCCGGATGCGCAGAGTCGAGAGTGTCGAATCGGCTGGCACGCGTTCCATCAACTTACCCCGCAATCCGCTCCACATGATGGCAAGCCACCTGATGCCCGGCTATGGGCCTCAGCTCGGGCACCTCGGCGCTGCAGCGCGCGTCGGCGTAGGGGCAGCGTTTGTGAAAGGTGCAGCCGCTCGGTGGATCCAATGGCGAAGGCAGTTCGCCGACGATGCGGATCTTGTTGGCGCGCCTGGCCGGGTCGATGCTGGGTGTGGCCGACAGCAAGGCCTTGGTGTAGGGGTGCAGGGCCTGCGTGAACAGCGTGGCCTTGGGCGCGAACTCGACCACGCGGCCGAGGTACATCACCATCACGCGGTTGGCGATGTGTTCGACGACGCTGAGGTTGTGCGAGATGAAGACGTAGGCGATTTGCGTGCTCTGCTGCAGGTCCATGAACAGGTTCAGGATCTGTGCCTGGATGGAGACGTCCAGTGCCGAGGTCGGCTCATCCGCCACCAGCAGTTTGGGCTGCAGCATCATTGCGCGGGCGATGGCGATGCGCTGGCGCTGGCCGCCGGAGAACATATGCGGATAGCGCTGCGCGTGCTCGGGGCGCAGGCCGACCTGATCGAGCATCGCGGCCACGCGCTCGCGGCGCTCGGCCGCGTCGGACTTGGTGTTCAGCTTCAGCGGCTCTTCGAGCATCTGCTCGATGCGCTTGCGCGGGTTCAGCGAGGCATAAGGGTTCTGGAACACCATCTGCACCGTCTGGCGCAGCGCGCGCAGATGGGCGCTGCTGGCATCGGCCACATCGGTGCCATTGATGCGCAGCGCGCCGCCGGTCGGTTTCTCGATCAGGGTCAGCGCGCGGGCCAAGGTGGACTTGCCGCAGCCCGACTCGCCAACCACGGCCAGGGTCTCGCCGCGCTGCAGGGTAAAGCTCACGCCGTTCAGCGCCTTGACCACCGCCGGCGGTTCGAACATGCCGCGCCGCACCGCGTAATGGCGCGACAGGTTCTGCGCCTCCAGTAGATCCTGTTGCGGTTCAGTCATGGTGGGCGGGTGCGGCGGCAACGGCCTGCACATGAATCGGTTTTAAACAGCGCACCAGGGCCCCGTCATTGAGCATGCCAAGCTGCGGATGGGTGGTGTGGCAGGTCTCCATCACATAGGGGCAACGCGGCGACAACAGGCAGCCCCGCGGCCGCTCATGCTGGCCCGGCACAACGCCGGCCAGGGTCGGCAGGCGCGCGGCGCCCCGCGAGTGCTCGGGGATGGAGGCCAGCAGCGCCTCGGTGTAGGGATGGTGCGGGCGCTCGAACAGCGCCGGCACCGCCTGGGTCTCGACCACCTCGCCGGCATACATCACGGCAATGCGTTTGGCGTGCTCGGACAGCAGGGCCAGGTCGTGCGTGATCAGTATCAGCGCCATGTTCTGCTGGCGCTGCAGATTGACCAAAAGGTCCAGCACCTGGGCCTGGATGGTCACGTCCAGCGCCGTGGTCGGCTCGTCGGCGATCAAGAGCTTGGGGGCGCAGGCCAGCGCCATCGCGATCATCACGCGCTGGCTCATGCCGCCCGACAGCTGGTGCGGATAGGCCTGCAGCCGCGAGCTCGGGTCGGGGATCTCGACCAGCTGCAGCAGCTCGAACGCACGGTCGTGCATCTTCATGCGGCTGGCCTTCTGGTGCACCTTCAAGGTTTCGATGATCTGGAAGCCCACCGTGTAGCTGGGATTCAGGCTGGCCATCGGGTCCTGGAAGATCATCGCCATGTCACGGCCGACGATGCGGCGGCGCTCGCGCGCCGGCAGGGTCAGCAGGTCATGGCCATCGAAGCGCATCACATCGGCGCGCACCCGGCCTGGCGCGTCGATCAGGCCCATCAGCGCCAGCATGCTGACGCTCTTGCCCGAGCCCGACTCGCCGACAACACCCAGCAGCTCGCCTCGATCCAAGGTGATGTCGACTCCTTGCACGGCGGCAAAGGGTCGCTCGGCGCTGCCGAATTCGACTGTCAGATTTCGTATCTCCAAAAGACTCATGACAGCTTCTTCAAACGGGGGTCGAGCGCGTCGCGCAGGCCGTCGCCCATCAGGTTGATGGCCAGCACGGTGCTCAGGATGGCCAGGCCGGGCAGGGTCACGACCCAGTTGGCGCGTTCGATATAGTCGCGCGCCGAGGCCAGCATCGTGCCCCATTCGGGCATGGGCGGCTGGGCGCCCAGGCCCAGAAAACCCAGGGCCGCGGCGGTCAGGATGGCGTCCGAGAACCCCAGCGTGGCGGTCACGATCACCGGCGCCATGCAGTTGGGCAGCACGGTGTCGAACATCAGCCTGAAGGTACCCGCCCCGGCCAGGCGCGAGGCGATCACATAGTCCTTGGCCAGCTCGGACATCGCCGAGGCCCGCACCAGCCGAACATAGCCGGGGATGCTGACCAGTGCGATGGCCAGCATGGTGTTGACCAGGCCCGGGCCCAGCACGGCGACGACGGCAATCGCCAGCAGCAGGCTGGGCAGGGCCAGCATCACGTCCATCAGGCGTAGTATCACCGTGCCCAGCTTGTCCGGAAAGAAGGCCGCCAGCAGGCCCAGCGCAATGCCCGGCAGCATCGACAGGGTCACAGCCACCAGACCGATGCTCAGCGACAGCCGCGCGCCATGCAGCAGGCGCGACAGCATGTCGCGGCCGATGTCGTCGGTGCCCAGCCAGAAGCGGCTTGTGCCGGCGCCCCAGAACGGCGGCGTCAAGAGCGCGTCACGGTACTGCTCGATCGGGCTGTAGGGCGCCAGCACATCGGCCAGGAGCGCGCACAGCACGACGATGACGAAGAACACCAGGCCCAGGAGCGCGCCCTTGTTCGACGAAAAGCTGCGCCAGAAGTCGCCCAGGCCGGAGGGCAAGGGCGCCAGTGGCTCATCCGCTCTGCTGCTGACGGCATTCAGCACCGTGCCCTGCTTGGCCGCGTCGCTGGGCAGTTGGCTATTTGGCATGGCGGATCCTCGGGTTGATCCAGCCATAGAGCAGGTCCACCAGTAGATTGACGACGATGACCAGGGTCGCGGAGATCAGGATGCCGCCCTGCACGACGGGGTAGTCGCGCCGGCCGATCGCATCGATCAACCACTTGCCGACGCCGGGCCAGGAGAAGATGGTTTCGGTCAGCACCGCGCCGCCGAGCAGGGTGCCGACCAGCAGGCCGATCACGGTGACCACCGGCACCAGCGCATTGCGCAGCGCGTGCACGAACACCACGCGCGCAGGCGACAGGCCCTTGGCCCTTGCGGTGCGCACATAGTCCTCGCGCAGCACCTCCAACATGCTGGAGCGCGTCATCCGCGCGATCACCGCCAGCGGCACCGTGCCCAGCACGATGGACGGCATCACCAGATGCGACAGCGCCGACTTGAAGGCGCCCGCCTCGCCCGACAGCCAGGCGTCGATCAGCATGAAGCCGGTGCGCGGTGCGATGTCGAACTCCAGCGCGATGCGGCCCGACACCGGCAAAGCGAAGTCGGGTGCGATGTCGCGCATCGCCACCGAAAAGAACATGATCAGCAGCAAGCCCCACCAGAAGATGGGCATCGAGAAGCCCGTCAGCGAGATGCCCATGACGCCATGGTCGAGGATGGTGCCGCGCTTGATCGCCGCCAGCACGCCGGCGAGGAGGCCGACGACGGTGGCGAACAGCAGCGCGCAGAAAGCCAGCTCGACGGTGGCCGGGAACAGCTTCAGGAACTCGCTCCACACGCCCTCGTGGGTGACAAAGGACTCGCCGAGATCCAGCTGCAAGGCCTTCCACAGATAGATGCCGTACTGCTCGTACAGCGGCCGGTCCAGCCCCAGGCGGTGCAGGGTCTCGGCGTAGAAGGCGGGGTCGAGGCGGCGCTCGCCGGCCATCACCTGCACAGGGTCGCCGGGGATCAGGTGTATCAGCGAAAAGGCCAGCAGGGTGATGCCGATGAAAGTCGGAATCACCAGGCCCAGACGCTTGAGGAAGAAACTGAACATGGTCTACGCTTGGAGCTCTCAGGGCAAGGACACGCCACGGAAATCGAGGTCGACAAAGGGGCTTGACCTGAAGCCCCTGACCTTCTGGTTCACCGCCGTGAAGTACTGCGGATAGACGGTCGGAATCAAGGGCACCTCTTCGGCCACCATGCGCTGCGCCTGGCCGTAGAGCAGGCTGCGCTGGCCCTGATCGTAGTTGGCGCGGGCCCTGGCCAGCAGCGCATCGAAGGCCTTGTTGCACCAGCGGCTCTTGTTATTGCCAGCGCTGACGCCTTCGCAGCTGAGGTTGGGGTTGAAGAAGCTGTCCGGGTCACCGTCGCCGGCCCAGTTCAGGAAGGTGATGTCATGCTCACCGGCACCGGTGCGCCTGAGCATCTCGCCCCACTCCATCATCTGCACACGGACCTTGACGCCGATCCTGGCCCAGTCGGCCTGCATCAGCTCGGCGGCACGCCGGCCATCGATGCTGCCGCCGATGCGGGTGAAAATCGCCAGCTCGGTGCCGTCATAGCCCGACGCCTTGACCAGCGCCTGCGCCTGTTCGACATCGTAGCGGCTGTCCAAGGTCTTGTCGTGGCTCCACTGCGAGGGCGGCAGGAAGCTCGCCGCAGGCAAGGCCCGACCGCCGTAGACAGACTGGATGTAGCTGGCCTTGTTGAAGCCAAGGCTGAGCGCCTGGCGGAAACGCTTGTCGGACAGGAACTTGCGCTGCGTGTTGAGTGCGATATAGCCGGTAAGCAGCCCCACCTCGGACTGCACCTTGACGGCCGTGCCATCGAAGCCGCCCAGGGTCTCGCCGCGCATATTGGCGCCGATCAGGCACTCACCGGCCTTGAGCCGCTGCACGCGCACATTGGCGTCCGGCGTGATGGCCACCACCAGCTGATCGAACTGCGGCTTGCTGCCCCAGTAGCCCAGGTGGGCGCTCAGACGCAGCACGGCGTCCTTCTGATAGCTCTTGAACACAAAGGGGCCGGTGCCCACCGGTTGGGTGTTGATCAGTTCCGGCTTGCCGGCCTTCAGCAGCTGCGCGCCGTATTCGGCGGAGTACACCGAGCTGTTGAACTGATTGGCCAGCAGGGTCTGCATCAATGCATTCGGCTGTTTCAGCTGAAGGCGCACCGTCATCGCATCGACCTTCTCGACCGCCTTGATCGCGTCGCCCATGCCGGTGCCGTGCCACATCAGAAAGCCGCCCTTGGCCACCGCCTGCCAGGGACTCTTGGCATCGGCCATGCGCTGGAAGGAGAACACCACATCGTCGGCGTTCATCTCGCGCGTGGGCGTGAACCAGGGCGTGCGGTGGAACTTGACCCCCGGGCGCAGCTCCAGGGTCAGCTGCAGGCCGTCAGCGCTGAGACGCCATGCCCGGGCAAGACCCGGCACGAACTCGGTCGTGCCGCGCTTGTACATCAGCAGCTGATCGAAGATGGTGTTGCCCACCGCATCGACCGTCACCGCCGACTCGCTCTGGGCAATGTCGAAGCCATCGGGCGCCGCCTCGGTGCACACCGTCAGCGGCGCCGCCCGGGCCGCCGCCAGGCAGGCGGTGAGCCCCAGCGCCAGGCCGGTCCGTTTCATTTCAGGCTCACGCCATAGAACTGGTTCAGGCCGAAGGGGCTTGTCTTGTAGCCTTCGACGTTCTTCAGCATCGGGTAGTAGACGACGGAGTGCGCCAGCGGCACCCAGGGCGCCTCGCGCTTGAAGACCTGCTGCGCCTGCTCGTAGAGCTTGGTACGCTCGGCGAGCACGGTGGTCTGTTTGGCCTTGGTGATCAGGCCGTCGAACTCCTTGTCGCACCACTGGCCGTAGTTGGAGCCGCCAACGCCGGAGCAGCTGAGCAGATTGCCCATGAAGTTGTCCGGATCGCCGTTGTCCCCGGTCCAGCCGAACATGCCGATCTCGCTCTCGCCCGCCTTGGCGCGCTTCAGGTACTCGGCCCACTCGTACTTCTGGATCTTGGCCTTGATGCCGACCTTGGCCAGATCGGCCTGTATCAGCTCGGCCATCTGCTGGCCATTGGGGTTGTAGGGCCGCTGCACCGGCAGCGCCCATAGCGTGGTCTCGAAGCCATTCGGAAAACCCGCCTTGGCCAGCAGGGCCTTCGCCGCCGCCGGGTCATGGGCATAGTCCTTGACCGATTTGTTGTAGGACCACATCGTCGGTGGAATCGGGTTCTTCGCCACCTCGCCGGTGCCCTGGTAGACGGCCTCGACCAGCGACTTCTTGTTGATGGCCATATTGATGGCGCGCCGCACATCGGCATTGTCAAAGGGCTTGCGGGCCACGTTCAGGGTCAGGTAGCCGACGTTCAGCCCTTGCAACTGCATCAGCTTGACCTTGGCCTCCTTCTTCAGCACCTCGACCTCGGCCGGCTTCGGATAGGAGGAGATATGGCATTCACCGGCCCTGAGCTTTTGCATGCGCACGGCCGAGTCCTTGGTGATGGCGAACACCAGGTTGTCGATCGGCGCCTTGCCACGCCAGTAGTCGGCGAAGGCGGCGTAACGAATCTGCGCGTCTTTCTCGTAGCGCCTGAACACAAAGGGGCCTGTGCCCACCGGCTTGTTGTTGAGCTCGGCGGCCTGGCCGGCCTTCATCAGTTGCTCGGCGTACTCGGCCGAGTGGATGGAGGCAAAGTCCATCGCCAGATTGGCCAGAAATGCCGCATCAACGCTCTTCAGCGTGATGCGCAAGCTCATGGCATCGGGCTTCTCCAGCTTGACGATATTGGCCGGCAGACCCATATCGTTGGCGTACTCGTAGGAGGCCGGGGCCGCCTTGTGGAAGGCGTTGTCCTTGTTGATCATGCGGTCGAGGCTGAACAGCGCGTCGTCGGCATTGAATTCGCGCGTCGGCTTGAAGCTCTCGCTGCCGTGGAATTTCACACCCTTGCGGAGCTTGAAGGTATAGACGAGGCCATCGGGGCTGACGGTCCAGCTCTCGGCCAGGCCGGGCACCACGGTCGTGCCGCCGCGCTCGAACTCGACGAGACGGTTGAACATGGTCTGCGAGCTGGCATCCATGGTCGTGCCGGCCGTGAAGCGGGCCGGGTCGAAGCCCTCGGGGCTGGCCTCCGAGCAATAGATCAGGGTGGTGGCAGCCTGGGCTCCGGCAGTGGTCAGGGCCAGCGCGGAGAGGGTCAAAAGTGCATTCAGTCTGGACCGCTTGTTCATGCAATCGCTCCCGTGATGTGTCATGTGGTGGCGCAGTCTAGGACGATTGATAGTCACCCCCGTCAGGGATTACTACCGATTGCGCCGCCAGCCAGCGCGTCAGCGTCTCAGCGGCAGATGGCTCTGCTTGAGCTGCCTCAGCACGAAGCTGGACTTGCTGTGCCTGATGCCCGGGATCTTGTACAGCCGCTCGCGCAGCAGCCGTTCGTAGTCGCGGGTGTCGCTGACGGCGATGCGGATGAAATAGTCGTAGTCGCCCGAGACCAGAAAGGCCTCCAGCACCTCGGGTATGCCCTCCAGCGCCCGGCCGAAGTTGAACAGCGCCTCGTCCGAGTGGCTGTCCAGCGTGACATGGACGATCACCGTGTCCGACAGGCCCACGGCGGCGGCATTGACGCGCACCGAATAGCCCTCGATCACCCCCGCCTCCTCCATACGCTTGACGCGGGTCCAGCAGGGTGAGCTGGTCAGCCCCACCTTGGCGCTGAGTTCCGCCAGGCTGATGCGGGCGTCCTGCTGCAGTGCTTCCAGTATGGAAATGTCGAACTTGTCGAGCTTCATGCTGTGATTATGACAATCACCAGCAAATATTCCTTAATTTAGTCGAAGTGACAAAAAACAAAGAAGCCTTTGCCGGGCCGATCTGGGCACAGTAGCGCACATGAATGCCCTGCTCGAATTCCCCGTCCGGCCCGCCCTCCCCACTCCGCGCCAAATCAATGGCGCCGACGCCCTGATCGCCACCCTGCTGAACCTGGGTGTCGACACCGTGTTCGGTTACCCCGGTGGCGCTGTGCTGCCGCTGTACGACGCGCTGCATGCCGAGCCGCGGCTGCGCCACATCCTGGTGCGGCATGAGCAGGCGGCGGTGCATGCGGCCCAGGGCTATGCACGCACGACGGGCCGGGTCGGCGTCGTGTTCGTCACCTCGGGTCCGGGGATGAGCAACACCACCACCGGCCTGCTGGACGCGCTGTGCGACTCCATTCCCGTGCTGTGCATCAGCGGCCAGGTGGCGACCACGGCCATAGGCACCGATGCCTTCCAGGAGTGCGATGCGATCGGCATCTCGCGGCCGGTAACCAAATGGAACGCTCAGGTGTTGAAGGTCGAAGAATTGAGCACGACGATTGCCCGGGCCCACGCTACCGCCGCCGCCGGCCGGCCCGGGCCGGTGCTGGTCGATGTGCCCAAGGACGTGCAGTTGGCATCGGTCTCTGCACTGGTTTCCGCGTCACCACAGGGCCAGGTCGTGACCCCGGCGCTGCCCGCCGTACAGCACGAACAGGTGACCGCCGCGGTCGTTCTGCTGCGGCAGGCCCGGCGCCCGGTCTTCTACGGCGGCGGCGGGCTGATCAACTCCGGACCCGCCGCCTGCGACGCCTTCAAGCGCCTGGTGCAGATCAGCGGCGCGCCGTGCACCCTGACCCTGATGGGCCTGGGCGCCTACCCGGCCTCGGACCCGCAGTTCCTTGGCATGTTGGGCATGCACGGCACGCTGGAGGCCAATCTGGCGATGCACCATGCGGACCTGGTGGTCTGCGTCGGCGCGCGCTTCGATGACCGCGTCACCGGCCGGCTGGACGCCTTCTGCCCTGACGCGAAGGTCATCCATCTGGACATCGATGCGCGCTCGATCGGCAAGGTCGTCAAGGCCGACGTGGGCCTGCTGGGCGACTGCCAAGCGGGCCTGCAGGCCCTGCTGAACGAATGGGAGCGGCAGGATCTGGTCCGCCCCAACCTAGCGCCTTGGTGGCAGCGCATCGAAGGCTGGCGCGTGCAGCAGTCGCTGGGCTTTGAAGACAGCGC
>Ga0187842_1000100_pt1 | contig 43490 bp, 39 predicted proteins | sample SpaLakP09_SKY_41_FD_134514 | JGI IMG/M metagenome (GOLD analysis project Ga0187842, IMG submission 134514) | Oligotrophic lake water microbial communities from Sparkling Lake, Wisconsin, USA - SP09_SKY_41 | ecosystem: Environmental > Aquatic > Freshwater > Lake | place: USA: Sparkling Lake... | reverse complement strand
TTTTCCTTGGCCATCGTCTCTACCTTCGCGCCGGCGGCTATGAATGTGGGTCGTCATATATAGGGGAGCTGGAGCGGGTAGCGGGAATCGAACCCGCATCCTCAGCTTGGAAGGCTGCTGCACTACCACTGTGCTATACCCGCCTAGCTTGCGGGGTCGCGTCGGCTCCCGGTTCTGGCTTTGAAACCCGTATCGACCGCCTCGAGGGAGCTCTCACGCGCGTGGTGGGGGAAGCAGGACTCGAACCTGCGAAGGCGTACGCCAGGGGATTTACAGTCCCCCCCCTTTGCCACTCGGGACATTCCCCCAGCGCGCGTAGAGAGACCTCAATGCGACCTTTCCATCTTCCCGACCGGCGGCGAACCGCTTGTCGTGAAAAAGGAACAAAAGCTTCCTTGAGCCGGGGTGGACGGTGCTAAAGCAGCGCCGTCCTGGCTCGCGGAAACCCTCAGGGCCCCAAATCGGAGCGCGTCTTATAGTGTCCTCTCATTCCGAACGCAACGACCGCCGGAAGCCTTCTGAGCCCGGACGCGATTTTCGTTCCAAGCCACGGAAACCACACGGCTTTTCCAAGGGCGCAAACGACGAAAAGGACTGGATCTGGGGTTTTCACGCCGTTGAAGCGGCTCTGGCGAACCCCGCGAGACCCGCTCCGAAGCGTCTTCTGGTCACTGCGGAACGGGCCAAACGACTCGCGCCGAATCTGGCGAAGCTGCCCTGTCTGCAGGTGCTGGAGAACAGCGAGATCGCCCGGCACCTGCCGTCCGGTGCGGTTCACCAGGGTCTGGCCCTGAAGATCGACCCGCCCGAATCCCTGTCGATCGCCGAACTGGGCACACCGGCCCGGGGCGTCCTGGTGATGCTGGACCAGGTCACCGACCCGCAGAATGTCGGGGCCATCTTCCGCTCGGCCGCCGCCTTCGGCGTGCGCGGGGTGATCCTGCAGGACCGCCACGCCCCGGCCCTGTCGGGGGTGCTGGCCAAGACCGCCGTCGGGGCCGTCGACAAGATCCCCTATGCCCACGTCGTCAACCTGTCGCGGGCGCTGGAAGAACTGGCCGAGATGGGCTGGCGCGCCATCGGACTGGCCGGTGAGGCCGAACAGACCCTCGATGCCGTGCTCGACGGCGGACCGACGGTCCTCGTTCTGGGTTCCGAAGGCGAAGGCGTCCGTCGGCTGGTCGCAGAACACTGTGATGCCATGGGAAAAATTGCCATGCCTGGGGGCTTTGAAAGCCTGAATGTGTCTGCGGCGGCGGCGATCGCGCTCTATGAGGCGGCAAGAGTTCGCCCCGGGGATGAAATCAGTTTGTAAAACGACGTTAACCGTTTTGATTTCGTCGCAACTGCATGGTCTAGATATCGCAGTGCTTCGCGGGCTTGGCCTTCGGAGCTTTCTGACATGGGATCGGGGGACCCGATGTTTGGACGTAACGTGCGTTTAGGAGCTCTGGGCGCGACAGCGACAGGCGTGCTGCTGCTGGGCGGCTGCAGTGGCGGCGAGCCCGTGGCTTCCGCCCCGCCGCCTCCCGAGGCGGTCGCCGAGTCGGCGCCCGCTGCACCGCCCGAATTGCTTGGCGCTGCGCCGGCACCGGATGCGTCCAGCGCGCAGGACGGCCTCCTCGGCGGCGCGACGGCGTCAGCGCCGATCGATGTCGCCGCCATTCCTGCCGCAGAAGCCGGGCCTGCAAGCCCGGCCCCCATGGCCATCCCGGCCCAGTCAGGTTCGCTGAAGACCTGGCGGCGCCCCGACGGGACCCTGGTGACCGCCATGAAGCCGATCGCCAACCCGCGAGCGGCACACCCCGTCCGTCATGCCCCCGCGCCGAGCACGCCTGCGACCGCCAAGCCGGCGGCCAAGCCTGTGCAACTCGCCGCAGCGCCATCGAAGGCCGCAGCCAAGCCAGCACCGCAGCCGATCAAGGTGGCGGCTGCGCCGCCGCCCAAGGTCGTGGCCGCACCGCCGGCGCCCCTGAAGGCCGTAACGCCGCCCAAGGCGACCGTGCCGCTGACCAAGGCCCCCGCGCCGCCCGTACTCGCCACCGCAAAGGTCGCGCCGACCAAGCCGGTGGTTGAAAAGCCGCTCACCAAGCTGCAATCGCTGCAGGCCGCGCTCGCGCCTGCGGTGACCAAGGAAGCCACCCTGACCACGGCCGACAGCCTGGGCAAGGGCGAGGCTGGACAGGTCACCCTGTCCCTGCCGCTGACCCTGGCGGACCGGATCAAGGCCGAGGCCGCCAAGCTTGGCCTCCGCAAGGCTGCCAAGACCTCCAGCGCCTATGCCAAGCTAGAGGGCGAAGGCTATGAGGTGACCCCCAACGGCCGTCAGACGGCCGTAATCAAGCCGGGCGAGCCGACTACCTTTGCCTGGCAGGTCAAGCCGGGGGCCGAGCCCAAGGGTCAGTTGACGACCCAGTTTGGTGTCGAGCTCAACGGAACCAAAACCCCGCAGTCGTTCACGCTCGGCGAGATCACCAAGCGCGTCGCGCCGCTCGTTGAAAAGAGCAAGGCGTCAGCGGGCGGACTGCTGGACCGCCTCGGCCTGGCGTCGCTCAATCGGGACGTGACCCTGCCGGGCGGCGTCAAGGCCCCGCTGAAGGCCGTTATCGGCGGCATGCTGGTTCTGCTGGCCGTCGCCATCCTGGCCCTGCTGGCCAGGGCCGCCGCCGCCAATCGCGAGCGCGACGCGCAACGGCGCAAGTTCCGCACGCTTTCCACCAGTGGACAAAGCGCGCCTGAACTCGATCCCGCCCCGCCGGGCGGGGCTCCGGTCAGCTTCGTCAGCCCGATGGTGGCCGCGGCCGCCGCCGGCGCTGCGACGACGACGGTGCTGGCCCACGAGCTTGCGACGTCCTCCGCCGCTGAAACACCCGCCGGGGAAGACCCGTTCATCATCAAGTCGGATCTGATCCCTGCGGCCGCGCCGGTCGTGCTGGCTCCGGTGGTGGACGAGCCCGTTGCCGAGCCGGTCTCGATCGTGACCGAGGCCCTCGGCGTGGAACCGGAACTGCCGCCCACGGCCACGCCCGTCGTTCTGGCTCCGGTGGTGAATGAGCCTGTCGCTGAAGCGGTCTCACTTGTGACTGAGGCCCCTTCCGTGGAAGCGGCCGAAGGGGCCGTAGCGGAAGCCGTCGGTGCCATGGCGCAGACCCCGCCCGAGCCCGAGGCTGCGGTGTCGCCTGTTCTGGTGGCAGCTCCCGTGGCGGCCGAGGCCTATGTGAACCCGATGATCGCCGCCACCGCACCGCCGGTCCTGGCCACGGTCACAGTTCCGTCCGTCGCCGAGCCCGTAGAAGCCGAAACAGCGGCCGCCGGGCCGGCTTCGACCGAGAGCGCGCGTGAACTGGAACCCGCGCACTGACCCCCGCTTGCAACGCCGCTCGCCCTGTCGCATTGAAGCAGCATGTTTGACGCTTTGATCGCCCAGGCGGGCGGGCTGAACGGCCCGGTTCTGGCCTTCCTGCAAGTTCTGATGATCGATCTGGTCCTGGCCGGCGACAATGCCGTGGCTGTGGGACTGGCTGCCGGTGGCCTGCCGGTCAAGGAACGCCGCAAGGTCATTCTTTATGGCCTCGGTGCAGCCGTTGTGCTGCGGATCGGCTTTGCCCTGATCACGACCTGGCTGCTGGGCGTCATCGGGCTGCTGCTGGCCGGGGGCGTGCTGCTGCTCTGGGTTTGCTGGAAGATGTGGCGTGAACTGCGCGAGCAGGCCACCCATGATCAGGCCGATGCCATGGCCTCGATCGACGGCGACCCGACCACCGAGCCTGGTCCCCGTCCGGCCAAGAGCTTCAAGCAGGCCTTCCTGCAGGTTTTGATCGCCGACGTCTCAATGTCGCTCGACAACGTCCTGGCGGTGGCCGGCGCGGCGCGCGAACATCCGGCGATCCTGGTGTTCGGCCTGCTGCTCTCCATCGTGCTGATGGGCCTCGCCGCCTCGGCGATCGCCAACCTGCTGCACAAGCATCGCTGGATCGGCTTTGTCGGCCTGGCCATCGTGTTCTACGTCGCCACCCACATGATCTGGCAGGGCCACCGCAGCGTGGTGATGGATCTGGACAAGACCGCCGCCTACAACGCGGCGGTCCCCAGCATGATCGATATCGGACCCGACGAACTGGCCCGCCACGCGCGGCACAAGAACTAGAGGGTCAACGCCCGGGCAGAGGCGGCATGTCCAGTCGACGGGCGTGGGCCATCTGCCCGTAGAGCCGCAGGATCGCGTGATCCCGCTGAACGTCACCCGCGGCTTCAACGGCCTCGTGCAGGGCGATCAGGGCCCGCCGCAAGGTCGCATTCGCGCGATCCAGGCTACCGAGTGAGAGATCCCCATCCTCGGCCCGGGCCGCCTCGGCCAGATGCGCGCCATAGTCCGGAGCCGCCGCGTTCAGCAGGGCGCGGAGGGTGGCGTTCTCCCAGACCCGCGCCGCGCTGCCCCGTTCCGCCTCCTGGGCGGCGAGCAGCGACAGGAGCGCGACAACGCCGACCTTTCCAGCCATGAACTCGCCGGCGGACTCCGGCGGCGGGGCCTCGGCCATGCAGAGGAAGTTGCCCAGCAGGATGTCGGGAAGACTCGGGGTCATGACAGGCCCTCCAGGCGCATCAGGCGTTCAGCCAGGATTTCGTCGTGGCGGCGGGCCGTGTACCAGCCTGAAATGGCCAGCACCGGGTCCTTGAAGCCACCATCGCGATACTCGCGCGCGGCCGAGGTCCAGATGGCCTGGCCTTTCACCGCCGAAAACAGCTCCCACCAGGCCAGGGCGGCAGCATCGACGGGCAGTCCGCTGGTTCGCGACCAGATGTCGAGCGCCTCGGCGCGCGGCAGCATCCCGGCCACCCGGGCCGTGTCGTAGTGGCTCCAGAGCGGATCGATGGCCCAGGCCAGGTCTTCCAGCGGGTCGCCGATATGGGCCATTTCCCAGTCGAGCAGGGCCAGGATCTTCCCCTGCCCGTCATGAAGGAAGTTGCCCGTGCGATAGTCGCCGTGCACCACCCGAACGGCGACTGGTGGCGGTGGCGGAGCGCGCCGCAAACGGCGGATCGTGGCCCGGACGATGGGCTGGGGATGCTGTTCATCCGCCTCGATCACGCTCGCCCACTCATCCAGCGCCACGCGCCAGCAGTCGGCCGGGTCCGGCGAGACGGCGGCAGCCCCCAGCGGCAGCTCTGACGGGTCGACCGCCGCGATAGCCCCCAGCGCCCCGAAGAAGGCCTCGCCAATGGCCTGGGCATGCTCTCCGTAGGGATCGACGGTAAAGGGCGAGGCCGCCGCTCCACCATCCACACGGCTCATGATGAAGAACGGCCGCTCCAGCTCCGTGCCCTCGGCCTCGAGGACGATGGGTTCCGGCACCGGGGCCCGACCGTGAAAGGACTGGAACGCCAGGAACTCCAGCCGTCGGTCGGTATCGCTGAGGCTCCCCGGCGGATCACGGCGCAGGATGAGCGGTCGCGTCTGGCCCTTCACCAGCGCGTCGAAACGATAGGTCTCGCGACTGGCTCCCCCGGGGATGCGGGAAAGGTTCGAGACCTCGGTCGGCGTGTCCCAGTAGCGGGTCAGATAGCGCTCGAGGCGCTCGGCAAGCGTCATGGCGCAACATCCAGCAGTGATGAAAAGCCCGAAGGGGCATGGGGCCCGATGGCCAGCTGCTCAAACACCCCACGGCCAACGCGGGTTTGGCCGTCCGGCGCGATGAAGGTTACGCGACTGAGGGCCTGGATATGGAGGTGATGCGGCATCCGCCGGTCGATTGTGGCCGTCTCGAAGTCCTCGCGCTCGACGGCACTCTGGCCATGGTTCAGGCCGTGACCCCACTTGGGATGCCCGTACACCAGGCCCAGCATGAAGAATTCGGACTGCGGCTCGATCCTGACCTGGCCACTGGAGCCGAAGTCCAGGGTCGCCGACCGGGCGTGGCGGGTCCCCGAGCGCCAGTCGATGGCGAAATCGATCGCCTCGAACCCCCCGTTGTCACTTTCCTTCTGGCCATCGCCGAGCCAGAGGGCGCGCCGGTTCCACGGCCGGCCCAGCTCGTCGTCATTGGTATGGAAGAAGAGTCCGCCATCCTCGAAGTTGCACGGCGACCACAGCCAGAAGAACTGCGGCAGGACCGGCGGCGCCAGGTCCTGGGAGTCGCGCGCGCCAACCGGGCGAACGCCCCACGAGCGGTCGCGCGTTCCGACAAAGCCGGCGAGATCCGAGCGAACCCCATCGACTTCGATCCAGCCGCTGTAGCGGCCGTTCTGGGTCAGACGGGTGTAGTCCATGAAGGTCCGCGGCCCGTTGCGGCGGACAAAGCGCGGCTCCTCGACGGGAAATGCACGGCCTTCGAAGATGATATGGGCGCGAATGCCCTCTGCGGGGGCTTCGACAGACAGGGACAGGCGCTGAAGCGGTTCGAGAACCGCAATGGAGATGGGGCCGACTCGCAGGTCCATCCGCTCCATGTTCAGCCAGCGGCTGGCATGGAGATTGACCTGTTTTCCGTCCTTCATGACGCAGAAGGCCGCGTCGGCGATATTTAGGTGTGGATAGATTCCGAAGGCCGCAGCGAAGAAAAGGTCCGGGCCGTCACCGCTGGGGGCGTACCCATTGAAGAAATAGCGGTCATAAAAGTTCCGATCCGTGCCCGCATAGGCCACGGGCTCGGGTGTTTGATGGATCGGGTAGTCGTCGCCCCAGGTAAGCGCCATGCCGTCCTCCCGTTCGTCCGCGCCTGGGCCCTCTGACGGGGCGGCTTTACGGACAGATGAACAACGGTAATGTCAGGGCTGATCAATGCAACCGTGACGGAACGTCAATCGTATGGCCCTTTGGACTCCGAAGACCTGGACTGGGCTGGCGGCATTGAATGGATTGTGTGCGGTGGGCATGGGCGCCTTCGCGGCGCATGGCGTGACCTCGCCCAAGGTGATCGACTGGCTGCACACGGGGTCGACCTACCAGATGTACCACGCGCTTGCGGTTCTCGCGGCGCTCGGGCTCAGGCGAGCGGGCGTCCGCAGCATGGGCCCCGTGGCGGCCCTGTTCTTCCTGGGCACCCTGCTCTTCTCGGGCTCGCTCTACGCCCTGGCCTTTGGAGCCCCCAAAATCCTGGGGGCGGTCGCCCCGGTCGGCGGTGGGGCCTTCATGCTGGGCTGGCTGGTTCTGGCCTGGCGCGCCTTTACCCTCCGCCCCGTAAAAGCTCAGGCCTGAGCCGGAGCCTTTTCTCCGCGCGGGACGGCGACAAAAAAGATCGCCAGCGCGGATCCGGCGAGGCATGCGCACATCAGGCTGGCCATCGGCCGTGCTGTGCCATCGTGCAGGTGCCCTCCGATCCACGACAGCAGTGCGCCGAAGCCAAACCAGGCACCGCCCAGAAGGGCCGATGCCGATCCGGCCCGCTTGGGGTCGACACTGAGCGCGCCCGCCGTCGTGTTGCCGCCCATGAGACCGTAGGTCGAGAGGCTGAGGAAAAGCAGCGGCAGCACGGTCCAGGCCCCGCCGATGCCGGTCCAGGCCGCGACGCCCAGAAGCGAGGCCATGCCGACTGAAGCGACGCTGGCCCGAACCAGGACCCGATCCGGCGTCGACCGCCGCAGGAAGACCCGATTGAGCTGGCTGGCCCCGATGATGCCGACCGAGTTCAGGGCGAAGATCAGGTTGAAGACCAGGGGCGAGTGGCCATAGGTCCCCATGATCAGATCGGGCGCACCGGCAATATAGGTGAACAGCACGCCCCCGTTCAGTCCGCCCGCCAGGATGTAGCCGACCAGTCGCCTCTGGCGCAGCAGGGCCACAAAGGCCCTGACCGGATTTTCCGACCTGGCCAGGGCCGCGGTTTGGGCCGAGCGGGACTCCTTCAGCCCCAGGGTGACCCAGACCACAATCACCAGGCCGAACAGGGCGAGGACCGCAAAAACGCCCCGCCATCCGGCGATCCACTGGATCACGCCGCCCAACTGCGGGGCGAGAACCGGGGCCAGTCCCATGATCAGCGTCATGGTCGACAGAACGCGGGCCGTATCCGCATGGCTGAACCGGTCGCGCACCACGGCGCGGGCCACAACGGCACCGGCACACCCGCCGAGCGCCTGGACGAAACGGGAGAGGATCAGGACCTCGATCGTCGGGGCCAGCGCGCAGGCTGCCGACGCCAGGGTGTAGATCGTCGCCCCCAGCAGGATCGGCCCCCGTCGACCCAGTCGATCCGACGCCGGGCCATAAACGAACTGTCCGATCGCCATCCCGGCAAAAAAGGCTGCGAGCGTCGCCTGGGTCTGTTCGGGCCCCGCGTGCAGGGCGGTGCCGATCGCCGGAAGGCTCGAGAGGTACATGTCGATCGACATCGGCGCAAAGGCCGTGAGGGCCCCGAGCAGAAAGACCAGTTTCCAGGGGATGGGTGCAGCGGGCTGAGCGGCGGTCATGGCGGACCTTCTACAACCGTTTGATGCGCTGAGAATGCCCTATCGGACTTGCCCCCGCTCCAAAGCAGGGCCACGGTGATCAGCAATCATATAGGGCTGGAAAAAGAGCGGGAGTTGTCGATGCAGGGTCAGATGGAACGTCCGCTCGCTCCGCCCATGCCCGGGCCGAACTTCGCAACGGTCAACGGCATCCGGATGGCCTATTACGAGGCCGGACCCAGAACCGGCGTTCCGATCGTCCTGTGTCACGGGTTTCCAGAGTTTTCGTATTCGTGGCGTCACCAGATCGCCGCCCTGGCGGCAGCGGGGCGCTGGGTCATCGTTCCGGACCAGCGCGGCTATGGTCTTACCGAGTGCCCGATTCCGGTCGAAGCCTATGACATGGACCACCTGACCGGTGATCTCGTCAGCCTGCTCGACCATCTGGGCATCGACAGGGCCGTGTTCTGCGGACACGACTGGGGCGGCATCATCGTCTGGGCCATGCCGTTGCTACATCCCGGACGGGTGGCCGGCGTGATCGGCCTGAACACTCCGTTCACCCCGCGCCTGCCGCTGGATCCGATCGAGATGTACCGGCAGGCCTATGGCGACGAGATGTACATCGTCCATTTCCAGAAGCCGGCGATCGCCGATGCGCAGCTGGGGGCCGATCCGGAGAAGACCATCCGCTTCTTCATGCGCGCGCCGGGAGACAGCGTCGAGGCCTTCGAGGCCCGCCCTGCAGAGCGCCGGAGCCTGGCGCTTCAGGAGGGGCTGGCGCGCTACGATCCGGCCAATGATCCCCTGCAGTTCCTGCGGCCGGAAGAAATCGCCGTGTTTGCCGAGAGCTTCGGGCGAACAGGCTTTACCGGCGGGATCAACTGGTACCGGAACTTCAGCCGCAACTGGGAACGTTCGGTCGACCTGCCCCGGACGATCGATGCGATCCCCTGCCTCATGGTGATGGCGGAGCAGGACGTCGTGCTGCCCCCTTCCCTGTGCGATCGCATGGGGGAGCAGATCGCCGATCTCGAGAAGGTCCTGATCAAGGGCAGCGGCCACTGGACCCAGCAGGAAAAGCCGGACGAGGTGAACCGCATCCTGATCGACTGGCTCACCCGCCGCTTTCCGGTCTGAGCGCTCAGGCCGTCCGGCTGGCGATGTCTTCCGCACGCCGGCGCATGGCCGCAGCCAGCTGCAACAGGGCGAGGGCCGAGGTCTCGTCGCGTTGTGCGGCCCGCATCGAATAGACCTGCGCCAGTGCAAACAGCGCCTCGACACGGTCAACACCGCCGTCAGAGAACGTCTCGCCGATGGTGCGGTCCAGCTGCGCCAACTGCTGCGGCGTGAGCATGGCCAGCAGTTCTTCGTCGGAAAGGTCTTCAGGCGAGTCCATGCTCAATCATAGCAAGTCGCAGGCCGGGCGCACCCCAGCATTGTAAGCTTTGTCCCGCCACTTGCAGGCGGGGCGGTTCGCGCGATCAGGCGTTCACAGCAGGCCTTGAAGCGCTGTAGGATCGGCCATGGACCGTTCTTCCCCCTCCTCCGTCATGTCTTCCGTCGGCCGCCGCGGCCTGTTTCGCGAGGCCGAGCCCCATGCCTTCGGCTGGATGCCGACGGGCGGTCCGCACGAGATCTACTATGAGGAATGCGGCAACCCCCGCGGCAAGCCCTGCGTAATCCTGCATGGCGGCCCGGGAGGCGCGATCAATCCGACCATGCGCCGGTTCTTCGATCCGGCCAAATGGCGCATGGCCCTGTTCGATCAGCGCGGCTGCGGAAAGTCGCGCCCGAATGCCAGCCTCGATGACAACACCACCTGGAGTCTGATCGAGGATATCGAGCGCCTGAGGGAACATCTGGGCGTCGAGAAATGGACGGTGTTCGGCGGCTCGTGGGGTTCGACCCTGGCCCTGGCCTATGCGATCAAGCACCCCGAACGGGTCGAAGGTCTGGTCCTGCGGGGGATCTTCCTCCTGACGGACAGGGAGTTGCGCTGGTTCTACCAGGAGGGGGCCTCGATGCTGTTCCCCGACGCCTGGGAGCGGTTCCTGGCCCCGATCCCCGAGGATGAGCGCGGCGACCTGATGGCCGCCTATCACCGTCGCCTGGTCGCCCAGGACCGCCGGGTCCAGCGTGAGGCCGCAGCAGCCTGGAGCCAGTGGGAAGGCGATACCATCTCGCTCCGGGGCCCGGAGGCCCGCCCCTCAAAGTTCAATGAAGAGGACTTCGCCGTCGCGTTCGCGCGGATCGAATGCCACTTCTTCACCAACAAGGGCTTCTTCGAACACGACGGCTGGATCCTGAAGAACATCGACCGCATCCGCCAGATCCCGGGCTGGATCGTTCAGGGCCGGTTCGACGTGGTCACGCCGCTGGACAGTGCCTGGAGCCTGCACAAGGCCTGGCCTGAAGCGAGCTTCGAGATTGTCCGGGACGCCGGTCACGCCTCGACGGAGCCTGGCATCATCGACGGCCTGGTGCGCGCCACCGACGCTGCGCTTGTAAGCTGATGCACGACCCCGGCGGCGACGTTCGCCGCCGGCCGGCTTCGGCTACATCAACGAGCCCTTGCCGCTGGTAACCTCGGTATAGCGGTGAACGCGCACGGCCTGGATCAGGCCAAAACCGATCATGACGGTGAGCATGACGGTGCCGCCATAGGACAGCATCGGCATCGGCACCCCGACCACCGGCGCCAGACCCATGACCATGGCCCCGTTGATCAGAACATAGAGCGCAAACGTCGCGATCGTCCCCGCGGCCGCCAGACGGCCGAAATGGCTGTGGCTGATCGAGGCGATGCGCAGGGCCATGAAGATCACCGTCCCGTACAGGAACAGGACCCCGAAACAGCCCAGGAAGCCGAACTCCTCGGCGAGCGTCGCGAAGATGAAGTCGGTTTGCTTCTCGGGCAGGAAGTTGAGCTGGCTCTGCGAGCCCAGCCCGAAGCCCTTGCCCAGCAGCCCGCCCGAGCCCAGTGCGATCTTGGACTGCAGGATATGGTAGCCGTTGCCGGACGGGTCCTGTTCCGGGTTCAGGAAGGTCAGGATGCGGTTGCGCTGGTAGTCGTGCAGCACGAACAGCACAAAGGGCGGGATCGCTGCCAGCACGCCGATGACGCCCGTGAGGATCACGCGCCATGACAGGCCGGCGAGGACGACGATTGCCAGGCCTGTGGCGGCAATCAGAACCGCCGTGCCCAGATCCGGCTGGTGCGCCACCAACAGCACCGGGGCCCCGATCATCGCGGCAGGGACGAGCAGCCGCCAGGAAAAGCGGGCGCTGTCGGCCGAGAGGCCGTGATAGTAGCGCGCCAGCGCCAGGACGAGGCCGATCTTCATCACCTCCGAAGGCTGGAAGCGGAACGACCCGATCGACAGCCACCGCTGGGCGCCCAGCGAGACATCGCCGACGACCTCAACGGCGACCAGCAGGGCCAGCCCGACAAGATAGACGGGGTAGGCGATGCTGAACCAGATCCGCAGGTCGACCATCGCCAGGATGACCATGATCACGAAATAGATGCCGAACCGCACCAGGTGCCGGGCCGCCCAGGGCTCCCAGGAGGCCCCGGCGATGGAAAAGAGCATCAGCGCGCCGGAGCCGGCGATCAGGCACAGGACCAGACAGAACGTCCAGTCGATCTCCATGAACTTGATGATCGGCCGGTCGCGCTCACCGGGCCGGCTGAGGCCGCCGCTGAGGGTCATGTGCGGGGTCCTTGATCAGGGGTCGCAGGCAGCGGCGTCACGACCGGATCTTCCGGTGCCGCACCCTCGACAATGTCCTCGGGCGGCGCATCCGGCAAAGGCATGGGCTTTTCAATGCGGGCGCGGATCTCGGGATCCTTCAGCAGCGCCACGCGCATGACCTCGCGGGCGCGCGGCGCACCGGCGGTCGCTCCGCCCAGGCCGCCATGCTCGATGATAACGGCCACAGCATAGCGCGGGTCGTCATAGGGCGCGAAGGCCACAAACAGGTTGTGGTCCTTCAGACGCCAGGTCGTGGCATAGCCCTTGCGGTTCTTGACCCCGTCATAGCTGCGGACCTGGGCCGTGCCGGTCTTGCCGGCCATCTGGACGTCGCCGAGGCCAAGCTGGCTCTGCCTGTAGGCCGTGCCGCGAACATCGTTGGCCACGGCCGCCATGCCGCCCCGCACATACTCCAGGTGCTCGGCCGGGAACGGCAGGTCGGGCACGGATGCGCCACTGGGCTGCTCGACCCCGCCGACCGATTTGATCAGGCGCGGGACCAGAGCCTTCTTGGCATTGGCCATCCGCGCCGTCATGACGGCCAGTTGCAGGGCATTGACGGTCAGAGCGCCCTGCCCGATCCCGTAGCTGGGGGTCTCGCCGGGGAACCAGATCTGGTTGGCCGGATTTTTCTTGAAGGCCCGCTTCTTCCATTCACGATCGGGCACAATGCCCTTCTTCTGACCGGGAATGCCGATGTCGAAGGTCTGGCCAAAGCCCATCGACCGGGCCGCTCGTGCAATCGCGTCAGGCCCCATCTTGAGCGCGGTCTGGTAGAAATAGACGTCGCACGAGTTCTTGATCGCCTCGTGCATGTTCTGCGAACCGTGCCCGCCGGGCTCCCAGCAGCGCCAGGTGCGGCCGCCATAGTTCCAGCTGCCCGGGCAGTGAATCCGGATCTCGGGATCGATCCCGGCCGACAGGGCCGCCAGCCCGACCGTGGGCTTGAAGGTCGATCCCGGCGGATAGGTGCCGGTCATGGACTTGTCGAGCAGGGGTTTGCGCTCGTACTCCGCCAGGGCCTTGTATTCGGCTCCGCTGAGGCCCCGGACAAAACGGTTGGCGTCAAAGCTGGGGGCCGAGACCATGCAGAGCAGGTCGCCATTGCGGCAGTCCATCATGACGATGGCTCCGCTCTCCTCGCCCATGACTTCAAGGGCCCGGTTCTGGATGTCGGCATCCAGGGTCAGCCGGAGCTCCTTGCCCGGCGTCGGCCGGATGTCGCCTTCCGGATCGAGCCGCACGACCCGCCCCTGGGCATCGACCTCGGCCTTGGTGGCCCCGGCCCGACCGCGCAGGTCCTGGTCGAAAGCCTTCTCAACGCCCTGCTTGCCGATCCGGAAGCCCGGATGGTGCAACAGGTCCTGATCCTGCGACGGATCGTCCTTTGCGGCCTCCAGGTCGCGGTCCGAGACCTTGGCGACATAGCCGATCACGTGGGCGAAGGCCCCGCCGAACGGATAGACGCGAACCTCACCCATGTCGGCGGTCACGGCGGGCAGCTCCGGCGCCCGGATATTGACCCGGGAGAATTCCTCCCAGCTCATATCCTCCATCACGGCCACCGGGGCCTTGCGCGGGGCGCGATCCAGATCTTTCAGAATCCGGGCCCGGCGGGTGCCGTCGATCGGCACGAGCTTGGCAAGGTCATCCAGAACCGCTTCTGCATCCAGGTCCTTGTCCTTGGTGACCAGGAGACGGAAGTTCGGACGGTTCGACGCGAGCGGCGTTCCGTTACGATCGAGGATCAGTCCCCGGGGCGGCGGCATGAGTCGGTAATTGAACTGGTTGCCGGCTGACAGCTTCTGATAGCGCTGCGCCTCGACCAGCTGCAGTTGCGCCAGTCTCCCGCCCAGCGCCAGCAGCCCGGCGCCGGCCAGCCCGCCCATCAGGAACGCGCGGCGGTGAAACACCCCCTGGCGCTCATTGACTTCAAAAAACAGGATCGAGGGTTCGCTCATGATCCTAGCGGAACCTTACGTCGGCATCGTCGGAACGATCGACGAGACGATGGGCAAAGGGAAACAGCAGCGCGGTGGCCAGAAACTGCCAGAACACCCCGATCAGGCTGGGTGTGGCGAGGCTGTCGAGCATGGAAAACAGAAAGCCTGCAGCCATGGCGACGGCCGTGACCCCGGCAAACCAGACCCACATCATCGCACGGCTCTGGCCGGTCATCATGTTGCGCGCCGCCAGCACGGTGGCATAGGCCACCAGAAGCGAAAGCCCCCACAAGCCGGTGGGTCCGCCCCAGAACAGGTCAAGGAACAGCCCGAGCAGCAGGATGGCGAAGGGCGCGAGAATGGAAGGCCTGATCAGCGCCCAGGCAAAGGCGGGCACGACAGCAAACACCGGTTCCGGCAAATGCAGTCCCCAGACCCGGATCGGTGCTGAAAAGAGCATGGTCGCAATGACACAGGCCAGAAGCGGGCCGCCCAGCCAGCGGAACGGATTGAGGGGACGAGCGCCGCCGAGGCTCATCGAGCGGCCTCTGGCGCAGGGGGCGGCACCGGCTTGGGCAGGGTCGGCTTCGGCGAGGTCTGCGGCGCGTCAGCCGGACGGATGGCAACCGGCTTCGAAGGCGCGCCCGTCCGGGCGGCGGGAACCGGCCCGAGGATGGAGGCCTGGGGGTCCTCGGTCGTCACCGGCGGAAGACTGCGGGTCAGCAGCTGCTTTTCGTCGGCCAGTTGCGCAAAGTCCTTGAACAGCAGGATCCTGACGAAGTCGATCGCTGCATCATCGGCGAAGAGCACCACCCGCCAGCGGCCATCCAGCCCCTTGACGGCCGCGCCCACCGGCAGGCCGCGCGGTACCACGCCGCCGTCGCCGGAAGTCACGACCCGGTCTCCCTGCTGGATGGGATCGACGCCCCGGAGGTATTCCAGCTTGGGATTGGGCCCGCCGTCGCCGGTCAGGATCGCGCGCGCATTCGTGCGGTCGATCATCACCGGCGTGCGCGATGCGATGTCTGTCAGAAGGAGGACCCGGCTGGTCGTCGTCGAAACGCCGACCACACGCCCCACAAGGCCGCGCTCGTTGAGGACGGGGTTGCCGACGACAACGCCCTTCTCCGATCCGACATCCGCCAGCCGGGTATTGGCGAATGGGCCCCGACTGTCACTGACGACCCGGGCCGAGGCCATCGGAATGGGCGGATCGGTCCGCAGGCCCAGCAGGGCCTTGTAGCGATCATTGGTGTCCTGCAGCGCCAGGGCCCGGTCGCGCCACTGGCGCATCTCGGAAAGCTCCGCCTTCAGCCGGCGGTTTTCCGAGGCCGTGAAGAGATAGCCGCGAAAGAAATCAACACCGAGGCCGGTCCAGCGACCCGGTGCCGCAATCGCGCCGCTCACCGGCTTGGCGACGACATCGACGGTCTGGCGCGTCACGCCATAGGCGTGGTCCTGCAGGGTCTCGCGGCGGTCTGCCAGCAGGAACGCCACCGCGATCACGGCCGCGACGATCAACGCCACGGCCGCGGTCCAGGTGAGCGGCACTTTCAGGTCGCCGAGGGGACCTTCGCGAAAGACCACGAACAAGTTCTCCTGGCACCCCCAAGGTGCCGGTCAGGATGAGACGTCTAGGCCAGGGTGGATTCGAGGACGCCCTTCATCCACTTGGGATGCTCGAGCACCTTGCCGCAGCCCAGGGCCACGCACGACAGCGGATCATCGGCCACCGTCACCGGCAGGCCGGTGTGGTCGCGGATTTCAGCGTCCAGGCCGCGCAGCAGCGCGCCGCCGCCCGTCAGCATGATGCCCTTGTCGGCGATGTCCGAAGCCAGCTCCGGCGGGGTGGCCTCCAGGGCGACCTTCACGGCCTCGACGATCTGCCCGACCGGTTCGGCCAGGGCGTCGGCGGCCTGCTTTTCGCTGATGCGCACCTCGCGCGGCACGCCCTGCATCAGGTCGCGCCCCTTGACGTCGATCGACAGGCCTTCGCCGTCAGCCGGCGCGCGGGCGGTGCCGATTTCTTTCTTGATGCGTTCGGCGGTCGTTTCGCCGATCAGCAGGTTATGGTGGCGGCGCATGTAGCTGATGATCGCCTCGTCCATCTTGTCGCCGCCGACGCGGACCGAGCGCGAATATACGATCCCCGACAGCGACAGCACGGCCACCTCGGTGGTGCCACCGCCGATGTCGACGACCATCGAACCGGTCGGCTCATGGATCGGCAGACCGGCGCCGATCGCGGCGGCCATCGGCTCGTCGATCAGGCCGACGCGGCGGGCCGAGGCGTTCAGACAGCTGTCATTGATGGCGCGGCGTTCGACGGCTGTGGCACCTGACGGCACGCAGACGATGACCTTCGGATTCACGAAACCCTTGCGGTTGTGAACCTTGCGGATGAAATACTTGATCATCTCTTCGGCGACTTCGAAGTCGGCGATGACCCCGTCCCGCATCGGACGGATGGCTTCCATGTGACCCGGCGTGCGGCCCAGCATCTGCTTGGCCTCGATCCCGACGGCGTGGACGATCTTGCGACCGCCGACATTGCGCAGCGCCACGACCGACGGTTCGTTCAGCACGATCCCCTTGCCCTTCATATAGATCAGGGTGTTGGCGGTGCCGAGATCGATGGCGATGTCGTTGGAGATCACGCCGAAGAGGGAAGAAAACATTGAAAGCCCTGACTGAGGGATAGAGGGGCAAGACGTTGTATTTCAACATGAAAGTAGTTCAGGGCTAAGTTCACGACGCGCAGGCGTGAAAGTCTACCGAACCACCGCCGGAACAGGACAGCATGATTCCTCGGAATCGCCGTCTCGCCCGGGTCTCCCCGCCCTGGACCACGACGGATGCGCCGCCCCATGGCCGCGCCGTCGTCAGACAGCTCCAAGGCGCGTCGACGATGCCCGTTTGCCCTGCGAAAGCGTTGATTTCAAGGTCTATTCGCGGTGCCGCCAAAGGCTTTTGCAAAGACGGGGTGCAGGGGCCTGATCATGGCGAAATCTGGCCCAGGGCGGCCATCACCACGCCGACCGCTGTGATCAGTCCCGCGACGATCTGCAGCAGCGACAAACGCTCGGCGAAGAGCCGTTTTCCGGCGAAGGCGGCGATCGGCATTTCCACCACACCGACCGCGCGAACGGCCCCTACGGGGGTCAGCGTCATCGCCGTAAACCACAGGCCGGAGGCGGCGGCGCCACAGAAGCCGGCCCCCAGGGACTGCCGCCAGGCCGCGGCCACCGCCTTCAGGGCGCTCGGGTCCCGGACGGCCAGAAAGCTGGTCAGCACCACGGTCTGCAAGGCCTGAACAATCATGACCGTGACAAAGGCCGAAGCGGCGGGATGCGCCGGATCGAAGGTGAGGCTGGCCTGACGAAAGCAGTTGGCGCTGAAGGCGAACAGGGCCCCGGATCTCAGACCGGCCAGCACCGCCCCGCGCCGCATCACCACCTCGCCCCTCGGCCAGGTCAGGATTGCAAGGCCCGCGCTGGCCACCAGGCCGCCCGACCAGGTCAGGGCGCTGATCCTGTCGCCGAACAGCAGCGCGCCCCAGACCAGGGCGAACGGCAGGCCGCTTTGCTGCATGGCCGTGCCGAGGGCGAAGGTCGAGCGGTGCATGGCCACCAGCTGCGCGGCCGTGGCCCCCATCTGGGCGGCGGCACCGGCCGCGCAGCACAGCCAGAACCACGGCACGGGATGGGCCACAGCGCCGGTGGTCGAGATCCAGGCCACGGCCGCGAACGCCGTGGCAAACGGCAGGCCGAACAGAAACCTGACCAGGGTCGCGCCCCAGGGCCCCGCCCCGCCCATGATCGAGCGCTGGGCGGCATTGCGCGCCACCTGGAAAGCCGCTGCTGCGACTGTGATGGGAATCCAGATCATGACCGTCGCGCCGCTATGATCAGGCCCGAAGCCCAGGACAGGCTGGCGGTCGCCAGATCGGGATGGCTTTTCAGGCGCGCGGTCAGGTCATCAACCCGCGCCTGATGATTGGCCGGCCAGTTGGGCTGGGGCAGCATGTCATCGACAACATACAGGCCGCCGGGTCGCAGCAGCGCCAGGGTTTCGTCCAGCCCGTCATACTTGCCCGGCCAGGCGTCGGCGAAGATCAGGTCGAAACTTCCCGCCGGCTGATCTCGCACAAAGTCGAGACCGTCAGCGATCACGAAGCGAATATGCGGATCATGGGCCAGGGCCTCACGCGCCACGGCCTGGATACGCTCGTCGATGTCGATGCTGACCAGGGTGGTGTCGGCGGCCATGCCCGCCGCCAGGCAGACTGTGGCCAGCCCCGTTCCCGTCCCCAGTTCCAGAAGCCGTCCCCCGGGCCTGGACGCGGCCAGCAGTCGCAGCATGGTGCCGGTGTCCGGCTCGGACGGCATATCAAAACCCAGGGCGGCCGTGCGGGAGCCAATCTGGTGCCAGGACGCGGGCAAGGCGGCGGCATTGTCGGCGAACGCGGAGTTCGTCGAGTCGGGGGTCGAGGTCATCTGACGCTCTTTCATGGGATCGCGCGGGTCGGCGCGGCCCGTCGCGCACCGGCAACGGGATCATCCGTGTGATGTGGAAGAGGTATGGAGGCGCGCGCGCCTCCAATCCTAGAAACCGCTGGCGATCGCCGTCTCCGGCTTGGTCTTTTCCTTGCGGGCGAAGAGATTGTTGAGCGCGTTGACATAGGCCTTGGCCGACGCGGTCAGGGTGTCGGTGTCGGCGGCCTGGCCGGTGGCGATGCGGCCGTCCTCTTCGAGACGCACCGAGACCTGGGCCTGGGCGTCGGTGCCTTCGGTCACCGCATGGCCCTGGAACAGGCGCAGGGCGGCGCTGTGCGGCACGATCTTGTGGATGGCGTTGAACACCGCATCGACGGGGCCGTCACCGGTAGCTTCCGCGGTGCGCGACTCGCCGTCGACATCCAGGGTCAGCTCGGCCGACTGACCTTCGGTGCCGGCCACGACACGCAGATGCTGGACGCGGATCTTTTCCGAGCCCCGCGCCAGGGCATCGTCGACCAGGGCGATGATGTCGTCGTCGTAGACGTGCTTCTTGCGGTCGGCCAGGTCCTTGAAGCGGCCGAAGGCCTCCTTCAGGGCGTTCTGGCCCAGCTCGTAGCCCAGGTCCTTCAGCTTGGCGCGGAAGGCGTGGCTGCCCGAGTGCTTGCCCATGACCAGGCTGGACGGCGCCTGGCCGACCGATTCCGGGGTCATGATCTCGTAGGTCTCGCGGTTCTTCAGCATCCCGTCCTGGTGGATGCCGCTCTCATGCGCGAAGGCGTTCTTGCCGACGATGGCCTTGTTGTACTGCACCGGGAAACCGGTGATGGCCGAGACATAGCGGCTGGCCCGGGTAATGTGCGTCGTATCGATGCCGGTCTGGTAGGGCAGCCGGTCGCCGCGCACCTTCAGGGCCATGACGATCTCTTCGAGCGCGGCATTGCCGGCCCGCTCGCCCAGGCCGTTGATCGCACACTCCACCTGGCGCGCGCCGCCCTGAACGCCGGCCAGGCTGTTGGCCACGGCCAGGCCCAGATCGTTGTGGCAGTGGGTCGAGAAGATGACCTTGTCGGCCCCCTCGACATTGTTGACCATCCAGCTGAACAGATCGGCATATTCCGACGGATAGGTGTAGCCGACCGTATCGGGCAGATTGATCGTCGTGGCCCCGGCCTTGATGGCCGTTTCGATAGCGCGGCGCAGGAACTGGCGGTCGCTGCGGGTCGCGTCCTCCGCCGACCACTCGACATCGTCACGCAGGTTGCGGGCGTGGCCCACCGAGCGGGCGATCACGTCGATGACGGCATCCGGCTCCATCTGCAGCTTGTGCTTCATGTGCAGGTCGCTGGTGGCGATGACCACGTGGATGCGGCCGCGCTGGGTCGGCTTCAGGGCCTCGGCGCAGCGGTCTATATCGACCTGGTGGGCCCGGCACAGTCCGGCGATCGTGCTGTTCTTGACGATCTTGGCGATCTCATGGACAGCCGCGAAGTCGCCGTTGGAGGCGATGGGGAAGCCGGCTTCAATGATGTCGACCCCCATCTCCTCGAGGATCTTGGCCAGTTCCAGCTTTTCGTCGTGGGACATCGACGCGCCGGGCGACTGCTCGCCGTCGCGCATGGTGGTGTCGAAAATGACGACGTTCTCGCGCTTGTCGAAAGCGCCGGTGCCTGCGGTGGTCATGAAATTACTCGTCGGAATGGGTATGCGTTCGGGGCGGCGGAGAAGGATCATCCCCTGCGCGCCCGGCCACGACGATGCGTGGCCCTAGAGCGCCCAGGGGCTGATAAGCCGAAGAAGGAGGTGGGCGCGCGCCGTGTTCATGCTGACTTTCTACACATCGCCTCTGAATCGAGCAAGCAGTTTGCGCCGCCCGGTCAATTGACCGCATGCGGCGCAATTTTTGCCCAAAACAGCCTAGTTCGGCCGGGTCACGATCGGGAAATCCCCCGGGAAGGCATCAAACCAACCCGACAGTTTGCCCATGGCGCTGCGATCCCCTTCCAGCTTGACCTCACCGGTGAGGATCCTGGGCAGCAGGGAGGTTCCGCGGAACAGCGACTCCAGGAACAGCGGTCGGGCGACCGTCAGGGTCGCATCGACCTTCTCCGCACCGGTACCCGGCTGGGCGACCAGCACACGGTTGCGCACCGTGACGACGAACCGCTCCTTGCGCTCGGGGAAGACGAACGCGAGGCTGACCTGCTCGTCCCCGACCTTGTCGGCGTTCAGACGAATGGCCAGGACGTCAAAGATCATCTGGCTGTCGAGCCCCTGCAGCATGTCCAGCGGGGCCATCGAGGCCGGGATCTTGCGAACCCCGCCGCGCAGTTCGTCGGCGGCCGTCAGGTACATGTTGCGCCAGATGGCATTCTCGGTCTGGTAGCCCATCTGCTCATAGACCGCCGACAACTGCACCTTGGCGTCCCGGTCGCCGTCATCGCCCATGACCACATGGTTGAGCAGGGACGCAGCCCAGGCATAGTCCCCCTTCCCCGTCGCCTCGGCCGCCAGGGCCTTGACCTTGGCCGCGCCGCCCATGGCCGCGACATAGCGCCGACCGGTGTCGGCCGGCGGGGCCGGGGCCAGATGGGCCGGATTGGCATCATACCAGCCCATATAGCGCTGATAGACCGCGCGACTGTTGAAGCTCATCGAGCCGTAGTAACCGCGATTGTACCAGTCCTTGGCCAGGCTCGGCGGCAAGGTGATCCGCGCGGCGATCTCGTCACCGGTCAAACCCTGGTTCAGCATGCGAACCGACTGGTCATGCAGGTATTTGTAGGCGTCGCGGTGCTCGCCCAGAAAGGTCCGCACCACGTCCTGGCCGAAGCGGGGCCAGCCGTGGCTGGTAATCATCAGGTCCGTGCCGTCGGCGAACAGCCGGATCGACTCGGTCAGGTCATCGGCCCAGGCCTTGCTGTCGCGCACCAGCGCCCCGCGCGGGGTCAGGACATTGTGCATCGACACATTGGCATTCTCGGCCATGTCGAGAATCCGCAGGTCCGGCAGGTAGAGGTTCATCTCCGCCGGGGCCTCGGTATTGGGCGTGTACTGGAAGCGGACCTTGACCCCGTCGAGGACGAGTTCCTGGCCGGTCCGGTCGATGGTCTGGGTGGGCGGGATCAGCGTGATCGTGCCCCGGGCCACGGCCTGGCCGATGCCGGAACTGACCTGCCCCTCCACACCGGGCGGCAGCATCAGGCCGAACTGGTACTGGGCCCGGCGGGTCATGGCGTTGCCTGCCAGGATGTTCTCGCTGACGACCTCTTTCATGAAGCCCGCCGGAGCCACGATGGCCACCTGGCCCGCATCGACATCCTTCTGGTCGACGATGCCGCGGACGCCGCCAAAGTGATCGCTGTGGCTGTGGGTGTAGATCACGGCCCGAACCGGAAAGCGGCCCAGCTTTTCATTGACCAGGTCCAGCGCTGCCCGCGCCGTTTCGACGGTGGTCAGGGGATCGACGACCACCCAGCCGGTATCGCCCTTGATGAAGGTCACATTGGAAATGTCGAAGCCCCGCACCTGCCAGACGCGGTCGGACACCTGGTAGAGCCCGTGCCGGGCCAGCAGCTGGGCGTGCCGCCACAGGCTGGGATTCACGGTCGCGGGGGGCTCGCCCTTCAGGAAGTCATAGGTCGCGAGATTCCACGCCACCTGGCCATCGGCGCGCTTGATCAGCGGATCGGCCCGGGTGCCGAGAAAGCCCCGGTCGGCAAACTCGAAGTCCTGACGATCGGACAGCGGCAAGGTCTGGGCGAAGGCCTTCTGACGCTCCACGGTCGTCGGCGAGGCCGGCTCTCCGGCCCGGGCCATGGCCGGTGCCAGCACCAGCGTCGCCAGCATGGCCCAGCGCAACCCCTTCAGGTTCGACGGCATCAGATCCTCCCGCATCACTTCTTTGAAACTTTATAGTTTCATTCTACATATCACCGAAGATGAGCCTCGCAAATCCTGATCGCCTGCCGGCCCCGCGCGGAGGCCCCGGCCGCCCCAAGCCCAGGGTCGATCGCCATGCCCGTGGCCGCGAGGTCGTCGAGGCGGCCGTGGCGGTCTTTACGGAAAAGGGCCTGCAGACAGCCACCATGCAGGATGTCGCCGACAAGGCCGGCATGGCCAAGATTCTGATCTACCGCCTCTATCCGTCCCGTCAGGCGCTGATCGACGCCCTGTTCGGCGAGGCCCTGGCCCAGGTTGAAGCCGCGGCCTTGCGGCCCTGGGGCGGATATGGCTCGGGGATCGCCACCCTGATCGAGCTCGGCCGGGCCCGCCCTGCCCTGTTCCGTCTGCTGCTCAAGGACGCCCGCAGCGGGCCCGAGACCGCACGCTGGGCGGCGACCTGCGACGCCCTGCTGACCGGTCTGGCCCAGCCCTTCGTCGCCCCGCCGCCGAACGCGACCGAGCCGGTCCGCGCCGCCTGCGCCCATGCCGCGCGAACGCTGCTGCCGTTCATTGTCGAAACCTGGATCGCCGGCATCGACCGCAGCGACGGGCTGACGGACGCCGCGAGGATCAAGTGGTTCGGCGACATCGTCAGGGCCTGGCGCAGCGCCAGCCGTGAGGCCATCGGCCTGCCGGAGGCGCCGGAGCCCGCAAGTCTTGCGGCTAGTCCGCCGCCTCGCGCTTCTTGAGCCAGGCTCGCGCCACGAGGCCAGCAGCGATCCAGACGGCCACGGCAATGGCCAGCATCACGAAGTGACGCTTGCCGCCGCCGGTCATGGCCTGAACGATCGAGTTGCCGGCAAAGGCGGTCAGGGCGATCTTGGGAATGATCCCGATGGCGGTTCCGGCGGCAAAGTCCCGCATCTTCATCGGCGTCACGCCGGCCGCCATATTGACCACGATGAACGGTGCCGACGGCACGAGCCGGACAATGAGGCTGGCCAGAAAACCGTTCTTGCCGATCAGCCGCATGAACTTGGCGACCCCCTCGCCGGCAAAGTCCCGCAGGACCCTGGCACCGAACGCCCGGCCGAGCCAGAAGCCGATCAGGGAGGAGACCAGGGTGCCGATCCAGCTGTAGGCAAAGCCCGTCCAGGGACCGAAGGCGACAACGGCTGCGGCGATCAGGACGAACTGCGGCACGCCGATAAAGGCGAGCGCGGCAAAGGCCCCGACTGCCACCGGCAGGGCCCAGGGGCCGTGGGCCGCCGTCAGCCACTGCTCGATCGCCGCCTCACCGTTCAGGCCCAGCAGTTGCGCCCCGAACAGAAAGACAATGCCGACGCCGCCGAACAAGACGAACGACACCGCCACCGTGCGCCAGGCGCGGGCGTCCATATTGGTCAAGAAGTCGATCAGGCGGCGTATCACGCCCCTGCCTCGCCCACCGGCGGCGGCGGGTCAAGCGCCGTTCCGTCACGTCAGTCTCACTAACGCGTGGTTTCCAGTCCCGGACCGCCCTAAACTTGAGGTCGCAGACAGGAGCGCAGAATGAAGATCATCGGTGTATCCGGCAGCCTGAGGGCCGCATCTCTCAACACCGCGCTCCTGAAGGCGGCGGCCGAGCTCGCGCCTGACGGCGTGACAATCGAGCTCTTCGGTCTTCAGGACCTGCCCTTCTTCAATGAGGATATCGAGGCGACCGGCGATCCGGCCCCGGTCAAGGCCTGGAAGGATGCCATCCGGACCGCCGATGCCCTGCTGCTGGGCTGCCCGGAATACAACGGCGGCATCACCGGCATCATGAAGAATGCCATCGACTGGGCGTCGCGCGGCAAGCCGGCGCCTCTGGCCGGCAAGCTCTGCTGTGTGATCGGGGCAAGCCCCGGCATGACCGGCACGGTCAGGGCGCAGGACGCCCTGCGCCTCTGCCTGCGCCGCACGGGGGCCGACGTGGTCCCCCTGGGCGAGGTCCTGGTCGGGCAGGCCCATACCAAGATCGTCGACGGCGTTCTGACGGATCAGGCCACCCGCACCTACCTGGCCCGCCACCTGGCCAGTTTCGTCGCCGGGGCCACGGGCGGCCGCTAGGCGTTCCGACTAGTTGGCGAGCTTGGACAGGTCGTAGTCCGGCCCGAAATCCAGGACGAAAACCGGCCCGAGGACGACGGCCTGACGGGCGGCGGCAAGATGCAGCGATACGCTGCCGCTGCCCGCCGGAATGTCGATCGTCGCCTTGCCGGGAACCGTATGCATGGCCCAGTCCCCGCCGACCCTGACCGAGCCCTGCAAGGCCGCATCGTAGGGTGCCGCAGCCTGTTGAACGCGAACCGAAGAAATCGTCGCCGTCGCAGGACTACCATCAACGCTTTCGGCCTTGGCCCAGAAGGCGATCAGAACAGCATCGCCCTTGCTGACCTTGCCGGTAATCGGCTGCTGCGCGCCCACGGACCAGGGCTGCGCGCTCGCAGCCGCGACATCCACCCGAACCCCGCCACCGCCGGCAACCGCCTTGTCCTTGACCGGTGCGTGGGTCTGGCCTGCGCCGTAAACCTGCCAGTTTGCGGAGGGCTTGTTGATGGCCTTCTTGAGAATATCCGCATCAGAGTCCTGGCGGGCTGACACCGAGCTACCCACCCCGACAGCCAGGGCCATCAGGGATGCGGCGACAATAATGGCTTTCATGACTTTCCCTCCCCGTGCACATGCCGGGTAACGGACGCGTCCTGGGGACACGTCCTGCGTTTCCTCCTCAAGGTGTTCGGCCAATCCGCCGCCCTTGAATGATTTCATTGTTGGTAGCGGTACCTTTGGAATCCTTGATGCGCAAGAGGTCAGACCAATTTTCGGCCTTTGGCCAAGACCCTGCCGACCATGAATGGTGCCTGGCCTGCGTTGCACCGCGGCAATCTGAGGCGTAAAGACCCCCGCAATCCTGAAATCCGGTTTCCCAGGGGAGTCCTAAAACCATGTCGCTCGAGTCCGCCGCCCTGCGGCGCATCGCCCCGTCCGCCACCATTGCGATCAGCGCCAAGGCACGCGCCCTGAAAGCCGCCGGCCGTGACATCATCGCGCTTTCCGCGGGCGAGCCGGACTTCGACACCCCGGACAATATCAAGGACGCCGGTATCGCCGCGATCCGCGCCGGCAAGACCAAATATACCGACCCCGACGGCATGCCCGAACTGAAGGCGGCCATCTGCGCCAAGTTCAAGCGCGAGAACGGCCTCGACTACAAGCCGAGCCAGGTTCACATCGCGCCGGGCGGCAAGCCGGTGATCTATAACGCCCTCGTCGCCACCCTGAACCCGGGCGACGAAGTCATCATTCCGGCCCCCTACTGGGTGTCCTATCCCGACATGACCCTGCTGGCCGGCGGCACGCCCGTTGCGGTGGAAACAACGGCCGAGAGCGGGTTCAAGCTGACCCCGGACGCTCTCGAAAAGGTCATTACGCCGCGGACCAAGTGGCTGATCATCAACAGCCCGTCCAACCCGTCGGGCGGGGCCTATACCCGCGCCGAACTGCAGGCCATCGCCGACGTGCTGCTGAAGCATCCGCAGGTCTGGGTGCTAACCGACGACATGTACGAGCACCTGGTGTTCGACGACTTCGAGTTCACCACCATCGCCCAGGTCGAGCCCAAACTCTGCGACCGCACCCTGACGATGAACGGCGTCTCCAAGGCCTATGCCATGACCGGCTGGCGGATCGGCTATGCGGCCGGCCCCGAGCCGCTGATCAAGGCCATGGCCAAGATGATCAGCCAGACGACCTCGAACCCCTCGTCGATCAGCCAGTGGGCGGCCCTTGAAGCGCTCAACGGTACCCAGGACTTCATCAAGCCCAATGCCAAACTGTTCCAGGAGCGGCGGGACCTGGTGGTGTCGATGCTGAACCAGACCACCGGGATCCACTGCCCGACCCCGGAAGGCGCCTTCTATGTCTACCCCTCCTGCGCAGGCCTGATCGGCAAGCCCGCGCCGAGCGGCAAGGTCATCGAGACGGATGAAGACTTCGCCGTCGAGCTGCTGGAAACCGAAGGCGTGGCGGTCGTTCACGGCGCGGCCTTTGGCCTCTCGCCGTTCTTCCGCATCAGCTACGCCACCAGCAATGCCGTGCTGGAAGACGCCTGCTCGCGCATCCAGCGCTTCTGCGGCAACGTAAAATAGCCGGTTCGGGCGGGAGTCTGCGCAGCGCAGATTTCCGCCCATCCCGAACATTTGTTTGACACACCTGACCGGGCCCCGGACGATCCGTCGAAACACTCGGAGGACTGTCCATGCGGCTCGATAAGCCAAGAATCCTGCCCCTGGATCCTGACCGGGCCACCCCCGAACAGGCGGCGGTCCTGGCCCCTCTCGGCAATGGCGGCGTCATCCCCGCCGGCCCGGTTCTGAACATCTTCCGGACCCTGGCCCATGCCCCCGAAGCGTTGAAGGCCTTTCTGGGCTGGGGAAACTACATCCTTTCACGGCGAAACGACCTTCCGCCGCGCGAGCGCGAGATCGTCATCCTGCGGATCGGCTATCTGTGCCGCAGTGGCTATGAATGGACCCAGCATGTCGAGATCGGCCTGCGGTGCGGGCTGACGGCCGCCGAGGTCGAGCGCCTCAAGGCCGGGGCTGAGGCAGGCTGGAGCAAGGCCGATGCGGCGCTGATCCAGGCCGCCGACGAGCTTCATGCCGACCAGTTCGTCTCCCGCGAAACCTGGCAGGCCCTGCTCGACCATTTCAGCGAGAAACAGGCCATGGACGTGGTCTTCACCGCCGGCCAGTACACCCAGGTCTGCATGATGCTGAACACCTTCGGCGTTCAGCTTGACCCCGGTCAGACCCTGGATCCCGACCTGCGCAAACCGGCCTGAACCGTCTGGGACCACGGCCGGCTCAGGTTGCACGGGGCAATCGTTCAGGTTACGTTCCACCTTGAATTGAGTGCGGGACGAAGCCTGACCGGCTCACCGGTCACGTCCGGCATCGCGTGAAGAAGGATGCCGGACCATGCTGTGTGCCCTGATCCTGAGCCTTGCGGTGGCGGCGTCGGTGGCCGTACCCGCCCCGCAATTGCCCGCCCCGACCAGCCCTGCCGGCCCGGCCAGGGTCGATGCGGTTATGGCCGACGGCACGGTCACCCTCACCGAGGCGGGCAAGACGGTGCTGGTCTATCGCACCAAGTCGCCTGACCCCGCCAACGAGCCCGGCCGGCTGAACTATATCCACCCGCTCTATGCCCCTGATGGAACAGTCCTGACGGAGGACAGGCCCGCCGACCATCTGCACCAGCGGGGTGTCTTCTGGAGCTGGCACCAGGTTCTCGTGAACGGAAAGCCGGTAGCCGACGGCTGGTTCATGAAGGGGCTGACCTTCCACATTCGCGAACAGCGCTTCAAGGGCGACGCCCAGGGCGGCGGAACCCTGACGATCAACGCCAACTGGATCGTCAATTCCGGACCGGAGCTGGACTATGTGGCCCGCGAGACGACCCGGGTGCGGGTCTATCCCCTGAAGGACGGCGGGCGTCGCATCACCTTCGACACCCTGATCACGGCCCGCGCCGAGAGCCTGGCCCTGGGCGGCAGCGACGATGCCAAGGGCTATGGCGGCTTCTCCATCCGGCTGATTCAGCCGGACCGGCTGACCTTTGCGTCCTCCGGCAAGGCGATTGCACCGGCCGATACGGCCGTCGATGCAGGAACCTCCATGGGCTTTGCCTGGTCTCCCCCGGGCAAGACGCCGGCCTGGACCGTGGGGCTCTCCTGCAAGGCCAACGGCCAGCCCGTCACGCGGTGGATCCTGCGCCAGTCACTGTCGATGCAGAACTGCGTTTTTCCCGGCCGCGCGCCGTTTGTCCTCAAGAAGGATGAAATCCTGCATCTGCAGGAAACCCTGGTGATCCGGCCAGCAACGCCTGTACGATCAGCCCCGTCTCGCACGGCTCCAGCAAGGCCCTGATCATGGCTGACATCCTGAACCTCAACCGCGCGCGCAAGGCGCGGGCCAAGACCGAAGACAAGGCCCGGGCGGTCGAAAACCGCGCCAAGCATGGCCGTACCAAGCTGGAAAAGACCCTCGATCAGGTAAGGGCCGACAGGCTGCGCCAGGCGCTGGACGGCGCGCGGCGCGAGGACTGACTCAGGCCTCTTCCAGGTCGAGCATCTTCTGCTCTGCGAGAAAGGCCTCATGCTCCGGCAACGGATCGACCAGGCTGGAAATCCTGGACTTGATGGCCTTGAACCCCGAATCGAGCTGAGCCGTGGTCTGGCGATTGACCAGGGGATTGTAGCCGCGTGGCGCAATGCCCTGCCCGATCATCACCGCCAGCCAGGACGAGGCCGAGAAGAGCTCGTCGGGACGGCTCAGGATCAGCCCGCGATCGCGGAAGATCTCCACCCGCTCGGCAAGACTGTCGGGGATCGGCATGGTCGCCACATAGTCCCAGAACGGCGTGTCTCGCCGCTGGGTGACATGATAGTGCAGGATGATGAAGTCGCGGATCCGTTCGGCTGCCTCGCGCACCCGGCCGTTGTAGGTGGCGATGTTCACCGGGCTGAAGTCCCGGTCCGGGAAGTGCTGCAGCAGTTTCACAAGCCCGGAATGGACCATGTGAATGCTGGTGGATTCCAGCGGCTCGATGAAGCCGCTCGCCAGACCCAGGGCCACGACATTGCCCTTCCAGGCCTCCCGACGCCGGCCGGTGACGAACCGCAGCAGGCGCGGCTCGGCCAGGGCCTCGCCGTCCAGATTGGCCATCAAGGTGGCGGTCGCCGTGTCCTCGTCGGTATAGCGGCTTGAGAAGACATAGCCGTTGCCGGTCCGGTGCTGCAGGGGAATGCGCCACTGCCAGCCGGCCTCGCGGGCGGTGGAGGTCGTATAGGGCGTGATGGGTCCGGTCTTCGCGCAGGGCACGGCCACGGCCCGGTCGACCGGCAGCCAGTGGCTCCAGTCGTCATAGCCCGCCTTCAAAGTCTCCTCGATCAGCAGGCCCTTGAAGCCGGAGCAGTCGATGAACAGGTCGGCCGCCACCGACCGGCCGTCCTTTAGGGTCAGGCTCTCAACCCGGCTCCCATCGGGAGACTTGACGATCTCGACCACCTGCCCCTCGACCCGGCGGACCCCCATCTGCTCGCTGAACCGCCGCAGGTGCCGACCGTAGAGGACCGCATCAAAATGATAGGCCGAGAACAGCCGCGACATCGGTGAGGCCGGATCGGTGGAAACCTGACCGACCCGTCCCCGGTAGGCGGCCTGGACACAGACCGAATAGGCCCCGAGGTCGTCCGCCAGCCCCTGCTCACGGAGCCGCAGATAGATCTGGTGGAAGTCGCCCAGTTCGGCCTCAAGCCCGTAGACGCCAAACGGGTGCATGTAGCGGCGGTCGCGGTCACCCCAGCCGACGAACTCGATCCCCAGCTTCAGCGAGGCCTTCGTGTTGCGCATGAAGGCCGCTTCTTTCAGGCCGATCATCGCATTGAACTGCCGGATGGCCGGGATGGTCGCCTCACCGACGCCGACAATGCCGATCTCGGCCGACTCGATCAGCTGGATCTCGCAGGTCCGGCCCAGCGCCGTCCGCAGGGCTGCTGCCGCCATCCAGCCGGCGGTCCCGCCGCCAAGGATTGTGATCGATCTGATGGCCTTGTCCGCCGTCATCCTGCGCTCCCTGCCGGAAGGATCCCGCCGATTGCTACGGCGGACGCGTTGATTTGTAACGCTTCAGATCCGGGTTGCCGGCCTATGCCATAGCCGGAGCCGCAGCGCGATCACGGCGTTCGGGCGGGATGGCGCGGTAGATCGTATTGGGCCGGATCGCCAGGCTGGCGCGGGCCTCGTCAAGCGGCATGGCGAACAGGGCCGGATAGTCGACCGCCGGCAACCAGGCCGCTGCCTTGCCGTTGCGCCAGGCCTCACGGACGGCACGGCCATAGGGCTCGCCGTTTCGGGCGCGGCCAAACTGCTGCACCCCGGCCAGGGCGATGGCGGCAAAGCCGAGGCTGCGGGTCTGGGCGTAGGAGAAGGCGACCACGCAGACCTCGCCCAGGGCGTCGGTGCCATAGCCGGTCAGGACGTGCCAGACATCGTGGACGTCGCGCATACGCCGGCCGTACCAGGCCAGGGGATGGGGCGCATCGACATTGGCGTCAGCCACCTTGCGGCTTTCTTCGGCCAGGCCCTCGGCCGAAAGGCCGCGCGGCGCGATGAAGTCACGATAGGCCGCGCCGACCGTTCCGGGCCCGAAACTGGCCAGCCAGGCCTTGTCCGACAGCAGGACAGAGAACTCTTCGCGCTCATAGGCGATGCGCCCGCCCTCCGGCGTCGAGATCAGCCGGCTGTAGCCGTTGGGGATCGCCTTGCCGGCGAGGGCCCGCATGATCTCGAACACCTGGGCGGTGTCTTCCTTGTCAGCAATCAGGCGGCGAAGTGCCTTCAGGGCCCGCATCGGCTGCAGCCGGAAGCTGTCACGGCTCGGTTGAGCTCGACTTGGCTTGGCAGGTCTTTCAAAGACTTGCGTGGCGGCATTCATAGGGCATGCTCCGTCGGACCCCACGAAGGTGGCATGCCGTCATCTTTTATCAAGAGCCATTCCGCCAGCCATGGGCAGCCTCAAGAAGCGTTCAGTCAATCTGGAGGGACATGCCACGTCGCTCGCTCTGGAGCCGGAGTTCTGGCGTGCCCTCGAGCGGGTCGCCGCCGACGGAACCCTCAGCCTCGCGGCGCTGATCAAGCAGATCGACAATGCCAGGGGTGAGCGCCCGCTGGCCTCGGCCTGCAGGGTCTTCGCCCTTGAGCGCGCCGGCCAGGGTGAACCGGGACGCGGTAATGGCGGGGAAGGCGACGGTGGATAGCTCGACGGTTGACCCTGCACGCCTCCCGACACGCCGCCGGGATTTCAGCAGTCCTCGGCCCCGCAGGCCCCGCAATAGACGGCCAGGGGCTTAAGCTCGCGGATGTCTGTGCTACATATGTTCCATGTCTTCAGCCTTCGACTCGCCGCCGCTTGATGGTGACCTCCCCTCGCCCCGCATCTCCGACCTGGCCCGGGCTCGCGGCCCGGCCCCGGCGGCGGCCGGCTATCTGGACGGGCTGAACCCCGAGCAACGCTCCGCCGTCGAAACCACCGAGGGTCCAGTCCTGGTCCTGGCGGGGGCCGGAACGGGCAAGACCCGCGTGCTGACGACCCGCCTCGCCCACATCCTGGCGACCGGTCGCGCACGGCCCTGGGAAATGCTGGCGGTGACCTTCACCAACAAGGCCGCCCGCGAGATGCGCGAGCGGATCACCCACATCATCGGCGCTGAAGCCGAAGGCCTGCGCTGGCTGGGGACCTTCCACTCGGTCGCCGCCCAGATCCTGCGCCGTCATTCCGAACTGGTCGGCCTGAAGTCCAGCTTCACCATCATCGACAATGACGACCAGGAGCGGCTGCTCAAGCAACTGATCGAGGCGGCCAATATCGACGCCAAGCGTTGGACGCCCAAGATCCTGGCCGGGATGATCGACCACTGGAAGAACAAGGGCTGGACACCAGAGCGGGTTCCGCCGGCGGACGGGGCCGAGTTCGCGGCCGGCAAGGGCGTGACCCTGTATCGTCAGTACCAGGACCGCCTGCGCATCCTCAACGCCTGCGATTTCGGCGACCTGCTGCTGCACAACATCACGATCTTCACCAGCCACCCCGACGTCCTGGCCGACTTCCAGGCCCGCTTCAAATACGTGATGGTCGACGAGTACCAGGACACCAACATCGCCCAGTACCTGTGGCTGCGCCTGCTGGCCCAGGGCCGCCAGAACGTCTGCTGCGTGGGTGACGACGACCAGTCGATCTATGGCTGGCGCGGGGCGGAGGTCGACAACATCCTGCGGTTCGAGCGCGACTTTCCCGGGGCCAAGGTGGTCCGGCTGGAACGCAACTATCGCTCGACCGAGCACATTCTGGCGGCGGCCTCCGGCCTGATCACCGCCAACAAGGATCGCCTGGGCAAGACCCTGTGGACCGAGGCCGCCGGCGGCGAGAAGGTCAAGGTTTCCGGCGTCTGGGACGGCGAGGCCGAGAGCCGGATGATCGCCGACGAGATCGAGAAGGCCAAGCGCGCCGGCCGCAAATACACCCAGATGGCCATTCTGGTGCGGGCCAGCTTCCAGATGCGCGCCTTCGAAGAGCGCTTCGTGATGCTGCAGATTCCCTACAAGGTGGTCGGCGGTCCGCGCTTCTTCGAGCGGGCCGAGATCCGCGACGCCCATGCCTATCTGCGCCTGATCCAGTCGCCGGACGACGACCTGGCCTTCGAGCGCATCGTCAACACCCCCAAACGCGGCATCGGCGACACCTCGGTACAGAAACTGCTGCACATCGCCCGGGCGGAAAGCCTGTCGGCGGTCGATTCGGCGCGCGTCCTGATCAGCAGCGACGACCTGCCGGCCCGCACCCGCACGGCGCTGAGCAACTTCCTGCGCGACCTCGACCGCTGGCGCGCCCTAGCCCAGACCATGCCGCACCAGAGGGTGCTGGAGGCGGTCCTGGAGGAGAGCGGCTATACTGACGCCCTGCGCCTGGACAAGGGGCCGGCCAGCCAGACGCGGCTGGAGAACCTCAAGGAACTCGTCCAGTCGATGAGCGCCTTCGACACCCTCGAGAGCTATCTGGAGCACGTGGCTCTGGTCATGGATCTCGACAAGGGCTCCAGCGACGACTCGGTCTGGATCATGACCCTGCACGGGGCCAAGGGGCTGGAGTTCCCGCTGGTCTTCCTTCCCGGCTGGGAGGAAGGCGTCTTCCCCAGCCAGCGCAGCATGGATGACAAGGGCACCAAGGGCCTCGAGGAAGAGCGGCGCCTGGCCTATGTCGGCATCACCCGGGCCCGCGAAGAAGCGCGGATCAGCTTCGTGGCCAACCGGCAGGTCTATGGCCGCTGGACCAGCCAGCTGCCGAGCCGGTTCGTCGACGAACTGCCACTGGCCCATGTCGAGGCGGCCTCCGAAACCGGTTACTACGGCGGCGGTCCGGGCATGCAGCAGACGGCGGCCTCACGCTGGGATGATGCAGGCGCAAGTTCCTCGTTCGGCGGCGCAGGCTATGCCAGCCCCGGCTGGAAGCGGGCCCAGGATCGCGTTGCCGCCGGCTCATGGAGCCAGCCCCGCACCGGCGGCTCGGGCGCGCGCTCGGCTCCAATTGAAGGCGAAGGCCGTCTTGTGGCGGTGTCTGCGCCCGCCAAGTCCAGCGCCTATCAGCGCGGCGACCGGGTGTTCCACGTCAAGTTCGGCTATGGTCAGGTCACGGCCGTCGAGGGCAACAAGCTCTCTGTCGCCTTCGACAAGGCCGGCGAAAAGAAGGTCATCGACAGCTTCGTCGAAAAGGGCTGATCAGGCTTCCAGCTAAACCTGACGGCCCGCCGGCCCGACGCCGGCCTTGCAAAACATGACAGGGTAGCTGAACCCGGTGCCGCCCTGCGCGCTTTAGGGGGCATGCACCTGTCCCTGGACCCCTTGAGGACCTTTATCGCCGAGCGCCCGGTGGCCTATGGCGTGCCGGTTGCGGCCGTTCTGGGGATCGTTTTCGGGCTCTTGCTCCGCATCGGCGACCAGACAGCGGTCCCGCCCCTGGCCATGGCCAGACTGCCTGTGCCGGCAGAGGAGCTCCCGACACTGATCGCCTGGCCGAATGATCAGCTCCCGGACTATGTGGTCGGAACCGATTTTCTGAAGGCTCAGGACGTCCATGCGTTTGCGGACGCCGCGCTTGAGCCATCCTACCCGAACCTGGAGCTCCCACCCTATTTCGAGGCGGGGCAGAGGCCGCCGGCCGCTCGCCTGCCCGCGCGCCCGGAGGCCCTGCCCTCGGGATCTGCCGCCAGGGACGGCGACATTCTGGATGTCAGCCTGCCCGAGGACAGGCTCACCCCGATGGACGAGCAAGCACAAGACTAGATCCGGGCCCTGCCCTTGCAGTGGGACCGGCGGCTGATCGACGGATGTTCCGTTTCGTGCCAGTTGCCCGGAGCCCTGATGACCCAGGACAACACCGCGCTTGAGGACCAGAGCCAGCCGGCCCGGACACTCGAAGCCGTGGCCTGCGGCTTCATTGTCTTCATGCTGTCCAACGCCCTGATCGGCCCCCTGCTCGATCCGACCCAGGCCGGCGGCGAGGACATGCCGGTCCTGCGGCTGATGTGGCTCCCGGTCTATGGCCTGATCCTGGGCCTGGCCCTGTGGCGCCTGCCACGCTTGCTGCGCTTCTGGTTTCCGGTGGCTCTGTGCTGCCTGATGATCGGCTGGGTGTTCGCCTCGGCGTCCTGGTCCTTCGATCCCGGCACCACCCAGCGCCGCGCCGTCGCCGCCGCCTTTACCACCCTCTTTGGCCTCTATTTCGTGGCGAGTTTTGACGGGCGGCGCATGGCCGAGATCATCGCGGCCACCTTCCTGATCCTGGCCGCCGTCGGCCTGCTCGCGGCCATCGCCTATCCCAAGATGGGCGTGCAGCACGACATCAATGCCGGAGACTGGCGCGGCCTGTGGTTCGAGAAGAACCAGATGGGCGCGATGATGGTCCAGGGCGCGCTCGCCGCCGTGGCGGCCCTGGCCGCCGGCAGCCGACGTCGCACGACCCTGATCGCGACCATCCTCCTGTGCGGCTTCATGGTCCTGATGAGCAAGTCCAAGACCTCGCTGGTCTGCCTGATGATCGTTCTGGCCGGGGCCGGCACCCTGACCCTGATGCGGCGCGGTCCGGCGACGGCGATCCTGCTGGTCTGGCTGGGCGTAACCGTCGGCGGATTCGCCGCCCTGATCATGTGGCTCTCGCCAGAGACGGTCTATGCCGCGCTCGGCAAGGACCCGTCCCTGACCGGCCGCACCGAGATCTGGGAATCGCTGCTGCGGCAGTCGGCCAAGGCCCCGTTGACCGGCTATGGCTATGCCGTGTTCTGGCGCGAAGACTCGGTGCCGGCCAACTGGGTTCGGCATGACACCGGCTGGAACGTGCCCACCGCCCATAACGGCTGGCTGGACATGCTGGTCCAGCTGGGCTGGATCGGGGTTTGCCTGATCGCCGTCACCCTAGGCCTGGCGGTCCTTGCCGCGCTGTTCCGCTTCCGGCGGGTCGCCGACGGCTACTGGGCCACCCTCTATCTGGCGATCTTCCTGCTGGTGACCTTCTCCGAGAGCTTCATCCTCGAGCGCAATGGCCTGGCCTGGGCCATGGCCTGTGCCGCCATCGCCCGGCTGCTGGGCCCCGCTCCCGCCGAGACCCGCCCGTCGCATGACGAGGAGGACGCCATAACCACGCCGCTCCCAGCGACGCCGTGGGTGCCCCAGAGCGTGGAAATCGAGCTGTCGCCTCTGCCAAACCCCGCTTTTTGCACGCAAAGCCCGACGTTTGGCCGTCGGCAAGGCTCGCCTTTCGGCTCCGGGATGGCTACTGGAGCGGCATGACCGACTATACGCCCCAACAGATCGTCGCCCGTGGCGCGCGCGCCGACGCCGAAGCCGCTGCCGACGCCATCGACAACCACCCCGGCCTCGAAGGCGCGACCTACTCGATCCTCGAAGAGGACGAGGACAAGGGCATCTGGCGGATCGACGCCTTCCCGACCACCCAGGACGAGTCCGACGGGCTGATCGCGGTCCTGGCCGGCTATGACGTCAAGGTGACGACCGAGGTCCTGGCCGATGCCGACTGGCTGGCCATGGCGCTGTCGGGCCTGCCGCCCGTCCGGGCCGGCCGCTTCTTCGTCTATGGCATGCACGACCGCGGCCGCCTGCCGGCCAGCACCGTCAATCTGCGCATCGAAGCCGGCGCGGCGTTCGGCACCGGCCACCACGGCACGACTGTCGGCTGCCTTCAGGCCTATGACCGCCTGATCAAGGCCCGCAGCTTCAAGAAGGTCCTCGACGTCGGGGCCGGCACCGGCCTGCTGGCCATCGCGGCTGCCCGCACCGGCAGCAAGCTGGCCGTCGGCACCGATATTGATCGCCCCAGTGTGCGGATCGCCCGCGAGAACGCCAAGGTCAATCAGGCCAATGCCAGGTTCGTCCATGCTTCGGGCCTCGGCCACAAACTGGTCGCCCAGAACGCCCCGTATGACCTGGTGTTTGCCAACATCCTGGCCCGACCGCTGATCAGCCTGGTCCAGGACATCAAGCGGGCGCTCGTGCCCGGCGGCACCGTGATCCTGTCGGGCCTGCTGCGCACCCAGGAACGCATGGTCAAAGCCGCCTATCTGTCGCGGGGCTTCCGGGTAAAGACCCGCATTCACCGCGATGCGTGGGCGACCCTGGTGCTTGAGCGGCCCTGATCGGCGCAAACGGCCTTCCAAAGGCGCGCAGGGGGGCCTAAATCGGTCGTCATGCGCCAGACCTTCGACGAATCCACCGACCCGACCTTCGGCTCCAGGCACGTTCCGCTGATCCGCGCCGCCATGGCGGCCCAGGGTCTGGACGGCTTCCTTGTGCCCCACGAGGACGAGCACCAGAACGAATATCTGCCGGCCGCCAATGATCGTCTGGCCTGGGCCAGCGGCTTCACGGGCTCGGCCGGGGCCGGGGTGATCATGAGCGATCGCGCCGCCGTCTTCGTCGACGGGCGCTATACCCTGCAGGTCCGCGAGCAGGTCGACCAGGACATCTTCGAGATCCGCGACCTCGTGGAAGGCGGCGTCCCGGCCTATCTCGAAACCGCCAGGGCCGGCACCGTGATCGGCTATGACGCCCGCCTGCACAGCCCCCAGGCGCTGGAGGCCCTGAAGGCCGCCGCCGGCAAGGCCGGGGCCCTGCTGAAGGCCGTCGCCGCCAATCCGCTGGACCAGGCCTGGGGTGCCGCACGCCCGGCCCAGCCCACAGCACCCGTCGTGCCGCAGCCCCTTGAACACACCGGCGAAGACTCGGCCTCCAAGCGCGGCCGGATCGGCGAAAGCCTGTCGGCCCTCGGCGCCGACGCCGCCGTGATCACGGCACCGGCTTCCATCGCCTGGCTGTTCAATGTCCGCGGCGGTGACGTCATCCGCACGCCGCTGCCGCTGTCCCAGGCCATCGTCAAGGCCGACGGCACGGCACGGCTGTTCCTCGACCCGGCCAAGGTCACCGACGACCTGCCCGCCTGGCTCGGCAACCAGGTCTCGCTGGAAACGCCCTACGCGCTGGAGGGGGCCCTGGCCAACCTGGCCGGCCAGAGCGTGCTGGTCGATCCGGGCCAGTCCTCGGCCTGGTACTTCGACACCCTGACGGCGGCCGGTGCGACCGTGGTGCGCGGCATGGATCCCTGCACCCTGCCCCGCGCCTGCAAGAACAGCGTCGAGATCGACGGCACCCGCGAGGCCCATCGCCGCGACGGCGCGGCCCTGACCCGCTTCCTGCACTGGCTGGCCACCGAAGGGCAGATCAATCCGCCCGACGAAAAGCAGGCCGTCGCCAAGCTGGAAGGCTTCCGCGAGGCCACCGGCGTGCTGAAGGATCTGAGCTTCGACACCATCGCCGGGGCCAACGGCCACGGAGCCCTGCCCCACTACCGCCCGACCGAGCGCAGCAACGAGCAGGCCGCCATGGGCTCGCTCCTGCTGGTCGACAGCGGCGGGCAGTATCTGGACGGCACCACCGACGTCACCCGCACGGTGGCGATCGGCACGCCCACCGCCGAAATGGTCCAGCGCAACACCCTGGTGCTGAAGGGCCACCTGGCCATCGCCCGCCTGCGCTTCCCGGCCGGGACCACCGGCTCGGCCATCGACGCCTTTGCCCGCGCGGCCCTGTGGGCCCATGGCCTCGACTATGACCACGGCACCGGCCACGGCGTCGGCGTCTATCTGGGCGTCCACGAAGGCCCGCAGCGGATCAGCAAGGCCCCCAACACCATCGCCCTGCAGCCGGGCATGATCGTCTCGAACGAGCCCGGCTTCTACAAGAGCGGCGAATACGGCATCCGGATCGAGAACCTCGAGGTCGTCATGCCCGCCGAGGACATCGTCGGCGGTGAGCGGCCGATGCATCGCTTCGAGGCCCTGACCCTGGCCCCGATCGACCGTCGCCTGATCGACAAGGCCCTGCTGACCGCCGAGGAAATCGCCCAGTTCGACGCCTACCACGCCCGCGTCCTGCGCGAGATCGGCCCCCGGGTCGAGCCGGAGATCCGGGCTTGGCTGGAAGAGGCCTGCGCGCCGCTTTAGTCCCGTCATGCCGCCTCCGAAGGCGTTTCGCCGCAGGCCGCAACAAACACGCTCGTCTTCCTGGGCCTTGTGCCCAGGACCCATAGCGTCAGAAGTACCTGAGCTGGAGCAGAGCCCCGGGATCTTCCGCTGCGGTGATCCTCGGGGTCAGAGCATTCCTCCGGCTATGGATCCTGGGCACAAGGCCCAGGAAGACGGGATCGTGACCGCTAGGGACGCAGCGCCCCTACTTCAGCCGGTTCCACACCTGGGTCTTGCACAGCGGGGCGACGACGCAGCCCTTCAGCTTCAGCTGGCTCTCGCTGACCATTTCGATGGTGCCCGCATAGGTGCCGCCGTCCTCGGGGTTGTAGACCTTGCCGCCGGCCCAGGTCTCGGGACCGCCGGTGAAGTCGTAGAGCATCTGCAGGCCCTTCAAGGGACGGCCGCGCTGGGCGGTATCCTTGTTGCGGATGTCCTTCAGAGCCGGGTCGGTCTTGATGTGGTTCGACGTGACCAGCTTGCCGCAGAGGCTGTTGCCGCAGCGGGTGATTTCCACCTGGCCCCCATTGCCCGGCGTTGCCCAGAGCCCGATCGGATCGGCGGCCAGGGCCGGCGTGGCCAGGGCGGCAAGAGCGGCGGCGGCGATCAATGTAGTGCGAAACATGCGTCTACTCCCCGTATGGCGCGCTCTGACGTCGCGCGCTTCGTGTCTGAATGCGAGTTGGTCCCAAGAAGGACAAGCCTGAGGGCAGATTAAAGGCAAGACGTTCTGAAATCGGCGATCATCCGGCGACCAGGGCCAACCATTCGTCCTCGGTCATGACCTCGATCCCCAGCTCGGTGGCCGTCTTGAGTTTCGAGCCCGCGCCCGGTCCGGCCACCACCAGATGGGTCTTCTTGGAGACCGATGACGCCACCTTGGCCCCCAGGGCCTCGGCCTGGGCCTTGGCCTCGTCACGGGTCATCTTCTCCAGCGCCCCGGTGAAGACCACGGTCTTGCCGGCCACGGCGGTGTCGGTCTTGGGCTTGGCGACCGCTTCGACCGTCAGCTCGGCGACCAGGTTGGCGACCTTTTCGCGATTGTGGTCCTCGCTGAAGAAGCGGGCCAGGGACTGGGCGGCCACCGGCCCGACACCATCAATGGCGGCCAGATGCAGATAGTCCTCGCCGGGCGCGCCGTTGGCGGCTTCGGACAGGGCCTGGGCAAAGGCGTCCCAGGTGCCGCAGCGCTCGGCAAGGGCGGCGCGGGCGGGCTTGCTGAGCTTGGGGACCGCGTGGCCGATCTTGATCTCCAGCTGGTCCGTGCCGGGCCAGGGATCGCTGATCAGGCCGCCCTTGCCGACCTCGACCAGCATGTCGAGCGCCTTGGGCCCGACACCCGCGGCGGTGGAGAGCTCCAGATAGGTTGCGGTCGGCAGGGCCCGGGCGGCAGCCTCGGCGGCGGTCTGCAGATCCTCGAAGCGCTCGAAGTGACGGGCCAGCACAGTCGAGGTGGTCTCGCCGATATCGCGCATGCCCAGCCCATAGATCAGCCGGTCCATGCCGATGGTCCGGCGGGCCTCGATGCCCTTGACCAGATTGGCGACCGAGGTCTCGCCATAGCCGTCTCGCGTGCGCAGGATCTCGAGCTTCTCGGCGTCCCGGGCCAGTCGGAAGATGTCGGCGGGCTCGCGGATCCAGCCCTCTTCGAAGAAGGCGGCGAGTTGCTTCTCGCCCAGCCCCTCGATGTCGAAGGCCCGGCGCGACACGAAGTGGCGCAGGTGCTCCACCCGTTGGAACGGACAGGCGAACTCGCCCGTGCAGCGCCGCACGACCGATTCCGCGCCCGAGGCATTGGTCTCGCGCGCCAGCGGCGTCTTCAGCGGACAGGGGCATTCGTGCGGGAAGACGAAGGCCTCAGGGACCGGGTCGGGCCGGGCATCGAGCGCTACCTCGACGATCTGCGGGATCACATCCCCGGCCCGCTGGATCACCACGGTGTCGCCGATGCGGACGTCGAGGCGGGCGATCTCATCGCCGTTGTGCAGGGTGGCATTGGTCACCGAGACCCCGCCGACGGTCACCGGCTTCAGCCGCGCCACCGGCGTGATCGCGCCGGTGCGGCCGACCTGGAGGTCAATGGCTTCAAGGACCGTGCGGGCCCGCTGGGCCGGGAACTTGCGGGCGATGGCCCAGCGCGGCGAGCGCGAAACAAAGCCCAGCCGGCGCTGCAGCTCCAGGTCATCGACCTTGTAGACGACGCCGTCGATGTCGAAGTCGAGAGTCGGTCGCAGCGCCTCGAAAGCGGCATAGGCGTCCAGCAAACCAGAGGCGTTGAGCGCTCGGCGGGCCGGCGGCGCGGTCGTGACAAAGCCCCATTCGGCCAGCTTCGCCAGCGCATCCCACTGCCCGACGGCGAAGGGCTCCGACACCAGGCCCCAGGCATAGCCGAAGAAGCGCAGCGGCCGCTGGGCGCTGATCTTCGGATCGATCTGGCGCAGCGATCCGGCCGCGAAGTTCCGGGGGTTGGCATAGGTTCGCTGGCCGGCAGCCTCGGCGGCGGCATTGAAGGCGGCGAAGGCGGCCAATTCGACATAGACCTCGCCCCGCACCTCGATCACGTCGGGCCAACCGGAGCCCTTCAGGCGCTGGGGAATGTCGGCGATGGTGCGCAGGTTGGCGGTGACGTCCTCGCCGACCCGCCCGTCGCCGCGCGTCGCGCCCTGAACCAGCACGCCCTTTTCATAGCGAAGCGAGGCCGACAGACCGTCGATCTTGGGCTCGGCCGTATAGGCCAGGGTTTCGTCGGGCCCGAGCCGCAGGAACCGCCGGACGCGCGCGTCAAACTCCTCGGCCTCGTCATTGGAAAAGGCATTGTCGAGGCTGAGCATCGGCACGCCGTGCTCGACCGGAGAGAACTGGTCGGCCCGCGCTGCCCCGACCGCCAGCGACGGCGAATTCTCGCGGACGAGATGTGGAAACCGGGCCTCGATGTCGAGGTTGCGCCGTTTCAGGGCGTCGTATTCGCCGTCGCTGATCGTCGGCGCATCCTGCTGGTGATAGCGCAGGTCGTGAGCGGCCAGTTCATCGGCAAGCCGGGCCAGTTCCTCGGCGGCCTGGGCTTCGGAAAGGTCGGCGACAGGGGTCGTGATCACGGGCGAATCCGGCGGCTGAAGGTCCGCAGGAGCCTAGCATCATGCGCCGGGCCGCGCTGCCGGCTCCTGCTGCCCCCGAGTGGCCCGTGGCTTGCTGGGTCGGGGCCTCAGGAGCCCCCGCCGATGTCACGAGCCGCACCTTCATCCCGAAACGGGGCAACCGCCCTGTCGCGCGACGGAACCCTCGGCCTGCTGCGGTTCATGGCGGCCATGTTCATCGTGCTCTATCATGTGGCCGAACGCGCACCCCTGCCGCTGTTTGCGGTCCATCCGGCCTTCAGCCGCGGCTATCTGGCGACCGACTTCTTCCTCATGCTGTCGGGCTATGTCCTGGCCCGGACCTATGGTCCGCGCGTCCTGGCGGGCGGCGTCGGAACCCTGGACTTCCTCAAGCGCCGGGTGCTGCGCATCTGGCCAGCCCATCTGGTAGTCCTGGTCGCCTTCGTCGGCTTCTATCTGGCGACCCGCGCCGTAGGGCTTGAGCCCCAGAACCCGCAGTGGTTCCAGTGGAGCCAGCTGTGGCCGCAGGTCTTCCTGGTCCAGGCCTGGTTCATCCCGGGCCCGTCCGGCTGGAACATCCCGACCTGGACCCTGTCGGCCCTGATCGTCTGCTACGCCCTTTTCCCGCTCGCCTGGCGCTGGGTGAGCCGCGTCCGCTCTCCGTGGAAAGCGCTGGCCGTCGGCCTGGTCGCCTATCTGGCCATTGATTTGGCCGCCCGGGTCACGATCGGCCTGCCGGGCTACCAGCTGCCGCTGCGCTTTGGCCTGATCCGGGGCGTGCCGCTGTTCATGATCGGCCTGCTGATCGCCCGGATCGGCGAGACGGTCGTCCTGAACGGGCGCTGGGCTGATACCCTGTCGATCGGTGCCGCCGTGGGCGTGGTGGCCCTGCAGGCCCTCGGCCGCTTCGATCATCTCAGCCTGGCGCTGCTGGGCCTGCTGATCCTTACCGCCGGAGCGTCACCCGCCAAGGGCTGGCGCTGGGCCGGAGCCGCCGGGAGACTGTCCTTCCCGCTGTTCCTGACCAATCAACTGGTCGCCGTGGTCTGGTTCGGGGTCGCGCGGCTGCTGGCCAACAAGCTGAACCTCGACACGCCTGCCCTGTGGCTGATCTGGGCCATGGCCCTGCCCGCCTGCCTGCTGGTCGCCTGGCTGTTCGAGCGGCTTGTGGATGCGCCGCTGCAGGGGTGGGTGAAGTCGCTGCCCGATAGCCGGGCACGCGCCCGCCAGAGTGGCGGCGCCCGCGAGGTCGATGCCGTTCAGGCGGGCTAAGCCGATCGTCCCAGGACGGCCGTTGCAAAGAAAATCACCGTGGCGGCGGTCATGATCGCCGTCGCGGTCCATCCCAACGCCGTCTCGCCATTGGACAGGGTCAGCCGACCCATGGCCCTGGGATTTCGGACAATCAGCATCATCACCGCCATCAGGGGCGCAGCCAGGACGCCATTGACCACAGCGGCCCAGTAGAGCGCGCGGGCGTGGTCAATCCCTACGTAGTTGAGCGACGCCCCCAGCAGGGTGGTCATGGCGATCGTCGCGTAGAACAGGCGGGCGCGCATGGGCTTGGCATCGAGACTGCCGGCCACGCCCGCCATCTCGGTCACGGCATAGGCCGCCGATCCCGCCAGCACCGGCACGGCCAGCAGGCCTGTGCCGATGATACCCACCGCAAACAGCGCGAAGGCGAAAGGTCCGGCAATGGGCTTCAGCGCCTCGGCCGCCTGGGCCGAGGTCGTGATCGTTGTGATTCCGTG
>Ga0187842_1000098_pt1 | contig 44079 bp, 54 predicted proteins | sample SpaLakP09_SKY_41_FD_134514 | JGI IMG/M metagenome (GOLD analysis project Ga0187842, IMG submission 134514) | Oligotrophic lake water microbial communities from Sparkling Lake, Wisconsin, USA - SP09_SKY_41 | ecosystem: Environmental > Aquatic > Freshwater > Lake | place: USA: Sparkling Lake... | reverse complement strand
TCTCTCGCGGTTGAAGCCAGAGGGAAGACGGGCGCCACGCGCCGCGTGAAGGGACCGGTGGCCGCCGGTCCCTTCACAGCACCAAGCCATCACGCAATGGCGCTGCAATCCAGATACAAGGGACTTGGTCAGGGCGTCCGTTTCCAGCACACTCCAGACCCCGCCAATCCCCGTTCTCCGACGGGGATAACCACCCCGCTTCCCCCGCAAATTCAACGTCCTGGTGCCGTCACCCGGCAGGCCGCCTTCAGGGCTTCAGGACGACTTCTTCGACAAAGCTGATGAAGCGCTCGGCGAAGCGATCGGGATCTTCCAGGAAGGGGCTGTGGCCGCCTCGGAAGTGCTCAAACCGGGCCCCGGAGCGCAGGACGGCTGCGGCGCTTCTCTGCCAGCTGACGATCTGGTCGTCCCGGGCCCAGGCAAAGAAGATCGGGGCCTGCAGCCGGTAGAGCACCTCCCGGATGTCGGCGTCCGGCTCGGCGAAGCTGGCCCAGGCCTGCGCGAGCACTCCGGCCGTCTCGCGGGCCGACGCGATGATCCGGCTACGCTGGGCCCGCGCCGGTCGACGTGGCAGGACGAGCCGGTAGTAGAGGCTGAACAGGGCCGGGTACCATGCTGCGCCTCGCGCGCCGGCGGCGAAGGTTCCGGAGAAGGCGCGGCAAATGCTTCGGACAAGGCCGTCAATGGCGGCCAGCCCGCCCGGATTGCAGAGCACAAGGGCACGGATCCGCTCGGGCCGGCGGTCTGCGGCCAGGATGGCCGCCGCGCTGCCGATGGAGTTGCCGAGCAGGACCGGCGGTTGGCCCGGCTCGAACAGGACCTCCAGCAGGGCGACCAGAATATCGGCATAGCGGGCGGCCGTGGCCGGGGCACCGGTGGCGTCGTCCGGGCTGCGGCCCTGGCCGGGCCAGTCGATACAGACCATTTCAAACCCCCGGCCCGACAGGCGCGCGGCAAGTGCGTCGAAGTCCCTGCCGCCGTGGCCGATGGCGTGCAGGCACAGCACCGGCAGGCCGCTGCCTTGCCGGCTGACAGCGATCGGGGTGCCGCTGGCGGTCACGAGGCAGAAGGGCTCGACAACGCCGGAGTGATATCGGAGTGTGGGGATTGTGATATCCATATCACCAAGTGATACACATATCACATGATGGTCAAGCTGCTTCTGGAATGCCGGTGATGACGCAAGCCCCGAACCCGACCCGAGAGGCTCTGATCCTGGCGGCGGCAGAGGAAATCGATACGGTCGGTTTTGACGGGACCAACACCAATGCGATTGCCCGCCGGGCCGGCTTCGCCCCCCAGACCTTCTACCGCCACTTCAAGGACAAGCTGGCGATCTTCATCGCGGTCTATGAGCGCTGGACGGACAATGAGCTGGGCGTGATCACCGGGGCAGGGTCGGCCGAAGCGCTGGTCAGAACGACCCTGGCGCACCATGCCGCGACCCGCCAGTTCCGGCGTGCCTTGCGAAGCCTCACGGTCAGCGATCCGGAGGTGGCCGCCGCCCGCGCCGCGTCGCGCAGCCGTCAGCTCGAGGCCGTCCGCCAGAGGGTCCCGGCCTTTGCCGCCCGCCCGCCTGCGGCTCAGATTGCCGTGCTCTTCACCTTCGAGCGACTCTGCGATGCGGTGGTTGAGGGCGAGTTCGAGCGACTCGGCGTCGAGCCGGAGGCGGTGGTCCAGGAACTCGTCGCCTTGGCGGAAGTCTTCGGCGACGGACCGGAGACACCCCTCTAACCCTCGGCGCAAAAATCCCGTATGAGGGTGCAAACCAACGAGGAAACCGGTGTCATGGCCAGGATCACGGTGCTGGGCGAGTGCATGGTCGAGCTGTCGCCGGACGGGGCGGCCGAGGACGGGGCCCCGCGCTACCGGATGGGCTTCGCCGGCGACACCTTCAATACCGCCGTCTATTTGGCCCGGCTGGGCGATGCGGTGGCCTATTGCACGGCGCTGGGGCAGGGCGATCCGTTCAGCGAGGGCGTGCTGGCGGCCATGCGCCGCGAGGGGCTGGATACCCGCCTGGTGCGCGAGGCTCAGAACCGCCTGCCGGGCCTCTATGCCATCGTGCTGGACGACAGCGGCGAGCGCCGCTTCCACTACTGGCGCGAACGCGCCCCGATCCGTGACCTGTTTTCCGAACACACTGCCGACCAGCTGATCGAGGCGGCCAAGGCCAGTGACCTCGTCTACCTGTCCGGCGTCACCCTGGCGGTGATCGGCGATATTGGCCGGGCGCGGCTGAAGGACATCCTGGCATATGTCCATTCGCTGGGCGTGGCCGTGGCGCTCGACTTCAACTATCGCCCAGCCCTGTGGGCCGGACCCGAGGCGGCGCGGGCCGCGCTGGACGGCATCGTGCCGGCCTGCCGCTATGTCTCGCTCAGCAGCGAGGACTCCCGGCCGCTCTACGGGCGCGAGGCCGCAGAGCTGGCCGCCGAATGGGCCGCGCTCGGGGCCGAGGTGGTGGCGCGCGACGAGAGCCATGCGGTCACCGTCTATCGGCCTGAAGGGCCGACGGTCACGCCGCCGCCGGCGCGGGTGAAGGCCCTGGACACCACCGGGGCCGGCGACAGTTTCAACGCCGCCTATCTGTCGGCCCGGCTGGCGGGGATGCCGGTCGAGACCGCCGTCGCCCGGGCCCATGCCCTGGCCGCCGCCGTCGTCTCCTGCCGGGGTGCCATCGTGCCCCTGGCCTCAATGCCCGTTCTCGAACGGGGATAAGTCAGTTTCGGTTGTAGGTTTTTCAACGGCTTATTTTCCTACTTGTGCGTGACGATAGGAAAATTATCCTCGGTTGCGGAAATCAACCTAATGTCGAGTCAAGGCCGTCGCTTGCGGCTCGATGAGAGGATGCCATGTTGGTTCAAGCTCTTGAGGACCTGTGGGCGATCTCGCCCGATCCCCGTCGCGATCGGCTGACTGTCGCGTTCGTCACCCATCTGGTGGCCCTGGCCACCGATGTCTCGCCAAGTGACATCGCCGCCCACAAGCGGGTGTCGTCGGCGGCGGCGCGGGCCCGGCAGATCGCGATCTACCTGACCCACATCACCTTCCACTGGCCGCTGGCCCGGGTGGCCTTCGCCTTCGGGCGCGATCGCACCACCTGTGCCCATGCCTGCCACCGGGTTGAGGACCTGCGCGAGAACCCGGACTTCGATGCCCGGCTGGGCGCGCTGGAAGACTGCCTGCGCCAGGCTCCGCGCAAGTCCGAGGAGCCCCTGCTGTGAGTGCCGACGCGGAACTCGCAGCCGGGCACCTGGCGAGGCGGGCCGCTCGCCTGCTGGCCCGGCCGGGCGCGGTGATCGAGGCCGAGCCGCTGGGCTATGCGGTCCGGCTGGGTCCCAACCGGCGTCGTCGGCCGATGCTGCTGGTCGACGAGGCCGGGTTCCGGGCCCTGGTGCGACTGGTGGATCTCTCGCCCCGGGCCCAGGGGGGCTGGGTCATGGCGTTCGGGGCGAGGGCGGCGGAGGCATCGTCGCTGCCGCCGGCCCCGCCGCCCGGCTGCCCCGGCCTGATCGAGGGCGAGCGGGTGATCGAGGAGCCGGGCCTCGGCCCCACGGCCTTCCGGGCCAATCTGGGCGAGTCGCCGCTGGCCTGGCTGGCGCGGCGGCGCGATCCGCAGGGCCGGCCCTGGCTGAGCCCGGTCGAGGCCGCAGCCGGCGAGCGGCTGCGCGAGGAGTTCCAGCGGGCGGGCTCGGTCGGCCGGTTGACGATGGACTGGGACAGCGCCGTGCGGGTCGACGGCGGCAGCGGGCGCAGGCTTGAGCCGGCCGAGCGGGCGCGGGCCGCCAAGGACCGCATCGCCGCCGCCCTCGATGCGGCCGGGCCGGGCCTGCGGGAGATCCTCGAACATGTCTGTCTGGCGGGCTCGGCCCTTGAGGCGGCCGAGCGGGCCCTCGGCCTGCCGCGCCGGGCGGGCAAGACCATCCTGAAACTGGCCCTGCAGCGGCTGGCGATTCACTACCGCATGGCCTGACGCAAAGAGGGCGGGACCTTTCGATCCCGCCCCGTCCTGCAAGCCGGGGCCTGAAGCTAGTGCTTCAGGGCGTGCTTGATGTCGCGCATCTGGTCGTGGCCGGCCTTGACCGAGATCCAGGCCTTTTCGATCACCGCGTGGGTGTGCATTTCGACGTCGCTGTCGCCGAGGGCCTTTTCGTAGCGGGCCTTGATGTGGTCTTCGCCGGCCTCGACCTCGTTGATCACGGCCTCGTCGCCCTTGGTCAGGCTGTCCTTGAGATTGTTGAAGACCCGCTGGGCGGCCGCCAGCACGGTGCCGTCATCCTTGGGTTCGCCGCCGAGGCGGCGGACTTCGTTCTGCAGGTCCGAGACAATCGTCCGGCGCTCCTGGGCCCGGCGCTGGAAGAGGTCCTGGAAGCGCTGGCCGTCGGCGTGCTCGGAGGCCTGCGCATAGCCGTCGGCACTGTCGATGGTGGTCTCGACCAGGCCGTTGACGAGCTTGATGTGGTCTTCGTTGGAGTGGGGCATGGAAGCCTCCCTGTTGCGCGAACAGGGCTAACGCGGGGGGCAGGCAGGGGTTCGAAGCGGCGCCGTGGAAATGTCGGTCTCCCGCCTGAGTAAGCCCCAGGCGGCGGCACCCTGCGGCACAGGCAGCTTTGGTAACGCGGTCGAGCGGTGTAGGATCACCATGCCTGTTTTGGCGATCAAGACTCGAGAACCGCTGGAGCCGATACGTAGTGGAAAGCTGGCTTTTTTCAGCGGCGGTGGCGTTTGCTGCGCTTCAATTCATCTGTGTTTTCTTGAGACCCGCATCTGACATTCCGCGCATCAAGCGTGACTATGAAGCTAACGGTGCGCGAGTTTCCCAGATCACTCCGGCAGGGGTCGAAATCGGCTTTTGGCGGCGCGGGCACTACTATCGAAAGTACCGGATAGTTGTCATTCATCCGGTCATCGGACGAACGACGCATCTGGTTGGCGTTTCGGCGTCCTGGTTCTCCGACGATCTCAAATGCTACGACTGAGAAGTCTGAATTGAACTAAGTGTCTTAAGCGTCGGACTGAGGAAATGCCGCGCCGACATGCTCGATGCCCAGTTCGCGGGCCCGGGCGACCTGGCGGTGGCGTTCGGCATAGCGGGCCTTGCTGGCCGCGTCGCGCTGGTCGTGGCAGGCCGGGCAGGTGACGCCCTCGACATAGAGCGGCGAGGTGCGGTCCTGCGGGCTGACCGGTCGCCGGCAGCCCCGGCACAGGGCATGGGTGCCCGGGCTCAGGCCATGGCCGACGGCGACGCGCTCGTCGAACACGAAACACTCTCCGCGCCAGAGGCTTTCAGGTTCGGGCACGGCTTCCAGGTAGTCGAGGATGCCGCCCTTCAGATGGAAGACCTGCTCAATGCCTTCCGACTTCAGGAAGGCCGTCGACTTCTCGCAGCGGATGCCACCGGTGCAGTACATGGCCACCTTCAGTGCCGGCGCGTCGGGGCCACGCTGCTGTTCAAGGTCGGCGCGATAGCTGCGGAACCAGTCGGGAAAGGCCGAGAAGCTCTCGGTCTTCGGATCGACGGCGCGTTCGAAGGCCCCAATGGCGACCTCGTAGTCGTTGCGGGTGTCGATCACCACGACGTCGGGGTCGGCGATCAGGGCGTTCCAGTCTGTCGGCGCCACACAGGTGCCGACATCGGCGACCGGGTCGAGGTCCGGCAGACCCAGGGTGACGATCTCCTTCTTCAGCCGCACCTTCATGCGGTGGAAGGGCATGGTGTCGGCCCAGGCGGTCTTGGGGGCCAGGTCGGCGCAGCCGGGCAGGCTGCGGATATGGGCCAGGACGGTCTCGATGGCCGCGTCAGTGCCGGCGATGGTGCCGTTGATGCCCTCGCGGGCCAGCAGCAGGGTGCCCTTGACCCCATGGGCGCAGCACAGCGCCGCCAGCGGGCCCTGCAGCGCGGCCGGATCATCGAAGCGCGTGAACCGGTAGAGGGCGGCCACACGGAAGGTCTGGGGTTTCGTCGTCACGGGCGAGGCCATAGGCCCTTCATCCGGACCGCTCAAGGGTGTCGGAACCAAAAGCCTGTGCTGACGGTTACCCCGCCATGAGCATCCTGATCGTCATCCTAATCGCCCTCGTCCTTCTCGGACTTGCCCTCTACATCGTTCAGAGGTCGCCGATCCCGTCACCGGTCAACTGGTTGGTCCAGTTGGTCCTGGTGGTCATCGCGATCCTGTTCATCGGCAATCGCGCGGGCTTTTTCTAGGGCTCTGCGGTCAGTTGAGGGCGACGACCGCATCGGTCTGGATGCGGTTGACCATCGCCTTCAGCCCGTTCGAGCGTTGCGACGACAGGGCTTCGGACAGGCCCAGGCGGTCCAGCGCCGCCTTGGCGTCGAAGGTCGCGATATCCGCCGCCGGCCGGCCCGAATAGAGCCGCAGCACGATGGCGATGAGCCCGCTGACGATATGGGCGTCGCTGTCGCCGCGAAAGACGATCGAACCGTCGGTCTGGGGCTCGGTGACCAGCCACACCTGGCTGGCGCAGCCGCGCACCTTGTTGGTCTCCGAGCGCTCGGCCTCGGTCAGCGGGGCGAGAGTCCGGCCCAGCTCGATGACATACCGATAGCGCTCTTCCCAGTCTCCGAGCAGTTCGAACTCGTCGGCCAGTTCATTGAGGGCGGCGTCGATGGGGCGGGTCATGGCGCGCCCTTTAGGCGGCGCTCCGCCGCGTGGCAAGCGTTCAGGCGCGGGGCAGGGACAGGTGGGCCGCCAGGCCTGCGCCGGGCCGCGAGCTGAGCCGCAGGGCCCCGTTCATGGCGCGCGCCAGCAGGTCGACGATCGGCAGGCCCAGTCCGACGCCGTGGCCGGACCGGTTCAGGACATCGCCGCCCTGTTCGAACGGGCGCAGCAGCCGGGCCAGTTCGGTCTGGGCCACGCCCGGGCCCTGGTCGACGATCAGGACCTCGACCGCGCCCCCGGCGGTGGGCTGGGCCGCGATGAACACCTGGGCCCCGTCCGGTGAGTGGGTCACCGCGTTCTGCAACAGGTTTGCGAGCATGGTCCGCAGGCCCCGGCGATCGGCCATGACACAGGGCAGCACCCCCAGATCGGCAATCCGGGCCGTGATGCCGCGCGCGGCCATCTCCGGCTTGAGGGGCTCGAGGGCCTCGGCGATCGCCTCGTCGAGCGGTTCCGGGCAGAGGTTGAGGTCCGTCACCTGACCTTCCAGGCGGGCCAGTTCGACGATCTGGTTGACCAGTTTCAGCAGCTTCAGACCGCTGTCATGCACGATGGCCGCATACTCGCGATACTGCGGCGCGCCGAGCGGGCCATAGAGTTCCTGGCTGAGGATTTCGGAAAAGCCGATCACGGCATTGAGCGGCGTGCGAAGCTCGTGACTGACCATGCGCAGGAACGACCGCTTGCGGTTGTCCATCGCGGCCCGCCGGCGTTCATGAGCCTGTGCGCGTCGCGCCGCCGAACTGCCCGGAGGAAACGCCGCGCCGAGAGACGCCGGTTCAGTCATCGTGTAAGCTCCCGGACGTTCTGTCCGCATTTACGACGTTCACTGTCGTTGCCGCCGCTTACGATTCCGTTTCCATCCACAGCCCATTCACGGGAAAGATCGCTCGACGATTGAGTGGTCTGGAGGGAACCGGCCCGGCGCACTAAGCTTTGATGTTGTCGCTTTGGCCTGCCGTTGCACGAGGAAGCCGTCAGATCTTGGACGTTCTGCCGCACGCCCGGAATTCACGTTCGCCTGCGCGATCCGCGCGGGACGACGAGGCCGCGCGTCTGTGGCGCCTGGGATGGCTGGTCGCCGTGTGTCTGGCGGCCGGCGCCGTAGCCCTGCTGCCCATACGGGTGGACTGGTCGATCTGGGCGGCCCTGGCGGCCGGGGGGCTGCCGGCCCTGCTGTCGCTCTATCTTTCCGACGGAACCCTGCGGGACAATGAGCGGGTCCAGTCCCTGCTGCTGGTCACCTGGGCTGTCGGCGGCACCCTGGCCATGGTTCTGACCGGCGGGGTTTCCGGAGCCATGAGCGCCTGGTGCCTGGCCCCTGTGGCGGCGGCGGCCACGGTTTCTCCGGCCCGTCGACTGGCCGAGGGCGCGGCTCTGGCGCTGATCGGGGGCTGTGTCGCGGCCCTGACCCAGCTGTCGGGCCTCGGCCCGGCCGCTCCGACCGGGACCCTGGCCTTCATTCTCGGCTTTCTGGCCCTGACCTCGACCGGCCTCGGCCTGGCGTCGGGCCTGCTGATCGGTCATCGCCGGGCCGGAGACCGTGACAGCCGCGCCGCGGCCGGCCTGCAGGTTCTGGACGGTCTTCTGGACGGCCTGCCGCATCTGGCGATCAGCCTGAACCCCAGTGGCCGGGTCGAGAGCGTCCGGGGCACCCCGCCGGCGGGGATCATGCTCGAGGCCCTGAGCCGCGACGGACTTGTGGCGGTGGCTGCGCCGGGGGACCGGCAACGCCTCTCCAGCGCCGTGGCCCAGGCCTTCCGCGACGGCCAGGCCCGCCTGGTCTTCGCACCGGTGCTGGGTGTGGAGCGGCTGCTGGCCCTGGACCTGCAACGCACGACACCCCGGCTGCTGGTCGGGCTGCTGCGGGACGTGACCATCGAGCGCAACCGTGAAGCGGCCCTGGACCGCGCGCGCTCCGATGCCGAGGCGCTGGCCGCCGGCCGGGCCCGTTTCCTGGCCAATATGAGCCATGAGCTGCGCACGCCGCTGAATGCGATCATGGGCTTCTCCGACATCATGCGCACGCGGATGTTCGGGCCCCTGACCGACCGCTACGGCGAATATGCCGAACTGATCCACGAGAGCGGCGGCCACCTGCTGGACCTGATCAACGACGTGCTCGACATGTCGAAGATCGAGGCCGAGCGCTTCGAACTGTCGCGCGGTGTGTTCGATGCCCGCGAGGCCGTCCAGGCGGCGATGCGCCTGCTGCGCGTCCAGGCCGACGGGGCGGGCGTGCAGTTGCGCGGGGTTCTGCCGCCGGGCGATCTCGAGGTGGATGCCGACCGGCGCGCCCTCAAGCAGATTGTCCTGAACCTGATCTCCAACGCCCTGAAATTCACCCCGCGCGGCGGTCAGGTGACGGTGACGGCCGACGGCTATGACGGCGTGCTGGAAATCGTCGTCGCCGATACGGGCGTCGGTATCAGCCCCGAGGATCTCGAGCGGCTGGGCCGTCCCTACGAGCAGGCCGGCGGTGTCGACCAGCGCGCGCGTGGCACGGGGCTGGGCCTGTCGCTGGTCCGGGCCTTTGCGAAGCTGCACGGCGGCGAAATGCATATCGAGAGCCGGCTGGGGGCGGGTACCAGTGTCTCGGTGCGTCTGCCGGTTCTGCTGACCCCGGCGCGGGGCCCGGTCCCGGTGGTCGAGCCCGAGCCTGTGGCGAAAGACCCGCCGGCTCCGCCGCCACCGCCGCCGACCAGCCTGGGCGACAATGTGATCGCCTTCGCGCCGCGCTGAGGCGGCTTTTCGGTCCTACCGCAGGAAGGCCCGTCCGGCCGCGAAATCGCCGACCTCGACATAGGCCTTGCGCACCACCTCGCCGTCGCGACCCGAGAAGGTGAACTCGATCGTCACCGCCTCACGCGGATCCAGCAGGCTGATCGCCTCGGCGGCGGCAGCCGGGAAACGGAAGGCAAGGCCGGACTTGGCCCCGTTCGGCAGGAGGGTCAGCGGCGACTCCTCGCGGGCTTCGGCGGTAAAGACGAGGCTGGCCGAGCGCGGGGCAACCCGGGCGGCGAGGTTCCGGCCGCCGCGCGGATCGATATAGGGGCCCTGGGTCCGGACCGTATCGCGCAGCACCAGTCTGGCACCGTAGGGGCGCACGCCGTTTTCAAAGGTGGCGACGCTGAGGACCGCTCCCCCCCGACCGGCGAGGCCGAAGATCAGGCGGTCGCTGCCGAAGCTGGCCGGCTGTGACAGGCGCCAGAGCGGGATGGTCGTCGAGCTGGTCCGTTCGGCCTGCCAGGTGGCGATGTCGCCCGGATAGGTCATGCGCTGCAGGCCGCTATAGGCCTCGAAGGCCTTGCGAACCCGCGTGGCGGCGGTGGTCAGGTCTGCCGAGTTGCACGCCGTGGCAGCGGCCTTGGCCCGAGCCCTTTGCTCAAGGGCCTCGACCTGGCCCTGAGAGGCCCCCGAGCGCAGGGTCGCGCCGCGTGCCTGGGCCCGCGCGGCGTCTAGGGCCGAGCCGACCGGCGTTGCAAACAGCCGGCAGCGCGCATCGGCGGCCGTCATCAGGGTCCGTTCGTACAGTTGATCGGCGGCATTGGCCGCCAGCCCCTGGCCCGGGATCAGCAGGGCGGCCGCCAGGAGCAGGGCGCGGGCCGGCCGGACCGCAAACGCCCGGGATCGCGGGGCAGAAGCCTCGTCTTGGGCGGCCATGGCGCGGTAACTCCCGGGGCAGGATCGGCCGCTCGAAAAGAAGGGGCCGTTGGACAGGATATCTCGTAGGGTGCGAGACTTCAGGGCAGCCTAGCGGCCCAGGGTTGCGGTTCGGTTAGCATGCTTCTTTCGACAGACATCTGGGTCGGGGCGCTCATTCGCCGCGCGGAACTGGGCGGGGCCTTCGCCACCGTGGTGCGCAAGGGCGATCCCCGGGCCGGGGCGGTTCTGGTCAAGGCCGTCGACCGGCGCGAGAACAGGGCCCGGCTCTATGCTGAGGCTACGCGCGGCGATGGCGAGCGGTTCTGGATGCAGCCGACCAGGTCGGACTTCGAGCCGGATCTCGATGCCTATGCCGAGCGGGCGGCGCGCATCGATCCGGATATCTGGGTGGTCGAGATTGAAGACCGCGACGGGCGTCACTTCCTGACCGAGGCGGTCGAGGTCTAGCTGTTCTCAGTCGGGAAGCTGTGGAAAACGCGCCGCGTGCGGGGCGTTAACCGCAAACCTAAACCGGACTGAAAGCCGTCCGGGTTCATAGGGGAGGGGTATCGGAAACCTCTTAAGCCCCAGTCCTGAACCCATGCTCTTCCTGATGAACGATGTGGTCTTGAGTCTTGAAGTGACTCAGCTGACGCCGCCGGTCAGCAGTGACCGGTTTGCCAAGCTCTCGCTGACCTATGTCGGCGAGCTGGCCAAGGAGCTCTTCGCCGAAGAGCCGCTACTGCACCGCAAGGATCCCGAGCGCGCGATGCGGATCGCGGCCCTGATCGTCTCCAAGGCCCCGGAGGTCAATTCCGCCCTGATCATCGCGCCGGCGCGGGGCTGCCGGGTCGAGCAGGTTGCGGTGCGCTACGCCCAGATCGGCGTGGATGTAATGGCCGCGCTGATGCAGACTCAGAAGGTCGGCCTGCTGACCAATGTCGAGGCCGACCGAATGGTGTGGCACCGCCTGGCCGCCTGACCTTCCGCCTCTAGAAGAGAACGGCCAGCAGCCATTTCAGCGCCACGGCCGCGGCAATCAGGCCACCGATCGTGACAGTCATGCACAGGGCACTGGCTTCGACGCGCGGCGGCTGCGAGCCGTGCGGCTCGTCCCAAAGGGCCATGGTCTGTTTCCTCCTCCGGCCGGGGGCTCTCAGGGGCACCACGTACCGGTCGAGTGGAGGATGACTCTTTCCGGATCCCTTGAACAGGGGGCGTCGCAGGGCTTGATCGTCGCGGTCTAATCTGCACCACTGGGCCCGAGGTGCAATTTCGGGTTGTGAGGCGGGCTGTGACGGGACGACGGTGGGGCGCAGGACTGGTCGCCATGGCACTGGCCCTGGTGGCGGGGGTGGGTCTGCCCGCTTCGGCCCGGGCGGAGTGGCTCAAGGCCGAGAGCCGCCATTTCGTGGTCTACAGCGACGGTGGTGAAAGCGGTCTGCGCGCCTATGTGACCATGCTGGAAGACTTTGACGGCCTGCTACGCCTCTATCACGGCCGGGCGGCCGGGGCCGAAGAAGCCGATCGCAAGCTCGATGTCTATCTGGTGCGCACCAGCGACCAGCTTCGCCGGGTCTATCCGGATGCCCCCAAGACGGTTGCCGGCTTCTACTCGGCCAGCATGGCCGACATCTTCGCCGTGGCCATCCGCAAGAGCGACGGGCTCAGCGAAGACACCGTGCTGCACGAATATGTCCACCACTTCATGCTGCAGCACTATCCCGGTGCCTATCCGGCCTGGCTGGTCGAGGGCTATGCCGAGTACTTCATGACGGCCGAGATCGAGGACCGGAAGATCCTCGTCGGCTCGCCGAACGGGGCGCGGTCAGCACTCTGCTGCAGGGCGGCTGGATCCCGGCCCGCGACCTGCTCACCAAGCGCAGCGGCCAGCTGTCGAGCACCCTGGTGGGCGAGTACTACGCCCAGTCGTGGCTGCTGACCCACTACATGATCTCCGAGCCCGAGCGGCGCAAACAGCTTTCGGCCTATCTGTCGGCCCTCGGGTCCGGCGAGGACGCCCTCGCGGCGTGGACGCGGGTTGTGGGCTATGGGCCCGACGAGCTGGATCGGCGACTGAAGGTCTATCTGCGCAGCGCCATCCCGACCAAGACCCTGCCCCGGGCGGCCCGGCCGGACTTTCCGATGACCATCTCGGCCCTGCCGCCCTCGGCGACGGACCTGCTGCTTGAAAACCAGCAGACCAAGCGGATTGCCGACAAGGCGCAGGGCGAGCGTTTGCTGGCCCAGATCCGGGCCGATGCCAAACCCTATCCGAACGACCGTCTGGCCGTCCTGACCCTGGCGCGGGCCGAAGCGGCCGCCGGCGACGCCAAGACGGCAGACACCCTGCTGGAGGCCTGGCTCAGGGACCATCCGGACGATGCCGAAGCCCTCCGTCTGGCCGGGGAGCGCAGTCTCGACCAGGCCCGGGACGATCCGCAGGCCCGGGCGGCCCTGATGGCACAGGCCGCGCGCTATTTCGGCCGCGCCAACAAGGCCGAGCCCGACAGCTATCAGACCCTCTACGGTTTTGCCCGGACCCGGGCCGGTGAGCCGGGCTATCCCAGTGACAACACCCTCAATGTACTGGAACTGGCGGCGCAGCTGGCACCGCAGGTGAAGGAGTTGCGGCTGACCGCCGGTCAGGCCCTGATCAGCCGGGGCCGGCTGGCCGACGCCCTTCGTCTGATCGAGCCGGTGGCGGCGGATCCGCATGGCGGCAAGGCGGCCGACATCGCCGAGGGGCTGCTCAAGACGATCCGCGAGCGTTTGGCCGCCCAGAAGGCCAAGGGATGATGGTTCCCCATTGGGCACCTCTGCCGCCTGAGCGCGTGTCCTTCGACGCCGCATTGCGATCATCAGTCTTCTGACGCTGATGGGCCGATCCTCGCCTTGAGCCGCGCCGCGAATTCGGCCAAGCTTTTTCAAGTCTTGGTTGTGGTGGCGGGGGTCATGGTTAGGCGCAATTGGCTGGCGGCAGGCGTCGCGACGCTGATACTGGCGGGGGGAGTGGGGCCCTGTCTGGCGAGCGGGGCCGCGGCCCAGGGCACCGAGGTCGACAAGGTGCTGGTGTCGCCGGCCCAGGCCGGGCGCTGGATGAAGGCCGAGAGCCCGCGCTTCACGGTCTATAGCGACGGCGACGAGCGGCTGCTGCGCGACTATGTCGTCAAGCTGGAACGCTTCGACACCCTGCTGCGACACCTGCACAACATGCCGCTGGACGGCGTTCCACCGCGCAAGCTGTCGATCTTCCTGATCCGTGACCGCGCCCAGTTCGAGGTGGTGTGGCCGGGCATGCCCAGCGGCGTGGCGGGGTTCTATACCTCCAGCGTCGGGGACATCTTCGCCATGGCCACCCGCTCGCGCGACGACAACACCGTCGTTCAGCACGAGTACGTGCACCACTTCATGCTGCAGTACTTCCCCTACGGTTATCCGGCCTGGCTGGTGGAGGGCTATGCCGAGTACTTCGGCAGCGCCGAGGTCGAGCGTGACACCATCACCATCGGTCGCAACACCGGCCGGGGCGGCAATCTGGAGGACATCGCCTGGGTGCCCATCCGCGCGGTGCTGTCCAAGCGCCCCTTCGAGCTGAAGGGCAGCGACCGGGCGATGTTCTATGCCGAGGCCTGGCTGATGACCCACTATTTCATGAGTGATCCCGCCCGGTACCAGCAGCTGACCGCCTATATGAAGGCCGTCGGCAACGGCGATGATCCGGTCAAGGCCATGGAGGCGGCGTCGGGTCTGTCGGCTGAAGCCCTGCAGGCGAAACTGCGCGACTATATGCGGGTCAAGATCCAGGTCGTCACCCACACGCTCAAGGGGCTGCCGGCTCCGCCGATCGAGGTCACACCGCTCAGCAAGGCCTCGGATGACCTTTTGCTGGCCGACTTCTCGCTGCGCCGCCTCGGCCTCGCCAATGATGGCGAAGACGACGAAGACGAAGACTCCGAAGGCACGCTCGAGGCCCGGGCCGAGGCCCGCAGCCAGCGGGCCAAGTGGCGGGCCGCGTTCCTGGCCGACATCCGGGCGCGGGCGGCGCGCCATCCCGGCGACCGGCTGGCCGAGCTGGTTCTGGCCCGGGCCGAACTGGCCCTCGGTGATCCGGAAAAGGGCCGGGTGCTGATCGAGACCTTCACCCAGGCCCGCCCGGATGATGCCGAGGGTCTGGAACTGGCCGGTCTGGCCCGGCTGGCGGCCGGTGACCGGAACGAGGACCATCAGGTCGCGCTCTACAAGGAGGCGGGGCAGCTGCTGGGTCAGGCCTACAAGCTCGATCCCACCCGCTACCAGACCCTCTACGGCTATGCCCGCAGCCGGTCGCTGGATCCGAAGTATCCGACCCCGAACGTCATGGCGGTGCTGGAGGAGGCGCAGGGCCTGGCCCCGCAGGTCTCGGCCATCACCCTGGACACGGCGCGGGCCATGATCCGGCGCGACCGTCACGATGAGGCCGCCGCGCTTTTGCAGCCCGTCGCCAACAGCCCGCACGGCGGTGCCGATGCCGCCCGGGCCCGGGCCATGCTGAAGGCCCTGTCCGAAGGTTCGGGCAGCGGTCCGAAGGGCGAGGGTGACAAATAGCGCCGGGGGGGCTAGTTCGGCGCGATGAGCACTTCTCCTGCCGCCCAGGCTGCCCGTCGACGCACCTTTGCCATCATCAGCCACCCTGACGCCGGCAAGACGACCCTGACCGAAAACCTGCTGCTGGCCGGCGGGGCGATCCGCGCGGCCGGCGCCGTGCGGGCCCGCGGCCAGACCCGCCGCACCCAGTCCGACTGGATGAAGATCGAGCGCGAGCGCGGCATTTCGGTCTCGGCCTCGGTGATGACGTTCGACCACGACGGTCTGATGTTCAACCTGCTCGACACGCCGGGCCACGAGGACTTCTCGGAAGACACCTATCGCACCCTGACCGCTGCCGATGCGGCGATCATGGTGCTGGATGCCGCCAAGGGCATCGAGCCCCAGACCCTGAAGCTGTTCGAGGTCTGCCGCCTGCGCGACATTCCGATCATCACCTTCATCAACAAGATGGACCGCGAGGCCCAGGATCCGTTCGAGCTGCTGGACGAGGTGTCGTCCAAGCTGGCCCTGGACCCCGCGCCGCTGTTCTGGCCGGCCGGGTCGGGCGGCCGCTTCAAGGGCATGCTGGACCTGCGGGCCCAGAAGTTCATTCCCTATGCCAAGAAGAGCTCGACCGACGACGAGGGCCATCCGGACCCGGTCGCCCTGAACTCCAACGCCATCAGCCGCTTCCTCGACCCCGAGGAACAGGCCGAGGTCGAGGAGGGGGCCATGCTGGTCTCCGAGGCGGCCAAGCCGTTCGACGTCCAGAGCTTCCTCGAGGGCCACATGACGCCGGTGTTCTTCGGCTCGGCCCTGCGCCATTTCGGCGTCGCCGAGCTACTGGCCGGCATCGGGGCCTATGCCCCGCCGCCCAAGCCCGCCAAGGCCCTGCGTTCTGGTGCCGAGACCCATGTCGCGCCGGGTGATCCCGAGGTCTCGGGCTTTGTCTTCAAGGTCCAGGCCAATATGGACCCCAATCACCGCGACCGGATCGCCTTCCTGCGCCTGACCAGCGGCCGCTTCACGCGCGGCATGAAGCTGAAGGCCCAGAACACCGGCAAGTCGATGAGCGTCAATGCGCCGATCATGTTCTTCGCCAGCGATCGCGAACTGGCCGAAGACGCCTTTGCCGGTGACGTGATCGGCATCCCCAACCACGGCGTGCTGCGGGTGGGCGACAGCCTGTCGGAGAGCGGCACCCTGCGCTTTGCCGGCCTGCCCAACTTCGCGCCGGAAATCCTGCGCCGCGTGCGGGTCAAGGATCCGCTGAAGGCCAAGCACCTGAAGAAGGCCCTGGAGGGTCTCGCCGAAGAGGGCGTCACCCAGCTGTTCCGCCCGATGATCGGCTCGGACTTCATCGTCGGGGCCGTCGGCCAGCTGCAGTTCGAGGTCATGGCCGACCGTCTGGCCAACGAGTACCAGCTCGACTGTATCTTCGAGGCCAGCCCCTATGCCGAGGCCCGCTGGCTGACCGGCGAGCGCGCCGATGTCGAGGACTTCGTGAACAAGCACCGCACCCAGATGGGCGAGGACATCGACAACCAGCCGGTCTTCCTGGGCAAGTCGTCCTGGGAAATCGGCTATGTCGCCGAACGGTTTGCGAAGGTGAAGTTCGAGCGGACGAAGGAACGGGGATGAGCCGCCCCCGTACCATCGGCCTCGTGGCCCATGATGACCGCAAGGCCGACCTCGTCGCCTGGGCCCTGGCGCACCGGGCGTTTCTGGAGGGCAATACGCTCTACGCCACCGGCACCACCGGCGGGCGGATCCTGGAGGCCATGCCGGACCTCGATTTGACCCGCTTCAAGAGCGGCCCGCTGGGCGGTGACCAGCAGTTGGGAGCCCTGATCGCCGAGGGGCGGCTGGACGTGCTGATCTTCTTCGTCGACCCGCTGTCGCCGCAGCCGCACGATGTCGACGTCAAGGCGCTGATCCGCATGGCGACCCTGGCCAATATCCCGTTTGCCTGCAATCCGGCCACCGCCGACCTGATCGCCCAAGGCTTCTGAGCCCTGGGCGCTTGATCCAGGCTGCGGAACACTCGAGTTTGCCGGAGCAAACTTGGGAGCGGGCATGCGTCGGATCGTCGTTCTGGGCCTGGCATGGGTCGCCGGCATGGGGGCATCGTCCCCGGCCTTCGCGCAGGGACCTCCACCCGGCGATACGCCGATCGAACCCTTGGGTGACAGTGCGTCCCAATTCTATCCCAGCAAGGCCCTGCGCGAGGAGGCCAATGGTTGGGCGCGGCTGCGCTGCGTTCCGAACGCGACCGGGGCCCTGACGGATTGTGTGGTCGTTGGCGAGGGGCCCGCAGGGTACGGGTTCGGCCGGGGCGCGATGAATCTGTCCCGGATCGCCCGGGTCCGTGCCGATGTCCTGCCCGCCGTGGCCGGCCGGCCGGCCCATTTCATGGTCGGGTTTGTGGTCCAGGACGGATACACCCCCGGTGATGCGGTTCTGTCGCCGGGACGTGAGGCCATTGAGGCCCATCGTCCGGCCGGAGCGGACCCGATCGCGATGGCCAGCCTGTCCTGCCTTACCCCCCTCACGGGCGGCGGGGCCCTCACCGACTGCACCGTGCAATCTGCTGGTCCACAGGGACAGGGTCTGGAGGCCGCCGCGCTGGCTCTGGCTGCCCAGGGTTACAGGGCAAAACTGCCGCCCGTGCCGCCCGAGGTGCAGTTTTCGCTCTCTGTGCAGTCGTTTCAGGTACGCGACGATAGGCCGTTCATCACACGGGTCGACAATGCCCCGGTGACTTTTGTTGTGTTGAAGGATCCGGCCTTGCCTGTGTCCACCGCCAAGCTTTCGCCCACCGGCGTAGCCCTGACCTGCCGGTGGCTGGAGGATGGACGTCTGCAGGCCTGTCTCGCCAAGCCCCGCAGCGGCGGGCCGGGAGCCACGCGTGGCCAGATCGCGGCGACCCTGGCTCTGGTGGATCGCCTGCGACTGGTGCGGCGTGTCGCCTTCAATATCAACTGGGGCCAGTAGGATCCGGGCGCATCGACTTCGATCTGCGCCTTGATCCCGCCCCCGAACCCGGTGAGGCTGTCTGATCAGCGGTAGGGGGCAAGCTATGCGAATGATCGTCGTGCTGGGCATTGCCCTGGCCCTGTCGGGATGTGCCGGTTCGGGCGGCGTGCTGCGGGGCAAGGCGCTGCAGGCCAAGGTCAATATCGCGGCCCGTTCGCCGCTCGGCAGTCGCGACAACCCCGTGCGGGCTGACATGCCCGAGGGGCAGCGGGCCTATCTGGCACGGCTGCGCTGCGGCGACGGGGCTGCGCCGGCCTTCGAGCGGATGGGCAGCTATGGGCTCGGGCCGTTCGGATCGATCATCGACGGCTACCAGGTGACCTGCGCCGTTGCGGAGCTGAAGGAGCGGCAGGTCTTTATGGACATGTATCACTCCGGCCATGTCGAGCTTGCCCCCGTGCCGGGCTTTGCGATTGTTCCGCCGGCTGCCGTGAAGCCCTAAACCGGAAACTTCAGCAGGTTGGGTCGCGGGATCGCGGCCTTGAAGGCACCGCGGGTCTTGGCGGCATCGGCCCCGAAATCGGCCCAGGCCTTGACGAAGCCGGCCGCCGGGGCCGTGGCGGGCAGGGCGGCGACGCCGATGCGGCCGGCCCGGGCCTTGGACAGGGTGAGGATCTGGGCCCAGAACTCGGTCTCGTCTTCCGGCGCAAACTCCGGGTCGGCGGCCAGCAGACGGCGCAGGCCCAGCGCCGTGTCGGGGTCGGCGACGTTCAGGGTGACGAGGGCCCCGGCCGGCGTCTCGGCCAGGGATTCGAGGGCTCGCACCAGACCGGTCAGGGCCATTTTCATGCCGGTGGTCCGCCGGTCGCCGCCGGCCTGGCCCGACCGCGTCTCGCCCTCGATCCGCACGAAACCATAGCCGCCATAGCCCGGGTCGGGCTGGCAGACACTGGCGATCCAGAGGGTGACTTGCGACATGGCGGGTGTCCCGGGTTGGCTCTTGAGCGTTCTAGCCTGCTTCGTTTCGGTCGGCAGCAGGCGAGCGTTCAGGGCCTTGCTGGAGAACGAAAAGCAAACGAGGTGTTAAATTTGATGGTTAACGTCATTTTTACACCTATGACCCGGATCTTAAGCGGGCTGGTTAAGGTCGGGAAGGTGCTGTCCGGCCCGGGCAAGAACTGTGCCAGAATGGGCCACAAGTGCCGGAAATCGCCGGAAAAATCGCTCCGCGTTATCGAAACCCAACTATCTATGGTTAACGCGCCGTAAACACCTCTTAACCACTTGTTAAAGCGGTTGGCTCCGGCTTTGCTTCCGTCAGGCTGAACCCCACCGGACGTCTCGGTGCGGGACGGTTTGTCGGAGTACGGATCGATGTTCGAGTTCGGTCGGGATCTGAAGCGTCTGTTCGGTGTCGAGACCGGAGCGGAGTCGAAGGGCGCGTCCTACCGCGAGGGGCTGACCGGCGGGGATACCTCGCTGCTGGAGCTGCTCGACATTCGCCTGCTCACCAACGAGGCCCGCTCGGCCGATGTGGCCGCCGGCCGGATCGGCACCAAGGACCGGGGCTCGCGCCTTCTGGAAGCGGCCGTGGTCTGGCGCGAACTGGCCCGGCGGTCCGGCGATGCGGCCGCCCTGCGCAAGGCCGCCTCCCACGCCGAGGCCGCCGGCAAGATCTTCGAGACCGAAAAACGGACCGACGCCCTGGCGGCGGCGCGCTGCGAGCAGGCGGTTCTCGCCATCCTCGGAGCCGACCTGTTCGGCGACGAGGGCCTGCATGCGGCGGCCGGGGCCGCCCTGACCCTGGCCCGCACCGCGCCCAGCCAGCGCTGCGGCCTGGCCATGGCCCTGATCGCCGGCCTCGACGGCCGCGCGGGCCTGGCAGAAAACAATCTCGACCGGGCCCTGGCGGCCGTGCAGGGCTTTGAAGCCCCGCTGCGGGCCCTGGCCGCGGCCAAGCGCGTCAAGGGCGGCTCGGCCCGGCTGCTGCTGGCCGAGCAGCGGGCGGCCCGCATCGAGCTGATCCTGACCTGCTCGATCCGTCTGCGCGATCGCACCCTGGCCCATCTGGCCATCAGCGAGGCGACGACGGCGGCCGCCGCCCTGGACCCCGACTTCGAGCCCCTGGCCTGGTCGCGTCTGGAAGGCCTGCGTGGCGCAGCCCTGGTCCAGCTCGGCGAGCTGGACGGCGAACTGACCAATATTGCTGACGGGGTCGAGGCCCTGACGGCGGCGCTCGAGCCCCTGTCGATGGAACACAGCCCGATGGACTGGGCCCGGTCGCAGGCAGCCCTGGGGGCCGGACTGCAGGCCGTGGGCGAGGCGACGACCAGTGAACGGGCCTTCGAACAGGCCGTGACCTGCTATGACCGGGCGACCCAGGTGCTGAAGGTGCAGCCCGCCCTGGCCCTGCGCGCCGTGGTGGCCAACAACCGCGCCCTCAGCCTGGCCCGCTGCGCCGAACTGACGGCCGACCTGGCGGTGCTGGATGCGGCCGAGATGGCCTTCAAGTCCGAACTGGCCGAGCGTCCCGGCGCGCGTGACCCGGCCGCCTGGGCCGTCGCCCAGCTGAATCTCGCCCGCCTCTATGAGGCCCGCGTCGAGATCACCGGGCGCGACGACGGCCGGCTGGACCGCGCCGCTGTCGCCCTGGCCAGCGCGTTCGACGTGTTTTCCGAGCTGGGCTTGCGCTCGCTCACCGAGCTGGCGGCACAGGGGCTGCAAAGGGTGAAAGCGACCCACACTGTCTGACCCGGATCGGGACACAGGCAGCGGGAGGGGCGCTGAACCAGAACTTCGGGACCGTCGCGGACACGACGGTTTCGACCAGGAATGACAGGACGTTATCGTGATTGCTTCGTTTGTTCTCGCCGCCATGATCTCGAACGCCGCGCCCGCCAAGGCCCCGTCGGACCTGCTGACCCCGGTGTCGCAGCCGCGTGAGGCCGTCGCCGTCCTGAACTGCCTGGTCAAGTCCGACGGTCACCTGACCTCGTGCACCGTGCTCGGCGAAAGCAATCCGGAACTCGGCGTCGGCGACGCCGCCCTGAAGATGGCCGCCCAGTTCCAGGTCGACCTGCTGGGCCCCGACGGCAAGAGCCGCGCCGGTTCGTTCATCGAAGTCCCGGTCCGCATCCGCATCCGCTAGGATCTAGTCCCGGCGGGACCCCTGCAGGCGTGATGTTTCGGCGTCGCGCTGCGGGCGGCGAGGGCCTTCGGACAGACCTTGCAGCCCTCCGAACCCCGCCAATCCCCGTTCTCCGACGGGGATAACCACCCCGCATCCCGAGCCATTTCAACGCCCTGGCACCGCCATCCGGCGTGACGGTCGAAAACCTGTCCGCCCCCGCCAGACCGGCCGCATACTTCTCCTCGCCCCATCGCGGGGGAGGGCGTCCGGCCGGCGACCTGATGCGCGGAGGGGATGGTCGAGCGGGAAGCGCCCGTCGGCCGGTGTCGGTGCTGTCCCCGGCGGGGACCGGTTCGAGGCGTGTAAGTCCCCCAGAGGGTCTCGCCGGGAAAAATCGGTCACCAACCCGCCGACGGAAGGCCCGGCCACGGCGACGACGCGCAGCAGGTCCGGGCTGAAATCGCCCGGACGGTCCGGAGGGGCGTCATCCCTTCCGCCCGTCGGGGGCCTCTGCCGGGAGCGGGTTAAAACCCCGCGCCCCGAAGGCTCACCGGAAAATCGGTCATGCGGAGCGCTCCGGCCCAGGCCGAAACGGTACTCCACTAAAAAAGCTATTCCGGGCGTGGCCCGGACGCTCCGCCGCCTCCCCACCCTTCAGCGGGCCGCCCGCGTGAAGCCGAGACGTCGTGTCTGGGTTCCGGTCAGGCCCTGGCCCCCACCTGACCTGCTGCGCAGGTCGTCCGCCCCCATAGGGGGCAGATGATCCCGTCTTCCCCCTATGGGGGAGGAGGATGCGCAGCATCCGGAGGGGGCAAGTCTGTCGACCTAAACCCAGTCCGGCACCAGATCGCGGGCCAGCATCTCGTCATAGGTCGGGCGGGCGCGGATCACGGCGAAGCGGTCGCCGTCGACCAGCACTTCGGGGACCAGCGGGCGGGTGTTGTATTCGCTGGCCATGGCCGCGCCATAGGCTCCGGCCGACATGAAGGCCACCAGATCGCCCGCCGCCAGCGGCGGCAAGGCGCGATCCCGCGTGAAGGTGTCGCCGGTCTCGCAGACTGGACCGACCACGTCATAGACCGCCTCGCCATCTCGCCTGGTCAGCGGCCGGATGTCGTGGAAGGCGTCGTACATGGCCGGGCGGACCAGGTCGTTCATGGCCGCATCGATGACCAGGAACTTGCGGCCTTCCGGGCGCGCGTGGATATGGATGACTTCCGAGACCAGCACCCCGGCATTGGCGGCGATCACCCGGCCGGGCTCGAAGGCCAGGCGGACCGGCAGGCCGGCCGTGACCTCGCCGACCATGGCCGCGAAATCGGCCGGCGAGGGCGGTTCGGGATGGTTGAAATAGGGCACGCCCAGACCGCCGCCGAGGTCCAGCCGCTCGACCGACAGGCCTTCGCCCAGCAACTGCTCGACGAGGCCCCGCATCTTGCTGAAGGCGGCCCGCATCGGGGCCAGCTCGGTGATCTGGCTGCCGATGTGGCAGGCCACCCCGACCGGCTCGAGGGCGGCGTGGTTGCTGGCATTGGCATAGAGGCGCGCGGCCTCAGCGAACGAGACGCCGAACTTGTTCTCGGCCTTGCCGGTGGCGATCTTGGCGTGGCCGCCGGCGGCGACGTCCGGATTGACCCGGAAGGCGACTTTCGCCCTCAGGCCCAGACTGGCCGCGACCTCGGCGATCAGGTTCAGTTCGGGCTCGGACTCGACATTGATCTCGGCGACGCCGGCCTGCAGGGCAAATTCGATCTCGCGCCGGGCCTTGCCGACGCCCGAGAAGACGATGCGCTCGGCCGGAATGCCGGCCGCCAGGGCGCGGCGGACCTCGCCCTCCGAGACCGTATCGGCCCCGGCTCCGAGCTCGCCCAGAACCTTGAGCACCGCGACATTGGAGTTGGCCTTGACCGCATAGGCGATCAGCGGGTCGGCGACCCCGGCCAGTTCCAGGGCGTCGCGGAACACGGTGAAGTGCCGTTCAAGGGTGGCTCGGGAATAGACATAGACCGGCGTGCCGACCTCGGCCGCGATCCTCGCCAGGGGCACGCCCTCGCAGGTCAGGCCCTCGGGGCCGTATTCGAAGTGGTTCACGTCAGAGCCGTCAGTTGGGCGTCGCGCCGGGGAACCCTGCCGCCGACGGACCGCCGAACGGGTTGGGGGCCGTGCCGGCCAGGGGCGCGGCGCGGACGGTGCGGTTGCTGGAGGCCGGATCCATGATCTCCTGGGTCCCACCGGCCCGGGCGGGCTGGTTGGCCTGGGCCGAGGCGGCGCGGCGCTGGGCTTCAAAGGCAGCCTTCTTGACCGGGTCCCACATCGGGGCGGGACGCTCGAGTTCGGCCTGCTTGCCGCACGCGGCCAGGGTCAGGGCGGCGAGGGTCAGAAGGGCGAGGGGGCGCAGGGTCATGCGAGCAGTTCCTTCCAACGCGCAATCTGGGCGCGGACCTGGGCGGGGGCGGTCCCGCCATAGCTCATGCGGCTGGCCGCCGAGGCGGCCGGGGTGAGGACGGCATAGACCGCCTCGGTGATCTTGGGCTCGATCGACTGGAACTGCTCCAGCGACAGGTCCGCCAGATCCAGGCCCAGGCCTTCGGCCAGCTTCACGGCCGAGCCTGTCACGTGGTGGGCGTCGCGGAAAGGCATGTTCAGCGTCCGCACCAGCCAGTCGGCCAGATCGGTGGCGGTCGAGAAGCCGGCGCCGGCCGCCTGGGCCATCTTTTCGGTGTTGGGCGTCAGGTCGGCGACCATGCCGGCCATGGCCAGCAGCGACAGCTCGAGCGCGTCAAAGGCCTCGAAGGTCGGGACCTTGTCCTCCTGCATGTCCTTGGAATAGGCCAGCGGCAGGCCCTTCATGACCACGGTCAGGGTGGTCAGGCTGCCGAGGATGCGACCGACCTTGGCGCGGATCAGCTCGGCGGCGTCAGGGTTCTTCTTCTGCGGCATGATCGAGCTGCCGGTCGTGAAGGCGTCGGTCAGCTTGATGAAGCCGAACATCGGCGTCGTCCACAGCACGATTTCCTCGGCCAGGCGCGACAGGTGGGTCGCGGTGATCGAGGCGGCCGACAGGGCTTCCAGCGCGAAGTCGCGGGCCGAGACGCTGTCCAGCGAATTGGCGGTCGGGCGGTCAAAACCGAGGGTGGCCGCCGTGGCGTGGCGGTCGATCGGGAAGGGCGAGCCGGCCAGGGCGGCCGCGCCCAGCGGGCACTCGTTCATCCGGGCCCGGGCATCGCGGAAGCGCGAGGCATCACGGCCGAACATCTCGACATAGGCCATCAGGTGATGGCCGAAGGTCACCGGCTGGGCCGGCTGCAAGTGGGTGAAGCCCGGCATCAGGGCCTCGGCATGGGTCTCGGCCTGGGCCAGCAGGGCCCCTTGCAGGGCCTCGAGCTGGGCGGCCGAGCGGTCACAGGCCTCGCGGACCCACAGGCGGAAGTCGACGGCGACCTGGTCGTTGCGCGACCGGGCGGTGTGCAGGCGGCCGGCCACCGGGCCGATCAGCTCGCGCAGCCGCGCCTCGATGTTCATGTGGATGTCTTCGTATTCGTCGCGGAACGGGAAGGTCCCGGCCGCGATCTCGCCCTCGATGCGGGCGAGGCCGTCGAGGATTTCCTCGCCGTCGCCCCTTGCAATCACCCCTTGGCTGATCAACATCCGGGCATGGGCGCGGGAGCCCGCCAGATCCTGCGCCCACAGGCGCTTGTCGAAGCCGATGCTGACATTGATCGCCTGCATCAGCTCCGCCGGTTTGGCCGAGAACCTGCCGCCCCACATGGCTTGACCCTTGCCGCCGTCGGCGGTTGCGGGGTTTTCGGAGGCGTTGTCGGTCATATGAGCGAAATCCAGTCGGAGGGTAACGGGACGGTTGCGCGCAAGCGCAGTGTTCTGACATGGGCGATCGGCGGTGCGATGCTCATCGGCGTCGCGGCGGTTCTATACGTCATGGTCGCGGCTTCGTTCAAACCCTCAGGGCCTGCCAATCTCAACGAATTCAAGCGTGGCGCGCTGGCCAAGCTGGAGGTGCCCGCCGAGCCGCGCGGTGCCCCGGGCACAACCTTCTCCGATGAGACCGGAAAGCCGGTAACCCTTGCTGATTTCAAGGGGCAGGTGGTGGTGATGAACCTCTGGGCCACCTGGTGCGCGCCCTGCAAGAAAGAGATGCCGACCCTGGCCAGGCTGGCCGCCGCCTATGCCGTCCAGCCGTTGAAGGTGCTGCCGATCAGTGTCGACCGGGATTCGGACCAACCTGGCCCAGGCCGAAATGGCCGCCAATGCGCCGCTGAAGCTCTATCGCGACCCGTCCTACCGGCTGTCGTTCGAGCTTGAGCCGCGGGCCGAGGGCTATCCGACCACGGTGATCTACGACAAGCAGGGCCGCGAGCGGGCGCGTCTGTCGGGCGATGCCGACTGGTCCAGCCCCGAGGCCCGGGCCCTGGTCGAAAAGCTGCTGGCCGAGTGATCATCGACCCGGCCGTGCTCGAGCCGGTCTCTGACCGGGCCTGGCCGGCTCGCGACCAGGTCCGGCTGGGCGGCTGGCGGCTGAACGCCGCCGACGGCTGGTCGATGCGGACCAATGCCTGCTGGACCCTGGCCGACCCCGAGGGTGACCCCGAGGCTGCGCTGGATGCGGTCGAGGCCTGGTACCAAACCCGGGGCCTGCGCCCGCGTTTCAAGCTGACCGACGGGGCGACCGCGCCGGCCGATCTTCCCGATCGCCTGACCCGGCGGGGCTATGCCGCGACCAAGCCGACCCTGGTCATGGTCGGTCCTGCCGACGGCCGGTCTGATCCGGACGTGCAGCTGTCGCGGCAGCCCGATGCCCGCTTCGAGGCCGTGTTCACCGCCTCGGCCGGCGGCAATCGGGCCGATGCCCGCGAGCGTCTGGAGACCCTGGCCCGCATTCCGGCCCCGGCCCGGTTCGGCGGCCTGCTGATCGACGGCGAGACCGCTGCCCTGGGGGCCTGCGCCGTTGAAGGTGACTGGGTCGGGCTGTTCGGCATGCGGACCCTGGCCGATCACCGCCGCAAGGGTCTGGCCCGGCGGATCCTCGGGGCCCTGCTGGCCGAGGCCTCGGGGCTTGGGGCCCGGCAGGCCTATCTGCAGGTCGAGGCCGACAACGCCTCGGCGATCGCCCTCTATCAAACAGCCGGCTTTCAGACGGCCTATCGCTATCACTACTGGGTCAGCAAGAGCCCCAGCTCGGCCTGAAGCATCGCCGGTGTCAGGCCGGCGGCTCGCAGTTCCCGCAGGGTCTGGGCCCGGTCACGCTTGGCGTAGCGCTTGCCGTCCGGACCGAGCAGCAGACGGTGGTGGCGATAGACCGGCGTCGGCAGGTCCAGCAGGGCCTGCAGTAGGCGCTGGATGTGAGTGGCCTCGAACAGGTCCTCGCCCCGGATCACATGGGTCACGCCCTGCAGCGCGTCATCCAGCACGACGGCCAGATGATAGGCCACTCCGACATCCTTGCGGGCCAGGACGATGTCGCCGGCCAGGTCGGGCCTCGCCGGGATCAGGCCGGACTGGCCCTCGGGCCCACGGCCTTCTTCGATGAAGCTCAGGCTTTCGAACCCCTGCAGGGCCTCCCGGGCCGCCGCCAGGGAAAGGCGCCAGGCGAAGGCCTCGCCCCGGGCCAGCCGCTCGGCCTGTTCGGCTTCCGGCAGCGGCGCCCCCTCGAAGGCGGCCTGCGGGCCGTGCGGGGCCCGACCGATGTCGAGCTCCTTGCGGGTCCGGAAGCAGCGATAGATCAGGCCCCGCGCCCGAAGCGCCTCAAGGGCGGCTTGATAGTGGTCGAGGTGCTGCGACTGCCGCCGGACGGGAATCTCCCAGGTCAGGCCCAGCCAGGCGAGATCCTCCAGCAGGGCCGCCTCGTAGTCCGGGCGGCAGCGGGTGGCGTCGATGTCCTCGATGCGCAGCACGAACCTGCCGCCGGCGGCCTGCGCGGCCTGGAAGGCCGTCAGGGCCGAGAACGCATGGCCGCGATGCAGAAATCCCGTCGGCGAGGGCGCGAACCGGGTCGTAAAGCGCAAGGGGCTCAGCCCTTGTCGAACTTCGCGAACATACCCAGATGTTCGAACACGGCGCGGAGGAACGCGTCTTCGCCGCCAAGCAAGTCCTTCAGGGGAGCAAACTGCTTGAAGCTGATCATCTCGGCCAGGCCATGGCCGGCGCACCAGGCTGCGATGGTCGACAGTTCCAGGTCGATGTCGCTGAACCCGCCTTCAGCCTGTTCGGCGATGGTGTTGCGCACCTGACGGTAAGCCCCTTCCTCCTTCAGTTGGTCGGGGAGGGCGTCCTTGTCGCGCGAGCAGTCATACATGACGCGGTAGAGGGCCGGATTGTCCCGCGCGAACTGCACATAGGCCACACCGATGCTGGTCATCCGGTCGCGGGCATTCTGGGCGAGCGCGCGCGACGCCATCAGGAAGCTGTCCAGGGCGACCCAGCCCTCATGGGCCACGGCCTCGAGCAGCTCACCCTTGTCCTTGAAGTGGTGATAGGGCGCCGCCGGACTGACACCCGCCTCGCGCGCCACCGCGCGCAGGGACAGCGCCGCCGGACCGTCCTTTTCCAGGATGCGACGCGCGGCATCGACGAGGGCGCGGCTGAGATCGCCGTGGTGGTAGGGGCGGGATTCGGTGGCTGCGATGGTCATTGATCTCACTCTAGCCCTTCCTTTCTAAAATTTCATCCAAACGCTGTAAAGATCATCTTGACGCCGTTCAGATCGATGTTATCTAAACACCGTCCAGATCGGACAGGCCTTCATCCCGGACGGGGAGGGCTCAGCCTGACAACCAGAGAGATTGATCCATGTTCCGTGCGCTCACCGCCTTCGAGACCGCTTTTGACCGTATGGCCGGCGGCTATTTCCTTGTTCTGGCCATCGCCCTTGCGGGTGCCGTTGCCGGCGTGACCCTGTAGGCCTTGCTTGAGTCCGCGTACGGCAGGCGAGGCCGCTTCGGCCCGGCCTGCCGCCGCGATCTTCAGCGATCCAAACCCCTTGCGCTTGAAGCGATCCTTGCCCGGGGCTAGCAAGGTCGGCCGTTGCGCCAGGAATTTCCGAGGCCTGCACCGGGAACAACCCGTCAGTCTCCGGATTTCCAGTCCATGTCCCATTCCGTCCAGTCCGTTTCCAGATGAGCGTGGCCTTCACCAAGGAAGGCGATAGCGAAGCCTTCGCCGCCGATCTGCTCGACCGGCCCATTTCGCCCAATCCCAATCTCGTCACGGCCCGTGGCCTGGCCCAGCTCGAGGCCTGGCTGGCAGAGGCCCGTGCGGCCTACAGTGCCGCCCAGGCCCAGGGCGACGTGGCCGAAGACCGGACCGCCATGGCCCGCGCCACGCGAGACCTCCGCTACTATTCTGCCCGCCGGGCCAGTGCCCAACTCACCGAACCCAACGGACCGGAGGGCGTGCTTCACTTCGGACAGGCGGTGACCTTCGACCGGGAAGACGGGCGTCGGCAGACCTTCCGCATCGTCGGCGAGGACGAGGCCAATCCGGCCGAGGGCTCGGTGTCCTATGTTTCGCCGCTGGCCCGGGCCCTGCTGGGCAAGGGGATCGGCGATACGGCCGTGGTCGGCGGGGGCGAGGTCGAGATCGTCGCCATCGGCTAGGCCGGCCGCAAGCTTCGGGTTGCGGGACCTCCGCCGGACTGCAAAGCTTGGCCGGTGCACACCCGAACCGGCCTGTCCCCTGAAGAGATCCGCTCAGCGCGGGAGGCGCTTGTGCGGCTTGATCCCGCCCTGGCGCGGATGGAGTCCGTTACGCCGGATTTTCACTGGCGGGTCAGGGAGCCGGGCTTCTCGGGGCTCCTGAAGCTGATGGTCGAGCAGCAGGTGTCCCTGGCCTCGGCGGCGGCCATCTGGGCCCGGGTCGAGCGCGGCCTCGACGAGGTCGCACCGGCCGCTGTGCTGGCCCTGTCGGATGCCGAGCTGCAGGGGCTGGGGCTTTCGCGCCCGAAGGTCCGCTATGCGCGGGCGATCGCCGAGGCGCAGGTGTCTGGCCTGTGTGACCTGCAACAGATCGGCAGACTGGACGACCAGGCCGCGACCGCCGCCCTGATGACCATCACCGGAATCGGCCGCTGGACCGCCGAAACCTATCTGATGTTCTGCGAGGGCCGTCTTGACGTGTTTCCGGGTGGCGACATCGCCCTGCAGGAGGCCATGCGCTGGGTCGACGGCGCGGATACCCGTCCCCCCGAAAAGCAGGCCTATCGACGGGCGGAAGTCTGGGCCCCCTACAGGTCGGCTGCCGCCCATCTGCTGTGGCGCTGCTACGGTGCGGTCAGGCGGGGCGAGATTGCGACTTTCTGATGGGCGTCGGCGAGATGTCTTGGTTCCGTCGCAGACTTGGATCATCCTTTCCGGGCGTTCGGGAATGAATGGCGATTCCTGAGAATGCGTAGGAAGGAGGCCCGTCTTCAGTCCGATCGCGTACAGGTTTCATAGGGATCCGCAGGGATCCGGAGGGCAGTCCTGATGCAGGTTCTGACCCGTCCCCCGTCCGGCATGCCGGCGCTTGTGCTGAATGCCGATTTCAGGCCGCTCAGCTATTATCCGCTGTCCCTCTGGCCCTGGCAGGAGGTGATCAAGGCGGTGTTTCTGGATCGTGTCGACGTCGTTTCGACCTACGACCACGTCGTCCATTCTCCTTCGTTCGAGATGAAGCTGCCCAGTGTCGTGTCACTGAAGCAGTATGTCCCGCAGGACCGGCCGCCGGCCTTTACCCGCTTCAATCTGTTCCTGCGTGACGGCTTTGCCTGTCAGTATTGCAGCTCGCCCGAGGATCTGACCTTCGATCACGTCATTCCCCGGTCGCGTGGGGGCCGGACGACCTGGGAAAACATCGTCACCGCCTGCGCGCCCTGCAATCTGAGCAAGGGCGGACGGACGCCGCGAGAGGCGGGCATGATCCCCTATCGCACCGCCCGTCGCCCGAGCATGCATGAACTGCAGGACCGTGGCCGCCGGTTCCCGCCCGGCCACCTGCACGCCAGCTGGCTGGACTATCTGTACTGGGATATCGAACTGGAGGCCTGACCCGAAGCTCAGGTTATGTGTTTGGCGCGGGGAGGATCACTGGCCGGAAAGCTCTCATCGAGGCTTTCGTCGATCAGGGCTTCCTGGCGGTTTTCGGCCAGATCCACGTGGTCAGCCAACTGATCGTGCGTCTCGCCTTCGGGCAGAGGCTCGACGCGGCGCGTGGCCGGCGTCACTTCTGTCTGAAAGGCGTCCTTGACCTCGGTTTCAGTGACGCGGTCTTCGGGGTGACCGGGCTGACCCAGATCCTGGGCCTGCGACCAGTCGCCCAGCACGCCGGGCTGGCTGCCGTCCTGCGATTGAGGGGTGTCGGTCATGGCATTGTCCTCTTGGTGAGGTCCTGAAACGTGCCCTGACTGCGCTTGTTCCGCTTCGGGCGACCCGAAACACGCCTCGCGGTCGGCCCCTGTCTCCTGTAGGCTCCGCTCATGACCCATCGACCGACCACACTGGTGCGCGCCTTCGAGCTGGCGCGATCCGGCAGCTACGCCACCATCTCTGACATTCGCAAGCAGCTGAAAGCCGAAGGGTTTTCCGACGCTCCAAGCCAGATCAGCGGTCCTTCGATGCTCAAGCAACTGCGCAAGCTGTGCGAAGCGGCCAGACCGCTTGAGGATGTCGCTGACGTCGTCGATGTCGCTCTGGACGCCCGCTAGGTGTCGCTGTCCGATGGTCAGCGCCTCGCGCTTGCGAACCTGGCGCGCAAGCAGGCCGGTGAGGATGTCAACTGGATCAACATCGCCGATGCCAGGGCGCTGACGGACCTCGGCCTGGCCCAGCGGGACCGGGGCGGCTGGACCATCACGCCCGAAGGTCAGATCGCCCTGAAAGCACTGACGCTCCCCGGGTCCTGAGCCTGGCCTGTCAGGACCGCAGCCTGGCCGGAAACTTCCGCGCCGCCCGGGCTGCGAAACTGGGCTGAGCAAGGTCCTGGCGCATGGTCGGGCGGGGCTCGCCCGCTTCAGCCCGCTGGCGGGGCTTCCGACGGTCCATGCGCGCGATCTCATGAAGCGGCACGCCGCCGTGTTCACGGGCCATCTTGCGCAAGCCCTCCACGAGGCTGACAGCATAGACCGCGCCGATGCCGAACCCGTCGGCCAGCCAGTCCAGCAGGCTTGCGCTCCGGCCGCCAAACAGCTGGGCCACCTCGACGCCACCGCCGAGCAGCAGGGCCGCCAGGGCGAGGTCGGCACGACGCATCCGGGGGCAGGCCAGGAAGGCGAGGGCGGTCAGCCCCCCAAATGCGACAGCATGGGCGGTCTTGTCACTGAGGCCGAACACCTGTTCCAGCCCCTGAAACGGGCCAAGCATCAAGGTCGCGGCGACAAGCGCGCCGACCACGAGCACGATGCGGGCAGACAGAACGAAATGGTCGGGCTTCAGCATTCAGGGGCTCGCACTGGAGCCCCTGACTAGCCCGCCCCGCACGGATTTTCCGTGAAGGAACGCGGTCAACCAAAGATGACCGGCCTCACGCCCGCTATTGCGGTTTCGCGGCCCTGGCCTCGTCCTCGGCCTTCTTGCGGGCTTCGGCGGCGGCCTTGGCCGCATCATCCCGGGCCTTCTGCCAGGCCTGGAAGGCTTCGACATAGGGCTGGCGACGCAGGATCTTCCCGGCGGGGTCGACGATCACCGGTGCGGTGTCGCCGACGGCGACACGTCCGGTTCCGCCGGCCATCGGCAGGGTCACGACATCGCGGCCGACCTTGACCTCCACCGGCATCGGGAAGGGACGGTTGTTCGGGACTTTCCAGGTCAGGACCAGATCCTGCCCGTCGCGCGTCTCGATCAGTTCGGGCGGCATCGCCTCATAAAGATACGCATCAAAGAACCAGCCATAGTCCTTGCCCGTGACCTGGTTGACCGCCTTCACGAAGTCCTGGGGGCTGGCATAGCGCGGGCTGAAATTTCCGGGGCGCGGGTCGTCTCGGCCATAGACGATCAGGCGTGTCACCTTGAAGAAGGCCTCGTCGCCGATCTGGGTCCTTAGGGTGTGGAGGACGTTGCTGGCCTTGGCATAGATGTCGTTTCCGGGGCCACGGTCAGCGTTATAGACGTCGTCTTCCTTCAGAGGCTTGCCGGACACGATGGGTGACTTGTTGCGGATGCTGGCCTTCTGGCTGTTGAGCCTGGCCATGTACTCCATGTCGCCGTGCAGCCACTGGGAATAGAGCGGCTGCATGTAACTGCCGAGCCCCTCGTGCAGCCACATGTCGTCATTATCGAGGTCGGTCAGCTGGTTGCCGAACCACTCGTGCGCGAACTCGTGTTGCAGCAGCCAGTCATAGCCGTAGGCATCCCTGGCGTAGTTGTTGCCATAGGCGTTGATGGTCTGGTGCTCCATGCCGAGATGCGGCGTCTCGACCACGCCCATCTTTTCCTGCCGGAACGGATAGGGACCGATCATCGCCTCGAAGAAATCGATCATCGGCGGGAACTCGGCAAACAGCGCCTTGGCCTTGGTCTCGCGGCCCTTCAGGTACCAGTACTGGATCGGAAAGCTGTCGCCGAACCGGCTTTTGTAGGTCTCTGACAGCTGCTCGTAGGGCCCCACATTCAGGGCTATGGCGTAGGTATTGGGCGTGCGGGCCCGCCAGTTGTAGGTCCGCCAGCCGTCGGCCTCGGTCATGCCCAGGAACGTGCCGTTGGCGGGGGCCACCAGGGGGGCTGGGACGGAGATGTGCAGATCCACCACCCCGGGTTCGCCAGTCGGATAGTCGATGCAGGGCCAGAACAGGTCGCAGCCCTCACCCTGAACTGCCGTTGCAATCCAGGGCTCGCCGGTCTCGGTCTTGCTCCAGACGAAGCCGCCGTCCCAAGGGGCCCGTTTGGCCTCATGCGGCAAGCCGTCATAGGTGATCGCAACCTCGACCGTGCGGTCGCGGGGCAGAGCGCGTGGCGGCGTGATGGTCAGGCGGCCCTCGGGATTGCTCCAGGCCGACGGCTTCAGGGGCTTGCCGTCGAGGGTGATCGCCCGGATGGCAAAGACCCGGTCGAAGTCGAGCACGATGCGGTCCAGTTTGGACTTCATCTTCAGCGTAAGGACCGCCTTGCCTTCAATAGCCTTGCGCTCCGGCAGGATCTTGAAGCTGAGGTCGGCCCGTTCAAAGGCCAGGGCCGCCTGCTCCGGCGGCATGGGACCTCCGGTGTCGAAGCTGAGCGCCGAGGTCGTGGCGGTCGCAGCAGCCGGGGGCGGGGCAGGGGTCTGGGCTTCGGCCGCTGAGGCGAGAACCAGCATGGACGCCGCGCCGAAAGCGGCCAGGCAACGATCACGAAACAGCAAGGCGCGCACTCCGGGACAGGACACAACATGCCATCGGTAAGCCTAGCCGATCAGGGTGCCAAGCGCCTCTGTTCATCTCAGAGGTGCGGGATCAGATCTTCTCGCTGATGCGGATGGCGGCGCGGCAACCGGCCTGGATCACGGCGGACAGCAGGCCGTAGCCGGGCGCTTCGCGGGCCCCTTCGGCGATGGCGAGATCGCGATGGGCCAGCTCGTCGTCACGGAACTTCGAAAGCTCGGCAGCGAGTTCCGGATCGCGGTCGGTCAGTTCCTGGATCTGACCGGCATAGTGCTTCTCGATCACCGATTCGACGGCTTCGGTGCAGGCGTGGGCCGCCTTGTCACCCAGCAGGGCGGTGCCGGCTCCGAGGGCGAAGGCGGCGGCTCGCCAGACGGGCGACATCAGCGTCGGACGCACGCCCCGCTCGGTCAGCAGGGCATCGAAGCGGCTGAGATGGACCTGCTCGTGGCCTTCCATTTCCTGCAGCTGTTCGGCGATGTGCGCCCGGCCCGGGCTGGCCCGCATCACGGCGGCCTGGCCCCGGTAGATATGGACCGCAGCCAGTTCGCCGGCCTGGTCGACCCGCAGGATTTCGGCCAGGCGGGCCTTGGGGGCCCCCGTACCCGGACGTCTGGGAGCGGGGCCGGTCATGTCTGCGCCTGGAGCGGTTTGCGCAGGCCCGCCAGCAGCGAAATGCCGGCGAGACCCAGCGAGGCCAGGGCGTTCCAGCCGGCCATCGAAAGGCCCAGGAACACCCAGGCCGCCTTGTCGCAGGAGGGGGCCTTGATCGCGCCGCCCTTCAGCATCGCCACCAGGTCGCCGGTCACGGCCGCCGAACCGCCGACGCAACTGGTCGGGCCGGGCCACCACTTCCATTCGACACCGGCATGGAACGCCGCAAGACCTGCGCCAAACAGGAAGATGGCCGCCAGCAGCAGGTTGAACGGCTGCCGCAGCTTCTGGGCCCACGGCGTGCGGCCAGCGACAATGGCAAGACCGGCCACCGTCAAGGCCACCCAGTAGACCTCGCGCTGCTTCAGGCAAAGATTGCACGGGGCCATCTTGCCGAAGGTCTCGAAGGCATGGGCTGTGCCCAGCATCGCCGCGCTGGCCAGGAAGGCCACGACTGGCAAGGCGGTCGGCAGAAGGGTGAGGCCGGTCGCCAGGGGCGTTTGCACTTCGGCTTCGACCAGCAGGGTCGCCCGGACCTCGGATGCCGGTGTCGTTTCGGTTGCGGCCGTCCCAAGCGGGACTGCCACCGGACCTTCAGGTTCGCTCGTCATACCGCGCAGGCACCTCCGCTGCTGCCACCGATGAAATGGCTTGCCGTCAAGCCGATAACAAGGAGGACAAACAGGCCGCCGGCAAAGAGGGCGAGGCGCCGTTCGATCACGGGCAGGAGTGTGGGGCCGAACTTCTTGACCACGTAGGCCACGAGGTAGAACCGCGCCGCTCGCGTGATGACAGAGGCGATGATGAACATCGGAAAGCTGAACGCCGCGATGCCGGAGGCGATCGTAACCAGCTTGTAGGGGATGGGGGTCAGGCCCTTGGCCAGGATCACCCAGACGCCGTACTTGTCATACCAGCATTTGAATTCCGCAAGGCCGCCGGCATGGCCGGTGATCTCCATCAGCCACAGGCCAAAGTCGCGCAGGAAGAAGCCGATGAAGTAGCCGAGGATCCCGCCGAGGACCGAGGCCAGGGTACAGATTGTCGCGTAACGCCAGGCGCGGTCCGGCCGGGCGAGGACCATCGGGGCCAGCATGACGTCTGGCGGGATGGGAAAGAATGAGCTCTCGGCGAACGAAACCGCGAAAAGGCTGGTCGGGGCATGCCGCGAAGCGGCGAGTCCCATGACCCAATCGTACATACGACGCAGCATGCGAGCTCCAGATATCTGTCATGTGTAGCTAGCAGGGGCCGCAGGACTTGTCCTCCCCTGATGCACTGCAGCAGGCTCCCGACGGACTGATCAGGGCCAGGAAGCTGCATTTCGGGCGGTGGCTGCCCGGGCCCATCCCGGCCGGTACGGCTGGGGTGCTGCATCGTGGCGCTTGGATTTCGGGCGAGGGGTGGCTATCACCCGCGTCTGAGGCCTCTGGCCCACCGAATTTCGAAAGCCGATGACATGAGCGACACCCCTCCCGACCGCCTGGCCACCAACCCGGACAGCCCCTTCTACAATGCCGAACTGCTGGAACGCGGTGTGGGCATCCGGTTCAAGGGCGTCGAAAAGACCAATGTTGACGAGTACTGCGTCAGCGAAGGCTGGGTGCGCGTGACCGCCGGCAAGACCCTCGACCGCAAGGGCAATCCGATGACGATCAAGCTGCAGGGCGAGGTCGTTCCGTATTTCCGCGACATCGCTGACTCCCAGGCCTGATCGTGGCTCTGCGCCGACTGATCGACCTGCCGGGCTTTGCCGAACTGGAGCACCGCGCCCTGATGAAGCCGGCCTTTGCCGAGCCCCAGGCGCGTGCTGACTTCCCGGAGATCGACCAGCTGGCGCGGGACACCTTCGGCCTCACCGCTGATGAGGCCGCGCTGATCCCGGATCCCGAAGGCTGGGACGGTATCGACGTCAAGTCGATGCGGACCCAGGCTGACCAGTTCGAGCTTGAAGGCTGGGACGTTACCGACGACAAGCGCCGGCCCCTGCGGATCCTGGGCCATTTCAGCCATCCGCTGTGGCTGGCCCTGCGGGGCGTGGCCGGCAGCCTGCCATTCGAACCCGAGCCGGAACCCTTCGACCCGGCGACCTCATCCCTGGCGGCTGAAGCCAAGGCCTTTCCGAGGGACAAGCGCTAGGATCGGGTCGCGATCTGACGGCGGCAGTCAGGCCGGAAGGGGCGCTAGCGCTTCTTGCCGAGCTCTGCGCCGATATCCTTGATCGAATTGCCGACCTTGCGATGGGCGGCCACGAGCTGGTCCTTGGTTACGCCCCAGCGCTTCATCCAGTATTCCACCTGGTGGCGTTCCCGGGGGTCGAGCCGGTCCTCATCGCGAAAGTCGCGCTTGCCCTTTGGAATGCCCATGACTGTCTCCTCGGCCCGGCTTGGGGGTAGCCCGAGCCAGCAGGCTTGTCGAGGCGGCGGACCGGGCCAGGATTTACGAAAGAGCTCTGATGACCGACCCTGATCTGGAGGCGATGGCACAGGACGAACTGGCGCGCGGCATGACCCTGACCTGGCGCGACCTGTCCAAGGTGATTCCCTGGGGCGATACTTTCGAGGGTATTTCGCCGGCCGGTCGCAATGTTGAAGTCGAACGCAACTACCTCTGGGCTGCGGATCCCGGTGGCGACATCCTTTGCGAGGTGGCCGTCTATGGTGGTGCTTCGCGCTACGATAAGGGTGCTCGCGCGAGGGGCGTTATTTCTCGCAAGGGATAGCAAGCGAGGGCGTTCACAAGATCGCCGGTTGCGTTAACCATCCTACACGCCATCATGGCAGCGACGCATTGCAGGGAGGGTGGGGTGTACCAGTCGGAGTTTCCGGTAGAGCAGCCCGTGCCTGTGTTCGATCCGACCTTGCTGGTCGGGCTGATCCTTGCCGCCCTCTTGATCGCCGGCCTGGCGTTCGCCGCCGGCCGATTGCTGGGGCGGCGGGACCGGCGCGGCGTAGATACCAACGTCCCGAAGATCATCCACGATGCGATCAAGGCCCGTTGTGTCGCCGCCAGCAGCGCGCCCTCGGGAGAACTGCTGCAGAAGACCCAGGAACTGATCGAGGAAATGGAGGCCCGTATCGGGCCGCTGCTCCGCTTCGGGGGACCGTGCGCCAAGGCTCTCGCTTCGCTGCGGAAGGCGCTGGAAGACAAGGCACCTCCGGAAGACAAGCCGCACAAGCCTGATTCCGGCGGCCATGGACACGGGTCCCACAAGCCCGAGCCCAAGGCGCATGGCGAGGCCGAGGCCCATCCGGAGGGGCATCCCGGTCACGGAACTGGTTGCAAGTGCGAGGCCTGTCTGGTGATTGCGATCGGCCATGCCGCCCCGGGCCTGTCCATTGTCGGGCCCAGGGTCGGAGCCCAGACGGTCGTGATCACGCCGCCGCCAGCCCCCGCGCCGCCGCCGGCCGACAAGCCCGCAGATCACAAGCCCCATGATCACAAGCCCGAAGAGCCCAAGCTGCTCAGTCACAAGGACTATAGCCGGCAGGTTCGCATGGCCGTGATCGACGTCTCGGACTTCTGGAGCCGGGGGGATTGCCTGAAGGAGTTGCAGGCCTGCCAGTCGGCGCTGAATGCGACCCTGCCTTTCCGGGGCGATGGCAGTGACGGGGAGGGGCGCCGTTCCGGCGCGCGGGCCGAGTAGCGTCTGCACAACCAGCAGGCGAAACCGGGTCTTTCCGTTTAGCCTGCCGGGCCGGCGTTGAGCTTTCGCTGAGCGGCGTGCCACATCGAGGCGCAGGAAAATGAGCTGGATCCGATTCGGGTCCAGCGGACTGCATTTGGGATTGGCGAAAGGTCGTCCTCAGAATGGCGATCACGCCCGGGAGGACGAAAGGGAATGGGTCATGACCGCAACGGTCTCTCCCCTGACGGCAGTGTCTGAGGCCCCCGAGGACGCTTTGAGCCTCGCGGACTATCTGCCCTATCAGCTGTCGACGGCGGCCAGCGCCGTCAGCCGGCTGATCGCTCGCGCCTATGAAGACCGGTTTGGGCTGACCATCCCGCAGTGGCGGTTGATGTCGGTCCTGGCCGAAGGCGGCTTGACCCAGCACGCCGCCGTGACCCGTACCGCCATGGACAAGGTCCGGGTGAGCCGGGCGGCGCAGGATCTGGTCGAGCGCAGGCTCGTGGCCCGCACGACGGTGCGCGCCGACCGCCGCTCGCACCGGATGGAGCTCACGGCCGCCGGCCGCCGTCTGTTTGCCGAGATTGCGCCCCTGGCCCGGGCCTATGAGGCGGCGCTGCTGTCCGGACTGGCCCCCAACGAGGTCGTTGGTCTGAAGCGTCTGCTGTCGCGCCTCGAGGCTGCGGCCACCCAGTTGGCCGGGGGCGAGACTATTGTTCCGTAAAGTCCCGGGCCCGGTAGACGGCCCGGGCGATGGCGCGGGCCAGACAGTCAGCCGCAGCTGAGCCCAGCCTTGTAATGTCGACCGGCCGCGTCGGTCCCGCACCAAGGGCGACGGCACCGGATGCTACCGCAAACACGACGTCGCCGTCGAAGGTGGTATGGGCAGGACGAACGGCGCGGCCCATGCCGTCGTGCGCCATCATCGCGACACGCTTGGCTTCGGCGGTGGTCAGGTCGGCGGTGACGGCGACAATGGCGAGGGTGGTATTGGCCCCGGCCCGCAAGCGACCGGCTGCGCCCAGCTTTGTGTCGTCGGGGAGCGGATCGGTCGCGCTTGTCGGCCCGGACGGCACCTTGCCGCCGAACTCGCCGTCGATTTCGAAGGGCCAGGCCCAGAAGGTCGCTCCGTCCGGCATATAGACGGAGCCGACCGGATTGGCGGCCACCAGGGCCCCGACGACCAGACCGCCCCCAAGGTCGATCGAGGCGGATCCCAACCCGCCCTTGACCAGTCCTGCCATGGCCCCGCGTCCAGCGCCCACTGCACCGAGCTCGAACTGATCGGAGGCCGCCTTGACGGCTGCAATGCCGAGGGCGCGATAGGGCGGATCAAGGCCCCAGGCCTTGTCGCCCCCGTTACCGAGGTCATGCAGCACGGCGCCCGGAACGATCGGGATGGCCGGCGAGCCCGCAGCCAGGCGCACCCCGACTTCGCGGACAGACAGGGCGCTGGCCACGCCGACGGCGGCCCCGAGCCCGAAGACCGAGCCGCCGGAGAGGCAGATGGCATGGGCCCGGCTGAAGCTGTTCTCCGGTGACAGGGTCTCGGTTTCGCGGACGCCGGGGCCGCCGCCGCGCACATCGACCGCCGCGCTCCAGCCCTCGGGGCACAGCAGCACGGTGACGCCAGACCGTACGCAGTCGTCCTGGGCCGAGCCCACGGTCAGGCCGGCGACGTCGGTGATCAGATTGCGGGGGCCGGGACGCGGCATACGGGAATCTCCTGTGTACCGAGACCCTAGCCCGCCCGTCTCGGCACTGGAATTCAGACTCGGTGCCTGCTAGAGAGACGGCCCTTCGCGCGATGCGAAGTTTGCGGGCGTGGTGAAACTGGTAGACGCGCCGGACTCAAAATCCGGTTCCGAAAGGAGTGTCGGTTCGACCCCGACCGCCCGCACCATATCCTTTAAATTCCTTGGCAGAGACGGGTTCGCGTCGCGGGCCCCAGTCCACGGCGATAGGCGCCGGCAGAGCCAAGCGCTCATTTTTGGAGCGTTCGTCGCTGTCCCGGTGGTTGAGCGGCGCAGTGCACGGGCAATCACGGCCAAGCCGCGCCTCCTGACATTTTGAGCGCAGCCCCGCAGCGGAAAACCGCGTGTCATGGGCCGTCAGTCTTCGGAGCAATCCGGCTATGTCCGGCGCCTCCCCGCCGCGACGCGCCGCTCGAGATGAATGGGGATAGTCTTGATCAAGTCACTGAGTTTCCGTCTGGGTGCCCGGCCTCGTCTGCGCCTTGCCCTGCTGTCGGCCACGGTCCTGGCCGTCGCGACGCCGGTTCTGGCCCAGGAAGCCTCATCCAGCGAAGTCGATCGCGTGGTGGTCACCGGAAAGCGCGTATCCGAGGCCAGCGTTGCCATCGGCACCGACCACGCCACGGCGACGGTCTCGATCACCCGCGAAGCCCTGCTGTCGGCCCCGGCCGGGGTCACGGGTCTGAAAATGCTCGAGAGTCTGCCGGGTTTCAATGTTCAGGCCAATGACGCACTGGGCATGTACGAGTTCGGCAACTCGGTTTCGGTCCGGGCCTTCAACTTCCAGCAGATCGGTTTCCTGCTGGACGATATCCCGATGGGACGCAGCGACCAGTTCGGCGGTAGCCCGATCTATCGCTATGTGGACAACGAGAACCTGTTGCGGGTCACGGCTTCGGCAGGGGCCGGGGACGTTGCCCTGCCCAGCTATGCTTCGCTGGGACCTATCGTCGACTATTTCACCCAGGCCCCCAGCGAGGACGCCGGCGGCTTTGCCAGCTACACGCGCGGCAGCGACGCGCTCAAGCGCACCTTCCTGCAGCTCGAGAGCGGCAAGGTTGGACCCTTTTCGGGCTATGTCAGCGGTTCATGGATCGAGGGCGACCTGTGGCGCGGCCCGGGCACCATCGACCGCAAGCACTATGAGGGCAAGCTGCGCTGGGACATGGGCGAAGACAGCAGCCTGACCTTCCAGACCGTCCACAACGACTATTACGACTACGACTCGCCGTCGATCACCAAGGCCCAGTATGACGGTCGCGCCAATGACCTCTTCGGTCGTTCGGGCCGCGATTTTGCCTATCTGGGCTATGTGCCTGTATTGGCACCGTCCACGGCGGGCGTCCCGTTCTCCAACGCCAACTACAACCAGTACTACAAGTTTGCGGTCAACAAGCGGAAGGACCACCTCTACGGCCTGACCTTAAAGACCGCTATCGGCGACGACATCGACCTGACTTCGACGGCCTATTACGAAGACAAGGGCGGATACGGCGTCTCGCCCGAGGCCTATGCGACCTCGCTGACCAGCTACAATAACGAGCGGCTGATCGTGGCCGGCCTGACCGCGCCGAAGGGTTTGCAGTACGGCCTGTCCGGCGTCGACGGCACGCGCAAGGGCATCACCGCCAAGGGCGACTGGCATCTGGGGATCAATACGATCTCGGCCGGCGTCTGGCTGGAAGACGACGACTATCACCGCACCCAGGCGCGCTACAATGTCGAGAACGGCAATCCCGACGGCACCCCGCTGCTGAACGAACCTGTTCACCTGCAGCGGAACTATGTCTCGACCCGCCAGACCGTCCAGATGTTCCTGAAGGACACCGTCAGCCTGCTGGACAGTGACCTCAAGCTCGAACTCGGCTTCAAGACCCTGGATGTCGACTACAAGATCAGCGGCTATCGCAACCCGGCCGACTACATCAACAGCCGCAAGCCGACGATCAAGACCAACTGGTCCGACAGCTTCCTGCCGCAGGTGGGCCTGGTCTATTCGGTGGGGCCACGCGACCAGGTCTTCGCGTCCTACTCCGAAAACATGGCCCTGCCGCGCGGTGCCGATGACGTTCTGTCGGCCGCCAGCCCGACGGTGACACCGCCCAAGGCCGAAACCTCGACCAATCTGGAGCTCGGCTATCGCGCCAACCGGCCGACCTTCAACGCTTCGCTGGTCGTCTACAAGACCGAGTTCAAGAACCGGCTACAGCAGTTCAACAGCATCGTGCCGGGCAGCACCACGGTGGAGAGCTTCTTCCAGAATGTCGGTGCGGTTGAGGCCTCGGGCGTCGAGTTCAGCGGCCAGTGGAAACCTGAACTGCTGGACGGCAAGGTCTATTTCAACACCAACGTCTCGTACAACAAGTCCGAGTTCCAGGATAACGTCCTGAATTACCGGGCCAGCGCCTCAGCCGCTCCGGTTACCCTGTCGATCAAGGGCAAGCAGGTTCCTGACTTTCCCGAGTGGATCTTCCAGGGCGGTGTCACGGTGGAGCCGACCGACGGTCTGGTTTTCAACCTTTCGGGGCGTCTGATCGACGACCGCTTCACCAACTTCGTCAATACCGAGCATACGGCCGGCTACATGATCTGGAACGCCTATGTCGATATGGGTGAAGGCTTCGGGTTCGGGCCGTTCGAGCAGGTCAAGGCCCGGGTCAATGTCGACAACATCTTCGACACGGACTATCTGGGCACGATCGGAACGACGGTGAACACCCTGGCGACCTTCCGTCCGGGTTCGCACAGGACCATCCAGTTCACCCTTTCGGCCGACTTCTAGCGAGATCGGTCCGCGGCAGGAGCAGCCTCGCGGTGCGGGGCCGCTCCTGACGTTGCCTCGGGCTTGGCGTCAAACCTCGCCGAACAGGCGCTCGCAGCCCGTTCCCGCGAGAACGTCGTCCAGGGCCGTGCGGTCGTCGTGCGAAAGCTCGCCATAGGTCTCCCTGAGCCATCCCAGGCATTTGGCCTGGTAGGGGAAGGTCGGCTGCGCCCAGGGTCGGCCGTCGATCTCGGTTTCGAACTGCGGCAGGCCGGTCATCGTCGCCCGGGCATTGGCCAGCAGGAACGGCACATAGACCCGGCCGATCTCGCCCAGCAGGGGGCTCAGCATCGCCTTCAGCTGATCCCGGGGCGTCCAGACGGCCGTGTCGGGTTCCAGACCGGACAGATCCTCGACACGATCCAGCCAGGCCCGAACCCGGCGGGAATGCTTCTGGGTGATGGCGGCGGACGTCGGCTCGATGATCGCCAGTTGGGTCAGCTGGCCGTAGATTGCGAAATCAGCTGCGGAGGGCCGTGTGCCCAGCACATAGCCCTGCTGCGCAATCACGGTGTCGAGCGCGTCGATGGCGCGTTCGTAGCTTTGTTCGATAGTCGCAGCGGTGGTGGCGTTGGATCCAACGACGTAAAGCCGGTCAATCTGCCGCTTCGAGATTTCTGCCGAAGCGCGGCCGGCGATTTCGTCCGGGATGACCGGACTGTTCCAGAACACCAGCATGGGGCCGGCATTTTCGATGTCGGCCGGGTGTGCCCACCGAAAGTGGAACATCGCCTTGGTCAGCCATTCGTCGGCATAGTCCTCGATCAGATCGCCGAGGAAGCGGGTCACCGGATCGCCCGGCAGAACCGAGCGGCCGGCATGGTCGCCCTCAAGCCGGCGGATGATCGGGGTCGAGTCCGTCACCGCCTCGTAGCCGTCGTCTTTCGGGAAGTAGAAGGTCGGCAGCAGCTTGACCTTGGGCTCCGGAAATCCGGCCGGTGGCGTGCGATGACTGCCCCAGTGGATGGCATAGGGGATCCGGCGATACCGCAGCAGGGCCAGCATCTTGCGGGTGTAGGGCGAGCCGGCCGCGCCGAGCAGCGCCAGCGGCTGGGCTTGGGTCGTTACCATGGGCGTCCTTCCATCCAGGGGCCGTTTCGTTCGTTCTGCGAAACTTATGGCACAATGAATGTCAGGAAGGCCTGAAGGTCAACCGCCCGTCAGTCGGGGAGGCGGTCTCCGCGGTGCAGCGGGTCGGGCAGCGGATCGCCGGTTTTCACGAACTGCAGCGAAACCGAGTTGATGCAGTAGCGCAGGCGCGTCGGGGGCGGGCCGTCCGGGAACACATGGCCCTGATGGCTGCCGCAGCGGGCGCAGACCGTTTCGATACGGACCATGCCGTAGGAGGTGTCCTTGATCGCGCCGACATGGCGCTCCTCATAGGGCGCGTAGAAGCTGGGCCAGCCGGTGCCGCTTTCAAACTTGGTCTGATGCCGAAACAGGGGCAGTCCGCACATCCGGCAGCAATAGACCCCGGTATTCTTCTCGCCCAGAAGGCCACCGCAGAACGGAGCCTCCGTCCCGTGGTGCAGCAGAACCCGAGCTTCTTCGGCCGTGAGGTCGGCTTCCAGGCGTTCGCGTTCGGCCTCGGTGGGCGGGGTCAGGTCGAAGCCTGACGACGAAGGGGCGGCGGTGTCGGTCATGTTCATAATGTAGGACGTCCGGGTGCGATGCGGTAGACGCAACGCGAGATCAAGCGGGCGTCGACGGCGATTCCGCAGAACAGCCCTGAGCCTGGCGTGAGGATTTTACGATGACTGTTGCCGTGGCCTTCCTGCAACCGGACTGGGCCGACTGGGAGGCCGGGGCTGTTCTGGCGCTGTTGCGGCGCGAATTCGGCGTCCAGATCGAGATCGCCACCCCGGACGGCGAGCCC